>Ga0265338_10001429_pt1 | contig 38837 bp, 30 predicted proteins | sample 42126metaG_FD_193579 | JGI IMG/M metagenome (GOLD analysis project Ga0265338, IMG submission 193579) | Rhizosphere microbial communities from Carex aquatilis grown in University of Washington, Seatle, WA, United States - 4-21-26 metaG | ecosystem: Host-associated > Plants > Roots > Rhizosphere... | reverse complement strand
CACGACCGAGCACGGCTCCTTCTTCGTGATGGCGCACTTCCACTACACGATCATGGGCGGCCTGATCTTCGCGTTCTTCGCCGGCATCTACTACTGGCTGCCGAAGATGACCGGGATCAAGCTGAACCAGCGGCTCGGCAAGATCCACTTCTGGACCATGTTCATCTTCTTCAACGCGACCTTCCTGCCGTTGTTCGCGCTCGGCATGCTGGGCATGCCGCGCAGGGTGTTCGAGTACGCGCGCAACCTGCAGACGCTGAACGACTGGGTCTCGATCTCGTCATTTTGCCTGGGCGTCTCGGTACTCATCTTCGTGATCAACTTCGTCATGTCGATGACGTTCTGGCGGGAACCCGAGGTCGGCAACCCCTGGCGGGCCCGGAGCCTGGAATGGCAGCTTCCCACGCCGCCGCCGCCGGACAACTTCAGGCGAGTACCGGTCATCCTGGCCGGACCTTACGACTACGGCGTACCGGACGCGCTCCCGGTTGCCGACTTCAACCCGCCGCCCGGCGTCATCGGCGCCGCCTACGCGCCGGTCAGCGGACGAGTGGAGGGTTAGGCCATGACTGACGCGGCGGCGGAGTCGTCGACTGAGATCGCGGCGGCGGCTGAGGACGAGGGCTTTTACCACGAGTCCGCGCTCAACGCCGCCTGGACCGGATCCCGGCTGGCGATCGGCGGACTGACATTCCTCTTCGGCTGTTTCGCGTTCGCCTACTTCTACCTGCGTTCGCTCAATTCCTCCGGCCGGTGGCAGGGATCGGGCTACGTGCACCCGTCGCTGTGGCTGGGTACCACCATCATGCTCCTGGCGGTGACCAGCGCCGGCGTGCACTACGTCGGGCTGGAGCGGATCAAGGCCGGGCGCAAGGCCGTCTGGCAGACCGACGCGCTCGTCGCCATGGCCCTCGGCCTGGCGGCCGTCGCGATGCAGGTTTACCAGCTGGTGGACCTGCCCTTCCCGCCCGGCAGCTCGGGGTACTCGAGCGTCTTCGTCGGCTTCTACCCGGTGTTCCTTACTATCCAGCTCAGCGTGCTGCTCTGGCTGGAAATCCTGCTCGCCAGGTCCAGGTTCGTGCCGGCCATGTCGTTCGTAGAGCAGCCGCCGACCGTATCCGAGACCTACGCGGTGCAGCGGTTCCAGGCCTCGCTGAGCGCCTTCTCGACGGTCTGGAACTACCTTGCCCTGGTCGGGGTGGTTTTCTGGCTCCTGTTCTACGCCCTGTAGAACGTCGTGAGCTGAAGAAGAGCAAGAAGGGATCTCGAGTGAGCGACGGTGGTTGGAGCTTCGGCGGGTCGATACTGACCTTCGTCTTCCCGATGATCCTCTTCATCGGGGTGGCGGCCGCCTTGTATGTCCTGTACACCAAGCCGGCGGCCGTGCCCGGGCGCCGTAGCAGCTCGACCGCGGAGCACCCGGTGTCCTACACCCCGATTCCCGGTGCCATGCCGGCCGCCGAGGTCCCGGCCGCCGAGGTCCCGGGCAGCGAGGTCCCGGGCAGCGAGGTCCCGGGCAGCGAGGTCCCGGGCAGCGAGGTCCCGGCCGACGGCGAGGGCGCGGCGCCCGAGGCCCGGGAGTGAAGGCACCGCTCACCGCAGGCCGTGCCACCGGCCGTGCCGCCTGACCTCCTTGGTGAGGAGGGCCAGGTAGGCGTCGGCGGGCGCGAGTTCCTCGGCGTCCCCGGAGAACGAGCGGGCGTCCCCCGGCTTGGCTTGCGCTGGAGGGTAGGCCTCGTCCCGGATCGTCTTGACCCAGAAGACCACGGCGAGGATCGCGAACAGCGGCCATTCGAACGTGTACGCCCAGCTGAGCGAGTTTCCTGACTCTGCCCGGTGCAGTTGCCAGTTGCCGAGCCAGAGCGCTCCCAGGACGCCGAGGATCACGAAGAGATGCCAGCCGAGCCACTTGGGCGTGACGAGGAACCTCCACCGGGCGGGGAGATTCTCCACCCCATCAGCGTAGGCCGCTCAAATCGTGCCGTCATTCTGGCGTTCGTGATATTTCGATCATCTTGACTGCGGGCGCCAGCAGCGGCGGAACTGTACGGCCCGGGCGGCCGCGGACGATAACGGGAGCTACGATTTTCGAGGTCAGTGTGTCCGGTATACGTCGGCCTGGTGGTCGATGCGTACGACGTGGACGGTCCGTGCGGGCTCGTCGATCCGGTAGACCACTCGGTAGGCGCCGCGCCGCGCGGAATGGTATCCGGCTAGTTCACGGGCGAGAGGCTTGCCTACTCGGTTTGGATTGTCCAGCAGTGCGCCGGTCAGGAACTCGGTGACTGCCGCCGCGACTGCCACTGGCAATCCGCGTGGTGGCCCCTCGACGAGAACGCGCCGGGCGGCCAGGGCCAGCGACAGGGCGTATGCCTCGTCGCTCACCCGGCGTCGCGCTCGTCCCGGATGCGCTCTGCCAGCAGGCGGCGCAGTTCATCCGCGCCGATGGCCTCGCCGCGCGCGATCTCTGCTTCCGCGGTGCGGATTTCGTCAACCGCGCCGGGGGTTGACAGCAGGTCGAGGGTCTCTTCCAGGGTTTCCAGGTCGGCCACGGAGATGATCACGGCCTCGGGCGGGGCCGACCCGGATGCCGCCCCGGCCGACGAAGTGAACTCCTGGCGCTGCCTGCCAGCCTTGATGTGTATGGCAGCACGCTAATCACCATTGCCGGGCGCCGCCATGTGGCCAGGTTCCGTATGTGGGGTGCAGCCAGGTTCTCCATTTCGGTGCGCGGGGCACCTGGGTCGTAGAAGTCAGCCGGCCGCCGTTCGACTGACCGGCAGCCAGCGGAGCCATCGCCGGTCAGTGGCGCGCGCCCGGTTTTCCGAACGTGCCCGTGGTGCCTGTCCCACTACGGATGTTCTCCCGCGGGCCGGGGGACGAGCAGCGCGATGACCGTGGCAGCAGCATGACGCCGACCGGGACGTTGATCCAGAAGATCCAGTGCCAGTCGAGGCCCTGCACGACGGCGCCGCCCGCGAGCGGCCCAATCGCGACGCCGAGCCCGCTGACGCCGCTCCAGATGCCCAGCGCCGCGCCGCGCGCTGCGGCGGCGTCGCCTCGGACAGCAGGGTCAGCGTCAGTGGCAAGACGATCGCGGCGCCCGCGCCTTGCACCGCGCGGGCCGCGATGAGCATGCCGGTGTCGGGCGACAGGGCTGCGGCGGCGCTCGCCGCGGTGAAGACCGCCAGCCCGATGACGAACATCCGGCGGCGTCCGAAGCGGTCACCGAGCGCGGCCCCGGTGAGCAGCAGCACCGCGAACGTGAGCGTGTAGGCGTTGACCGTCCACTCAAGCGACGCGATGGACGCGTGCGAGTGTGCACTCAATCATTCTCTTCGTCAAACGAGCAGGCTGGCGAGGCCCCCAGGCGCCGCCACCACCGCCGGGCTATCGGAGTTCGAGCGGGAACTGGCTCCTCAATCAGCTATCCCGCTCGACCGCGACTTCCGGCCGGATCAGCCTGCCCAAGCCACCCCCCGCGCTGGCGTCATGGATCTCGCCCGCCTGTCCTCGGGTGGATGTGAGGATATTCGCACAATCGGCGATGTGAGGATATCCGCACATGGACGGAGGCGGTTGACAGTGGCGCGCAGGACGGTCGAGGTGCGCAAGCCGCGTGACATCGGCGACGCGATCCGCGTGGCCCAGGAGGCGCGCGGCATCTCGCAGGAAGCACTGGCCGACGTGAACGCTTACGACAGGTTCTACCTCAACTGACCTTGCCCCCGTTCGCAGGACACTGATCAAGCCACCCTGGTAAACCGGGGCATGATCAGGATGTCCGTCAGAGCGGGTCAGGCTCACAGCGGCGCAACCGCGATGAACACCATCTCCGGAAACAAGAAAACCGCCTAATAGCCCGATCTGCTCCGAGCTTTCCGGACAGCGGACTTTGGGTTCATTCACGCTGCGGACTGCCGTTCCACGTATTCGTCGTGGACCTGTTGCGGGGTCCGGTACTGAAGCCAGGAGTGCCGACGCTTGGAATTACCCGCTCGTTCTTCAGGGCGGCAAAGAAAGACTCCGCCATGGCGTTGTCATAACAGATTCCGGTGCGGCCGACTGACTGACGCAGGTTATGTTTCCAGACGAGGAAACAGGGCCTGTCAGTTCACATCGAACCGCAGCCCATGCGTCGGCCGCCGCGCTGGCAATGACAGTTGCGATGGTTGTCGCTGGATCGGTTCGGCGGAAACCCAGACCCGTTCGAAGCTGTCGAGATAAGTGCCGACCATCTCCCCTCGCTCGGACTCGCGGAGGCAAAACACGGGCGAGTGGGCCGCTGGGACGCCGTAGGCGTGCTGGTTGACAAATAGTTGTTCATCGGCCCGGTAAAGCGAGTTATACAATACCGTATTGTGTAGCCGGATTTCGATGGCTTCGCACTTCGCCAGAGGGCGGAAGAGCGTGCGCGCGTTACGGACCTTCGCTGCCATGGCGTCGCCAATGCCCTCTTCTTGGCCCCGTTCGGTGATGAAATCGCTCTCCGGATCACCAAGGGAAAGCCTCACTCGGACCCCGTTGGCCAGCGTCGAGCACATGCCGCTCCACGCGATCACCACCCTCACTCGATCCTGCGCCGAGCCATCCGCCGCGCCCAAGCCCGCGACAAGGTAGTCCGCAACGTAGCCGCCCTAGCTAGTCCCACCAGAAGAACCAATGCCGCTTGCCTACCAGGGACTCAGCGTAGTCGGCGAAGTTCAGGTCGCCGGGCGGGTGATTGTCATCGCCCAGCAGCATGTGCTCCATGGCGACGAGGCTGGCGTCAGCCGCGGTAACGGGTGGCCTGGCGACTGACAGGTGGATCGTCGCTCCCTCAAAGCCCACGACTCGCGCGCCGAACCGGTCTTCCCAGCTCCGCAGCAGCGCCGACAAGAACTCGTGCGGTGCCTCAGCATCCCACGCCATCACGGTCGGGATGTCAGCGGGACGCTCGGCGCGGACCAGTGCCAGGTACCCGCCCAGGCCGTGATTGCCCGTCAGAGCGAGGGCGTCGCGAGCGTCGTAGCTGACCTCGCATGAGCGCAGGATGTCAGTCAGTACCTGCCGGTTGACCTCTGCGGCGTCCGGCCCTGAGCCTGGCGCCGCAGGCGCCAGGCCGGGCCACTCCTCATAGGGCGGCCACCCGTGCTCCCACTTCTCCCTCAGTGACTCGATGAGTTCCTCGACATCATCGAGGTCCTCGGGGAACCAGCCGGGGTCGAACCCCTCTGCCTGGCGAGCGCGCAGCGCCCGCCACCTGGCTTCCAGTCCGGATTCCAGGTCGATTGCCCCGATGTCGGCGGGCTTGCGCAGCCGCTGCGGGTAGATGGGCTCGTACAGGAACAGTCCGGACACCACGGGCCAGACATAGGTGACCGCGGCGCTGCGCTCGCAGCGGGTCCACAGGTCAAGAACATCGGCGACCGGCTCGTCGGACTGCCACATCGTCGGGGAACCATCTGGCAGGAACCGCCCCGGCGGGAGCATGCCGGCAAGCTCCGGCGGCAGTCGATCAAGCATTTCTCTCAGTCACTTTCGTCGAGCATCGCCGCGTAAGCGTAGCCCTTCCGCCACCCAGCTGTCGGCGAATCCGGGCTGCGCCACCCTCCCTATGCCCGGAGTGCCTCACGCGCGACTGATCAGGACGATGCCGGGCGAAGCACCGAGAACGTGGCCGTTTAGGTAAAGAGCTTCGAAAAATCGATATCGATCTCTGCCGCCTTAAGTTCGCGTGCCAGGTCTGTGTGCCAGTTCCCGGCCAGCGACTTGTAAAGAACGCCGCTTACGTCGGACGGCAGTTCCACTCCTGCTTCGTAGAGAGCGACAACTCTGCGGCGGCCGAGTTTCGCCATGAAGTAACCGAACTCAAGCACGACGTTTTGGCGGGCGCGCAATTTTAGTTCGGCCGCGCTCTTCGCCTTACCTTCGTCGTCCGCTGTACAGGAATTGAAATGCTGGGGTCTTTGTCTGGTTGGTCACGGTCGGCGCGCCTGCGTGACCTGCGGGGAGGCCGGGTTTAGTCCGGTGTCATGAGGTATTCGGATGGCGGCGGGCTGACCACAGAGGGCCGGTCGCGACGGGAGCAGGTGCGGCTGCAGGCCGCGGAGATGTTCGGGCACGATGCCGACGCCAGGCAGGTCGCGAGTGCGCTGCGGGTGAGCACGAAGTCGGTGTACCAGTGGCGGCGCGCCTGGCGGGCCGGCGGCGGGGCAGCCCTGGTCTCGAAGGGCCCCGGCGGGAACCCCTGCAAGCTCGACGAGGAGCAGGTCGCGCAGCTGCGCGCGGCGCTGGAGGCCGGCCCGGCGGCTTACGGGTGGGCGCAGGACCAGCGGTGGACCCTGGCCCGGGTCGAGGCGCTGACCGAGCGGCTGTCCGGCGTCTCCTACACGCTTCGCGGGGTGTCGTTCCTGCTGCACCGCCTCGGGTTTAGCCCGCAGGTCCCCGCGCACCGGGCGTTCGAGCGCGACGAGGACGCGGTCGCCGAGTGGCGGTCGGCGACCTGGGCGAAGGTACGAGGCTCGCGGCGCTGACCGGCGCGTGGATCTGCTTCGAGGACGAGGCCGGGCAGTCACTGCGGCCGGGCCGGGCCCGCACCTGGGCGCCCCGCGGGCACACCCCGGTCGTCCGGGTCTCCGGTAACGCCGGCCGGCTGCCGGTCGCCGGGATGGCCTGCATGAAGCCCGGCCGGCCAGGCCGGTTCTTCTACCGGCTCCGCGTGCACCGCCGGCGCAAAGGGCGACCGGCCGAGCATGTCCGAAGCCGACTACGCGCACCTGATCACCGCCGCGCACCATGCCCTGAATGCCCCGGTCATCGTCATCTGGGACAACCTCAACATCCACCGCAGCAGGAAGATGCGCGCCTTCACCGAGGCCCGCGAGGACTGGCTCACCGTGGTCCGGCTGCCCGCTTACGCCCCCGACCTCAACGCGGTCGAAGGCGCCTGGTCAGTCATGAAAAGCGGAATGGGCAACCACGCCGCCGCCACCCTCGACCAGCTCGAGGCCATCGTCCGCCACCGGCTCCGGACCATCCAGCACCGGCCCGACCTCATCAACGCGCTCCTCGGCCAGACCGGCCTCACCCTCGACCCGCAGCCACCGTAGACCCTGGCCTTTCAACCTCTGTAGGCCCGTGGGCGCCCTGCATCGACTGCCTAGCCATCACCCCCGACGAAGCCCGCCGCCTCCTGGCCGACGCGGTAAAGATCCTCGAAGCCGCCCACCTAGCCGACCAAGGCCACCGCGTCTGGCAACCCACCCCCGAGATGCCGGCTCTAGTCATCATCATCGACGAGTACGCCGAACTCTCCGACGACGCCCCCGACGCCATCAAGCACGCCGACTCCATCGCGAGACGCGGCCGCGCTGTAGCCGTCAACCAGATCAGCCCCGCCCGAAGGCGCCACCGTCCCCGACCTCATGACCGCCACCGCCATGAGCCGCCCCTGGATCTACCTACGCCTCCGCGACCTAACCGAGCAAGGCCACGTCATCCAAGTAAGCCGCGGTCGATGGCGAGCCGTCACCGACCACGCCGAGTGATTGTCTATGTCTACGTCTAACGCGCGTGTCTGCACGTTATAGGCACAAACGCAGCCGATAGACAAAGACGTAGACAACTACCCAAAGTGACCGCGAAAGGAGCCGCCAAGGCCAACCCCGGACAACCCAAGGAGGTGGTGCCCTTGCAGGCATACACGGTCGAGCAAGTCGCGAAGATGCTGCACATCAGCCGCGACAAGGTCTACTACCTACTCCGCACCCGCCAACTACGAAGCATCAAGATCGGCAAGTCCCGCCGCATCACCGACCAGCACCTAGCCGCCTTCATCGCCTCTCTCGAAGAAGGCGATGCAGCATGACGCTAGAGAAGTGCACGGAACTCGTCCGGCGTGATGCCGGCAGCGTTTAAAATCCCGCGCAAGGTGGTTTTCAGCACGTCTCGCCCAGAATGAACCGGCACCGTGACGGTTGGCCGGTCGGGATGCTTCATGATGTGGTGGCTGCCGTTGATCCGGGCAACCTCATATCCGGCGCTCTCCAGCGCCTTGATTACCTTCGCTCCGGATATGGACGGGATAGCACTGGGCACAAGGCGGAAATTACCAGAAATCAAGCTACGTTGAGTGCCAGAGTCAATTCGTCTGGTGCTCCGACCTCTTCGATCAGCCCTTCAAGGGCCACGCGAAGATCGGCAACTGCCGCCTCCGGCGTCTCTCCCTCGCCGAACGCCGCAGCGTCAGGGCGCAGATGAGCCGAGGCGGTCCAGAAGCCGGTCTCGTCCTGCTCAAGGACGTAGGCCACGTGGACGACGCGAGTCACCCCCTCATTATTGCGCACTTTTGGCCGCAACATGCATCCTCATGCACGATTGTTTTATCCGGGGAGGTCCGGTGGAGTCTGATTTCTGCAGCTCAGCGCGCCGCAAGCGTCTGAGGTGGTCGATCAGAGTCTGCGGAAAGCTGACCTCGTAGTCACTTGGTTAGTCACTGGTCGTCAGCTACTAAGCAGCATGCCTGCCTGCCGCCATGCGCCTGGGCAGTCAAGTGCACGGCGGGCGTAGTCGACGGACAGCAGGCCGTCCTCGATCCAGTCGTCGTACTTGCCGGTGGCCTTGTTCTGCACCCGGGCGGCAAGCGCCACGGGGTCGGCGGGTCCGGCTTCGACCAGCGCATGGAGCCCGTCCCGAACCTGGCCGGGATCGGCCTTGGCCACCGTGATGACTAGGCCGTCGTTGCTGGCTTCAAGTCCTGCCGCAGACAGCTGCGCCGCGAGTGTCTGCGTGACCCGGCTGCCGGTCCAGGGCATCAGCACCGTGTCTGGTCCGAAGCGCAGGATCATCTGCTCGTTGAGTTGGTAGCGGGTGTAGGCGCCGCGTGCCTCGCTGAGCAGCGCGGCCGCCGTAGGCGAGAGGTAGCTGGGGACAGCGCGGGTGCCGAGCACTGACCTCATCTCCGCCCGTACCTGGTCATGGACCAGGCCGGCCCCGCCGGTGAACTCGGGCGGGCGGCCGCCAGCCGCGGGGACGACCTCGATGACCTTCTGCTTGTGGTCGACGGCGGACACCTTCCACCGGCGGCCGGCGAAAATCAGAAGCGCGTCGGTGTACACGGGCTGGTCCGCTGGCATGGTGCCGAGCGGCCGGCCCTTGGTGAAGAGCCTGTACTCTTCCGGGCTCTTGAACGCCGCGTAGAAGCTGTAGTGGTTGACGGTGCGCTCCCCGACCTGGCCTAGGAGCAGCGTGCCGTCTTCGGCCTGGACGATGACGTCGTGTCCGCCCAGCCCGCGGAGCAGGGTTGCGAACTGCGGCTGGGTGACCGTAGCGAACGGGCTGCCCGGTCCGCACAGGGCACGGTAGGCGGCTGCCGCGGTCACGCCGCCGTGCTGGGCGATGGCTGAGAGCACCTGCTGGATCAGCGTTGACAGGTGCAGGGCATCCTGGTCGGGAGGTTCACACCAGCCCTTGATTAGCAAGTTCAGCATCGCGATGCTTTGGATGAGCCCGGCGCGGAGCTGGTCCGCGAGCGATGTCCGTGCGTCGACGGCCGGCTCGGCCACGTACATGCGCAAGATCGCGGGCTCGCCGCGGCGTCCGGAACGGCCTAGGCGCTGGCGGAGGGCGGCTACCGATGGTGGCGCGCCTACCTGGGCGACTGAGTGGACGCTACCGATGTCGATGCCCATTTCAAGCGTGGTCGTAGCGATTGCGGTCGCGGGCCGCGAGGGGTCCTTCAGCGCGGCCTCGGCGTCCTCTCGCAGTTCTCTAGACAGGTTCCCGTGATGAGCCCAGAACTCGTCCGGTACTCCCGCGGCCTCACTGAGGTCACGGAGCCGCGCGGCGAGCTGCTCGACTTTATGGCGGCCGTTGGCGAAGACGAGGTTGTCGTGCCCGCGCACGACCTGATGCAGGTCGGCAGCGATCTGTGCTAGGTGGCTCTCTCCGCCGTCTTCGCTGCCTGGGGAAGGCGGGCTTTCCAGGTAGCCGCGGACCTGTACCGCCAGCTCCTGTCCCCCTTGTCCGGACTCGATGCAGCGGACCTCGCCGGCCTGACCGGGCCGCAAAGCGTCAGCGGCGAGGCTGATGTCGCCCAGGGTGGCCGACAGGCCGACCCGGGGGACCCGTCGCCGCAGTGAGAGTTCTACCCGGTGCATCAGGCTGCGCAGCTGGGCACCCCGTTCGGTGCCGAGGAACGCGTGCAGTTCGTCGACCACGACGTACTGCAGGCCCGCGAGGATCGTGCCGAGCGACGGGCCGCGCACGACGAACAACGCCTCGAGGGACTCGGGGGTGATGAGCAGGATCCCCGAGGGCTTTTTCAGCACGGCGGACTTCCGCGAGCCGGGGACGTCACCGTGCCAGCGATGCACCGGGATGTCCAGCCGTTCGCACAGCCCGGACAACCGCTCGTACTGGTCGTTTATCAGTGCCTTCAGCGGCGCAACGTAAAGCACCTGGATCCCCGGGCCGGCCGGGGCGCTGTCTGCGAGCCGTGAGCAGATCGGCAGGAAGGCCGCCTCGGTTTTCCCGGAGGCGGTCGCGGCCGCGATGATCACGTCCCGGGTGGCGTCGAGAAGCAGCGGGATCGCGGCCTCCTGAGCGTCTCGCAGCGTCTGCCACCCCTGGTCGTAAATCCACCTGCGGACCGGCTCGGCGAGCAGGTCGAAGGCCTGGCTGGGGGCAGGCGGGCTGCTAGAGGCGGAACGTGGTGAGCTCATCGTCACCACCGCCGGGCGGGCGCAGCATGGTCACCGAAGCCAGCGGCTGCGAGTCGTCTTCGGGCAGCGGCTCGAGGTCCGGGTTGGACTCCGGGGCCAGGTTGACCTGGCCAATGAGAGCGCGCCAGTCGACGCCGGGATTCTGCTCGAGCACGGCCAGCAGGTTGATGAACTCCTTGATCGTGGTGCGCGGGGTGCGGAAGTAGGCGTCGCCGACCCGTTGCGCGCAGTGGCTCATGAACGCGGTCAGCGCCTCGTCGGGGATCAGGTACCGGGCCGGGTCACCGCCGGCGTAGACATAGCGGAGTTTGCTCAGCAGCACGTACAGGTCTTCCGGGGTGAGGTTCGCCAGCCGGACCACGGGCCCGGTGTAGTCGGTAAGGCCGCCGATCGCGAAGCTGTTCTCAGCCAGCCGGCTGCGCAGCGCATCGTAGCTGTACAGGCCGCGCCGGGTGTCAGTAAGCAGCTCGGGGGTGCCGCTGAACACGACCCCCAGTCCGCTGACCCGGCCCTGCAGGCAGTCGTTGACGATCCGCAGCACCTGCTCGTAGTTCCCGTTCCGGGCGACGGTGTTCGCCAGCTTGTACAGGTTGACCATCTCGTCGAAGCACACCAGCAGCCCGGAGAACCCGGCAAGCCGCACGAACCGGGCCATCAGCTTGATCATGTCGTAGACGCTGGCGTCATCCACGATGGTGCGGACACCGAGCGCGTTGCGGGCGTCCATTTTGCTGGTGAACTCACCGCGCAGCCACCGGACCGCATCAGCCGTCAGCTGGTCGTTGCCGTTCTCGTATCCGGCCCAGTACTGGCCGATGACATGGGCGAAGTCGTAGCCGCCGGTCATCTGGGAGAGATCGCTGAGTCTCTCGGCGATGACCGAGCCGACGCTGACGCCACCGCTCTTGGCAACGGACTGCGCAGTGGCGGCGAACCGTTCTACGACACTGGGCAGCGCACCGCCGTCCGGGTTAGAGCGGGTGGCGAGGTTGCCGATCAGCTCCGCGTACAGGGCCCGGGCCTGTCCACCGGACGACTGCAGCCGCCGGTTCGGGGTCAGGTCGGCCTTAGCCGTGACAAGCTTCTTCTCCTGCGCAATCGACGATGTCAGGTGGAGGAAGAAGGTCTTGCCCGCGCCGTAGTCGCCGATCACGAACCGGATCATTGACCCGCCGTCCGCGACCCGGTCTAGGTCATGAGCGAAGGCGGCGATCTCGTTAGCCCGGCCAACCTGGATGTGCGCGAACCCCCGCTGCGGTACCACGCCCGCCCTCAGCGAGCTGACGATTGCGTCGCGGTCACGCGGCCGCAACCGCAGGGGCGCCACGGGGGCAGAGTCGATCATCACAACATCTCCTTAACAACGTCACCGTCAACTACAACTGGATCGGTGCCTTCGAACGCCGGCCCTTGGGCGATGTCCCAGGCGGCCTCGTTCACGATCGCCAGGGCACCGTCGGGCATCAGGCCAAGTTCGGCCGCGATGCTGTTTACCTCGCTGCGCGGCCAGTTGGCCCGCTCCGCGAGCCTCATCAGGAAGGACGTATGCGCTTCATCCAGCCCCGCGACGCCTGGGCGTTCATCCCGCGATGCCTGCGAGGTTGCCGAGTCGTTCAGTGCGGTGAAAGACGACGTGTCCTCCCCGGTGAAGATCCCGGCCAGGAGGGATGATGCGCGCTCGGTTTCCGCCATCCGGTCCCTGATCCGCTCGGGATCGAGGGTAATCGAAGCGCCCGTGGGATTCTCCGCCGGAGGTGTATGGCGGATAGCGTATCCGGGGGAGGGCGTCCCGTCCGTCCGCAGGGGAGTGAGGCTTGCCTCCGTAGGCAGTTTCGGCTGTGCGCGCAGCTCAGGACGGTCGAGTCCCAGCGCGTCGAAGTAGCGGTTGACCCGGGTGACCTCGGCCCGCTCTACGCTGCCGTCCGAAAGCGCAACAGCGAGCAGAAGGTCACCGGCCTCCTTCTTCAGGTTGGCGGGCAGCAGGCTGACGTGCTTGCGCAGCGACGCGGGGGCCGGCGGGACCGCGGCGACCCGGGTGAAGTGCGCGCGCAGGCGGTAGCGCTCGTCGTCGCCCAGGCCCGGCCGGCCCATGACCCGCTGCTCGATCACGGCTCGCTCGGCGTCCGCGAGCCGTCCGTCGGCCAGGGCGACCGCCGAGGTGAGCTCGATCAGCGTCGCAGCGGCAGCGTACGTGGCACTAGGCGCCGTGGCGACCTCGGCCGCCCGCCGGAACAGCACCACCCGCGTGTCCGCCGCAGGCGCCGGGCCGCCGAACCGGACATCCGGCTCCATCCCCACGCCGTACCGCTCGAGCGACCGGGCCAGCAGCTCCGCCTCGCTTTTCGCGGACCCGCCCCCGGCCGACGCCGCCGACCACTGCTCCAGCAGGTCCGCTGCCGCCACCGTCACAAGGTCCGTCCCGTCCAGCCTCGACCACGCCCAGTTCACCAGCCCGTGCACGGCCGGGCTGGCCTGCCGCTCAAGCCCGGGCGGGAGCAGGGCCAAGGCACCGGCCGTCCCGGCAGCATCGGGATGGCGCCCGAGGTAACGGCTGTAGGCGTCGAGCTCGGTGCACACGGCACTGGCCAGCTCGCGCAGCCTCCCCAGCGGCACCTCAGCATCGCCGACATCCGGGACACGCCAGCCCGCAGGCTGGTCCCGGCTGAGCGTCCCGGGACTCGCAGGCCGGTAACCCGCCGGCAGCAGCCGCGCGCCGGGCTCGAGCATCATGCCGTCGCCGAACTGCTCCCGGTAACGGCGGCTGAACAGCTCGTCGAACTCCTCCGGGCACCGCGACGCCGGCGTCCGCAGCCAGGCTTCGGGGTGCAACCGCACCCATGCAAGCGCCCACGTGACAGGCACCGGCCTGCCATCGGCCGCGAGCTGGCCGAGGCCAAGACGCAGCTCGAACGGCAGCTCCCACCCATCGTCTCGCGTCGGCGGCGCGGACAGGTACCGTCGGGGCCCGCCAGCCAGGGACAGGAACCGGAGCAAGCTCCCGGCGTAGCCGCTGAACGAGCCGTTCTTCCCGTAGATGTGCAGCAGTCGCTCAATCTCCCGCACGAGAGCCGGGTGCTCAGCCCTGGCCGCCGGCGACTGCTGCGAGTCCACGAGCAGGCGGCGCTCCAGCCCGTAGAAGTACAGGAAGACGTACCCGATGTAGGCGCCCGGGGCGCGCCGGCCATCGAGCAACCAGAGCAGGTACGCGGCCCGGCACTCCGGCGCGATGCTGGAGTAAGACGGCCAGTAGTCCATCTTGGCGCCCGCGTAGTCAGGCATCCGTGGATCGACCGGCAAGCCGGGGTCGATGAGCGCTGGCTCAGGCGCTCGCCCTTTCTCGGCGGCAAGCCCGCTCCCGATGTAAAGCAGGCCGCCATGGATAGCCTGCCCGCCGGCATACGCGCTCTGCCCGGCTGGAATCCACACCGTGTCCCCCGTCACGGCTGACTGGCGCGCACCGCCCGGTGTAGGAGCAGGGGACCTCACTGGCCGCTGATCTTGCCCGTCTGCTGGGTACGGGCGGCCAGGCAGCGGCCGCCCCGGCTGCTGTGCCGGGGTAAACCGCGGACCGGGCCCAGGGTGAGCAGGCCCTTGCCGTCCTGGCGCCTGCCACGGAGGCGGCACCGAAGGCTGCGGCCAGGGTCTTCCGACAGGGGCAGCACCGCGGCGGTGCGATGCGGGAGGACCGCCGTGCGGGCCGCGGTTACCTGACATCGGCACCTGCCCCGGGTACTGGGCCGGCCGCGGGTAAGGATGCGGTGTCCTAACGCTGGCTGCGCCAGGGTAGGCGTTCCCGCCGCGCGGGCGGGCCCAGCGACGGAACCAAGAACTAATACCAGCGAACATGATGACAAGGGAGATGCCTCGCGGACCCCCCAGCCCCCACCCCTTGCTCGTGCAACCAGCCTGCCGAAGCCGCTTCCCCCACCTGCCCGGCGAAGCTCAAGCCGTCAGTTGCGATGCTCTGGCACGGCAGGTTCAGACAATTTGTCAACGGGCCTGACTCCCGTGGCGTCATGGTTACATGCCGTGGGATGACTTACGGGCACTGTTGGCCGAAGAGTTATAGCCGCGGCGATGGCGAGTCGACAACCGCGTCCTGTTTGATCACCGCCCAGGGAGACTGACATCCCACTGTCCCTATACCAGCTTGGAAGGGTCCGCGCATGGCGCCTCGGAGCTGCGTTTATGCAGCTCAGGTCATGTGTCGGATGTCCGCCAGTGACCGTCCATTTACCCTGTTTACCGTCCTGACCGCGCAACGGGCACGCGGACCGCATCGCTCGCCGCTGCTGGCGGTGCCTGCTGGCCGGTGTCTCTGGAGGGCGCTTTGATTAGTTCGATTCGCTCAGCGTGAGGGTGATCAATCGCCGTCTTTGATAAGATTAATTGAGTAGCAGCCAGGTGTATCAAAGTCTGGAGGGTGTGTATGGTCCGGGGGCGGCCGTCTCGTGGCACGGTCTACGCGCGCCTCGACTCGGCGATCGCCGAGCTTAACGACAGGCTCGGTGGGCTGCCGTCTCCGAAGGAATCGGAGTACGTCTGGTCTGATATCTGGCACCTGGAGGCCCATCACTCGACCGCTCTCGAGGGCAACACTCTTGTCCTGCGCGAAGTCGAAGCCCTCCTCGACAAGGGCCGTGCCGTCGGCGCAAAACCCCTCAAGGAGTACATGGAAGTTCAGGGGTACGGCACTGCGGCCCGCTGGGTCTACGCGCACGCAATCGACCCGGGGGACTGGGGCACGGACGCGCTCGTCACCATGCACGAGGTTCGCCAGGTCCACTCGCTCGCGATGAGCCCGGTCTGGCAGATAGCTCCGCACCCTGACGCGACCGACCGGGAAGGCCCCGGCATGTTCCGGGAGCACGACATCCAGCCGTTCGACGGTGGCATGGCGCCGCCGTCCTGGCCCCTGGTTCCGGCGAAAGTCCAGGACTGGATTGACGAGACCAACGCGGCTGCGGCCGAAATCAACAGCGACGACGGCACCCCGCTCCCCGAGATTCTCGCCCGGCTGCACGACAGCTTCGAGAAGGTCCACCCCTTCATAGACGGGAACGGCCGCACCGGCCGCCTGCTGCTCAACCTGCTGCTGGTAAGACTTGGCTATCCGCCGGTCATCGTGCTCAAGCGGCAGAGGCCCGCCTACCTCGCCGCAATGCAGCGAGCCGACGGCGGCGACTTCGGTCCACTCGGCGAGATCCTGGCCCGCGCCATGTACGACAACCTCAACCGCTTTATCGTCCCGTCTCTAGCGGGCCCTGCGCGACTAGTCCCGCTGGTAGCTCTGGTCGACAAGGACCTCTCCTTGGCCGCCTTGCGACAGGCGGCGCAGCGCGGCCGCTTGGATGCGATCCACGGGACCGACGGCGTCTGGCGCAGTAGCCGCAAAGCGGTTGACGATTACCGCCGCACGAAGCGCCCTCGACGCGCGACTTAAGCTGGCCATCCGTCTCGATGGCGGTGGCCCGTTACCGGGACCGGCACTCGGTCGCGGGCCGCAAGCCTCAGTCGAGCGAACCGGCCTGTCGGTGCGCGAGCACCAGGAACGCACCGTTGCGAGCTACCTGGAGCTTCGCCGCATCGGGCCTCAAGTTCCTCGTCCATCTGGGGTCTAGGCACCAGTAGCTCGGGCTCGCCTTCGGGAGCCGCCGGAACCTTGTTGCGGTGCTTTTGTGGCACGTCCTGTCGCCTTCCCCTCGATCCCCCGAGGCCGGGCCCGCAACGGAGTAGATGCGGACGACGCCGGTGATCGTGCAGTCGATTCCGGTTTCCTCGCGGGTTTCGCGGACGGCGGCCTGGGCGACGGACTCGCCGAGGTCGACCGCACCGCCGGGGAGCGCCCAGCTGCCGTTGTCGGTGCGGCGGATCAGCAGGACGTCGCCTACCTCGTTGGTGACGACGACGTTGACGGATGGGACGAGGCTGTTGGCCTTCGGCGCCTGCGGGTCGTCGTAGTAGTCGATCCTCCGCGTGCTCACTAGCTCATCATCCCGAAAGACGGCGTTGAGTTCAGCACGAGTGCCGAGTCGCGAGCTGTTCGGTCGAAGTCTCTGGCCGCGAGCCTCAGGGGCAAACGAGCGGAGATGCCGTCCCAGGAGCGCGAGTATCCGCCGCTGTGAGCGTCGGCAGACGCTGAAGCAGGTGTTCGGGGACTCGCGCAGAGTTGCGGACTCAAGTTTTTACCGGGAAGCCGATACAGTCTCGAGCGTGACAAAGGCACCGTCGTCGGCACATCCGCTGCGGATCGCGACCCGCCCCGAGTTTGAGCACGGTGACGCGGCCATCGCCGCAGTCGACCTGTTCGCTGGATGCGGAGGACTGTCACTGGGCATCGCACAAACCTGCCATGACGCCGGGCTCGCCTTGGACTTGCGCCTGGCCGTCGACTTCGACGCCAGCGCGCTCGGCGTGCTCGCCACCAACTTCCCGAAGGCCAACACCGTCGCTGCGGACATCGGCCAGGCGCTCAACGGCAACCTCGGCGATCCGATGACCGACGAGGAGTCAGGGCTGCTTAGCGATGTCGGCACCACGCACGTCCTCGTCGCGGGTCCGCCTTGCCAGGGACACAGCAACCTCAACAACCACACGCGGCGCGAGGACCCTAAGAACGAGCTCTATCTGCGAGTCGCGCGGGCCACTGAGCTCCTGCGCCCAACCGTGGTCCTCATCGAGAACGTGCCAGCGGTGCAGCACGACAAGAGTCACGTGGTACGCCGCACCGTCGAATGGCTGCAGGCTGTCGGCTATCGCGTCGCCGATCAGGTGGTCCGCCTTGACCAACTAGGCGTCCCGCAACGGCGGCAGCGCCACGTGCTCTTCGCCGTGCGGGACGTACTGCTGATTGATCCGGCCGCCGCGCTGGCCGCAGTCGTCGAGTCGGGTGACCGGCACGACCTGCGCTGGGCAATCGGGGATCTGGCCACCATGACCGGCGGCACCGGGATTGACAAGGCTCCGCCGGCTAGCGCGACCAACCTCGGACGGATGCGCTGGCTGCTGGACAACGACGAGTATGACCTGCCGAACGCGCTGCGCCCGAAGTGCCATCAGGGCGACCACAGCTACGTGTCCATGTATGGACGCCTGCACTGGGACAAGCCCGCGCAGACGCTAACAAGCGGTTTCACCAGCATCGGCCAAGGACGATACATGCACCCTGACCTGCCCCGAGCGCTCACGGCGCATGAGGCGGCGAGGATTCAGGCGTTCCCCGACTACTTCAAGTTCGAACCGCTGCCGACGCGGACCTCGCTCACGACGATGATTGGCAACGCCGTACCTCCGGAGTTGTCTCGGCGCATCATCGGGCAGGCGCTTCCACACTTGCCTGGCTGTTGAGAATGCGCGAGCCTTTCAAGGAGAACTAGGCGTGCGACCATGTTACGAGCGACGGAGGCGTCCGGTGGCATAGAGGTCGATGATGTGGCTGCGGATGGCCCGGGGGTGGGGGCCGCCTCGGAGGAGGATGCCGCACTCTAGGTTGGTTTCCATGGCGCGACTGGTTAGGTTGGCGCTGCCCACCAGGGCAATCTCATCGTCTACCACGATGATCTTGGCGTGCAGGGCGGCACCTGGATCCCGTTGGCTGGCGGGCCAGTGGAGGCGCAGGGCCTGCAATCGTGGAAACGGGGCTGTGGAACCGGTGTAGGACGGATTATCGGCTTGTCGCTCGGTTACCAGGATGATCTCCACGCCACGCTCGGCAGCGGCGTGCAGGGCGGCGGCGATCGTCGGCTCGGTGCGGGTGGCGAAGCTAACCAGGACTAGCTGCTTGCGGGCCTGGGTGATCAGTTCGACGATTACTGCGGCAGTGAGGCGGCTGCTGGTGACCTGGGATGGTGGGCCGGTCCAGACGACCTCGACTGAGCGTTGCTGCCGGGCGCGGGTGACGGCGCGGGCGGCACCTATTAGCAGGCCCGCTAGGTAGGCGGATTCTGTGTAGGGCAGGCAGCGGGTGAGCTGGTCGCAGGCTTCGCGCAGCGCCGGGGAGGACACTGCGGCGCGCAGTGCGCTCACCCCTGGGGCGCCACGGCCAGCTGCTTCGGCGAGGCGGTGGATGTCGGCGGCGGGCAGCCGCTCCCCCAAAGCGCTCGCCCAATCGACGATGTCGTCGGGGTCGCTGATCGAGTCGTAGCCAGTCACCGCCGCGCCATTTTCACCTGCATCACGCTCACCGCTCGAACGCGAGGCCGTCGTTGGTCAAGTTGACGAGGACCGCACGATCCAGCCAACGGTTGCCGGTCTCGCAGCTCGTCTCGGAGGCGAACAGGCAGGCGTGGCAGGCGGCGGCGTGCAGGACGGCGTGCTCGGAGGTCGGGAGGTGCTCGGAGCACAGCGGGTCGGACGAGCAGTGCCCTGCCTCCTCAAGCGCCAGACCGAGTAGACGCTGCAGGTGGACCTTGGTGCCCAGCGAGACCAGGCCACCGAGGGTGCCTTCGCTGTCGGAGGCAGCCGTAGAGATCAGCACGCCGGCTGCGGGAGCGGAGGGGGTACCGAGGTACAGCCGTTCGCGCAGCGACGCCGAGGAGTAGCCGCATTCGAGGGCCATCTGGCGCATCAGCAGGTGGCTGAGCGTGTGAATGAGCAGGCTGCGGGCGATCGGGAAGCCCTCTTCCGGGGGCATCGCGCGGTCGAAGCGCCACTGGCGATAGGACTCGCGGAGCTTGCGAATGTGCTCATGGCCATCCACCTGGGCAACCCAGGGTGCAACCTGATCCTCGCGAAGTTGGAGGAAGATACCTTCGCCGCGCTGCTCCACCGCGGGCACCCAGTCGGGGTCACGGCGCGCCAGCCGCACCCGCCTCGCCGGTTGGAGGTCCTCGCGGTCTGGTGAGTTGATGCGGGTGAAGCCGACGAGGGCGCGAACCTCACGGAGGCGGCTAACGAGGACGACCTGGTCAAGGAGGCGGTCGTAGCCGTCGGGCGACTCGGTGGCGACCGCGCGGAAGTCGGGGTCCTGGCGCTCCGTGGTGGGGCGGGACAATAGTCGCCATTCCTCGTCACGCAGGCTTTCCGGGGCCTCCGACGGCTTAGGTCCGCCTTCGGCTAGGAGCCTTTCGATGCACGCCCAGACTTCCTCGATCGGGTAGGCACGCAAGGCACGCAGTTCGTCCATGCCTTCGATGATTCGCTGTGTGAAGCGCAGGCTCGGTGCCTCTTCAAGCAGTTCCCAGTTGGCAATCACCAAGTCAGTGACAGTCTGCTCGGTTGGCAGGTGCAGTGCGCTCGCGGAGACCGGGAACCACAAGTTGGACGCGCCAAGGACCATCAGCCTGAGCCTCTTGCCGCAACCGTTCTGCTCGAACTGTTGCAGGTGCGGGTGCCTGCCTCTGCAGGTCGGAAGGTTGTCCCCGCCACCCTGGCCGATTGCGTCCTGGATGGTGCGACTCTGATTCCTTTCAGGGTCTCTATCGGATTTGCAGTTCACACAGGTGAGCGTGACCATTGGGACGACGGTGGACGCCGCGTCCGACATCGTCAGCAAGGGCCCGTTGCAGATGCCGTTGGTACGCGTCGCGTGCACGTACTCCCGGTACGGGAAGTCATCGAGGTGGCCGTCGTCGCAGACAACCACGAAGCGTGCGGGGATACATGCCCTCCGTTTAGCCAGCGACTTGTTGCCCTGCTTGGCGCACTGCGCATGCACGTACTTGGCCAGGTCCGGGCGGCGTCCGTAGTTGTGGATTAGCACGAACTGACTGTTGTCGATCGGCCCCAGGCGAAAGCAGGACGGACACCGAAGCCAGCCCGGGAACGGCGATACGGGTACGCCTACCCGCGTGTACGGTTCGTCTTGAGTTTTCGGGTCCCAGGGCGCGTGTTTCAGCGAGCGGACCTGATTGCCCAGCGCCCGGCGCACCATGTCCAGCAGCCTGGGTTCGACGACGGTGTCCTGGTGCTCTGGGTTCCAGGCGTCCAGACCACGAACGACCACACTCATCGAGGGCAGATCGACCGTCGCGCCGACGCCCGCCGTGTAGATCAGATGGCTGGGTCGGGCACCGCCGATTCGCGTGGGATCGCGGCGTTCATTCGTCCCGATGGCATTCGCTGCGGCTGCCGGGATCGTCATGACCTGCTTCCTCTCGCCGAGCGGTCGTAACTCCAGGACGGCGCGTTCTCCGTGCCCGCATCGCTCCGGTCCAACTGGAGTAGTACTTCCGCCTCAACCTCGCGCATGGACATGGGCACCGACCAGAGATCCCAGCCTCCTTCGTCTGGCTCGCGGAGCAAGCCGGTGACGTCGGTCGAGGTCTTGTAGCCGAGTTGCCCAACCTGCAGCCCTTGTCGCCGGGTTGTCCAGCTATCCAAACGATGCCGCAACGCCCGGCGTACCAAGTCAACCTGCTCCTGCAGGTGCGTGACGCGGGAGGCGCGGGCCTCGATCAACCGCGTGACGGCGTCCACCAGCGAACCGGAAAGCGGCAATGTGTGCGGGGCCACATTCCCCAGTGTTGTCGTCTCCGAGTGGCGCAATGCGGTGACTAGCACGCCGGTTAGGCCGCGGTCGAGGGCCCGGTCGCTGAACGGAGTCGTGGTTAGTCCCTCGACGCGGAGGCCGAAGGATGCGTGGTCATAGGCGAACGACTCGTAGTGGGCCAGGTCACGGGGCCGGGACCACTGGTAGATCATCACCACGAGGCCGGGACGATCCGGGGAGCGGCCGACGCGGGAAGTGGCCTGAATATATTCGGCGGTGTTCTTCGGCTGGCCGGTCACGACCATGAGGCCGAGGCGCTGCACGTCCACGCCGACCTGAAGCATCGACGTGGCGAGCAGCACGTCGATCGGGCGGGGGTGGTCACCGTGTTTCTTGCGGAATTCCTCAGGGTCCGCCCGGTACTCCGCTCCTGCTGCGGTCGTGTCGAACTCGGGCAGGAACTTGTGCTCAAGGTCGGCGAGGGACGAGGCAATCGCGCTGGACGGCATCCGACCAGTCAGTTCAGCGATGTGCGGCGGGCGCCGCCTAGTGCGGATCTTGAGGCTGCGGAGCCGGTCGGTGATGTCGTCCTCGGTGAGCCGCTTCATCCCGGCGAGTTCACGGGTCGAGGTGAAGTAGTCCACCAGCGTCATGTAGGGGTCGGCTGCGGCGCCGTGTCGGTCGAAGAGGTACTGGGCGTGCTCCATGATCGCGGAGACCACGCGGATCTCGATCGCCTTCAGCCGCTCCCCGGGCGCCAGTACGCCCCGATAGCGGCGAGCTGGGGTTGCGGGCGACGGCTTCTCCATCGAAGAGAAGAATGTCTCGTTGATGTCGAGCACCGGCGGCGGGAACACCGTGAGGTCGCGCGCGAACACCTGCTCCACTTGGTCCTTTGCGCGCCGTACGGTCGCGGTAGATGCGATGACGACCGGGCGGACCACGGACGAACTACCAGCGCCGGAGCTGCCGTACGGGCTGCCTGGACGGCTGGCCAATTGGTCGATCGCCGTCTCGTACAGGCCGACCATCGAGCCGAGTGCGTCGCTGATCAGGTGCAGCTCGTCCTGGATGATCAGGTCCGGCGGGCGGAGGCGAATCGCTGAGCGAGCTTCGACGGCGGGCCAACTCCCGTCCTTGGTTTCCTTGTGCCGCTGCTCGCTGCAGGACGAAGCGTCTCCCGTCTGCCACCCATGGCGTGGGCACTCCGAATCCACCAGGCCGAAGAGCGTCGCTGTCGCCGCTTTCCACGGCAACTGAGCTAGCTTGTCTACCGTGGCAATGACCAGCGCTGGGGTCAGCCGGTAAATCTCGTCGTCCACTGTGAGCACCGGCAGTCCCTCGTCCTTCGAGTGCCGCTTGGTGAACAGGCAGTCGCCGTCGGGGTCGGAGCAAAACAAGAGAACCCGGCGCCGCGCCTTGTCGGGCACGACGTTCTCCTTGATCGACAGCTTCGACCCGCACCACGGGCAGACGGGGAGCTGCAGGACGCCGCCGATGCCCCGGCCACCGCGAAAGTCGTCAATCTGCTTCAGGGCATCGTCGAAGTTGTTCGGCGTCACGCTGGCGCCGACCCACAGGCCGATGCGAAAGGGCGTCTTGCCCCAGCGGTTGTCGCCGTTCGCGAGCCGCTCGCGGCGGAGCTGTTCGCAGGCGCAGATCAGCGCAGCGGCCCGCTGGAACTGCTGTCCGGTGAGCAGGCGGAGAGTGTAGCGCATGAGGACCGCGACGCCGCGGGTGCCGTCGCGGGCGTCCGGGCCAGTACCGACGACGTTCTGCAGGCGACGGATCGCGAACGTGTAGGCGGCGAGGCCAAGGTAGGCCTCGGTCTTGCCACCACCCGTTGGGAAGAACAGGAGCTGCGTCTCGGCGTCATCTGGGTCGAGCAGCCCGCGGTGCGCGTCTGGGTGCGCCGGGTCCGTCAGGCCCGGCAGGCACAGCAACACGAACGCCAGCTGGAACGGGCGCCACGAGCGGTTGCCCGCCACATCCTTCTCCCGCAGCAACTCTGTCACGCCCAGCGTCGGGGTGGCGAGCCTAGTGCGGACCACCTCGCTACGCACGCGCTGCATCGCCATCGCCTGGTTGGCGAAGCGGAACGCCTCGCGAGCAACCGGGTCGGTGCGCAGCAGCTCGATCGCTCGCTCCAGCCGACCCGCAACCAGTTGCGCCCGCTCCAGCGCGTGCTCACCGGCAGGGGCATACCGTCCGACCTCCGGATCGGACGCGATCCGGTCCCCCTGCGCCCCGAGCCACTTCCGATAGCCGACGACCAGAGGATTGAGCGCCTTGGCCAGATCGTGGCCGCCGAGCTCTTGCGAACCGAGACGGGTCATGTCAAGGACCAGCCCCGACACCTTGCCCGGGACGACTAGGGGCACCTCGGCGTCCGGGAAGCAGGTCGTGATGAGCTTCCAGGCCCGGCGCTCGCCGTCCCGCATCAGCGCATCCACCGCGCACTGCCGCCCGAACGCATACAGCCGCCGGTCCCGGTGGAGCAGCGCCAAGTGCAGCCGCTCGTCTTCGCTCGGCGGCGGAAGCTCGGTGATGTCCGGGTCGTTGTGGCCGACGAAGATCGCGGCGTGCCCGTCGAGCGCGGTCACGGTCAGCTCGACCTGATACAGCCGCTTCTCGTCCGGCGCCACCTTCTGTGCCTGGTGACCGTTGACCAGGCGCAGCTCGACGATCCGGCGCGGCCCTCGGTGCCGAACCGTGTAGTGGACGGTGACCTCGGGCTGCTCGTCGTCAGGGATGAGGTAGTCCGAGCCCTCTGCTTCAAGCGGGATCTCGACCTCGCCGCCGGACGGAACCCGGTGCCACGTCGTGCGCGGGCGGCCCTGCTCGGTCTCGTGTACCGCGGACGGCTTGCGCTCGTACTTGCCCCAGGACGCGGAGGCAAGCACCCGGCTCGTGTCCGCCGGAACGCTGAACGCAAGCCCGATGGCCGATGCCGCCATTGATCCTGAACGGACGGTTGCTTCGCCCTCGGCGTCATCGTCTTCTTCCGCAGGGTCCCCGAGCGTGACCTCCCGGCCGATCAGGTCCGGATCGGTCTCTTCAGCCTCGACGGCACCGCTCTCCGAGCCGTCCTCGGCAGTCGCTGCTACTTCGCCTTCCCCTGCACGCAGCCTGGGGACGAGGCGGCCTAGTAGATAGCGCTCGGCCGGCGGGGTGCCCGGCGGAAGTTCCTCTTCCGGGCCGTCCTGCGGGCCAAGGAGGTCGCGGACCAGGAGGTCTTCAAGCTCGGCGCGGACCTCGTAGGAGGTTGCCGGAGTGGCTGGGACCGGCTCAGGGACGGGGACCGCTGAGGTGGGTGTGGTCACGACGGGTTCTCCAGGGCGTAGCGGCAATGGTTTTCTTCCAGGAGGCGGTCGAGGAGCTCGAACCGGGCCTCCTTGCAGACCGTCCAGCGGGTGCCGATCTTCGTGGGGTGATGCCCGATCTTCAGGTCCAGGTCCTCCCAGCCGTAGGCCCGCATGACCGCCTCGTCGATCGCGACGTGAATGTCACGGAGCTCGACGATCGCGGGGTCATGGTTGTCGGGGTCGTGGACCTTGTTGTAGGTCTTCGTCAGGCCCCAGGAACGGGAAAGCATCAGATCGCGACGCGTGGTGTCGAGTTGACGCCCCCAAGCCTCAAGCTCTGGCGTCAAGGTCGGACGTGGGAGGGTGAGAAATACGTCCGACGGCGCGTATCTGATATCGGTCCTCATCGTGGACGTGTACCTGATCGCCCATATCGAATGGATGCTCGAATCAAGCAGCGCCAAACTAGCGAAGTCATCGAGAGTGAACACCGCGCAAGCGTGAGCAAACACTGGCCCAGTTGAAACCCTGACTGGCAGGAGAACGTTTCCTACCAGGGAAATCGCCAGGACATGCTGAAGATCCAAGTCGTCAATCTTCTCATAGAGTGCCGCTCCACGCCGAGCAAAACGCCACCAGAACTTCCGGTAATCGGGCGCCTTCTTACTTTCCCGATCATGCTTGACTAGACGTTCAATGATATCGAAGCAGTCCGGGTACTCTTTAGCGTGCCCAAGGGACCAGTCCCGGAAGTTGATGATCTGTCTGCTGGGTGAGCAGTCCCGCCGCTGATTCAGATCCCTCCCAATGACATACGGAGCTAGCACATCAGCGTTACGTGGCTCTTGCCTGCGTAGCTCCTCTGCTTGCATTTCAGTCAGGATAAATCCTGAGCCAAGTACGTACGACCCGATGAAGGCCGTCTCTTCGTTCTCCAGTAGCCGGCGAGGCTTTCCCCGGATGCGGCGGTACGGTGCCAGATCAGGGCCGATCGCGGGAACTTCCTCACCGTCAAGCATGTAGACGGCATGTCCTGAGGGCTGAATGCGACTGGCCCAGACTTCCACGATTTGCAGACTCGCGCTCTTGGTCGGCCACGGATGTGGAGGCCTCCCGGCACGTACGACGAGCTTCAACTGCTCCATGCCGACTTCTAGAGTGTCGCCTTCAATGAGTGTGTTCGTGGTAACAAGCCCTAGTTGCCCACGACTGGACAGCAGGCGCTCATCGCGGAGCAAGAACCGAGCAGCAAGGTCAACATTACCCTTGGCACCGTTACCGTCCCAGCGCTGAAGCCAAGCGAGGTAATCGTCGCCCGTGACACCAGAGATCTTCTTCCCACCTCGGAACGGCGGGTTGCCAATGATGGCGTCGAAGCCAGGAGTGGTCGTGTCAGCGAAGACTTCGGGGAAGGCTAGGGGCCAGTGGAACGGTTCGCGTTCGACCGTGCCTTCCGGGCGAGGATCCTGGAGGTTCTTCTTCACGTATGGGGCTAGCTTCGCTGGGCCGTCTTCGACTGCGATCGTGACAAGGACGAGAAGGTCAAGGAATGCCTGGTCGAGCTTCTTTCCCCTAAGCTTCGCAGCCGACGCCAACCCGGCCGCGGTGATCGCGTCGGCTACTGCACGAAGGTCGTTGGACAGCGTCTCGGCTTGAGCGTTCAGTCGAGCCTTGTGTTCAATGTCGCGGATCGTGCCGGAGGGGGCGTCAATGATGCGGCGACGGAGGTCCGCCGCCTGCGCCAAACGCAACCGCCACGGTTCCGCGAAGTCGAGGGTGCCGTGGTGGAGTCTGCGGCCCTCTTTTGCGTCTACGTGGAGGGACTCCAACTGGTCTAGCCCTACCAGGCCCAGCAGGGAGTCGCCGGACTTGAGGCGGTCGTCCAGGAAGCCGAACGGGCGCTCGGTGTCCATGGTGATCAGCCAGAGGGACAGCTTCGCCATCTCAACCGCAAGAGGGTTGATGTCTACCCCGTACAAGCAGTGCTCGGTGATGTCGCGGCGGGCGCGGAGTAGGAGTTCGTCGGCTTCGGCGTCCGCGCCGATGTGGCCCGCGCGCTTGTGCCCGTCGACCTTGAGCGCCTCCGAGTCGTGGTGCTCCACCCAGGCCTCAATTAGGCGATCCGCCAGGTAGCGGCAGGCGGCGACGAGGAACGCGCCGGAGCCCATGGCGATGTCAGCGACCTTGAGCTTGAGGATTTCGCTGGCGGGCCGGATCTTCCATTGGAGCTGGTCGGACGTTTCTAGTGGGCCGGGGCGGTAGACGAGGGGCTGGAGGGCGCCTTCGGCTACCTCTTCGGCTAGCTGGCGCGGGGTGTAGTGGGTGCCGGTGGCGGCGCGGCGGTGCGAGCGGGTCACGTAGCGGGCGCCGACAGGGAAGACCGAAGGGTTGGCCAGGTGGGCGCCGCCGGCGCTGGTGAATTCCTCGAAGCGGAGGAAGGAGAGATATGGGGCGGCTTCGGCACGGAGAGCAGGATCGGCTACGGCATGTTGCAACGCAGCGGACCGTTCGGTATCTCCTTGAGGGGAAGGGGTAGCAGCTCGCACCTTGTTGATAGACCAGCCGGTGATGACCTGAAGGTCTTTTTCGCCGAGGCTGGAGGCCTCAGTCACGGTTACCTCGGCGTCGGCCTTGACCTTCTGCGGCCACTTCGACGGGCGGGCGAGGCCGAGGACGGTTTCGGTGGCGGTGCGGACCTCTAGTTCCAGGAGGCCTTCGTAGACGTAGCCGATCTGCTCCACGTCCAGAGCGCGGAAGGTGAGGCGGCGGCGCTCGTGGCCGATCTCGACGTACTGGACGGCGCGAAGCATGCGCAGCACAGTCTGGTCATCGACTGCCGGGGGCCTTGCCGCGGCAACCGAAGTGTCCATGTCGGGACGGCCTTCCAGCCACGGGTAGCGGTCGGGGTCGAACAGGCCCCCGCCGTAGGCGGGGAGACGCAGATCCTCGTGCGCGACGCCGCCGTAGACGGCGCGAGTGGCGGCGAGCAGGCGGTGCCAAGCGGAGGTGCGCTGGGCGAGGACCGCGCCGAGAGAGTCTTGCTGCTCCAGCAGGTCGACGAGATGGCTGACGGAGTACCCCGTCACGTAGAGGTTGTCGTCGCTGGGAAGGAGGCGGCGCTCCTCGGCGAACAGCAGGAAGACGACCCGCATCATGAACGTGACGACGCCGGCATAGAAGTCGTCATCGCTGACGCCAGCGAGTAGTTGGTGGCCTGAGTCCCTGTCCAGTCGGTCCAGGGTGATGACCAGGAGCTCTACGGCCTCGCGGACCTGCTTGCCGAGAGTCTCGGTGACGACTTCCTGGCGCTGCAGGGACTCGTCAAACAGGGCTGGGAGGGTGTTCTTTGGCTGCTCGTTGATGAAGCGCTCGCGGTGAAGCAAGGCGACCAGGGCCTGGAAGCTGGCGGCTTCCTCGCTGAACAGGGAGGCGTCCCAGACGGCGGCGCCGGTCGCGCCCTTCTGCGGCGCCCAGACCAGGGCCCACCAGCGGCCGTCGGTGGTGAGGCCGACGGGGACGTTGCGGGCTCTTAGCAGGACCGCAAGGCGTTCGACGCCGCTGGCGGTCCAGCCACCGGTCGTGGTCCTGGTGAACGGGTGGGTGCCGTACGGGAGGTAGGTGCCGAAGATCTTCCAGGGACCTTCGCTGCGGGACGGATGCCCGGTGCCCGTGGCGGCGTTGCCTTCCTCGTCGCTCTCGTCGTCGTCTTCGGACTCGTCGCTGTCCTCGTCCTGGTCGTCTGCTTCGTCTTCCAGGTAGAAGCCGAAGTCGGGACGGATGAGGAGACCGTGCTCGGCGATCGGCTCGGCGAGCGTGTCGGGAATCGCGGTGTCGATCCTGAGGTGCTCGCGCCAGGCGAGAGTGTCGGCGAGCATGGTCTCTATGACCGTGTGCCGGTTCGCGCCGTTGTCGCTGAGCATGTTGGCGATCTCGGCGCGCAGTCTTGCCCGCTGCTGTGGGCTGGCCTGAGGGACGCCATTGGGGAAGACTGGCATCGCGCGGTCCACCACCGGGAGAGTGAGGAACGGGCCGCTGGCCTGCAGGACTTCAAGCCACTCGTGGCGGCGGCGGGTGGCAGCACTGGCGCTGCTCTTGGCTCTCACTGCACGGTCTCCTCAGCTGCATCCGGAACGCAGAGCGCGACGGCGAACGGGAAGACCAGCTCACGGCGCGCGTCGTAGCGGCGCTCGATCGCGTCGAGTTCACGCTGTTCTTCGTCTTTGAGTCCGTCGCGGCGGGCACGCCAGGCGGCCTTGTCCCGTTCGAACTGGTGCTTCTCCGCCTGGTCCAACTCGTCGAAGCTGAGCTGAATCATCTTTGGACCATCGAGCGCGCCATCTAGGGTGGCGCGGAGCTGAGTGAAGACCGTCCGGATGTTCTTGATGTCTCGATCCTTGTTCCGGTCTAGGTCGCGGCGGAGCGCGTCGAGGCGCTCCTTCGCCCGGACCTGAACGTCGTTCGCGAGCTGTGGTTCGAGGGACCCCCAGCGGTTTACTAGGTCTTGCCTGGATGCCTCGGGCACGAGCCGACAGGCGTCGGGCTCAAGGGCTGCCTCGACCGCCTCTCGGAGGTCGTCGTGCCGCTTCTCTTCCAGCTCAACTCGCTTCGACTTGCCGGACGCCGGGACACTGCGGCCGGACAGGATGATCTCTTCGTGCAGCCGTCTTCCATCGGCGCCGACCACGACCAGGCGAGCGAAGACCGCGACGAGAACGCCGTCGATCTTGGTGTCGGCGGGTGGAGTGAAGCGGAACCCGGAGACCCGGTGCAGCGCGGCGCGGCCGCCCCAGATCGCAGAGCGGAGCAGCCTAGTCGACTGGGCGACCAGGGGATACTCCAGGTGGGCGAGGACTACCTGATCTGTCGCCTTGTCCGGGTCGAAGGTGAGCGAGCGGAGGTGCTTGTCGAGGGGGTCCTCAAGGCCGGTGACGGTACGCTCCCAGCCTGCGCGGAGGGTCGGCGGGGTGACGATCCCTGCGTTGTCCGGGTCGCTGGTCAGCGGTGGCTGGTCGGCGAGTTCCAGGGCGGTGTCGACCACGCGGCGGACGTTGGATGGCGCGACGTGCAGACTGTGCACGCTGGTGTCGAGCTGGGCGCGGAGCTTCCTGACCTGTTCGCGCAGGTCGCGCTCGGCTGAAAGCAAGGCGGTGGACGCCTTGGGCGTGACCATGAGCGGGTCAATCAGCCTCGGCCTGCCGAGCATGCGCTGCTCGACCGCGTGTGCGAGGACCGGGTTGACGCTGCCGAGGTCGGCGCGCTCGGTGGCGACCTTCTCCGCTACGCGCGACAGGTACTCAAGATCGCGGGTGTAGGAGCCTTCCGGCTCGTTCTCCCAGCCCGCGCCAACAAAATGGGCGACGTCGACCTGCTGGGTCTGGCCGTGGCGGTCGACGCGGCCGATCCGCTGCTCCAGGCGGTTGGGGTTGAACGGGATGTCGTAGTGGATGACCCGGTGGCAGTGCTTCTGCAGGTCGATGCCTTCGCTGGCGGCGTCGGTGGCGAGGAGGATGCGGACCGGGTGGCGGTGCAGGTCTGCCTGGAAGGCAGCCTTGAGTAGCTCCCGCTTGCGCTCGTCCATACCGCCGAAGAGCAGGCCGAGACGATCGCCGCCGAGTTCGTGGGCGTTCAATTGCTGAGCGAGCCAGTCCTGCGTTGCCCTGTACTCGGTGAAGATGATGACCCGCTCGCCCTTGTCCCAGTTGCCGTCGGGGCGGCAGATCCGGTTGAGCTCCTCGATCAGTTCCTTTGCCTTGGAGTCGGCGGGCTCGGCGTGGCTCTGCGCCCAATTGGCGAGCTGGTCTCGGAGGCTGCTCTCCAGGGGGGAGTCCGGCTGACCGCCCCCGTATTCGGCGTCGAAATCGGCGAGTAGGTCGAGCAGTTCGCGTTCGTTGTCGCCGCCTGGGTCGTCGTCGGGATCGTCGTCGTCCCAGTCGTAGGCGTCTGCCATCCAGTCGGGCATCTCGTCGTCGGCCTTGGTTGTCGGCTTGGCGACGGCCTTGGTTTCGCTGACTCTGTCCTTCTCGCTGTCCAGGTGGGCTTGGAACGTCAAGGCGAACGCCGCGGGCGAGGAGAACAGGCGCTTCTTCAGGATCAGCGTCACCAGGTCGCCGGCCTTGGCCTGCTGCCCGTCGGGACGGGCGCGGCGGCTGCCGGTGTAGGACTGGAGCACGTCGTAGCCCGTGCGCTCGTCGTCGGTGTAGTCGACCGTGATCTGGCGGATCTGGCGGCCGGGAAAGCGGTCGGTGCCATCGTCGTTCTTGATGTCCGCCTTCAGCCTGCGCACCATCACTTGGTCAAGGACGGCCTTGTCCGGTTCTTGGCCCTTGAAGAACCGGAGTGGGTCGAGCATCTCCAGCAGCGCCTGCCAGGACCACGAGTAGCCGTTGTGCGGGGTCGCGGACAAGAACAGCCGGTGCTGGCTGTTCTCTGACAGGCGGCGGACGGCCTGCGTCTGCTTGGACTCCACCGGGTAGCCGGTCTTCTTCGGCGGCTCGGCCGGGGCGCAGTGGTGGACCTCGTCGACGATCAGAAGGTCGAAGAAGCCAGGGAAGCGGGTCTCAGCCGTCAGGACCTCATCGAGCATCCTCTGGACGCGCGGGGTGCGCAGCCACTGAAGGCTGATGATGATCCGCGGGTAGACGTTGAACGGGTTCGCCTCCAGGCCATGGGTGCGTCGCAGGTCCCTGAGCTTCTCGGTATCGAGGACCTGGAAGTCGAGGCCGAAGCGGCTGTCCATCTCTTCTTGCCACTTCAACGTCAGTGACGCGGGACACACAACGAGAACCCGGCGCGCCCGGTGGCGCAGCAGCATCTCCTGTACGACGAGGCCCGCCTCGATCGTCTTGCCGAGGCCCACGTCGTCGGCGATCAGCAGGTTCACCCGCGGCATACCGAGGGCGCGGGCCACGGGTTCGAGTTGGTACTCCTCGATCGTGATGCCAGAGCGGAATGGTGCCTGCAGAGTACGGTCGTCGGCGCTTGTCACCGTGCCCCAGCGCACCGCGTCGAGGAACGCTCCGAGTCGCTGCGGGTCGTCCCAGCCTCCTTCCGAAACCTCGGGAAGCTTGGTGGGCGGCACGATCTCCCGGCCCGGCTCGACCTCCCAGGCGAGCGTCAGCTCTTCGCCGAGATCGTCGTCGCTGACGCTGGCCAGGCTGACCAGCGTGCGGCCGGGAACGCGCGCTGCGGCAAGCTCGTCGGCGGGCTGCTGACTGTGCTTGACGCCGGTGACAACCCACTGCTGGCCACGGACCCTAACGAGCTGGCCCGCTTCGGGAACGTCTGAATCAACCGCCATGAACCAGTCTCCCACCCTCGACTGTTACTGCTTAGCGCACAAGTTTGCCAAAGAGAATCATGCCCTGCTGTTTCCCTCGATGAGGGGCTGCTGGGGAACTGGACTGACCCGTTCGGCTGGCTGGTGGTCGCCGAGCCGGCGAGCCGGGCGGAGTTGTGGGTGCTGCTCCTTGTGCCCGCCGATCCGCTCCGTCCCCACCGCGCTGACGACCAGCCTGAGGCTGCCTAGCGCCACGAGCTAGCCGCAGTCCCGTCAATTTCGCGCCGGTCCCGCGACTGGTGCGCGAGCTCGACTATCTGCTTTGAAGCTGGACCGAATGCCTCGATGCCGTTCTCGCAAATGATCTCGATCGCTCGTTTTGTCATCATTGCTCCATGGTCTTTGAACCCGTCACACCCATGCACCACCTGATGATCATGGACAGTCCCGCCGCCTCCAGCAGGCGGAGGTAGCCCCTGGCAGTCATCGGCACGCTCAGCAAGGGCTACGACCTCGACTACGTCTGGCAGCAAATCGACTCCTCCCTGGCGCTCAACCCAGCCGCCTATTACATCGAGGCCGCCGAGCACGGCGGCGAACCCCCGGGCACCTGGTGGGGGCCCGGCGCCCAGGCGCTCGGCTTCACCCCCGGCCAGCTAGTCGAGCGCGAGGAGTACGACCTGCTGTTCGGCGAGCGCAAGGCCCCCGACGGTACCCCGCTGGGCCGCCCGCCGACTGGCAGCAAAAGAGCCGTCGAAGCCTACGCCGCACTGCTGGCCGCCGAGCCGCAGGCCACGCCGCAGCGCAAGCGCGAGCTCCGGGCCCAGGCCACGCGCGGAGCGCGGCCGAGCCCGCTGTTCTTCGACCTCACCCTGTCCCTGTCCAAATCGATCTCGATCTTCCACGCCTCCCTCGGCGAGAACGCTCGCTTGGCCGGCGAAGCCGGGGACGCTGACGGGGAGCGGTACTGGTCGGGCCTGGTCGCCGAGGTCGACGACATGATCATGCAGGCAGTACACGCCGGGTTCGGGTACTTCCAGCGGGAGGCCGGCTACACCCGCACCGGCTCCCACCATGCCCGGGCTGCCAGTGTCGAGACCGGCCAGTGGCACGAAGCAGACCTGGTCGTGGCGCACTGGCTGCAGCACACCTCCCGCGACGGCGACATGCAGCTCCACGTCCATTCCCAGGTCGCCCACGTCGCCCGCACCGCCAAGGACGGTAAGTGGCGCGCCCCTGACTCTCTCGGCTACAACGAGCACCCCGGCGCCGTCGCGGCGATCACCGCCCAGCACCTCGAGGAAGCGCTAACTGCCCGATTCGGCCTGCAGTGGACGCCGCGCGCCGACGGAAACGGGTTCGAGATCCACGGCATCTCTCAGGAGATGAAGGACCTGTTCTCCTCGCGCCGCCGCGCGATCACCGCCGACTTGCGCACCCGCGCCACGCGGTTCGAGCAGCACTACGGGCGCGCGCCCTCTCAGCGGGAACTCGCGCAGCTGGCGCAGGCGTCGAACTTCGCCACGCGCAAGGGCAAGGAAGGCGCGCTCGACCTCGCGCAGGCGTACGCGGGCTGGGCCGACAGGCTGACGCGCACCCTCGGCGTGCCGCTCGCATCCGTGGCCCCGTCGGTCTGGCACGCGGAGGCACGGCGATCGGGCGCGCGCAGTGAAGCGCATGACGCGACCCGCGAAGACGCCGATCTGATCCGCGCGGCCGCGGCCGCCCTCGCGCTGACTCAGCGGGAGAAGTCCGCGTGGACCCGGGCTGACCTGGTCAAGCACCTGGGCCGGACGCTGCCCCGCACCGGACGCGATCCAGAAGATGCGGCGAGGTTGCTGGAGGACACAGCTGACCGCATCCTGCGCTCAGAGTTCGACCCGATCCTGTGCCTGGAAGCACCCGACCCGGTCGACCTGCCGGCCGACCTCGTCCGCGCGGACGGTCGCAGCGTGTACAGGCGCCATGGCGGCACCCGGTACGCCACCCGCGCGCAGCTGTCGCTGGAAGAGCGAATGGTCGCGCAGGCGCGGGCGGCAACCGCGCCGCGCATGACACGCTCGGCCGCGGCGACCGCGCTCGACGCCGATCTCACACGGCTCGAGCGGGCGTTGACCGGAGACGCAGGAACAGGCGTAGGCGACGCGGGCACAGGCTCCGGGTTGCGTGAGGACCAGGCCGCGGCCTCGCTATCGGTGCTGACCGACGGGCGGCGCGTATCGGTGATGAACGCGCCCGCCGGCGCGGGCAAGACCCGCGTCCTGGCCGAGATCGCGAAGGCATGGCGGGGCGCTGGGCTCGGCCCAGTCATTGGCATCACCGCGTCCCAGTCGGCTCGCAACACCCTGGCCGCGGGCGGCATCAAGTCCTACAACAGCGCCCAGTTCCTCGGTCACCTGCCGGGCCGACGCGGAGCACTAGGCCGCATGCCGATCGCGGAGGGCACGCTGCTGGCGATCGACGAGGCGTCGATGATGACGACCCCGGACCTAGCCGACCTGATCGCGCTGGCCGAGCAACACGGTGGCAAGGTCATCGCCGCAGGGGACACCGAGCAGCTCCAGGCCGTGGAGGGAGGCGGTGGCATGTCCCTGCTGGCCGACCGGCTTGGCTACGTCCGCCTCGCCGAGCCGGTGCGGTTCCGCGAGGCGTGGGAGCGGGCCGCCAGCCTGAGACTGCGTGACGGTGACGCCACTGTGGTCGGGGAGTATGACCAGCACGGCCGCATCGTCGGCGGTGATCCGGAACTGATGACGGAGGCCGCCGCTGATGAGTACACCGCCCTGACCGTAGCCGGGACCGATGCTCTGCTCATCGCCGCCGATCACGGCCTGCGGCGGGAGCTGTCGCGTCGGGTCCGCGAGAACCTGGTCCGTCTTGGCCTGGTGGACGCTTCCCAAATGGTGACCGTCGCCGACGGCACGGAAGCGGGTCGCGGTGACCTGATCATGTGCACCCGTAACAACCACCACGTCGAGGCCGGCGAGCCCGGCCGGGCCATAGCCAACGGCGACCTGCTCCTCATCGACAACATCACCCCCGGCGGCCTTCTGGTCCGCCGGGCCCTGGACGCCGACCGGGAAACCGGGCAGCGCCGCTGGACGGACCGACAGTTCTTGTACGCAGACTTCGCCGATTCCGAGCTCGGCTACGCGGTCACCGGCCACGTCGCCCAGGGGCGCACCGTCCGCGCAGGCCTGGCTGTCCTCACCGGCAGCGAAGACCGTCAGCACGCTTACGTCGCCCTGACCCGCGGCACCGACAACAACACCGCCTACGTCTTCACCACACCCACGAAACTCGCCGACCTCACGCCTTGCACTCGACCGGCCCCTGAGCTCGCCCGGTACGACCAGGCCTCCACCCCGGCAGGTCACTCTGCCTCGGCCAACCAAGACGACCTCCGGACGACCAGCCCGGCCAGCATCCTCACGAACATCATCACCGGACGGGACGGGGCCAGACAGTCCGCTCTCCAGGCCTGGCAGCAGGCCCTCTCCAACGCCGACCACCTGGCCGTCCTGCACGCCGTGTGGGCCGAGCAGACCAGCCTCGTGCGTCAGCACAGTTACCTCGACCTGCTGCAGTCCGCCCTCCCGCCGGGCACCGGGCAGCAGACGAGCCATAAGGAGCGGTGGCTGCAACGCACACTGCGCGCTGTGGAACTCGCGGGCCTGGACCCGGGGGACGTACTCACCCGGGCCGTCGCCGAGCGGGACCTGATCGGCGCCCAAGACCTCACCGCGGTGATCGATGCCCGCATCCGCCGACGGCATCCCGACCTCGCCCCACTCCCGGCTGCCACATGGTCCGCCCAGGTTCCGCAGACCGATGACCCGGACCGCGCCCGGTTCCTCGCCCAGCTGGCCGCCGTCATGGACGACCGTCGGCGCCGCATCGGCGAGCACGCCGCAGCTAGCAACATCCCCTGGGCAGTCGCCGTCCTGGGGCCGGTCCCATTCGACTCTGCGGCCCGCCTGGCCTGGCAGGACAAGGCCGCCACCATTGGCGCTTACCGCGAGCTGTCCGGCCACGACCACCCGCGCGATCCAATTGGTCCCGAGCCAGCCGCGAACAACCCGGACCTGCGCGCCGCCTGGCACGCCGCCCGCAACGTCCTCACCCCAGACGGAACCCCCGAAGTCCACGCAGCCGAGGTGAGCCAGCTGCCTGATCTAGCGAACATGTCTCGTCAGATCGAGGAAGTGTCCGCCCGGCGCCGCGAGCTCATCGCTGTAATAGCCGAGCGTCAGCATCGGCACGTTCCCGTTGAAGACCCCGGCTTGCTCACGAGCTCCAGCCTTGACGTCCTATTCGACGCAGCGCCGACCCGGCCCGCGATCCTCCAGCCACCCAAGCCCGAGATCATCCCGTCTCCGGCCATTCTTGAGCGCGCGGCCGAGCGTGACCGGGACTGGGAAGCGGCCGAGTGACCGCGCCACCTGTCTAGTTGGAACGGCGGCCGGCAGGCCCGCCCCGGAGGGCGGCACTGCGCGCAGCGCCTCGGCAAAGGCCCTGCCGGCCACCTGGCCCCGCCGCGCCCAGGGACGCTCACCGAAGGAAGCATCAAAACGCGACGAGACTTGCCGGAATTGTAGAAGACAACCGTTTGCCACTATGGCGGGCACCGCTAGGATTCCGTTGGCCAGCCTGGCGGCGACCAGGCCTGATGCCGCCGAGCCAGCCGCGTCTACGCGGCAGCCCGAGGAGGTAGCTGCGATTCCGGCGATCGATGGGCGTCCGGTGATCAGCCGCGCCGACATGGCCGCGCGCGGCGTGCCCTACACGACCGTCAGCGGCTGGTACCGGGACCGGCAACGGACCGGACACCCGGAGAAGGCAGGCCGCATCGGCCGCACCGACTACTGGTTCGAAGACGAGTGGACGACGTGGCTGCAGGCGTACCGGGCCAGGAAGATCGAGGCACTCACTCAGGTCGACCGACAGGGCGACCCGGACGACCTGGTCGACGCAGCCGAGGCCGCCCGGATGCTGCGCTACTCGAGCCGCTACGTCATCCATGCCAACCGGCGCCTGGGCTACTTTCCCGAGCCCGATGCTCACGGTCAGGCCCGCCGCGGTCGCCCGGTCCCGCTGTGGAAGCGGGCGACCATCTGGGCCGCCGCGGACCGGCGCACCGGACCCGACGGCGGCCACATCGCTGGTACGCCCGGCGCACCGCCCAATCCGCATCCCTACGCCGGCGACCAGAGGCTCGCCCGCGCCGTAGCCGGGCTGCAAAACGGAGAGGCGCTTAGCACAGCGAGCCTGGCAGGGGAGTGGGGCGTCAGTCGCCGCACCGCCGCCCGAATCCTTCGTGCCGCCCGCGACCAGCTGTAGCAATGCTGTTCTCATATCTCAGGCAACGGCGGCCATGCTTGCATCCACTCGGCCTCCGGTCTCCCTCCAGTGCATCCAGCACATGATGTCGAAGATCCGCAGTTGGGAAAGATGCGCAGCCTCGGGCCCGACACCAGTACGTACCGCTTCAAGCTCGCTGACGAGCGTGGCGTCCTTCGTGAGCTGGCATCGCAGGTCGCTCCACCACGTGCCATGAGTGCGCGTGCGCTGAAGAGCCTTTTTGACGTAGCTGTCGTAGACCGGGATTAGCTGCGGGCGCTTGCGCGCCAGCAGCTTGCCCGCCCCGACCTCGCCGAGCCGACGCTTTTCCCGCGGCGGCTTGATGTTGCTCAGCAGTTCCCACAGTTCCGAGGCGGGACCGCCCTTAGCAATCAGACTCTCTGCACCGGCGTCAACCAGGGTTACGTTAACCGGAATCCTAGCGAGTAGGTCGCTGATCTTAGGGGCCTGGTAGACGAGAATGTCCAGCGCGTAGTACCTGATCAACGGCACGCTCAACATGCTTACGGCTATCAGATCTTCAGCAGTGACCCGGTTAGCTGCCTCCAGCCGTTCGCGCTCGCCGCCGAGACGTTCAAAATAGGCGCCGGCGTACCGGAACTGGCCACGGTCATCCTTCTCGAAGTACTTCTCGACGAGTCCGACCGCATAGTCCTCATCGAGAAGCGGCTTCGGAATCTCGATACCCACAGCATCTCCCCACCGCAAAAGCAGGAGTTAAAGTGCCTCTGACGTGCACAGACTAATGAGACATGAACCCACCCGCCGCTGAAATCCCACAGACAACTTGATGCGTTCCGCATGTGTTAGTAGCTTAGACAGTGTCGTGAGGGCGGCAACCCTCTCGGCACCACAGGGACAACTCAACACCGAAGGAGGGACCGTCATGGTTCCTGCACCTCCCGTCCGGCGTCGCCTGGTCGGCCGCGCGCTGCGCCGCTATCGCGAGAACCTGGGCTACACGCTCAGCGACGCCGCGCGAGTCCTGGAGTGCCACGCCTCCAAGGTCAGCCGGATCGAGAACGGCGAGCGCGGCATCCGCCCCAAGGAGCTCCGCGAGCTGCTGGCCGAGTACGGCATCGGCGGCGAGCAGCTGGAGATCCTGACCCAGCTGGCAGACCCGCGCGGTGCGTTCGGCTGGCACCGCGACTACGACGACTTGCTGCACGGGGCGTGGAGGGACTACCTGGTCCTCGAAACCACCGCCACCCGCATCTGGTCTTACGAGGCGCAGCGGGTCCCGGCGCTGCTACAGATCCGCGGCTACGCCCGCGCCCTGGCTGACGCGGACCCGGGCCTAGAAGACGCGGCAGCCCGGGACCGTGCCGCGGACGCCGTCACGGCCCGGCAGCAAGCCATCCTGGGCGAGCATCACCCGGTTGTGCACCTGGTCGTGGGGCAGGCCGCGTTGCACCAGCAGGTCGGCAGCACCGAAGTGATGCACGAACAGCTTCGCCGACTCGCTCAGGCCGCCGCTGACGGCGGCAACGTGACCGTGCAGGTGTTGCCGTTCGAGGCTGGCGCGCACGCGGCGGCTGCAGAAGGGGCCCTCGGCATCCTGCAGTTCACTGGTACCGCCGGGCTCGGCCTGGTGCACCTGGGTGGCATCGCCGGGGGCGTCTGCCTCGAGGACCGCGGCGACCTCGTTGCCTACGCGACTGCATTCGACCGCCTTCGCTCCATTGCCCGCACCCCGGCGCAATCCGTGCTGCTCTTGCGCGGCCTCGCCGGTCTCTAGTGGCGCGGTCGGCTCCACTGCCAAC
>Ga0265338_10001428_pt1 | contig 38850 bp, 36 predicted proteins | sample 42126metaG_FD_193579 | JGI IMG/M metagenome (GOLD analysis project Ga0265338, IMG submission 193579) | Rhizosphere microbial communities from Carex aquatilis grown in University of Washington, Seatle, WA, United States - 4-21-26 metaG | ecosystem: Host-associated > Plants > Roots > Rhizosphere... | reverse complement strand
AATTGGCGGGACAGATCGTGGATATTCAAATGGGGCTGGGGATGGTGAATATCATCGATCCCATCACGAGCACCCAAATATCCGTCATGGGACAGTATTATTATTTGATCGCGACGCTGGTATTCCTGTCGGTGGACGGCCATCACCTTCTGTTGCGGGCCTTGGCGGACAGCTTTACCCTGGTTCCGCTGGGCCAGGCTCATTTCACCGCGGCCCTGGGGACGAAAATGATGGCGATGTTCTCCCAAATATTTTTCATCGCCTTTCGGGTCGGGGCGCCGGTCATCGGGGCGCTGTTTATCACCAACATGGCCTTGGGCGTGGTGGCCCGCACCGTTCCCCAAATGAACGTGTTTATCGTGGGAATGCCGTTGAATTTGGCGGTCGGATTCATGATTACCGCCCTCTCGATGAGCTTTTTTGTCTTCGTCCTACAGGGTTTGTTCAAGGGAATGGTCCGGGATTTGGCGGTTTTGATTCAAGCCTTGCGGTAGGGCCGTCGCCAAAAACCGGTTGGAATGGCCTTTGGCGGTGGACCCTAAATAATTGATTACGAGGATGAACGATGGCGGATCCGGGACGCACCGAAAAAGCGACGCCGAAAAGGCGGGAAGAGGCTCGCGAAAGGGGACAGGTTCCCCGTTCCGTCGAGGTTAATTCGGCGCTGATTTTGCTGACAGCGCTTTTGACTTTTCGATACGCGGGCCCCTATATGGTCGACTCCATGAATCAGGTGGCGGTTTTTTCCTACCAAAACATGAATATGACATTGGGGATGGAGAGCGTCTACACCCTGGGTTTGTTTTACATGTGGCAAATTTTTAAGATTATCGCCCCTGTTTTGGGCATGGTTTTGCTGGTGGGGTTGATCGCGAATTATTTTCAAGTGGGCGTTTTATTCAGCTTGAAGCCGCTCGTTCCGAAGTTCAGCAACGTCAACCCCATGTCCGGGTTCCAAAAACTATTTTCGCGCCGGTCCGCGATTGAGTTTGTCAAATCCCTGTTGAAACTTTCCCTGATCAGTTGGATCGTTTACAAGGGAGTCAAGACGGCCCTTCCTGAACTGGTCCCGACCATGGATATGCCCGGCACGGAAGCTTTGAGGTTTGTGGGGATGTTGACCATGAAAATTTTGAACACGGCTATTTTGGCCCTCGCCGCTTTGGCTGTGTTTGATTATTTCTATCAACGGTGGGAGTACGAGGACGGCCTTAAAATGACGAAACAGGAAGTTCGGGATGAATACCGTCAATCCGAGGGCGACCCGATGATCAAGGCCCGGATCCGGCAGATTCAAAGGGAGATGGCGCGCCGCCGAATGTTCGAATCGATCCCCAAGGCGGATGTGGTGATAACCAATCCCACCCACGTGGCAGTGGCCCTGGAATATAAAGAGGGCATGTCGGCTCCCGTTGTTTTGGCCAAGGGCGAGAGGGTCGTCGCGGAAAAAATCAAGGAAATGGCGAAAAAAAACTTTATTCCGATCGTGGAAAATCCCCCTCTGGCGAGGGCGCTTTTAAAACAATGCCCGGTGGGAGCGCCTATTTCCCCCGATCTATTCGAGGCCGTGGCTGAAATTTTGGCCTTCGTCTACCGTGTGAATAAACAAAAGGGCGCTTCGAAAGCCGCTGGATAATCCCGGTGTTTTTCCCGCGATTGGAGCTGATTGTTTTAAGTTAAGGGCCGCAGGGAAACGTGAAAATAAAGGAATTTAAGCTTTTTGTGGGGTCTCATTTAGTGTTGGGGTAGTAACGAATCCTCCTGCTACAATGTCGGTTTCTGACATGCTGGAACGAAAGGCTTTTCTAATGGCTGAAGCGACGACCATTAACACCATCCAAAAAAACAGCGATCTCTTCTTCGCCTTTGCCGTGGTGATGGCGATCATTATGGTGGTGATTCCACTTCCTCCTTTCCTATTGGACATCCTCATTTCCCTGAATATCACCATGGCGTTGGTCGTGGTCCTGATCACCATGTATACCTTGGAGCCCCTGCACTTTTCCATTTTTCCGACTTTGCTCCTGATCACGACTTTGTTCCGTCTTGCCCTGAGTATTTCCGCCACCCGGTTAATCCTTCTGCATGGCACCGACGGGTCCCAAGCCGCCGGCAAGGTTATCGAATCCATTGGAACGGTCGTGGTGGGCGGAAGCTATTGGGTTGGGTTTGTGGTATTTCTTATTTTGATCATCATCCAATTCGTGGTGATTACCAGCGGCGCCCAGCGCGTGGCGGAAGTGGCGGCCCGGTTCACCTTGGACGCCATGCCGGGAAAACAAATGGCCATCGACGCGGACCTCAATTCGGGCCTGGTGACCGATGACCAAGCCCGCCAGAGGCGCAAGGACGTGGAGCGGGAGGCTGATTTTTACGGGGCCATGGATGGAGCCAGCAAATTTGTCCGTGGGGACGCCATCGCGGCCATCGTGATTATCGTCATCAACGTGTTGGGCGGGTTCGGGGTCGGTTTTTGGAGCCAAAGCATGACTTGGGAGGAGGTGCTGCAGCGCTACACGCTTCTTTCCATCGGGGACGGGTTGGCAACGCAGATTCCGGCGTTACTGCTTTCCATGGCGACCGGTATCGTGGTGACCCGGGCGGCATCGGACAGCAATTTGGGGACGGACTTAGTGCGGCAAATCACGGCCCATCCAAAGGCCCTTTGGATCGCCGCCGGCGTGCTTTTCGTGTTGGGCCTCGTTCCTGGTATGCCCTGGGCCTTCCTCTTTATCTCCATTTTGACCGGGGTCCTGGCTTATTTTATCGACACGACGGTCCGCCGCGAGACGGAGGACGCCGTTGAAAAGGCCAAGGGTCAAGCGGCCCCGGACAAGAAAAAAGAGCCCGAGAACGTCTCGTCCCTTCTCCAGGTGGACCATTTGGAGGTTGAGATCGGCTACAGCCTCATTCCCTTGGTGGACGAAGCCCAGGGCGGGGACCTGTTGGAGCGGATCACAGGGATCCGGCGGCAAATGGCCACCGATTTGGGCCTGGTCGTACCGCCCATCCGCATTCGGGACAATATGCAGCTTCAACCCTCGGAATATTTGATCAAGATCAAGGGCGTGGAGGTATCGCGCTGGAAAATCATGCCGGGCCACCTATTGGCGATGGCCACGGGGACCGACATGGTCAAAATTCAGGGCATCGAGACCAAGGAACCAACCTTTAATTTGACGGCCTATTGGATAACCGATGAGGAAAAATCCATGGCGGAACAAGCGGGATATTCGGTCGTGGACGCCTCGACCGTCATCGCGACCCACTTAACGGAGGTCATCCGCAATCACGCCCACGAGTTCTTGACCCGGCAAAGCGTTTCGAAGCTATTGGATGGGGTCAAAAAAGAATCGCCGGCGGTGGTGGAGGAGCTCGTTCCGGGGCACCTGCCCATCGGGGATTTGCAGAAAATCCTGCAAAACCTTTTGAAAGAGCATATTCCCATCCGTGACCTGGAAAGCATTCTGGAGTCGGTCGCGGATCACGTTCGCGAAACGAAGGACGTTCAATTGCTGACCGAGTACGCCAGAAAATCCCTTTCGCGTTCCATCACCAAACTCCACCAGGCGGCCGACGGGAAAGTCTACGCCCTCACACTCGACCCGAGGTTTGAAAAAACCATCCTGGATTCGGTGCAGGCGGCGGAAAGCGGGTCCGCCACCGCCTTGGATCCAAGGGTTTTACAGCAAATGTTCAGGAGCCTTTCGGCTGGGATCGAAAAAATGGCCGCGGCCAACCGGCAGCCTTTGGTTTTGTGCTCGCCCGGGGTTCGTCCCTATTTCAAGAAATTGATTGAGCGGTTCATTCCACATTTAACCGTTCTTTCCTTCAGCGAACTTCTGCCGCGGACCGAAATCCAATCCATCGGCGTGATCGAGGCGGGTGAATGAGAATCAAGCGATATGAAGCTCCCACGATCCAAGAGGCCCTCATGAAAGTGAAGAAGGATTTGGGGCCGGAAGCGGTTATCCTCTACACGAAGACCTTCCGTAAGGGAGGTATGCTGGGAATGTTTGGGAAGCTGATGGCTGAAATCACCGCCGGGGTTGATTTGAACCTGATGGATGATATGGCCAAGCGAAGGGGACCGGCCCCGGCCGTCCCGCCGATCCTGGACCGCGGGGAGGCCCTCCTCAAAAAGAATCCCGCCGCGCCGCAGCCTGCCGCGGGCCCCTTGACCCCCATGGGATCGCTTGATCCGGCCCGGGCGAAGGTGAAAGCCCTTCAGCGGGAATTGAACGAAATGAAGACCTCCAGCGTCGCCAACGTTTTGAGGGATTTGAATCAAGTCGACACCGCGGCCCTCTTGTCGGAGGGCTTCTCCAAAATCAGGAAGAAGCTGGTGCGCCAAGAAGTCGAGGACTTTTTAATCCAAAAAATGATCAAGGGGATGATTTCCGAAAAGATTGACCCCGAAAAAAACGAGGAAGTATTCCAGTGGATCGACCGATATGTGAGGGGCGTGGTTAAAATCGCGCCGGCCGCCTCCCCGACGAACTTCCAGAAGGTCATCGCGTTTGTGGGACCCACGGGCGTTGGAAAGACAACCACCTTGGCCAAGCTCGCGGCCCGATTCAGCCTCATCGAGCGGAAAAAAGTGGCGATGATCACGGCGGATACCTATCGAATCGCCGCGACCGAACAGCTGAAAACCTACGGAAAAATCATGGGCATTCCCGTTGATGTGGCCGACTCGTCGGAGGAAATCGTGAATATCCTGGCCAAATACAAAAACATGGATTTGGTTTTGGTGGATACGGCCGGGAGAAGCCCCTCCAGCGACGAGCAACTGGAAGAGCTGAAAGAATTCATCGCCAGGAGCCAGGCGGACGAGATTCACCTGGTTTTATCCGCGACGACGAAATATTTCGACATGCTTCGAATCATCGAGCGGTTCGGCGTGGCGGTGCCGATCAACCGCATGATCTTCACTAAATTGGATGAGACCAGGTTTTACGGGGCGTTTTTAAACCTGATGAATAATTTCCAGATCCCGTTGTCGTTTTACGCGACGGGGCAAAATGTCCCGGACGATTTGGAAGTTCCGGAGACGAATTCACTTTCCGAGAGAATCACCAAGGCGCTACTGGCTTAAGGGGGATTTGTGCAGGATCAAGCTGAACGGCTTCGGCAATTGGTGGGGCGGCTGAATAATCCCCTGGGATTGGAAACGCCCAAACCGGCGTCTTCCCAATGCCGCGTGATGACGGTTACCAGCGGCAAGGGAGGGGTGGGGAAAACCAATCTTTCCGTTAATTTCGCCTTGGCCATGGCGGCCAGGGGCAAAAATGTCCTTTTGTTTGACGCGGATATGGGTTTGGCCAACGTGGATGTGATGCTGGGAATGATTCCCCAATACACGCTTTTAAACGTGCTGAACGGCCAAAAAAGCCTATCGGAGATTGTCTTGGAGGGCCCGGGGGGCATCCGGTTGGTGGCCTCGGGATCGGGCGGGGTCCAGGAACTGGCGGATTTAAACGAGGGGCAAAGGGCAAAGTTCTTGGAAGCCCTCTTAGAACTTCAAAACCAATCGGATGTCATTCTCATCGATACGGGGGCGGGTCTTCACCGGAACGTTTTGGCCTTCGTAATCGCCGCGGAAGAGGTCGTGATTGTGACCACTCCGGAGCCGACGGCTTTGATGGACGCCTATGGTATGATCAAAATACTTTTTCGTGAAAAGCATAATCCCGTTATCAACATTGTGGTGAACATGGCGGCCAATCAAACCGAGGCGGATGAGGCGGGGAAGAAGCTGGTGATCCTTTCCAAAAGGTTCTTGGGACTGGAGATCGAGTATCTGGGCTTTGTACCGAGGGATCCTGCCATGATTAAGGCCGTCCGCGAGCAAAAACCGGTTTTTCTTTCCGCGCCTCTTTGTCCGGCGGCGGTCAGCATGAACCGTTTGGCGGATATGCTGATGACGGGAAAGGACCAAAGGTCCGAGGGGAATTTAATCAATTTTTTCAAAAAAGTGACGCAGATTTTCGGAAGCAAGCAGCGGGGTTGAGCCTGGCAGGGATGGAGAATGAGGGCGGCGGCTTCTTGAGCCGGGATTAAAAATTCGGGGGAACCAGATGGCTAAAAAAGAAAAAGACCGGTTGTACTATGAGATCACGAAGGAAAAGCCCTATGGCAACTTCCAAATGCTGATGGTGGGAGGGTCCGCGGGATCGGTTTTGGGCTTCCTGATCATTTCCCTGGTGGGAGCTTACGAGGGAATGGAGATGGATAGCCTGGTTCTCGCTTTTTTGGTCGCGAGTTTTCTCGGGTTTTTCTTCGGCCTGCTCATCATGTGGATCGTGATTACTTATCTCGAAAAAATGATACCTGGATCCGCCCTCATGGGGGGACTGCCCCAATCGGCCGGGCCGGCCGTCACCGAGCCGGTGATGGAAGCCGAAACGGTTCCGGCGGCGGAAACCGAGGAAGCCAAGGGGAAATCCGTTGATTTTGTTTTTCCGGAACTTTCTCCCGATAACCAGTAGAAAGTATGGCGCTCGATAGGAGCCTGATCTCCCTTTGGTCCAGCTTTTTGAAAAAGAAAAAGGACTTAGCGGCAAGAGATGCCTTGGCAAAGCATTATTTTTTTTTAGTGGAGGCTGAGTCGAGAAGGCTGCTGGCCCGGCTGCCGGTCAGGGCCTATTGGGAAAAAAAAGATGATTTGGGCTCGGCGGGCGTGATCGGACTTTTACAGGCCCTGGACCATTTTACGCCGCCGCAGGACAAGCGCGACGATCCGGGGCGGGCTTTTGAAGCTTACGCTCGATACCGAATCCGCGGGCAGATGGTTGACGAGCTCCGGAGCCTGGATTTTGCCAGGCGGAATTTGCGTAAACAGGCCAGGGCGATTCAGGAAGCCGAAAAAAAGCTGGAAACCCGTTTGGGCAGGCAGCCCAGGGTTGAGGAAACCGCAAAAGCCTTAGCTATTCCGCTGGATGAGCTTTATGATTGGATCGCTGAGATTAACATGCTGAACCTTTTATCCCTCGACGCGGAAATGGGCGAAAACGGGGGAGGGGGAGCATCCTGGGCCGATGTTTTGCCCGACTCAAGGGCCGAGAATCCCCTTGATAAAGTTGAGAAACAGGAGAAAATTGAGCAGGTTACGGAAGCCTTGAAGGATTTAGGCGGGGCGGAACAAAAAGTCCTTCATTTGTATTATGTTGAGACCTTAACCTTCAAGGAAATCGGAAAGGTCTTAAAGGTGAGCGAGTCAAGGGTTTGTCAGATCCACCACTTGGCGGTGTTTCGGCTCCAGGAACTTGTGGATGAGGGCAGGAAGCGCGGCGGGGGCCGCGGTCTGGAAAGGTTACGGGACCGTCATTTGAGAAAATGATGGGTGCGGATGGAATGGTGGATTGGGCTCGGCCCTTCGATAAGCCTCGGAAATCGATTACGTAAAGGCGGGAAAGTATGCAAGAACTGGTATTTGTTGAAATAGCCGATAATGAAATGCAGGCGAAAGTAACCGTTGTCCCCCCCCAAGCCGAAACCGACCGATTCTCAACTATTGACGATGTTCGTGACGCGCTCAAACGCCGGAATGTGGTTTACGGAATCGACGAAACCCGCCTGGCTGAAATTTCCGCTAAACTTTCCCAATTCGCCGCCTCCAAAAACATCAATGAACCCATTGAAATGGACGTCGCCTTTGGAACCCCCCTCGCGAATGGCGAGGATGCCAGGGTCGAATATCTTTACAAGAAAAGCGAGGAAGAGGTCCCCGAAGTTCCCGTCGTTGAGGATGAGGAGGGCCGGGTGGATTACAAGGCCGCCCATAAAATTGACAACATCCTGAAAGGGACACTGCTGGCCCGGAAGATCCCCCCGACCAAGGGCATGAAGGGAATGACGGTTACCGGTAAAGCGACGGAAGCCAAGGACGGGACGGACATTGAGGTTAAATTGGGAAAGGGAGTGGTTGTTTCCCCCACTAATCCGGACGAATACCTGGCCGACGCGGATGGCCAAGTCATTGTTAAAGACAACAAAATTTCCGTCCTGGCCCTCTATGAGGTCGCCGGAGACGTCAACCTTTCCACGGGTAATATCGACTTTATCGGGACCGTCGTGGTTCGAGGCGACGTGAAAGACGGGTTTAAGGTCTACGCGGGAGAAGACATCATCGTGAACGGCGTGGTGGAAGGGGCCGAAATTAAATGCGGCGGTAAATTGACCATCGGGGGCGGCGTCAGCGGAAATGACAAGGCGAAAATCATCTGCCCCGGCGACGCCGCGATCAAGTATATCCGTAACGCCGAGGTGAACGTGGGAGGCAGCCTCACGACCGCCCAGGCCATCATGCATAGTAAAGTGACCGTCGGCAATAAAGTGACGGTCGCCGGTAAGAAGGGCGTTATCGTCGGGGGACAGGTAATCGCAGGACGGGAAGTCTTTGCCGCCTCCATGGGATCCAATTTCGCCACTCCGACCGAAGTGATCGTGGGTGAGGCGGTGGGGTTGCGGGATGAATTGCAAAAAATGGATGTCGAACTCAAGGCGGCGGTTGAGAATCTGGATAAAACCAAAAAGGGAATCCAATTCCTCAAGGATCTGGCGGTGAAAATGGGCGGCACCTTGCCGCCTGACAAGAAAGAACTGTTGACCAAATTAACCAGGGCCCAGTTCGCCCTGATGGCTTCCACCAAGTCCCTGGCTGAAAAGAAACAAGATTTGGAAAAGAAAGAACAGGAAGGCGCGGATGACCGCCGCCGGCACGCCAAGGTCATGTGCATGGGAGTCATTCACACCGGCGTGAAGATCACCATCAATAAAGCGTCCCGTCAAATTTCGGAAGAGCTGAAATATTGCACCTTGACCGAGTCCGATGGTGAAGTCAAAGTTGGACCCTTCAAGGGTAATTGAGCGGTTTGGAATGAGGGGACTTGACGGAAATTATCTGAACACCCAGGGAGACGCTTCGGCCCGGATGCAGGTAAATTACCAGGCGGAAATCAACCGCCAGCAACTCATGGCGCAGCTCGAGGGCGTGGAATCCCTTCGAAAACTGCGGGAGCAAGTCAATCAGGCCGAAAAGCAGGGGTCCTCGCCGGGTCCGCGGCAAGTGGCGGAAGACCAGGGATCCGAAGCCAGAGACGGAGATCGGGAACAAAATTCCGCCAAGCGGAAGAGTGAAAAGCCGAAAGAAGAATCAGCTGGCACCGAGCCGGCCGACAAAGCGACGAAGTCTCATATTGATATAAGGGTTTAAAATGGATTTATTTTTCATTCTTCAAATTCTTTTTGACGCCGTCTTTTTATTCGGCGTTTTATTCCTGTTTCACTACACGGTGAACCATTCCCAAAAGAAGAAGGAAGAGTCGGAGATATTGAAAAATGTCCAAGTCCAAGAGATTAAGGAAAATCTACAGGAGCTGTTGTTGACGCTGAAACAACTCGGCAGGGAAGTTTCCGAAAACATCCAGGAACAGGTAAGGGAAGCGGAGGAAAAAACCGAGGTCTTTAAGAAGGTCCTTCAGAGGCTTCAAAAGGACTTAAGCCGGGCCCGGGACCTGGCGGAAGAAGTGAGCGATGAAAAGACCAGGTTGGAAGCGAAGGTTAAGGTCATTCAAACCGCGAAGAAAAGAAGCCCTAAAAAAAACATCGAAAGGGAAATGGACTCGGATCCATCGCTGATGGAAAAGGGCGGGACGGAGCCGGGCCTCGCGGAAACAAGTTTGGAGAAGCCGGTTAAAAAGGGAAAGACCTTTGACCGGGTCGGAACCATTGGGTTCTCCTCGGCGCTCGTGAGGGAAGTTTACCGTTTGGTGGACTCCAACATGGGCGTGAATGAGATTATCAAGCAAACCCGGTTGAGCCGCGCCGAAGTGCAGTTAATCTTAAATTTACGCGACAACCGTTTTACGACACCCAATTAAAAAAAGTTTGGGCTGTTGATTTTTAGGCCGTGGTCAAGGGTGTGGGTTATGGAGCAGGTTTATCCAACGGAGGGCGGGGCCTCGTCGTTGTGGAGCGGTAAAAACCAAGGAAAGAGTTCATCCCAGGCTCCGGTTTACCCCCTGGGGGTTGTTGAAAAGGCCGTGGGGTCCGGAAATTTTTTGGTGGTTTTGGAAGATGGAAGCCGGATTGAGGTCAGGGGTTCTTCGGAATTGAAGCCGGGGAGCCGGGTTCGTTTATCGCCTCCCCCGGGCCGTTTGACCGGAGGGGATTCGGCTCCCGGAGTGGAGGTCCCCCCGGGGGAAACGGCGGAAGGTCTTCAATGGCTTATTTTGATTCCCTTGGCCTTTGGGGGGGAGAACGCCTCGGGCCGCCTGGAGGTTTTTGTTGAGAGGCAAAAAGAGGGACTGGGCTCCAAGCCGGAGGTCGCGACTTATTTTGTTTTTACGGTTCAAACGGACGCCAACGGCGAGGTTCAGTGGAGCATCTATCTGAAGGGGCGTCAAATCGCCCTTCAGGTTTTTTCTCAGGGCCCCAAGGGCGATAAGGAATCCTTGAAGCGATTATTGGAAAGTGTTGAAGAGGCCTTGAAAAAGGGCGGATTTGTGATCATGGCGCCGGGAGTCTTGTTGAGCCGTCCTTTCAAGGTTCCGGCGGGTTTTCGTTTGAATGTCCAAGGGTGATGGAATGAGTCCTCCGGAGGAATCGCCGAAAAGAAGGGGCCAGCGGAAAACGGCCGTGGCGATACAATATGACCGGGCGACAATGCCGGCCCCCCAGATGGTGGCGAAGGGAAGGGGCGTGGTCGCTGAAAAACTGATCGCGATGGCCAGGGAAAACGGCATTCCGATCGTGGAAAATAAGCTTCTGGTGGAAATGCTGGATAAATTGAATTTAAACCAGCAGATTCCTGGCGAGTTGTACCAAGTGGTGGCCGAGATTTTAGTCGCTGTTTATAAGGCTGAGGCTGGGATGAAAAAGAAATCTTGATGGATTTAACAGCGTTGGATCAACGCGAGAAGGGTGACGGCAACGGTGCGAAATAACTACCTCAATAACAATATTTTATCCCCCGGCTACAGGCGGTTTTTGGGAGGCCTGGCTTTGGGTCTCCAGGTTTTTCTAATGTCCGCGGCTTGGGCCAACGCCCAGTCCGGCATCGTGACGAGGCCGGTTTTCGACCGTAAGGAGACCTTCGGGATCGGGCCCAGGGCCATGGGGATGGGCGGAGCCTTCACCGCGGTGGCGGATGATTCCTCGGCGGTCTATTGGAACGTGGCGGGGTTGGCCCAGCTCTCGGCCTATGAAATATCCATTTCCAGCGCGCCGGTTTATTTCCGGGATAAGGTGGGCACGGCGGACGCCTTCGGGTTTCCCTGGTTCGCGTCCCTGCAGTTCATGATGCCGATCGCCAATGACAATACCTTCGGCATCTCCTATTTCCGGCCCTTTCATCCCCAGAGGGATTTTTACGCGGGGGACACCACCATGTCCCAGGGCAACCGGGAAGAGGGAAGCTACTTTCAAAACCCGAGCTTCCAGCAGGACGAATTGATATTGTCCTACGCGGCGAGATTCTCGTCGGTCAAGAATTTTTCCATCGGCGTCAACGTGAAGCGGATCACGAACGACCCCTATTACATCCGTTTTTTGGGAGATTCCCAATCCGAGACCCTGATCGCCCAACAGTTACAAAGCCCCGTCCGGGTGGTGGGCTTTGGCGTGGACTTGGGGCTTTTGTACCGAATCCCCATCACCAAGTATTCGGAGGAGTTCCGGATCGGATTGTCCTTGAAGGACATGGTGACCACCGCCACCTACTCGAACGGTTTCAAATTGACCGATCCCGGCGCCAACATTTTATTCGACGAGGGAACCGGCGATATCCCCGTCGCCCCGGAAATTACCCTGGGCCTCGCCTACAAGAATAATTTTCTCTTCAAGGTCCGCAACATCACGGCTTTTGATTTCGACCAGATATCCTCGCCCAATGTTTCCGACGCGGAAAATAAGATCCTCCGGTTTGGAACGGAGTTTTGGCTTTTCAAGGACGTACTGGGCCTTAGGACCGGCTATTCGACCTTCTTAAGCCGTCCCGGGTTCATTCATCTGGGGTTAAGCGTCCGGGCCCTCAACGGCGATTTCCAAACGGACGTGGCCTACATCATGCCGGTCGCTCCCTCGGCCAGCGTCTCGGAAGGATCCCAGACCGGCTACATCAATACTGGCGGGATTAACTTCGAGCCTTTCCACATCGGGATTTCCTATCGGTTCGGCGGCGGGGAAGAAGTTCCACCGGCGAAGGTTAAAGCCTTTGTCCGTCCTGCTTCCTTCACGCCTTCCCAGGGCGAGAAGGCCGGTTTTTATCTCGACACCACTGAGGATGTTTCCATCAACCGTTGGAGCGTCTTGATCTATGACTCCTCCAATCACCTGGTGAGGGGATTGCGCGGAAAAGGCTCCCCCCCGACGAAACTGCTTTGGAGCGGGGAGAATGACCAGTACGAGCCCTTGCCTCCCGGTGTTTATACTTGGGCCTTTCAAGTCCTCGACCAATTGGACCATGTCGGCTCCACCCCGGTGCAAACGGTCGAGATTTTAGGGCCTTCCTCGGCGGACACCCTGAAGGATCCCGGCAAATTGCTGGCGATTCGCCAGCAGCAAGCGGAACTTTTGGCCCAAGAACGCCAACAGTTGACGGCCCTGGCCCAAGAAAACCTCAAAAAACTGCTGGGTGTCCCGGAAGCGACCCCCACGACAGCCAACGCGGCCCAGACCCCCGTGGAAGCCAATGGCAACACCTTGGTACCGGAAGCCGGTACGGTTCCCGCCTTGGGCTTTAATAACGTGGCAAAAGACCAGGTTTTAAACACCCACTTCGATAAAAACCCCGAGGGGGACACGATTATCGTGGTGAGCTACAGGTCAAACCTCACTTTTGTGCCCTATCTTTACCAGGAAGCGGCGGAAGTGATCAAAACAAGCGTAAATTCGGTCGGAACAGGTTTAAAAGGGATATCAACTCGTGTATATTATGGCAAAAATGAGCTTACCCTGGAGACAACGACGCAGGCGGCGGCGAACTTTGCCTCGGGGAAAATTGACCAGATGAAATTATTGCAATTGTCCGATATTAAAATAAACGGTGCGAAGGTAGGCCCGAATGGTTACTAGAGTCCTAGTAGCGACCCTTTTACTTTTTTCGCTTGGCGCATCCAAGGGTTTCGCTGCGTTTGATAAAGGGGGAGTTTCGGGTTTAGGGGCCCGTCCTTTGGGTATGGGCGGGGCCTTCTCCACTATCGCGGATACGGGCGACGCCATATTTTATAATCCCGCGGGATTGGTCCAGGTATTAAGGCCTGAGGTTTCCGGCATGGGCGCTGTTCTTTTAAACGGAAAAGAAGACTTGTTTGACTTGGCCTATGTCCAGCCCTTTGGGGATCAAATGGCTTGGGCCCTGGCGACCCAGCAGTTGTTCTTCACCGATGGTTCCGAAAATGAGAGGATTTATTACGGAACCTTTGCCGCCCCATTGGCCATTGATAAATCGATATCCTTTGGCTTGAACATCAAGCTTTTCACCGTTGATTCGGCGACCCAGCCTGGGCAACAGGCCAGCGGCATCGGGTTGGATATGGGTTTTCTCTACCACATCCCCATCCTCAACCCCCGTTACGGAAAACAGCTTAATATCGGCTTGTCCGCGGAGGATTTGGACACCAAAATCCGCTACCAAGCCGGCAATGAGGATCCCATCCCCTTGAGGGTCCGCGGCGGGTTTAGCTATCAATTTACCGACGACTTGGTGACGGCGTTTGAGTTTTCCGATTTCAACGACCCGAACCTGGGCTCCCATCACACTTTGCTCTTGGCCGGAATTGAAGGCTGGTTTTTTGAGGATCAATTGGGATTGCGGACGGGATATACGGGCTTCCAAACCTTGGACGGCCAATTTACCGCCGGTATCAGCTACAGGTCCAAGACCTGGGGGATCGACTACGCCTACATCGGCCATGCCCAATTCCTCGGTTCTTCCCACCGCATCTCGGCCAATTGGCGTTTTGGCGATTCCTTCCTAGGCAAGGTCAAGAGCTTCATCCCGGAGGGCGTGACGGCTTATGTGGAGGGGGATATTATTACCTTGCGGTGGAATAACTCACCCTCGCTTTCCCTGGCTGGTTACAACGTTTATTTCAGCAAAACCACCGGGAGCGGCTATGTCAAGATCAACCAAAAGGCCGTTAAGGCCAACTATTATTCCCTCCGGGGCCTCGAGAAGAACACCAAGTATTATTTCGTGGTGAGTTCCGTCACCAACACGATTCCTCCGGTGGAGAGCCAATTTTCCCGCGAGATTTACGCGGGAACGACCGCCGCTCCCGGCGCTCCCGTGGTGGTCCAGAGCGATGTTCAAAATGAGGGCGTGATCGATATCGCCAAACAAGTGGGGATGGCCGGATTCCCGGATCCAGCCAAGAATAACCTGAAGGGTTATAATATTTACGTTTCCGAGGTATCGGGAGGCCGCGAGGACAAGATCAACGTCCAACCCCTCGCTAATTTGCCGACCTACCTGGTCCGGAAGCTGAAGGTTGGCCAGAAATATTTCTTTACCTTTACCTCGGTTGGATTGGATGGATCCGAAAGCGCCCATTCCAAGGAGTCGGGCGTGGTAGCCTTGCCATTCAGCGCGGTGATGCAGCCGGCCGGTACAAGTGTTAATCAACCTGCGACCAAATAAGGAGCCTTGAATGCCCAGTGGACTTTACATAGCGGCTTCGGGAATGGATTCCACCATTACCCGGGAAAACGTCATCTCGAACAACCTGGCCAATTTAAGCACGGTTGGGTTTAAGCAAAACCGGGCGGTGGACGTCGCTTTTCCAACCTATTTGATCGCGCGGCTGCACGACCAGAAGATGAAGGTGATGGATGGAACCGCCGAGCTTCGGCCCAACATCGGTTTCATGGGCGGAGGCGTCATCCCGCAGGAAGTCGCGACGGATTATTCCCAAGGTTCAAGGCTGGAAACCAAGAATCCGCTGGATTTCGCCCTGACGGGCCCAGGTTTTTTCTCGGTTTTGTCGCCGGAGGGGAAGACCTACTTGACCAGGGCCGGAAGTTTCAGCCTGGATTCCAACGGGCGCCTGGTGACTTCGGACGGCCTGCCGGTTTTGGGCCATAACGGGGAGATCTATATCGACGGTTCCAAGGTCACGGCGGATGAGGAAGGCAACCTGACGGTGGATGGAAAAGCCCAGGACCAGCTGTTGATCGTCAAGGTGAAAGACGAGAACCAACTGTTCAAAGTGGGGCATTCCCTGTTTCAGGCCACGCCCCAAAACAAGATCGACATGTCCCCGGATGGCATTCAGGTTCAACAGGGCTTTTTGGAACAGTCCAACGTGAACGCCATCCAGGAGATGGTCAATATGATTGAGGTTTCCAGGTCTTATGAGCTGAACGCGAAAATTGTTTCGCTGTACGACCAAGTTTTGGGAGAAGCTTCATCCCAAATTGGCGCTTTGAGGGCTTAGTGGTTGTGGGCCTGGCGGGCCTTGAGCTTGCCGGGGTAGTGGTAAAACGGCCGGACTGCAATGCGGAGGCCGTTCTCACCGCCGAATGATGGACGCGGTGAAAAAATCGGGAGCAAAAGCCCCAGCGGGCCGATAGTCCCCGAATCTTGAGGAGGCATTATGCAGTCTTTGTACACGGCAGCAACCGGCATGCAAGCTCAGAGCATGAACATTGATACCATTTCCAACAACCTGGCCAACGTCAGCACCAACGGCTTCAAGAAACAAAGGGTGGACTTCCAGGATTTGTTGTATCTCAACCTGAAACCGGCCGGCACCCCGACTTCCCCCGAGACGAATGTTCCGGTGGGGATTCAAATCGGCGAAGGCGTCAAGCCGGTCGACACCAAGCGCATCTTCACCCAAGGCACCATTTCCAACACCAATAATCCCCTGGACCTGCTCATCGAGGGCGACGACAGTTTCTTTAAGGTTGTCCGGCCCGACGGCGAGATCGTCTATACCAGGGACGGCTCCTTTAACCGGGACGGCAACGGCAACGTGGTGAACGCGGACGGTTATTTCATGGATCCGCCGGTTCAAATCCCCGCGGACGCCTCGCAGGTGCAAATCACGCTCGACGGGCGGATCATGGTCACGACTTCCGGCCAAACCCAGCCGGCCCAAGTGGGGCAATTGGAACTGGCCAGGTTCGTGAACACCGCAGGGCTCTCGGCCCTGGGGCACAATAATTTCCAGACCACGGCCGCTTCCGGAGACCCCATCGAGGGAACCCCCGGTTCCGTTGGTTTTCCGCAGGTCCAGCAGGGCTCGTTGGAATTGTCCAACGTGGATGTGGTCACGGAGATGGTCAATATGATCGTCGCCCAACGCTCTTATGAAATGAATTCCAAGGCAGTGACGACGGCGGACCAGATGCTTCAAACCGCCGCGCAATTGATCAGGTAACCTAAAGTTAGTGAAACGAAAAATTTTTAATTTGGTGATGGCGCTTTTTTGCGGCATGGGTTCCCTGGGGGCCGCCGCCGAGAATCAAGGGGTTCTGATCCGGCTGCCGGAGAGGGCAACCGTGGTGGGGCCGGAGATTGTCCTGGGACAAGTCGCCGAGGTCATCGGCGACAACAAGGCGGTGCTGGAAAAGGTCCGCCGCCTGCGTTTGGGAAGCGCGGCGCCTGCCGGCAAAAACCTGAAAGTGACCCTGGGATATATCAAGGTCGCCCTCCGCCGCGAAGGCTACTCGTTGAAGGATTTTTCGTTTGAGGGCGTGGAAACGTCCGATGTGTTGACCCAGAGCAGGGAATTGGCGACCGGGGACCTGGTTCCGGAGGTGAAGGACTTCATCGTAAAAGGGTTGAGGGAATCCCCGGAAAACGTGGAAGTGAAGCTGGCGGGGCCCGAGAAAAAAATCCTGCTGCCCGCGGGGGATTTAAAAGCGACATTTCGGCCGCCTCTTTCGGGGAAGTACGAGGGGACGCTCCTGCTGACGAGCGAGTTGGAAGTGGACCGCCGGCTGGTGAAGGTGATGCCCCTGAGGGTCGTGGTGGAGGTTTTTCATCCGGTGGTGGTCGCCCGCCGCAAGGTTGAAAAGGGGGATAAGTTCACCCCGGAAAACGTGGCGCTGGTCCGGAAACCGAGTTCCGCCTTAATCGCGGGATCGATCAGCCAGTTGGCCAGCGTGATGGGCCGGACGGCCTCCGCCCCCATACCGGCCGGAACGATCCTCCGGATGACAGAGTTTTATGATCCCCCCATGGTCAAAAGGGGGGCGGTCCTGCAGGCCGTGGTAAGGCGGGGTAATGTGGAGATTTCGGTCCAGGTGAGGGCGTCGGAAGAGGGAAAGGCCGGAGACACGATCCGGGTTGAGAACACGGACACGCACAAGGTTCTGCGTGGAAAAGTATTGGATGAAAAAACGGTCTTGGTGGATCAGGACAAGCCTTAGTTAAGGGATGGGGGTCGGTATGATGACAAATAAAACGATGATATTTTTCCTGGGTTTGGCGGTTTTCGCTTCCTGCCAAACGCTGGTGGCGGATTCGCTGTTCCCCGTGGAGGGGTCCAGCTCCATTTACACCGAGAAACGCGCCCGCCGGGTGGGCGACGTCATCACCGTCATGATCCAGGAAGTAAACCAGGCGACCAACGCCGCCAGCAGCCAGGACCAGAAATCGGGAAGCGTGGTGGTGGGGGCCGGCAACGGCTTTTTAGGGTCCGCCAATTTCCTCAACAACAACATTAATAATAATATCGGCTTGGGCGGCGGCACCTCCCATCAGGGGCAGGGCACCTCCAGCCGGAGTTCCAAGGTGACGGGCCAAATGACGGCTAAAATCATATCGGTTCTGCCCAGCGGGAATTATTTGATCGAGGGAAGCCGCTATGTCGAGGTGAACGACGAGAAGCAAACGATCGACGTCACGGGCGAGATCCGCCCCGACGATATTTCCAGCGATAATACGGTCCTTTCCACCAGGGTGGCCAACGCGAGGATCAAGTTCACGGGAACCGGGCCTGCGTCGGAAACGGCGAAACCGGGCCTTTTGACAAGGGTCATGAGCTGGCTGGGTCTCTTCTAAAAAAGACGGGGGTTTGAATGATGATGAAAAACAATAAGATGAAATGGATGGCCGCCCTTTTCTTTCTCCTGGCCGCTGGATCTTCGGACGCCGCCCAAGTCCGCCTGAAAACCATCGCGAAAGTGAAGGGGGTCCGTGAAAACCAATTGATCGGATACGGCCTGGTGGTGGGACTTCAGAGAACCGGGGATACCCAGAGGGTCGTTTCGACGCTGCAAAGCATCACCAATATGCTGTCCCAATTCGGCATCGCCATCAGCCCCGCCCAGATCCGGACCCAAAATGTGGGCGCGGTCATGGTGACCGCCCAACTTCCGGCGTTATTGAAGTCCGGCGATAAAATCGACGTGACCGTCTCTTCCATCGGCGACGCCCGCAGCCTTCAAGGCGGAACCCTCCTGATGACCCCGCTCCAAGGCCCTGATGGCCAGGTTTACGCCGTGGCCCAAGGCCCCCTGGCGGTCGGCGGCTTCAGCGATAACTCCGGCGAGTTTCCCCTTATTCAAGTCAACCACACGACCGCTGGCCGCGTTCCCAATGGGGCCTTGGTCGAAAGGGAAGTGCCCTCCACTTTCGTGGACAACGACAATATTTCCATCCTTTTGAACAAACCCGATTTTGGCCAGGCCTCCATGGCAGCCCAGGCCTTGAACCAGCAATTCGGCGAGCCGGTGGCCAAGGCGGTGGATGGAGGACAAATCGACGTGAAGATACCCCATAACTACCGGGATAATGTCGTTGAATTTGTCGCCGCGGTGGAAGACACGGCCGTGATGACGGACGCCCCTTCCAACCGCGTGGTGATCAACGAAAGGACCGGAACGGTGGTCATGGGCCAGGATGTCCGGATTGACGGACTGGCGATCGCCCACGGTAACCTTAGGCTGGTCATCAAAAAAACGACCCAAGTCAGCCATGACGCGGTCTTCGGCCATGACGAGCTGACCCACTCCACGACGGTTTCGGTGGATGACTCGGGCAAAAAGGGAAACTTGGTGGTCCTGCCTGAGGGCGCCACCTTGGTGGACGTGGTGGAGGCGATCAACGCGGTGGGAGCCACTCCCCGGGATTTGATCTCCATCCTCCAGGCCATCAAAGAAGAAGGCGCCTTGCACGCTGAGCTGGACATTATTTAACCAGGACGAATTCATGAGCATGCCCCTTCAACCCATTTCCATGATGCCCCTCCCTCAATCGATTGAGTCGAAGGGCTTTTCCGCGGCATCGCTTCAACAAGCGTTGGCCTTGGAGGGTTCTTTAGGATCCCAGGCGGCTGGTCAGGCGATGGGCGGGTCGAATGCCCTTCTCCCCTTGGATAAGTCTTCCCTGCTCAATCCCTTGAGCGGCCCGGCCCAGCACACGGACGCCCAGTTGAGGGAAGTTTCCAAGAATTTTGAGTCCATCTTCATGCGGATGCTCTTTAAGGAAATGCGCAATACCGTTGAAAAATCCAACGCCTTGGGCAACTCCCGCTCCATGGAATTTTTCGAGAATATGAGGGACGAGCAGTTATCCGACAGCCTCGCTTCCGCTGGCGGCATCGGCATCGGCAAAATGATTTACCAGAAATTAAAGGAGACGACTTTACCCCACCAGAAAATGTTTAAATGAAGCTGGCCAATTGTTCCCGCTGCAATAGGGTTTACACGTCCGTTCCCGGGGGCAGGGACATCTGCCAATCCTGCATGAGGGAAGAGGACGATAACTACCGCAAAATCTTCAACTTTCTCTCGACCCGCCCCGCCGCCACAGCCCAAGAAATCGCCCAAGCCACCGACATCGACGTTAAGGACATCTACCGTTATGTCCGCGAGAACCGTTTGAGGCTGGTCCAGGGTGATACGGGCCTGACTTGCGAAGGATGCGGGATACCCATAGCCCAGGGCAAGATTTGCGATAAATGCCGGCAAAAGCTATCGGAAGACCTCAAAAATGACATAGATAAATCCCGGCCCCTCAAGCCACAGAACCCCTCGGGCCGGCGTGAGGAGCCCCCAGACCCCAAGTATTTGAAGGATCGACGGGGCTAGTCTCATTTCTCTGAAAACCCTATTAAATAAGCCTTTTTAGCGGTGAATTGACCCAAAACCCCATTTTTATTGGCTTTTTCACCCCTTCTTACCCTCCGGGGGCCTTTTCGACCCCCTCCCATGGATTTTCCTCAAGTTTTCTTGAGCCTGGCCGTTAGGTTTTATAGAAAACCAAAGGAGTTTGTTATGCGCATCGATGGATTCCAAAATATTCCCGCCGTGCTTCAATCGTTCAAGGTTGATAAATCCCTCTCGTCGAATTCCGAAAACGAATCATCCTCGTCATCCTCGTCCGTTTCCCTCAGCGCCTTTGGCGAAGTTTTGCAATCCCTGCAAAGGGAATCGGCCCAAACGGCCAAGCTTCGAAGCGCCAAGGTGGATCAATTGGCGAAAGAAGCGCAGTCCGGGGATCTGGATGTGGACATGGTGAAGCTGGCGACCAGCCTCATCAACCTGCAGGTTATCGATACCAAAGGATAAGCCGTGATCGAATTTTTCCAATCCCTTATCACTTGCTTGAATGAAGAGGCGGGGCGTTACCGCCACTTGAAGACTTTGGCGGAAAAACAAAAGGAACTTCTGGTGGCGGGGAAGACCGATGTGCTTCCGGAAAACGTCAGGCTGGAAGAAAAAGAAGTTTTTGCCCTGGGTCCGATCATCGCCCAAAGGAATGAATGGCTGGGAAAGCTGGCCAAGGGCTACGGCTTGAAGACCTTAAGCTTGAACGAGGCCCTCAAGCGGGCTCCCGTGGAAATCATCGAGGAGTTGAAAAAGTCGATGATTGAGTTGATCCAATCAGCCAAGGCTTTGGAAGAAACCAACCAGAGCAACGAGAAATTATTGCAAAACGCCCTGGCTTACGTGAACTTCACCTTGAAGGTCATCGCCAACGGCGGAAAAAAACAGGCTTTCGCGCCCTCGGTCAAAACGGAAGAGAGCAGTTCTTCTTTCGTTAACCGAATCGTTTGAGGAGGCATACATGTTAAACAGTTTTTTAAGCATGGAAACAGTCACCCGGGGATTGTTCATACAACAACTGAATCAGGATGTCCTTGCCTCAAATTTGGCCAAAACCTATCAAGATTCCAACGGTTATTTAATCAACAGCCGTCAGCGGTTGGATGTCGTGGAAGGCTCCCCCCTGCTTTTTGGAAGTGGAGCTGCCGGAATGTTGAATGTGGGAACAGGCCCCCTGGTCCAACAAATCACCCGCCTGCGTAATTCCTTTTTGGACTCCCAAATCCAACAAGCGAGCACGGTGGTTGGCAAGGCGGAGATCATAAACAGCGTTTTGAGCCAAGTGAACAATATCTTAAATGGTTCTGCCGGAACCTTGGACGCGGCCGTCACCACCCTGGCCAACGCCTTCACGGCCTTGTCCGCAAGTCCAACCAGTGTCGCCTTGCGGTCAACCGTCGTGAATGACGGCATCGCGTTTGCCGATCTGGCCCGCAATCAGTACAACCAAATTCAAAATCTTCAAACGAATCTGAATGGGCAAGTCAATGGGACAGTCAGCCAAATTAACGCGATCCTTCAGCAGTTGGCCTCGGTGAACAACCAGTTGTTGGGCTCCTCGGGAGGCAACCAGAATGATCTGCTCGATGCCAGGGACTACGCTTTGGATCGGCTCGGACGGCTCATCAATATCCAAGCCAACTTTGGAACAGCTGGAACGGTCAACGTCTTTTTGGGCAACAGCAGCATCTCCCTCGTGGATGGGTCGGGCGCTTCCATTCTCCAGGCGAACGACATGAATCCTCACAACCCAGGCTTGTCCAACATCACCATACAATCATCCCAAGGGACTTTAACCTTGCCGGACGCGACGAATTGGATTACAGGCGGAAATTTAGGAGGGGAGCTTCAGGCCCGGGACGTCGTGTTGGAATCCTATAAGGACCAGGTGGATCAGATCGCCACCTCGGTCATGAATATCACCAATATTTTGCATGAGGCGGGCTACGCGGCGGATGGGGTGACGACGGGTACGGCATTCTTTACGGGTACGGGAGCCCAGGACATCAACGTGAACGCATCCTTGGTGGTGGATGCCACCCGGAAATTACTGGCGACATCAAGCACGCCTTTTATCGTTCCGGCGGCGGGGGACGGCATGGTCGCCCAATTCCTTGGCGATCTCCCTAAGCTGTTGGCCAATAATTACATTGCCAGCCAACCGTCGATCGGCGCCGGAATTGATCCAACCAAGGCCCTCAATACCCAACCCATCGCCTTGGCGCCGACACCGGGACCAAGTTCCTTTACGGTCAATGGACAAACGATCAATTACGACCCGGCGGTGGATTCCATCGACAGCATTATCACCCAAATTCACACCAAGGTTCCCAATGTGGACGCGGTTTTTGACGCCACGACCCAAGCTTTTTATATGCTTTCAAATAATCCCATCGCCATCAACAATCTTGTGGGTAACTTTACGGGTGGCCTAAGCAACTGGGCCAATGTAAAGAATGTCCTGACCAGCTCCATTAAAATGAATAACGGATTCGCTCCAACGGATCCCTCGATTGTTGAGGCTTATCCGCCGTTGGGTTCGCCCCTTCCTGGAAACATGGATTCGACCGTGCCTTATTACCCGCCTTCACCACCCTTTCCGGCCGGCCTGCCGCCTGTTGGGCCAAATTCCCAGGCATTTCGCGTCACTCCGGGAACCGGTGGCACCTTTACTTTGGTGGGAACCTTCATTACACCTTTGGGAGTTCCCACGAACCAAATTAAAATTTCCTGGACTAACAACATTAATAATCCTTCGGATCTTGCCACGATCCTGGCGCAAATCGCAACAGCCACAACCCCACCCTTGGGCAGCCCCCAGGTGACCGCCAGTTTTAATACCAATACTCAAACCTTGACCCTTTACGACAATACGCCCCTGCCGTTTCAAATCATCGACAATACCGGAAACTTTACGGTGTTTACCGGATTGAACGCGAACGTCCCCATCGGGAATTTAACGTCCGGAGTTTTGACGCAAATCTCGACGGATCTTTCATCCCAACAGCTGGTTTTGAACCAGTCCTCGGCCAATTTGGACCAATTGAATAATTCTCAGGCGGATTTAGCCGGAGTCGCATTTAACACCGGGGATCACGGAGTCCCGATCCAATCGATACAGGAAGACGCCATGAAATCATTGATCGCTTTTAACGCCTCATTGGAGGTTTTACAGATCATTAATCAGATGTACGCGGATTTGGTGGGGATTGTCGGCGGCGCGCCGCCGCCCAGTCCCTTCCAGCAAAGAAGTAGTTAGTTACTTAAAGCAAAAGGTAAAAACGTGAAAAACGGCATTTCCGACATCCTAAATTCACTGTTCTCCACGCCTTCGGATAAGGCTGCCCTGTCCCAGGGCAAGGACAGCGTTTCGGCCAAGGGCTCCCAGCCTGGGGGAAGCACCTTTGAGGAAGTCTTGGCCCAAATGGCGTCCCAGGATTCGGGCGCCGCTGGTTCGACCGTCGCGGACAATTCGGGCGCCAACGCCCAGCCGACCGTTGAGGTTCTGCCCCCCTCCTCCGGTAATCCGACCAGCGGAAGCGGAAAGTTTTTTCAATCCCTCACCTCCATCTCCGAGGCTGATGTCACCATCACGGAACACTTGAAGGTGGATAACCTGGCTCAATTGGCGCAGGCCGAGCAAACCCTGATGTCCCTGGCGGCGGGGTTGTCGAAATTAATCGGGATGCTTTCCAGCGCCCAGTCGATGGATCCAACTCAAGCGCAAAACACCCTCGTCTCGCTTTCGGGCGGGAAGATCAGCGCCGCTGACGCGAAATCCCTGTTGGACTCGCTCCAAGCCATGATTTCCAAAGTTTCGGACTCGGGCAACCCGCTTCTATTATCCTCCGACCAACAAAGCGCCTTCTTGAATCAAATGCTCCAGCAGATGCTCCAAAATCAGCAGATTTTGTTTGGAAATGTGACGGGTTCCCCGGATGGGGGAAATTCCACTGGCGGCGGCTCAGGATCTGTTTCGGGTTCCAACAGCCTTCAAAACAGCGATGTTTTCCTGCAAATGTCTTTTTCGGAAACCCAATTGGTCCAGTTTCAACAAAACAACAGCCAAAGCTCGACCGTCTTTATCGACCTTCAAACATTCCAAATGTCGGCCACTTTTATCCAGGCGGGAACAACGGGCCTTTCTGGACAGTCTTCCGGAAACGGGTCCTCCTTACAGCCGATCCCTTCCTCGAGCCCCTTGGCGGACGCGCTCAATCAATTGTTTTCATCTGAGTTGCCCTTGAGCAATCCCTCTGTCTCAGTTTCGGCCAGCCAACAAAACCTATCCACTAACACGTCCCAAACCCAGGATGATTTAAACAATACCTTTAAAAACCTGGTCCAGATGCTGGTCCAGGCAGGGGCCAGCCAAGCGGTCTTGACCACCTTCCTCAACCAGCAAAAGGACATGACCAACTCCGACTTGAAACAATCCCTTTCCCAGACCGCCTCTTTGGACAACTTGGTGAAGTCGTTGACGGCGATGAATGACGAAGTGCCTCCGGCTCCGCCCTTGGATTCGGCGAACCCCGGGGTCAATAACACCGACAACACCCGTTCCTCTTTCGCAAGCCAAATGTTTGTGGAGCAAATGTTCGCCCAAGCCTCGGTTGTGGAAATGGCTCAAAGCGGTCCGCAAGCCCCCGCGGCTGGCTCTCAAGTTCAACTGAACTCAACCCAATCCCTGGGAACCTCGGATGTGACTCCGGTTCTCGGAACCTCCCCGGTGGTTCAACCAACCGTCGGTCAAAATTCCCAAGTCTTTGATGGAAAAGCCCTGGACACCTTGAATGACATGGTCGCCAGGTTGAATGTCCTCGCGTCCCAGTTTGGCGCGGCGGATAAGGCGAATAACGTTCCGGCGGGAGCCGCTAAACCGTCCATTACCCTGGAACAACTCTTGAATGCCCTGAATATCGCCGTTCCGCCCGGCGTCACGGCGGGGACTGGGATGGCACAGCCCGCTTCAAGTGGAAACAACTCGGATCAATCGACTCAAAATTCGCTGGTAGGTCCGGATGGAGTATCGGCGATTTTGCCCGGCGCTCCGATCTTGCCCCAGCCGCCAACGCAACCCCTGGCGAGCCAAAACTTTCCGAATGTTCTGACGGACAATCAGGCAGCTTCCGCGGTGAACGAAGTGATCGCTTCGGCCCAAGTATTCCAAAGCCAATGGTCGGCGTCGACTTCCATGCTGGATCAAAACAACCAAGCGAATATCACGGTCCTGTCCCAAACCCAGCTGATTCAAACGGCTTTTGCCTCCAGCACGGCGGCACAGGGAACCATGGCCAACGGGAATGATCCTTTGGCGAATGCCCAATCGGGGCAATCCTTGGGATTGACTCCGGTTCCCGCCGTTCAAAATAACTTTGTTCCGAACGTTTCCTCACCATTGACGGTTCAAACGCCCGCAGGGTTAAGCCTCTCGGTTCAACCGGCGCCTCAAGTTGCCGTGGTCGTTCAACCACAACCCGCATCACCCGTTTCGGTTACAGTGCAGGAAGTTGTTCCTCCGACTCCGGTGGATGTTCAAGTCCCGGTCAATAACCAGACGGATCTATTGGCCCAAGTGAATGGCCAGGTTCCCGCGGCCACTACCCCCGGAACGACCGTATCCGTCTCAACCAATCAGAATGTTCCCGCCACGGTGATCACGGGGGAAGTGGTGAAGTCGGCTGTTCCGGTCCCTGCCGTTCCCAATAATAACGACCTGAATAACCAAAACACGGTAAATCAAGTTTCGTCCATCACGGAAGTTCAACCCCTGACCCCGCAGGCCGTGATTTCCGTTGGAAATAGCTCGGAGCTGTCGGCGGATTTAAGGGCAAGCCTCGACCAATCCAAGAACACCAACAACAATTCCATCGACCTTCAATTGAATCCCAATTTATTGGCGGCTTTGGCCGCCGATAAACAGGCTGTCGCCGCGGGACTCGCGAACCAAGCCGTCAATAACCCCGCAACCCATAAAGTGGACAGCTTTCAAATCCTGAGCCAGGTCATGGACCAGATCACGACCCACGCTTCCGAGGCGAAAGCCGTTTCACGCCTGAACTTTCAACTGGTTCCGGAGAGCCTGGGCCGGGTGACCGTGCAAATCGCCCTGGTGGACCAGGCCGTTTCAGCGAAAATCATCGTTTCTCACCCTGACGTGAAGGAAGTTTTGCAGCATCACATGGTGGATCTCAAGGCGGCCTTGAGCCAGGCGGGGCTTCAAATCGACCAATTACAGGTCCAGATCCAAGGCGGCTCTTCCAACCTACTGGCCCAATATTATCAATACCAACAAGAGGGGAATGGCTACCGGCTGCCGGCTTCCATGACCTCCGGAGCCTTGGATGACGCGCAAAACCTTGAAAATACTGGTGTTTTAGGGGAAATGTCAGTCCGGATGTCCCTGCTGGATGTCCTGGCCTAACAAGGTATTTTTGCTGATAATACCTCAAGTTTTTTCGGATAAAGCCGTTAGAAAAGGTGTAGCTAGAAAGAGGGGTGATTTGTATGGTTTCAGGAGTAGGCGGTACAGGTTCAGGAAGCAACGCGGTTACGAACGCTGTAACCAACAACAATTCTTTTGTGTCTCAGAACACGTTTTTAACGCTTCTGATCACGCAATTGAAGAACCAAGATCCCATGAACCCTCAGGATAGCAGTCAATTTGTCGCCCAACTGGCCTCATTTTCATCGTTGGAGCAAATGACGCAACTGAACAAGAGTATCAACACAGTTTTGGAAAGCTCGGTCACCAACTTAATCGGTAAAACGGTAGTGGTGGCTGATCCGAACAACAACAGTGGTTTTACGACTGGCGCGGTGACGGGGATTGTTTATTACAAGGATGGTCCGGCGGTTTCGGTCGCGGGACACGATTACGCCTTGAGCGCGGTTCAAAGCGTGGTCCAATAAGCTTTAACCTGGCTTGGCATATTCAAGCCTTTGAAGGGCGGGTGAGGACAAAGTGGTTCAGCAAGTTAACTTTAACGATCCCATGAAGTCGGTTGAAAGCGTCCAGAATCAGGCCCAACTGCAGATGTTGCAGCAGCAGGCCAGCCGGGCGGCGGAGACTGTTCTTCCTTTCGATTCGGTTTTGCAGACGACGGTCGACAGGGGGCTGGGTTTAAAGTTTTCGGCTCACGCGAAGGAAAGGTTGGCCTTAAGAAACATCGATCTTTCGCCGGAGGATGTGGCCCGCATGACCGACGCGGTTAACAAGGCGGCGGCCAAGGGTGCCAGGCAGTCCCTGCTGGTGATGGATGACCAGGCCTTTATCGTGAGTGTCACCAACCGGACCGTGATCACCGCTTTGGATGGAAGCAGCATGAAAGAGAATGTCTTCACCAATATCGATAGCGCGGTGATTGTGTAAATTTGGTGGGGCGGAGGTTGACTTCGCCTGGGGCCGAAAAGGCCTCAAGTTTTTGTGAAGTTAGCCGTTAGGTTTCAAGTAGCGGATATCGGGCTGGACCTCTCTTAGAGGAAGCCCGAAAAAAGGCGGGCTGATTGCCCGACCTAAAAACTCTAAGGAGGAAGACAATGGGTCTTCGATCGATGTTCAGCGGAATTTCCGGCCTTCAATCCCACAGCACGTGGCTTGATGTGATTGGAAACAATATTTCGAACGTCAACACCATAGCTTACAAGGCTAGCCGTGTTGAGTTCGCGGATCAAATCAGCCAAACCCTTTCCGGCGGCCAAGGCGACAACCAAGGCGCCAATTTGGGCGGCGTCAATCCGGAGCAGGTCGGCTTGGGAACCCGCGTGGCTTCCATCCAGACCCTGTTCACGGAAGGCACCATCCAAAACACCGGCAACTCAACGGATATGGCCATCGTGGGCGATGGGTTCCTCTTGAGCAAGTCGGGCAACCAGACCCTCTTGACCCGCGCGGGCAACCTGACGTTTGACGGTACGGGCAACTTGGTGGACCAAAACGGCGGCCTGATCCAGGGCTTCAACGCCAAGGTCGAGTACAACCAGATTCCACTGCATAACGGCGGTTTGGTTCCTCCCTTGGTCATCACCGACGCTTCGTTGAAGTTGGATAACACCAACATCAGCCAGATCTCCAACATCAACATCAAGCGGGACTTCATCCTTCCGCCGAAGGCCACGACCCAGATCCAATTCAGCGGGAATATGGATTCGTTCCAACAGGCCAACCAAAGTGGCGGCATCTTGGAATTGAATCCTGCCGGAGCCGCTCCCCAATTACCCTTCGTCATTGGTGGTGGCGCTTTGAACGGTCAATCGGCCAATTTAATCCCAAATCCGAACGGCTTAGGTGGAACGGTTGTCCAACAGGTAGACAATTTCTCGGATCCGGTCAATGCGTCGACTGAGGTTTATATCGACCCTGTTGCTGGAAAACAGTTAATTACGGGCGCCGTCATCGACACCGGGCAAGTAACATTACTTAACGCGCAAGCCAACGTCACCAACGCTTGGCAGCAACAGCCTCCCGTTCCACCGGCGCATGTGATGTCGGAGACGGTTTATGACTCCCTGGGCAACGCCCGGTCGGTCACGATCCAACTTTACCAGGTCAACGACCTGGGAACGGCTAATCCGCCTGTCAATACACCCCCGATGAACCAGGTGCTTTATGCCTGGTACGCTTTCGACACCACGGCGGGAGCCGCGGTTTCGAACGCCAGCTTGATCGGCGGAACGGGTATTTGGGAAGGCGATACGACCGGCGCCGGCGGCGTCGGATATGATCGCGGAGTGAACGGCGACCAATACTATGGCGACTTCCTCCACTTCAACACAGACGGCTCTTTGGCCGGATTAGGCGGGGCTTTGGTTCAGGGTGCGGCGGCTAATGCCACTGCCGCCCGGCCAGCGATTTATCTGCCTCCCATCCAGGACGTCAATCAAGTTCCTGCGCCTCCTGTTTCGCCGATTCCCAATATCGGAGCTGAAGTCACCAGGGTTTACCTGGATTTCGGAACTGCCGGCCTCTTGGGAGGTCCCGGCGTGGCTAATCCCGGATTGAGGGATGGTGTTTACAGCGACGCGGAAGGCAGCTACCAAGTCATCAGCGGCGTCAACACCTACGTTCCGAACTCGACTGCGTACGCCAAGACGCAAAACGGCTACACGGACGGGCAATTGACGGGGGTTTCCTTCGACAAATTGGGAGACATCGTCGGATCCTTCACCAACGGCCAGAACGTGGCTTTGGCCCAGGTGGTCTTGGCCATGCCCAACAACCAAGGCGGTTTGGCCAAGGTTGGCAGCAACTACTACGCTCAATCGGCCAACTCGGGACCCCTCTTCGTGGGAACCGCCGGCCAGCTGGGTATGGGAACGGTCCAAGGGAATTCCTTGGAACTCTCCAACGTCGACTTGACGGTGGAATTGTCCAACATGATCATCGCGCAAAGAGGATTTGAAGTGAACGCGCGGGTCATCTCGGTCACCAACTCCACCCTGCAGACGACAGTGCAGCTGGGTCAAGGCGGCTGAGGGTAGTTTTTAAGCGATAGCTGGGTCTCCCGCGAGGGAGGCCTGGCCTCAATATCGAAACGGCGTTCTCCGGGAGGAGGACGCCGTTTTTTTTTAAAAATTTTCCCCTGTGCCGCCGAGTGAAGAAGGTCGGGATGAGGGTGATTCTTACCAGCGGAAAGCAATGACTTTTTTTCGCCTGATTTTTAAAAAATATAAAGTTTGAATTTCAAAAATGAGCTAAAATAGATTCAATCATTCAGTCTTTTAAAAATATTCCGGGGATCCCTTGAAACGCATTCCGATACACCTTTTATTATTAACGTTCCTGTGTCTAGCCGGCTGCTCAAGCTCGCCGACCTCACCGGGGTCGGGGGGCTGGATCCAGGCGACGGGGGGCGCTCCTTTTTCTCCCAGGTACGGCTTGTCGGGAACGGTTTTTGGCGGGCAAATGTGGGTGGTGGGCGGGGCGGCGAGTGACGCCAGCGCTTCCGTGACCTATTGGTACGGTGACGTTTGGTCTTCTTCCAACGGGTCCAGTTGGACCCAAGCCACGGCCAGCGCTCCCTTTGGCGGCCGCTACGGTTCGCAGGTTCTTTCCTACAATGGCTTATTGTGGATGATCGGCGGCAACCAAACGAACGCCCTCAAAAATGATGTTTGGAGCTCGCCGGATGGGGCTAATTGGACCCAAGTCCTGGTGAATCAGCCTGGCGGAACCGCGACCCATTTCAGTCCCAGGGAAGATTTTGGGGCCATTGTTTTCAACGGGGCTATGTGGGTCATCGGCGGCTGGTCGGGAACCACCAAGAATGACGTTTGGACCTCGACCGATGGGATTACCTGGACCCAGGTCGCGACAACGGGCGGATTGACCGGCCGATGGGGATTCATGATGACGGTTTATAACAACCGCCTTTGGATTATGGGGGGCGCTACGGGTGGCCCCAATCCGACCGGCGGCCACAGTGATGTTTGGTCCTCACCGGACGGGACGGCATGGACCATGGTTTCCAACCTGAATAACTTCGGCAACCTTTTTTATTCCCAGGCCACCGTCTTGAACAACCAAATCCTTTTGACAGCCGGTGAGGAATTCACCTGGGGCCCGAGGGATTACCTCAAAAGCAGTTCCGATGGCATCACTTGGGCCTTCGGGGACCCGATGTTTCCCAGCCGTTTCTACCACCTGGGGCTCAACTTTAACAACCAGACCTGGGTCATTGGCGGGATGAACAACATTACGACGAGGACTTACTACAACGATGTTTGGCATTCACCCTAAGACTCGGTAAAACTCCCTGATTTTCTCACTTTCCGCGGCTTTGTTCCTGCCATAAGAGTTTCGCCGGCGGGGTTTCTTAGTGGTAAAATGAAAATGACAAAAAGAGGCGTACCATGATCCCTGTCACCCGATTAAACGGCCAAGAAGTCTACATCAACTCGGACCTGATTTTATTCCTGGAAAGCTCGCCGGAGACCATCTTGACCCTCCAGAACGGGAAAAAGATTACCGTGAAGGAAACTATTCCGCAGGTCATCGATAAGGTGGTGGAGTTTAAATCCAGGATTTTTCCGAAGGTATTTGAGGGGAATCCGCGAGGCTGAGGGAGGGAACCATGGCGATGAACTTGTCGGGCGGGGGAATCTCCCGGAAACACCTGCCGGAAACGGCACAACCCTTACCGGATACCCATGCCGTTGAAACGAAAATCCAAAAACTAAAATCGGAAAAAATCAAGGAGCCTTCCGCGCCGGCGGGGGTTTCTCAGTTTTTAACCAAGCCTGAGGCGGCGCAAGTGTTGAAGCGTTTTGAACCGCTCCAGCCCGTCCTGCAAAAAGCCCTCCAGGGTACCCAGACGTTGCGAAGGGAATTCCGGGATATCGAGCGGTTGACCCAGCCTCCACCGGAGGCCGCGGTTAAAAATATCCCAGCTGAAAAAACCGGGCCCTCAATAATCCCCCCGCCTGTTCCCGGTCGCCCGGCGGAAGTGAATTTGGAAAAACCGAATTTGACCGGGCCTTTACAGGTTCCCGTCAGCCGTCTTCAGCAAGAAAATCCTCTTCCTAAAATGCCGATTCATGAAGCGACGGCGGCCTTGGCGGGCAAAGTTCAAGCCGAGCCCCCGCTTCATCGCGAAGCTCCGTTGTCCGGTTCGGCGCATGGCCAAGTCCCCCCTTTGCCACGGGAGGTTCCGCCTCCCCCGCCAGGGAACAGGGTCCAGGTGATCCTGCCTGAAAATAAAACACCCTTAACTACCCTCAGGGTCCCTGTCGTTGCGAATGTCCCGGTTAGGACCGTTGTTTCGAGGGGCCCTGTCACGGAACCTCCCCGCCACGAAGCCTCACTCAACCAGCCTTTGCCAAACTCCGGCCAAGTCCGCGAAAATCGTCCCCTTGTGTCCAGTCCTAAGCCCGCGACGGTATCAGTCCCTCCGGCGGGGCCGAATCCGGGCGAGACCATTGTTCCCAGAAGGGAAGTTCAACCCAGTTCCGCTCCTGTTTTGGCGGGAGCCCTTGGGAAAAATTCGGTTCCTCCGGCGGCCCATCCAGAGGTAACGGCGGGGAAGTCCGGCCAGGTTCCTGTCCCTGAGACAAGGCCGAAAAATTCCCCGAGGGATCTCACGGCTGAGGCGGTTGTCCAATCCATTTTTTCCTCGAAAGCCCTGGTCCCCCAAACCACGGTTCAAATTTCGAAATCCAATGAAACCACCACGACGGTCACGTTCCAAAGCAAAGCCGAGTCGCCCAGGCCCGTCGTCCTTTTGACGGGCAGTTCCCTGCCCTCGCCCAGGAAAATTGCCGAACAAAGCCAGAGGGAGTTTGCCAGCCAGTTGAGGGAGAGGGGAATCGAAAATTTCGTCGCCGAGGCCAGGCAAAGCGCCCAAATCCATGAGGTTCATCCATTGCCCCCCCAGGTTTCGGAGGCGGAAGGCCATATAGCCCAGCCCCTTTTGGTAAAGCCGCCGGTTGCCTCATTTCAGCAGCCCGAAACTGTTGCGTTAAACCCCCTTCGTGGGGATAATAGGCCCCAAGTCACGGCTGTTCAGGGACCCAGAGAAGAAAACGTCACGCCTGGCATTACGACGGTGGCTAAAACGGCTCCAAGAATAGGGGAGAACCCTGTTCCCACCTTGTCGAATTTGGATAAGTTGAGGCGGATTTTACCGACCAACGTCAAGTCGCGATTATTGCCTGTTCCATCCGTTAATATCTTGGATTTAGTGTTATAGGAGTTGGAATGTTTTTGAAAAGAAAACGATATCTAACGGGATTATTTGTATTTTTGTTTTACGCCACTATCCCGTCAGTTTTTCAGACTTCGCCGGTTTTCGCCCTTTCCGCGGATAGCCACCAGCATTTTGACCCGACCGGTTCCACGACCAATTGGGTCGTTACCTATAGCGGAGCAAGCGTTTATTTCATGTCCAGTTTAACCGCTAATGGGAGCGGTGATAACTTAAACGGGGAACCCAGCCCGCTAACGACGGGCGTGGTGAACGCCACGAGCGCCTGTCCTGCTTGCAGTGTTACCATTACTTATACCGATCCAGTCCCTACGGGAACCCAACTTTACGTTGAGGTTGAGATTTGGACGAACGCCGTTAGTCGGCAATTCAACATTGTTGCCACCGACACACTGAACAACGCCGTCACCCACTTGGCAAGTCAGCAGGATCTCCTTTACAACTGTTCATCGGGTGGTATCCAGGCCAGCTCAACCCTAGCCAATAAATGGACTACTCTTTGGGTTGATACGTCAGGTTTTGTTAATCCCGTTAAAACCGTCCAAATTATTATTCCTTCCACTTTTGCCGATACGATGAATACCAATCAGGTTTGGATTGATAATCTTGAGGGTGTTGGAGCCTTGCCTTGCCTCATTCCACCCACGGCTACGCCGACTCCCACGAACACGCCGACATCCACACCTACCAACACTCCCACTGTGACTTCCACGAATACACCCTCCGATACCCCGACCAACACCTTGTCGCCCACGAACACGCCAACCGATACGCCTACCAGCACCCCATCCAATACCGCTACCAAGACACCCACCGATACACCGACGGTTTCCGCCACGAACACTCCCACCAATACCCCGACGAACACTTCAACCGATACCGCCACGAAAACGCCCACCAGCACTCCTTCTCCATCCCCGACCAATACTTTCGTGAATACGAATACTCCCACTTCGGCCGCCACTCCCACCAACACTCCGCCGAACACCCCGACCAATTCGCCGACCATCACCCCTTCCAATACCGCTACGAATTCCCCCACCCCGACCGCCACGGTCACTCCAACAAACAGTCCGACGAATACCTTTACGATCACTCCCCCTAACACGGCGACCAATAGTCCCACCAACAGCCCGACCCCGACCTTTACGCGCACCGCCACCAACAGTCCCACCTTGACCGTGACGAACACTTTCACCTTGACCGACACCTTGACCGCCACCCATACACCGACCTTAACCTTCACCCCGACGATCACGCCCACTCCCACCTTCACCTTTACACCGGTGAACACCCCGACCTTCACCGAGACGCCTTGTCCCGTCCTCCTCTATCCCAATCCGATGGACTTCCAAGCGGCCCATGCCATCGCGGCCTGTCCCGGAAAATCCTGCATCGTCATTGGCTGCGTTCCCGCCGGATCCACGGTCAATATTTATACCGTCTCCCTGCTGTTGGTCCGGACCTTCGCTCCCGGTGATCCCAATTTCACCCTGTCTCCCAGCTTAAGCGTCGGCACCATTACCTGGGACGGTAATAACGGGGACGGAAATCCCGTGGCGGCCGGTTTTTACCTCTACGTGATTGACGGTCCTAACGGGAAGACATTCGGTAAGTTCGCCATTTCGCGCTCGAGGAATGGACCTTAATGACAGGTTCGACCATCCGAAAAACCTTAATCGCCCTGCTGTCGCTCTGGCTGGGGGGAACCTCCATGGCCTTTTCCCAAACGGCCAATAGCGGGAGGGACGCCTTTGATTTCATCAAAATTTCCCCCGTCACGAGGGCGGTCGGGGTGGGAGGCGCTTACACCGCGCTGGGGGATGACATCGGTTCCATTTTTTATAACCCCGCGGGATTGGCCAGCATGCTGACCAGCGAGCTGGATTTCACCTACCTTTCCCTTTATCAAAGCATGAATTACGAATTCGTCGGCTTCGGCTATCCCTTGGGCGAGTCCATGCCGGGAGTGGGCGGGACGGTCGCCGTCAGCGTTAATCTGCTCCAACCAGGAAACCAGCAGAGGACCAACGATTCCGGGGTAACGACGGGAACCTTTTCCAGCGGGGACCAGGTCTTCACCCTGGCCTATGCCAGGTCCATCGGCTCCAGCGTCCAGGCGGGCCTTTCCGTGAAGCTGATCCAGCAGCAGATCGACACCATTTCATCCTCCTTGTTCGACCTGGACGCCGGCATCGTGGTCCTGCCGCCCTTCGACGGCATGCGCCTAGGCTTCACCCTTAAAAACCTCGGGGCCCAATCCGCGGGCTTCGACCTGCCCCTGTCCCTCAACGCCGGTATTTCCTACCGCCGCTATAATCTTTTCAGCGACCAGGATGACGGGGCCTTGACCGCCGAGACTACCTTTCCCATCAAGCCCATTGAGGACCGGGTGGGGATGAGGGTGGGAGGCGAGTATAACTTCAAGTGGATCGCCAGCCGGGCGACGCTCCGCGCTGGTTATACCTTTTTGGACAAGGACTTGAGCGGGGTCGGCTTGACCGTCGGGGCCGGTTACGGCCTGGATCTGAACGGGACGGTGTTATTCATCGATTACGCCTACGCTCCGGCTGATATCTTCGGCGATGCCCACCGCATTTCCTTGACCACCAAGTTCTGATGATGACTCAAAAGGCGAGCTTCCCATGGGAATAAAATTAATGAACCGAGCGACCGCCTTAGCCGCCAGTGTCTTATTGGCTGGTCTCGGGTCCTATTCCCCCCTTCGAGCCGGATCCGTCGGGACCACCACCGGCGACATCCTTAAGATCAACCAAGGCACCAGGCCCGCGGGGATGGGCGGAACCTACACGGCCATGGGGGACGACGCCTATTCGCTCAGCTATAACCCGGCCGGCCTTTCGTCCATCAAAGCCTCCCAGCTGGTGATCCTTCATTTAGACAGCCTGGCGGACATCCAGTATGAGCTGGGGACTTTCGCCACCTCCTGGGGCGGCAACAACACGGTCGCGGTCAACGTCACTTACCGCCATTCCCCGCCCATTGACAACCAGGTTCCGGGCGTATCGCCGGTCTTTACGGACGATTTTTTGGGAAGCCTATCCTACGCCCGGAAATTTTCCGAGAGCATCCGCGTGGGAGCCACCGCGAAGTTCCTCCAAAGCACGCTGGGTCCCTATTCGGCCTCGGCGGTGGCGTTTGACGCAGGCGTTCAAATCGACAAATTGCCTTTCGGGGTCAAGGCCGGCTTGTCCGTCCTGAACTTGGGGACGGGGATGACCTTCAATCCTACTTCCTCAGCCGATTCGCTGCCCATGTTCATCCGGTTCGGGATCGGGACCCACCAAGTCGTTGATAAGACCAAGGATTTGAACATCGCCGTTGAGGTGTTTAAGCCGGCGGACCAGGACATCAAGCTGGGAGTGGGGGGGGAATTTTGGGTATTTCCCCAGCTCTTCGCGGTCCGGGGCGGCTATAAATTCGAGGGCCTGGGAACCCAGACCCTGAACGTTTTCCAAAATTACTCCCTGGGCTGTACCCTGACCCGGGATTTCGACGGGGACGACTTCTCGATCGACATCGCCTACAATCCCGCCGAGTTCGTGGCTCTGGGCGATCCCACCTCGACCGTTGAGGCGACTTTCTTTTTCGCCTTGAACTTCAAATTCAACCAGTTCTACATTTTTTAAAACCGTCCTTTGTCCAACGACTCCCTCGCCCCTTGGCGGGAGAAGGCGGAGTGAGGGGGATGTGACTGGTTTTTGGGCCTAGTTCTTTTCGGTTTGGAGGCGAGGGCGCGGCCTTTCGGCAATTGACAAGCGCTATTCCCCCTGTTAATCTTCAAGCCCTGCGAAACTCTAGCAATTTCAACGACTTTTGGATAGGCATGCCGAGGTAGCTCAGTTGGTAGAGCAGCGGACTGAAAATCCGCGTGTCGGCAGTTCAATTCTGCCCCTCGGCACCATTTTTCCTTAAACCAACAGCGGCGGATGCCGTCGGGCCAAGAAAATGGTATGTGTTTGGTTCTTCTTGAATTTGAATAGCTTTCCAAAAGCATCATTTTTCTCTCCCCGGGAATATTAATGACCAACGTTTCCCCCGATTTATTAAAACCCTGCGATATCCGCGGAATTTATCCCAAACCCTTGGGAGCCGCCCAGGCCGAACTGATCGGGCTGGCCGTGGGGAGCCTCATCAAGGACGAGGCCCACCGCAATATCAAGGTAGTCGTCGGCCATGATGTCCGCCATTCCAGCGAGACGCTCAATAAGTCCCTGATCCAAGGCCTTCGTAACACAGGCCTCAAGATCGTGGACGCGGGGCTCGTCTCCACGCCGCTCCTGGCTTTCGCCACCCGCGCCGCAGGGGCTTCGGTCGGCGTCATGATCACCGCTTCCCATAACCCGTCGGACTACAACGGATTTAAGTTTTTCACCCAAGGCGTTCCCGCCTCGACCGTTTGGATTGAGAGGCTCTATCAGGTCCTCCGGGCGGGGATCTTTCGCAAAGGCGCCGGCGTGGTCGAGAAAAAGAATTTTTTCGCCGATTACCGGAACGCGCTCGTCAACGAGGTCGCCCAAAACTTCCAGGGGTTCAAGCTCGTCGCGGATGTCGGCAATGGGGCTGCCGCCTTGACCGCGCCGATGGTGCTGGAGGCCCTCAATTGTGATTTGGATGTCCTGAACGCCGATCCTGACGGAGCCTATCCGGGGCGCGGGGCGGACAGTTCCGAACCGGAGACCTTGGAAGCCCTTGGGGAAAGGGTCCGGAAAAAGAAAGCCCAAATGGGGGTCGCCTTTGACGGTGACGGCGACCGGATCAGTTTCGTGGATGAGAAAGGCAGGGAAGTTCCCAATGACGTCATGCTTTGCCTTTTCGCGGGCGACCTGCTGAAGAAGCAAAAAAATCAGAAGGTGGTTTATGACGGCAAGTGCTCGGATTGGGTGGCCCAGCGCGTCGCGGAGGAGGGGGGAGTACCGCTCCTCGAGAAGTCCGGCCACTCGTTCATTTTCGCCAGAATGATCCGGGAAGGGTCCCTGCTCGGCGGGGAATCAAGCGGCCATTTTTTTCTGCCGGGCCTGTTTCCCGGGGACGCCCTCTTCGCCTGCCTCCGGGTGCTGGAAATACTGAAGGAAAAACACACCACGCTTTCCCAGTTTTTCGACCAATTCCCCCCCCGCGTCTCAACCCACGACATTAAATTGGAGCTGTCGCCGGAAGTGATTGAGAGGCTTTATGAGGCCCTCAAAAAAAGAGCCGTGGAAATGGGCGGGGAAGTCACGACCTTGGACGGGGTCAGGGCCGTATTTGAGGGAGGATGGGGAATTGTGCGTAAGTCCGTGACCCAGCCCTGTCTTTCCTGCCGTTTTGAGGCGCCCAACCAAAAGAAAGTTGAGAGTTTGGTCGAGGAGTGGTTCCAGGACGACCCCGGGGTCCGAAAAATGGTTTTGGACAAGATTTAAATCCCTTCGATAAAACTTTACCACGAGGGAAAATCGGTCTACGAAGTTAAGCGGAAGGTATTTGAAAATAGACTGATGATTTACCCCAGTCCTTTGAGGCCTCCGTTAGGAGGCTTGCGGCGCAATAGGTTTGGAGGTTTGCGGTGATCTATTGCTACTTTGTCGGTTCCTTCAAAGATAAGAATTTTCAGCGAATGGTGGAGGATTATCACCATCGGTTGAAGCGGCTTTGGCCCGTCACCCTTCTGGAAATCCCCGAGCAGACTAAAAAAATCGAAAAACTATTAGAGGACAAAAAAAACAAGGGCGTTCTTGTCTCGCTGGACGCCCATGGGGAAAGGATGGATTCCAAAAACTTCACCCAATGGGTAACCCAATCCTCCCGGGACCTTTATTTTATCGCCTGGGGCGCTGAGGGGCCTCCCGCCGGGGTGTTGGGCCTGGGTTTGAAATCCATCAGCCTTTCCCCCATGACCTATCCCCATGAATTGGCCAGGGTTCTGCTCCTCGAGCAGCTTTACCGGGCCGGCGCCACCCTGAAGGGACATCCCTATCCCCGATAAGCACGGGTTTCCTTGAAAAGCCGTGGATATTTCTGGATAAAAAATGAAACCCCGGGGTATGGCCGTTCGTCCTATGATGGTGGCGACTTGAATGAGGCC
>Ga0265338_10001426_pt1 | contig 38858 bp, 41 predicted proteins | sample 42126metaG_FD_193579 | JGI IMG/M metagenome (GOLD analysis project Ga0265338, IMG submission 193579) | Rhizosphere microbial communities from Carex aquatilis grown in University of Washington, Seatle, WA, United States - 4-21-26 metaG | ecosystem: Host-associated > Plants > Roots > Rhizosphere... | reverse complement strand
CCAGGCCGCCGGTCACGACCGGCCCGGCGCCGGGGGCCGGCCACATGGTCGCTGTCACGGTCCAGGTCCCGGCCCGCCCGGCGAGTTGCTGCTCCTCCGGGCCGGGCACGAGGAGTCGTTCGGCTGCTGTCGTCATGCCTTCCAGCATGCCGGGCCGACGACGTAACGCGTACGGGAACCGCCGCCGCGTGGCTGCTAACGCCTGCTCACGGGCGAATTTTTTCGTCTTGAACCTATGTAGATGAACAACATTGGCTATGTAGATGTCTCACATTCCACTTCCATGAAAGACCTCGACATCACACCCAGGATGGCGACGGTCCTGAAGGTCTTCCTGGAAGAACCAGACCAGCCGCGCTTCGGGTTCGAGCTGATGAAACTAACCGAGATGGCCGGCGGCTCCCTATATCCCATGCTCGCGAGGTTGGAGGGGGCCGGCTGGCTGAGCCGGGGGAGGGAGGATATCGACCCGCACGCCGCAGGCCGCCCGGCCCGGACGAACTACACCATCACCGGGATCGCCGTCACTGCCGCCCGCATCCAGCTTGCCGCCCTCAGTGAGCAGTTCCGCCCGCCTCTCCCCGGCCGTATGCGTCCGGAAGGCGGACCGGCGTGAACGGCTACCTGCTGACACTTCTCGGCGTTGCCTGCGGCCTGGTCACGGCCGCCATCGGCGACATGGTGAGCGAGGAAATCCGGGATCGCCTACGCCCGGCCCGGGGAATGTACCTTCCCGGGAGCGCGAGCAAGATCGTGAGTGGAGAGCTATGACAAGGCACGCCGACGAACCGGGTCACCGGCACATCGCCCCGGACCGCGATCCCCGGGCGGCCGGGACCATACCGGTGCTGCGCCTGGACACCGCCCGCCGCGCGGACGGGACGTTCGACGAGGCGTTCCTCGCCGGGCTGCGCACCGCCCTGCACGAGATCGGGTTCCTGCAGCTCACCGGCTACGGCGCGGCCCCCGGGCAGATCGGCGCGCTGACCGCCGCCGCGGCCCGGTTCTTCGCGCTGCCCCTGCAGGAGCGGCTACGGCTGGACAACCGGCTGTCCCCGCACTTCCGCGGCTACACCCGGCTCGGGCACGAGATTACCGCCGGCCGGGCCGACGCCCGCGAGCAGATCGACTTCGCGCCCGAGCAGGCTCCCGTGTCCTGCGAGCTCTGGGACGCCCCGTACCGGCTGCTGGAAGGACCCAACCAGTGGCCCGACGACACCGTCCCCGAACTCAGGCCGCTGGTAGAGCAATGGGCCGGGCTGCTGAGCGCGGTCGGCCGTGAGCTCACCCGGGCGATCGCCATGGCGCTGGCGCTGCCCGAAGACCATTTCGACCAGTACTTCGCCCTCAATCCGCACTGGTTCGGCAAGCTGATCCACTATGTCGGAGCCGCCGACGGCACCGACCGGCAAGGCGTCGGGCCGCACACCGACTGGAACTTCCTGACCCTGCTGCTCCAGGACGACGCCGGCGGCCTGCAGGCCCGCCCGGCCGGCACCGGCCAGTGGATCGACGTTCCGCCGATCGAGGGCGCCCTCGTCGTGAACATCGGCGAGATGCTCGAGGTGGCCACCCACGGCTATCTCGTGGCCACCCCCCACCGGGTCCTGCCCTGCGCGCCAGGACGGACCCGCGACTCGATCGGCTTTTTCTGGGCCCCCCGGCTGGACGCGTCCCTCGACGCAGTGCCATTGCCGCGCGAGTACGCCGAGCAGGCCCCCGGAGTCAGCCAGTTCGCGCATAACATCCTGCACAGCCGCTTCGGCGACAACGCACTCAAGGGCTGGCTGCGTTCGCATCCCGAGGTCGCAGCGATCCACCACGCCGACCTGCTCGCCTCGTCGCAGACGACCGACCGATCATCATGACGCGGTCCCGGCCGGCTCTTGGTTGGTGTCGCGGAACAGCGGCGGGAGGTAGCGCAGCATGAGCACGGACCAGGTGACGTGGGTGACGGCCGGGGCGAGGACCCCGCCGGTGGCGTGCCGCTGCCAGCCGAAGACCACGCTGGTGACCAGGCCGGCCAGGACCAGGGCCGGGTTGCCCGCCGCGGCGGTCGATGCGGCGTAGGCGAGCGTGGTGGTGCGGAGGGGGCGCGGGCCGGCCCACAGGGCGCCGCGGAAGAAGAGTTCTTCCGCCACCCCGCTGGCTGAGGCGATGAGCACGACCAGTGGAGTTGACCCGGCTTCTGCGTAGCGCAGCACGCTGGCGATGGCCCGGCGCAGGGCGCGGTGGCGACGGGCGACCCGCGCGGCACCGTAGAACACGGCGAAGGTGGCGGCCCCGGTGACGACCGGGACGACGATGAGCGCCTGCGCCGAGCTTCCTGGGCGGTTGCGCCAGGCGTCGCCGCGCCACGGGACGGGGCCCGCGCCGAGCGCGCCGGCCGTCCAGGTGCCGGCCAGGCTGGCGGTCAGCAGGTAGAAGCCCGCGGAGCCTGCCCTGGCGGTGAACGAGGACCGCAGCAGTGCCGCCGCCCCGATCCCGGCCGCCGCGAGCCAGGCGGCGGCACCGGGCCCGGTGGCGCGCGGTGCCGTCACGAGTGGGCCCGCTCGTCCTCGCGCTGTTCGCGGAGCGCCGCGCGCACGGCGTCGTCGTAGGGCATGAGCTGGATCGGGATCAGTTCCCTGAGCGACTGGTCGCGCACTATCACCTCGTTGGTCATGGAGTCGATCAGGGCCCGCCCGGTACCGGTGTCGACGTCGGTGACCAGGGTCAGCCACAGTGAGGAGAGCCAGGGGGTGAGCAGCGGCACGGGCAGGAGGAGCAGCGGGCGGTTCTCGATGGCGGCGACCCGGCGCAGCATGGCCGAGTACCGCAGGACGTCCGGGCCCCCGGCCTCATAGACCCGGCCCGCTGCCTGAGGCGGCTCCAGGACGCCGGCCAGGTAGGTCACCACGTCGCTGACCGCGATCGGCTGGGCCCGGGTGGCGACCCACCGGGGGGTGATCATGACCGGCAGGTGCTCGACTAGCTGGCGGGTCAGCTCCCAGGAGATACCGCCGTGCCCGATGATGATCCCGGCCCGGATGACCGTGACCGGCACGCCGCCGGCGCCGAGTAGGCTCTCGACCTCACGGCGGCTGCGCAGGTGGGCGGACAGGTCGTCCGCGTCGTCGCCCAGGCCACCCAGGTAGATAATGCGGTGCAGGCCAGCCCGGGCGGCCGCCTCGCCGAATGCGGTGGCCCCGGTGGCGTCCTTGTGCTCGAAGTCCGCGTCCTGGAGGGAGTGAACCAGGTAGTACGCGGCCTGGCAGCCGGCCATGGCCGGCTCCAGGGTGGCGGGGTCCTGGACGTCGCCGCGCACCGGCGTGCCCGGCCCCCGGTACCGGGCCGGGCTCCTGGTCATGGCGGTCACGTCGTGGCCGGCCTGGTCCAGGGCCGCGCACAACCGCTGGCCGACGAAGCCGGTCGCGCCGGCCACCAGTACCTTCACTGACCCCCCCGAGCCTTCCCTGGCCGGACCTGCCTTCCGCAAACAGGCGGGACCGTCCCGTGCCAGACATAGCCCGCTTACCCGCGAGCCGGGCTCATACACCTGGCGGCGCCCATCGCGCCGGCGAACGCTCAGCCCAGGCCGGGAATAGTCAGTTCTGGAACCCCAAGGTGACGGCTTTGCCGGTCGATACCGGTCCGCACGATCCCTTGGCAGGTCACTTCAGGGCGTTCGCAGCGAGCCGCAGATCGGTGAAGGCCCGGTCGAGGTGGGTGTGCAGGTCGTCGGTACGGTCGGTCCGCCACCGGCGGATAGCGATCGAATAGGTGTCCATGCCCACCTGGGCGCACAGGACCGCGAGCGGCTCGGCGACGCCGCGGGCCTGCAGGGCGTCGGTGAGCGCAGCGACCAGTGCCGCGCTCTTGGCCAGCGCCCGTTCCCTCAGGGCCGGCGTAGCCACGATGACCGGCATCCGCCGCTCGGTGACCGGGAGGTTGCGCTCGAGCAGCGGCACGGCCTGGTGGAACGCGGCCCGCAGGGCGGGTAGTGGCCTGGTGCCGGCCGGCACCGCCGCGACCGCGCCCGTCAGCAGGTCCCGTAGCTGCGCCTCGCCTCCGAAGAAGACCTCACGCTTGTCGGCGAAGTGACGGAAGAAGGTCCGCTCGGTGAAGCCGGCGCGGGCGGCGATGTCCCCGGCCGTGGTCTTGTCGTAGCCACGCTCCAGGTACAGCTCGAGCGCGGCCTCCTGCAGCAGCCGCCGCACTTCATCCCCGTTCCGTGGCACGGCTTTGACCCTACCACAAGCGGCAGCGACTGACACAACTTTGCGTCAGTGACTGACCAAGTGTACTGTCAGTTACTGACGCAATTGAGCGTCAGTAACTGACGAAAAAGCGGCTCGGGAGGCACCTATGACTGAACACGACTCCGCCACCAGCGCCATGCGCGCCGTGCGCTTCTACGAGTACGGCGCCCCCGGCGACGTCCTGCACCTGGAGACCGTAGCCGTGCCGAACCCAGGGCCAGGCCGCATCCGCGTCGCGGTGCACGCGTGCGGGCTGGCCCCGGCCGACTGGGCGCTGTGCCGCGGCCTGTTCCCCGGCAGCCTGCCCCGAGGTATCGGGTGCGATGTCTCCGGCACCGTCGATGCCGTCGGCGACGGCGTCACCGGCGTCAAGATCGGTGACGTCGTGTTCGGGACCGCGGACTGGGCGCACTGCTCATCCGCGGGCGCGTCCGACCGGGCTGTCATGAACCGGTGGTTCCGGGTCCCGGATGGCCTTGACCTCGCGCAGGCGGCTGCGCTGCCGATGACGGTCGACACCGCTTTCTGGCACCTCAATGCCCTGGGCTTCGACCCGGAGAAGACGATCCTGGTCCACGGCGCGGGAACCACCATCGGGTTCGCGGCGGTGCAGATCGCGCTCCTGCGCGGGATGCGGGTGATCGCCACCGCCGGGGAGACGTACACGCAGCGGTTGCGCGCTCTGGGCGCCCAGGTCACTGCCTACGGAGACGGCATGGTCGAACGTGTGACGGAGATCAGCGGCGCCCCGGCCGACCTCGTCCTGAATACCGCCCCGGTCGGCGGCTCTTTGCCGGATCTCGTCCAGATCGCAGGGGGTGACCCGAAGCGGGTGCTCACCATCTCCGATTTTGCCGCTGCCGCTGAGCTCGGTGTCCGCGACACGTTCCACGAGGACCGAAGCAACCCGGTGGAGGCGCTACCGGAGTTCGGGCAGCTCGCCGCCGACGGGATGTTTACGGTCCCGATCGCGGCCACCTTTCCCCTGGATGAATGGAGGACCGCGCTGGAGATCAGCCAGACCGGGCACGCCCGCGGGAAGCTCCTGCTCCTGCCCGGAACTCCTGGTCCCGAGATCCGGTAGCCGCCTCGGCCAGGGACTCGCCGCCGGACTCGGCCGCATGGCAAGACGGGACGCGCCGCCAGCGCGACCCGTCCGCGGCCGCCCGGGAAAGCCGAAGATGCGCACCAACCGTCCTGGCGGCCCCTGCGCCTGCCTGCTATACGCCCGCGGACGCCCTAAACCCCCGCGGACGCCGCAGCATATCGGCTCACAACGCCGCAAGGCGACACCATGGGCCACAGAAGAACAGCCCGCTAGCCAAGAATCCACAGTTAGCGGGCCGTTGCGTCAGCACGCATCGTGACAGCCGCCGGTTGGTCGTCGGTCAGTCGTTGGCCTGCGCCGGGATGAGCAGCCACCGCGCGAAGCAGTTGTCCTCGTCGAGCCCGGTGTACCAGCGGACCTCGAGCTTGTACTCGGTGTGCGCGGCTGAGATCAGAAGGCCAGGGTCCAGGTCCGCCTCGCGCGAGGGCGGCCCGTGAACGGGCGGCACCGGCCCGGGCCGGGCACTGGCGAATGGTCCTGAGTCAGGCCCTGTCCGGTCGGTTGCGGCGCTGAAATGGCGAGTTCGCCGCTGCCAGACCTCAGCGCGTCGCCGTCCTGGTCGCCAGTGACCGGGTAGCCGAGCGCCCTGGCCAGGACGTACGTCAGGGCGGGAACAGGCCTGGACACTGCCTGGATTACGTCCCTGGCACCAGCCAGGCTCCTTCGACGTACTCACTCACAACGTGCGAGCTCACGTCGCAAAGAACGGATGATCGGCGCTACATCGGGCTGAGACCCCTGAGGCCACCAGTCGCTCGTAATCGGCGATCTAGAGCAGCCGTGGTGACGTTCGCGAAGGCCCGGCCGGCGACAGCGTGACGGCTCCGGCAGCCCGGAAACGTGCGTCAGTTGCGGGCGGGATCGGCGAGCAGTGCCGCCAGGACATGCGGGTCGCCCGTGTCGATGTCGACGACCTTAGTACGGCTTGCTGCCCCGGAGACCAGGCGGACGGCGCTGCGGCGGACGCCGAACGCGCCGGCTACCGCCGCCAGTGCCGCCTCTGTCGCCTTGCCGTCCACGGCCCGGGCGCTCACAGCGACGACCAGGGCACCGGCGTGCTCGCCGCCGACACCTGGCCGTGCCGAGCCGGGCTTCACCCGGATCGCGATCCGCATGCAACCAGTATCGACATCTGCCTCAGCCGGTCGACGTCCACTTCAGCCCGAACCCCGGCCTGTAGTCTTCCCGATCGATATCCGCCAATCGGTACGGCGGGGCGAGCCTGACGACATAGCCTGCGCTGTAACCAGAACAGGCTGATCGGCGCGACCGCGTGCTCCCTCGTGCACGTTATGCCGATGCGCGGATGCCCAATAGGCGACTTTGGGTTCGCCCGGCGGTAATGATTCTGCTCGCTGCGCCGGCGATGGCCTAGGCCGGATCGCTGACGGTGATCACTACGCCGACGTCACCATAAGGAAACCGACCCTTGCCTATATGACCCAAGGTGTTGAAAAACTTGGAAACCGGCACCATCACACCGTATTTTGCGCGGATCCCGCGCTGGATCGCATCGAATTCAGCGCCGGAAGTTACCAGTTCCGCCGTCCCCTCCGTCGGCCGCGATCCTGCCTTCACGCGGCCACGCGCGTCAGAGGGCTTGAGCACGATCCTGGGATCGTTGCGCAGGCGCTTGTATTTCCCGGACGCCGATGATGTCCAGAAGCCGACGCGGCCTTCATCCAGCGCGACTATCCAGGTAGGCGTGGGAACCGCCGCTCCCGTCTTACGGTATGTCGTAGATGTAACGTACTTCTCTTCGCCGATCGTCACGTCTCTACAGTATCGTCACGTCTCTACAGTTGGGGACAAAGACAGCGAGCGACCGCCAAGAACCTGGATCAGTCTCCCGCGTGCTCATCCGCGTACTTAGTCGGGCGCCAGCAGGGACATCACATCCGATAGCGCGGTGCTGGCCGTGATCGCAGGGGGCAGCAACCTGCTCACCGGAGACGGATTCGGCTGGGCCAAATTGCCAGGAAGAGTAACCCGGTATCCGCGTGCCGCGCACATCGCCGCCGTTATGGACGCCTGGGTGGGCGGTAGCCTGGACGGCTACTGCCGCGCATAATTAGCGGATCTGATCGCCGAGTGCAACGGGGGCGCGGTGTCCCCTGGCAGGCTCGGCCGCACCCGCATCCGCACATTGCCGGCATCGAGGTCCGTATGGGGAGAAATCCTTCGAGGTGGATCTGTGTACCGTGGCTCGCTAGGACAACGGCCAGATCGTGGAGGAGAATCTTTGGTACGACCTGGCCGGGCTAACGGACCAGATCGGCCCTGGCCGATGACTCCAGCCGGATCGGGCGCGAATGCCTTGCTCAGAGGGAGCTGAAACGCGGTATGGCTGGCTCAGGACCGGCTTCGTCGGCTTGGGCGCCGTTGCGTATCGGGCTGTTCAGGGCGCTGTGGATCGCGGCGCTGGTCAGCAACGTGGGCACCTGGATGCAGACCGTGGGCGCCCAGTGGCTGCTGGTCCATGACGCTCACGCGGCTATCCTCGTCTCGCTCGTGCAGACCGCTGACACGCTGCCCGCTGTCCTGTTCGCGCTGGTGGCGGGCGTGCTGGCGGACATTTTCGACCGGGTCAGGCTGCTCGTCGCGGTTCTCGCCGGGATGACCGCCGCCGGCGCGGCGCTCACCGCGCTGACTGCCGCGGACCGGATGCCGCCGGCGCTGCTGCTCATGTTCACCTTCGTGCTGGGCGCCGGCGCCATCCTGGTCACGCCCGCCTACCAGTCGCTGGTGCCCGACATGGTCCCGCGCCCGCAGGTGGCTGCCGCCGCGGCGCTCGGCTCGATCAGCGTCAACCTGGCCCGCGCCATCGGCCCGGCGATCGCCGGGCTGCTGGTCGCCCGGATCGGGGTGGCCGCGGTGTTCGCGCTGAACACGGCGACGTTCCTGCTCTACGCGATCGTGGTGGCGTGCCATCCTCAGCTGGGCGGGACTCCGCAGTCTCCCGAGCGGTTCATCCCGGGGCTGCGGGCCGGCGGCCGGTACGTGCGCCACGCACCCGTCGTGCGGCGCATCCTGCTGCGCGCGGCCCTGTTCCTGGTACCGGGCAGTTCGCTGTGGGCACTGCTCCCCTTGATCGCAACCAGCCGGCTCGGACTGGGGCCGGGGGGCTACGGCGTGCTGCTCGGCGCCCTGGGAGCCGGTGCCATCGGCGGCGCGTTCATCCTGCCCCAGATCCGGGCCAGGATCTCCGCCAACGCCCTGGTGGCCGCCGCGAGCCTGGCCTACGCGGCAGCACTGGCCGCGGTGGCGCTGTCGCGCAGCCTCGCGGTCACCATCGTGGTGCTGCTGCCGGCCGGTGTTGCCTGGATAGCCTTCCTGTCCAGCGTCAACGCCGCGCTGCAGCTCTTCCTGCCCCGGTGGGTACGCGCCCGCGGCCTGTCGGCCTACCAGATGGTCTTGTTCGGCGCCCAGGCAGCCGGGGCCGTGATCTGGGGGGTCGTCGCCGGGGCTGCCGGGCTGGTGCCCGCCTTCCTGCTCTCCGCCGCCGTCATGGCCGCCGGCGCGGCCACCATCTGGTTCTGGCCGTTCCACCAGGTCGCAGGCATGGACCGGAGCCTGGTCCGCTGGCCCGAGCCGCAGCTGCTCACCAGCGCTGACCGCGGCAGCGGACTGGTCCTGGTGCGGACCGCCTACACCATCGCGGCCGACAAGGAGCAGCAGTTCCTGCAGGCCATGGGCCGCCTGCGCCAGTCGCGGCTGCGGACCGGGGCCACCGGCTGGGGCCTCTACCAGGACGGCCAGAACCCGCGTCTGTTCATCGAGCTGTTCGGCGTCCCGAGCTGGGAAGAGCACCTGAGGCAGCACCGGGAACGGCAAACCGGCACCGACCTCCAGTACCACGACGACGCCGCGGCCCTATCGGACCCGCCGCCGCAAACCGGCCACTACCTGGCCGCCGACGTCCGCCAGTAGGCAGAGCCCAGGTCATCACCCGGCCCTGCCCGGCGGCTGGCCGGGTTGCCGGTCATGACCAGGGGTAGCGTTATCGAGGGGCGGGCGAGACCCGTTGCCGCCCGCACGCTACCAACGCTGAGGCATCAGCCGGAACCTCCCGGGCCAGCCTCTCGCGTGCTCGTCTGGGAGGTGCGTCCAGCTCAGCTGCGGTGCTGCCGCGCGGGGCTGCCATAACTGCGCGGTAAGGGGCTCAGATGGCTACGGATACCCGTGGCGAGAATGTGCGGGTGGCGGTGCTGGGGACCGGCATCATGGGCTCGGCGATGGCCCGCAATCTGGTTTCCGCCGGGCTGCGCACCACGGTCTGGGACCGGTCGGCTACGGCGACCTCGCCGCTGTCCGATGCCGGAGCGCTGGTGAAGGCGTCGCCGGCGGAGGCGGCCCGGGATGCGCACGTCGTGATCACGATGCTGCCTACGGCCGACGTGGTTAACTCGGTGATCTTCGCTGGCGGCGTCGTGGAGGCGCTGGCTCAGGGCGCGGTGTGGGCGCAAATGGGCACGATCGGCCTTACGGCAACCACCGAGATCGGCCGCCGGCTCGCTCAGCTGCGGCCCGATGTCCTGTTCGTGGACGCCCCGGTATCGGGCAGCAAGGGCCCTGCCGAGGCCGGCCAGCTGCTCATCCTGGCGTCCGGCCCGCCTGCAGCGGCTGCGGCAGTGCGCCCGGTGTTCTCGGCGACCGGCCGCAAGACCGTGTGGCTGGGCGAGGCCGGCCAGGGCAGCCGGATGAAGCTGGTCGTCAACGCCTACATGTCCATCTTGATCGAGGGCGTGGCTGAAGCACTGGAACTGGCTGGGCGGCTGGGCATCGATGACGCCAAGCTGGCCGAGGCCATCGAGGGCGGCCCGCTGGACGCACCGATCGCGGACGCCAAGCTGCACAAAATGGAGCGGGGCGATTTCGCACCCGAGTTCCCGCTGGAGTGGGCGCTCAAGGACGTGGACCTGGCGATCGCGGCCGCCGGCGATGACGAGCTGCCGCTCCTGGCCGCGCTGTCCCGCCAGTGGCGCGCAGCTGTTGACGCCGGCCACGGCCGAGAAGACATCAGCGCCGCCCGCCTAGCACTCGGCGGCCACCAGCAGCCTTAATTGATCCCCCGGCCCGCAGCCCAGCCCGGGGCACACTAGCCTGGCGGCCCTGGTCGCCGGCCGTGACGCTGTGCCGCGCGATCACCCGCTCCCACGGCATTAACTCCGCGAAGGAGAGCCAGAACGCGAACCAGAACTGGCCTACCTGCGCGCGGCTAGATGAGCGCCCGGCCGGGCTTTCAGCCGCAAATATTCGGCAGGTTACGGGTAATCGAGGATCCGATCACTATCCTGCGGTGTGGAGCACGTCCTGATCCCGGTCAGGACGGTGGGCGCGCTACGGATCGTGGCGTAGCGTGCCTTCGGCGCGCGTCATCCGTTGCGGGCATCGTTCTTCGCCGGGCCTGTGGCGGCCCCGGCCCGTTGTCGGTGACTGCCGGCGAAGTTCAGGTGCTGGCTGCCCCGGTCCCCGCGTGGCCGCCAGACTTCAGGCGTGCAAGCTCACATCTGGGGTGGCTAGGGGTCAGGCGCGCGGATTAGAGGCGGCCGTCGTGGTCAGAGTGTCGCGGTAGGGCTCCAGGACGGAGGAGGCATGCGCTGGTCGGAGATGGAAAGCGCCCAGCCGCGGCTGGCCCGGGTCGGGCGGGACCGCTTGCTGGCGCCCGGTGTCGTGCTGGTGGCGACGATCCGGCGCGACGGCACGCCCCGGGTCAGCCCGGTAGAGCCGCTCGTGACCGGCGGCGACTTGTGGCTGAGCATGCTCTGGCAGTCGGCCAAGGCCGCCGACTTGCTGCGCGATCCGCGCATCCTGGTCCATAGCGTCGTCACCAGCCGGGATGGCGGTGCGGGGGAATTCAAGGTCCGCGGCACGGCGCGCGCCGAGCACGACCCGCAGGTGCAGCTGCGTTACGCCCAGGCGGTGACTGCGGCCCTTGGGTGGAGCCCGACGCCTGGCCGGTTCCACCTTTTCGCGGTCGACATCGGCGAGGTGACCTTTATCCGCTACGACGATTCCACCGGGGACCAGCATGTCGCGATGTGGCCCGCGGGCCGCGAGTTCATCCGCCGGGGCGACTCCGCGACGAGCGTCGGCGACCCCGAGCCCGTGCGCGACATCCTCACGAGCGAGTAGGAGCCCGGTCCCGCGGCGGACCGGGCTTGCGGGAGGGCTAGCTGGAGTCCCGTCACGGAATCAAACCACACTCCGGGCCGCGAGCAGCGGGAGGTACAGAGGCGGCCCTCGCGCGTCATGCGGCAGATGGATCGCCTCGCGGTCAGTGACCGACGCTCGCCCGAGCGAAGCGCACAATGCCGCCGTTCTGCCCGGCCATCGAGGCTAGGGGGCGTCGCCGCTGATAGATGCAGAACTGGATGATCTGTGATCGTCGCGCACAGCCCGGCGCTCGCACATGCCGGTGAGCGCCGCAGGCGCGACCATGGCGATGGTCGATCGAAACCCCGAGCCGCGTGCCGGCTTCAGCGCCGGTCAGAGGCGGTCCAGCGGGAGACCGCTGATGTCGACCGGCCCGGCAACGAGGACGTGGCGAACGAAGACGAACCCGAGCGCGGGTTGTCCGGCGGCGAGTTGTTCGCTGAGATACTCGAGATGAAGCTGAGGCGTCTCTAGCAACTCCTGGTATGTGCCGGCGTCAAAGGGAGTGAACTCGTCCTGCGGCGGCGTCGAGCGGACCTTCTCGCCGGGCCGGCTGTTCAGCCAGTGAGAACGGCTGTCGTAGACGACGGCCGGCTGCTGAGCGATGCGCTGCACTGGTATCCGTACGACCCGTCGCTCTAGCAGACGTGAGTACGGAACGCCCAGACGCTTGCGGGCATGGATCAGATGGACCGGGTCCAGGGCGGCAAGGTTGACCGTGTCACCCCACGCAACTCCCAGGTGCGGTACTTGCCATTGCAGGACCGACTCTCGCCCGGCCCACTTGGAACGCTCTCGGTCGTAGACATCCGGGTGCGCGGCACGCAGGGCGTTCAAGGGGAGCAAGCTGGTCCCGCGGAAGTCGTCAGAACACAGGTGGTAGGCGAAAGGCACGATGCATCATCCCAGCGATTGAGCGCTCATGACACTTCCGGTGCGGAAGTCGCCTGCATCTTCATGCAAGCTCGTCAACCGCGAACACGTGGCTGCGGCGGTCATCCATGAGCGCGATGCCCGGTATTCGGCTAGGTGGGCCAGCCGCCAGGTACGTGAACGACCATCTGTATCACGCCGTGACGCCCGCAGACGTGAACGGGAACCCCTGGGTCTTCGACCACGATTTCTTCCTGCTGGTCAACATGGCCGTCGGCGGCACCGCCTCGGTCCGGCCGGACATCTCGGCGACCTTCCCCCAGGCGATGCTGATCGACTACATCCGGATCTACGCGCCAGCGGCAGCGCCCGCCTAACGCCGGCGGCTTGCGCCGCGCCTGTGATCATCTCGGGGCGCGTCCACGCAATCACGTGCACGCGGCGAAGGTGGCCTCGGCGAGGTGTAGGCGGGCCCCATACCCACGCTATCCAGTAATGGCCTTAGGAATTCGGGGCTGGCGATGATGTTCTGGAGCTGCTGGATCTCCTAGTGCGCTTGTTCGGCGGTTAGCCGGCTGTCCTGCTACTGGCCGACGGCCGCGAGTGCCTCGTCCGCGACTTCGCGGAGCGGCCGCGTGGCATCGACGATGACGGCACCGAAGCGCCGGTAGCTCTCCTCGAAGCTGTCATGCCAGCCGATGATCATCGCGAGTTCCTCTGGTGCCTTGCCGTAGTCGCCGGCCCGGGCGGCGAGCCGCCGTTCGATCGTGGGGACGTCAGCGACCAGGGCCACCACCCGGTCGAACAGGTGCCACACCTCCGCCTCCCCGAGCGCGCTCCCGCATAGGAAGACCGGCCGGCCGCACCGCGCCGCCGCACGGCTCAGCACGCTGACCCGCCGCGCGTTCAGCACCCAGTCGTGCGCCCGGTACCAGGCATGGATGTCGAATCCCGGATCGCCGCGCGGGATGACCTCGGCCACTCCGGTCGGCCGGCTGACCCAGTCCGCGTACCCGTCCTCGTCAACGCCGCGCGCCAGGCAGCCGCGCGCCCGGAGCTCACCGAGCAGCGCCGACTTGCCCGTGCCGGATACGCCGGTGACGAAGCAGAGACCCATCGTCCGCCATTGTCCGCCGCCGGAACCCGCGATTCACCTCAATTACCGGCTGACTCGGCGCGGCCGACAGCCCGGAAAGCATGCCCGGGAGCGGGAGCGATGGTTGTGACCGCGAGCCGGTTACCGGCGGCCTGCTGTCACAACCATTCGCCCGGCGTTATCGCCTGACCGTCGCCCTGCTCGCCGTATGGGCGAGTGCCCAGTTGACCACCCGGTCGGCTACGTCATCGGTGGTCGCGGTGAGGAAGTGGTCAGCGGGCGGCACCGTCTGCTGCTCGTAGGCGACCCACTCGGCGGTGAGCGGATCGATCACGTCGGCGCCGAACCACGCGTCTCTTCCGGCGACTACGACCAGCTTCGGTCGGGGATCGGTCGCGATCGCCGGTTGCGCCGGCGGACGGAACGGCGAGGCCGGCGAGATGAACTGCGGGACAGCCAGGGCCGGCGCGATCAGCGCCCAGCCCACGACGGCTGGGTGGATGATCGCGGCGGCCACCGCCGCGCCGAACGAGTAACCGATCAGCACGACGGGGCCATCGCACGCCTCGATCTGAGCCACCGTGTCCGCTTGAGCGACCGACTCCTTGACGGACGAGAAGTCGAACCGGTGCGGCACGACCGGGGTGGCCAGCAAGCGGTCGTATATCGCGCTGATGACACGGTTGTCCTGACCCCCGCCGTGAGCGAAGTAAGGGGGCAGCAGAACGGCATGAGCCATGGCAGTGTCCATACTCAGACGGGGAGCACTTCGCCGGTCGGTGCGACGGGGGCGAACTTCTTGGCGGTGTCGAAGCCCATTATCTTGCCTAGGGTGCCGCCGAGCATCTTGGCCCGCTCGTCGGCGGGCACGTCGAACATCTGCTCGGAGATGACGGCCTGGCTGCCAAGGAAGGTGCCCTCAGCGTGCGGGTAGTCGTTGCCCCAGTAGATGGTGTCCACCCCGGTGATGTGCCGGGCCTGCACCGCCATCCGGTCGTCGGCGAACTGGACGCGGATGTTGCGCTTGACGTACTCGCTCGGCTTCAGGTCATAGGGCCAGCGCTCGTTGATCAGGAATAGCTGGCCGAACAGGTTCTGCTCCGACCAGGGCTTTCCTTCCTGGAGGTACCCCATCCACCATTCGGAGTCCTGCCCGGTGCCGGTGCGCCAGCCCTTGTCCATCATGGACATGAAGTGGGCCAGCCAGCCCGCGTTGTACTCGATGGTGTTCCAGAGTAGGTTCGGGTGCCGGTCGCAGGCGCCGGAGGCGATCAGCTCGGAGATGATCCGCATCGGCACCGCGCCGGAGGAGTTGCCCCCGCCCATCGTGCGCGCCGCCAGGGTGGCGTTGCTCAGCTCCTTGTTCTTCCCCATCGCCATCGCGGTCAGGATGCCCTTGACCGCGTCGCCGGTGATCGAGTTGCCGGTCTTGGTGTTCGCCCCGCCGGCCGCCAGGTGGAAGAAGATCGGCAGGCCGTTGGCCTCCGCGGCCGCCCACAGCGGCTCGTACTCATCGGAGTGGTAGGGCAGCGGCTGCGGGTGCTCGGGCAGGAACAGGCCCCGCAGGCCCAGGTTCACGGCCCGCTCGATCTCCTTGACCGCGTCCCCGATGTCGGTGGTGGGGATCGCCGCCAGGGGGCGCATCCGGTCCGAGTACGGCCCGTACGTCTCGGCCACCCAGTCGTTGTACACCCGGGCGTGGGCCAGGGCCACCTCGTGATCGTCGGTGTAGGTCGCGAACAGCGCGAAGTTGGAGAACAGCACCGTCGCGTCCACGCCGTCGCGGTCCATGTCCCGCAGGATCCCGTCCGGCATCCAGTCCGGCGTCGGGCCGCTGTGCTGCCGGTACCGCGAGACCGTCCAGCCCTCATACCCGGGGGCGTGCACGGTGCGGAACACCGTGTGGCCGCCGGGCACCAGCGGCTCTTCCAGCTCGAACTCCGTCTGCGTCAGCGCCTTGTCGCGCAGGTCCTTAGGCAGCCGCTCGGTGAACAGGTCCATCGGCTCCACCACATGACTGTCACCTGAGACAACGAACTCTTGGGTCATACCGGCTCCCACCGATCTACTGTGCCTGCCTTGACTGAACCTTCAGTGTCAAAGATGACACTTGAGTACCATAAATCTACGCCTCCCGACCGCGACCGTCAACGCTCACCGGCCGCCGAGTTGCCGCCAGCGGCCCGGCGTCATCCAGGTGTACTCCAGGTAGTGACCGAGCAGCTCGCGCGTGTCGAGGTAGAGGAACTTCAGTTCTTCGCCGCTTGCTCCCTCGAACACGAGCGGGTAGGGCTGCTCGTCGACGCGGCGACGGAAGTCAGCCCAGTCGTCAACCCGGGCGCAGCTGTGGTGGAACCTCGGCGCGTCGCCGTCCGGCAGCCAGGTGCTGAAGACCGGGACCGCCTCGGTGACCGGCTCGATGAACTCGTACTGCAGGTCGTCCACCCAGATGAACGCCATCTTGAGCGTCTGGCTCTTGCGGCCCTCCCCCGTCAGTACCTCGGTCGTCGCCGCGAACGTGGCCACGCTGCGGGCGTCGGCCCGGGCGGTGAACTCCGCCACCGCCTTGTCCAGGTTCCGCGTCACGTACGCGTTCTGGTAGTGCCGTCCTTCAAGCATGAGCAGACCCCTTCAGCGAGTGTTGCCGTCCAGCGCCTTGTCTCATAATAGGTAGATAATTTTATTAACAGACCTATTGTGAGCGTCAAGGGATGCGACGTAGGGAGAGAGAATGGGCAAGACGCTGCTTAGCGCGGTGGTCCTCGGCACCGGCGCCGGCTGCCAGACGCACGTGCCCGCCCTGCGGGGAGCCGGCTTCGACGTCGCCGCACTGGTGGGCCGCGATGCGGCCCGGACGGCTGAGCGCGCGGCGCGCGTCGGCGTACCCCGTGCCTTCACCTCGCTGACCGACGCGCTGACCCGCACGCAGGTCGATGCGGTGGTCGTGGCGACGCCCCCGAACACCCACGCTGAACTGGTCCTCGAGGCCGTCGCCGCCGGAAAGCACGTGGTGTGCGAGAAACCGTTCGCGCGGGACAAGAACGAAGCCCTGGCGATGCTGGCCGCGGCCGAGGAGGCCGGTGTCGTCCACCTGGTCGGCCAGCGGCAGATCCTGAAGCGATCGGCTCCAGACGGCAGCCTGCAGATCGTGGAGCACCGCGTTCAGGGATTCGACCTAGGGCGGCCGGAATGACGGCCATCGCCAAGCCGGTCAGAAAGGACGTTGCCCGAAACCGGGGCCTGCTTATGCAGTCGGCCGAGGAGTTGTTCGCCGAGCGGGGCACTGAGGTAACTCTGGAAGAGATCGCACGCCACGCCGGCGTGGGGGTAGCGACGGCCTACCGCCACTTCGCGAGCAAGTCAGCCATCGTCGAGGCGATGCTGGAGAGCCGGATCGGAAAGTTCCTCGCCGTCCTCCACGAATGCGAGTCGATCGCCGATCCGCGAGAAGCGTTCGAGACCTATCTCTACCGAATCTGCGAACTGCAGGCCACGGACCGCGGCATGCGTGAAGCGATTTCCGCAAACCACGGGATAGACAAAGTCCCCGAGTTCCGTAACCGGGGAAAGCCGCTATCCGAGCGACTTTTCAACCGAGCCAAACAGGCCGGCGCATTCCGGCCTGAATGTGAACTAAGCGACATTGTCGTCGCGTTCTGGATGATCGGCAAGGTCAGCGATGCAACGGACCGAATCTCTCCCGAGCAATGGCGCCGTCAGCTGACCCTCCTGCTCGATGGGCTGCGGGCCGAGGCAATGCCGCGCCAAACGCCGACCACGCCGGCGCTGTCGATGGAGCAGATCGAGACCATCATGGCGACCATCTGACGCTGACATTCCGGTGGCGGGATCATCGGTCACCGCCAGGCTTACGGCCGATGCCAGCCAGCATCATGACCATCGCCGGCGCGGACGGTTCCTGCGCCCCCGGCCTCGGCTGCGCGCCTTCCGGAACTCCACCAGGCCACTCGGTAACAGGGAGGAGACCGGGCGGCACTAGTTCGAAATCGCCGAAGTAAGCGGCGATCTCGGCCGGCGGACGGCCGCTCAGGACGGTGCGGGCACCGTAGGCGGACTCGACGCCCTCCCGCGCCGTGAGATTGCTGTCGTCAAGGCACCCGGCGGAGAGCACCAGGTAACTCCCGGGGGCCATCCGCTTCCTGATCGCGGCGACGAGAGCGTCCGCGTCGGCGTCGGCCAGAAAATGCAGCATGCTCGCGAACAGGACGCACACCGGCTCCGACAGGTCGATTATCCCGCTCAGTTCCAGGGCGGAAAGGATCGCCCTGTGTTCCCGCGCGTCTGCGCTGATCACGGTGATGAGCTCATCGGTTGCCAGCAGCGCGCGAGTGTGGCTCACCACGACCGGGTCGTTGTCCACATAAGCTACCCGGGCTTCGGGGATGGCCTCCCGCGCGCACTCATGGACGTTCGGCGATGTCGGAAGGCCCGCGCCGATGTCCACATATTGACCGATCCCCTGGCCAGCCACGTACCGTACGGCAGCAGTCAGAAATGCCCTATTGGCTTTGGCGGCCCTGGCCGCGTCAGGCATCGCGCGCATGAGTTGCTCCGCAGCGTGCCGGTCAGCGGCAGAGTGGTGTTTCCCCCCGAGCAGATAGTCATAAATCCGCGCGGCGTTTGGCTTGGTCGGGTCGAAGCCCTGAACCCGTGTGGCCTCTTCAGATTCTGCTGAATCGCCAGTCACTGTCGCCGCTCCAGATTCGCGGCTACGCCGGCCGCGCCTCGTCATTGCGCCAGAAGGCGAATATACCCCCATGAAACCGGCGGCCGACTGGGTTACGTCCGGACCGTTAACCGGTCTCGAGGGCCAGCAAGTCTCTGATGGCAGGCAGCACGGCCGCCCAGCGGCTTACTGAGTGCCGCGTCACTTCCCGGTCTTGAGCACTCTGATCATGGCGCTGCGCTCGGCGGCGGTGACGCCCAGGCCGTACTTCGCCTTGATGTTGATCTGGGTCTCGACGTACCAGGTCCGGTTCGCCGGGGGGAGCCACTGGGCAGCGTCCTTGTCCGACTTGACCTCGTTGTCGCGGGTGTCCACGGCCCGCAGTTCGGTCACGTCGATGGCGAACGACTCGCGCTTGGACGACGACCAGGTGCAGGCCCCCACCTTCCAGGCATCGCCCAGGGCGACGACGTGGTCTGCCTGGATGGCAGTGGTGTCCGGGCCGTGCTTGAGCGTGATGGCAGTCCCGGTGTACTCGTTGTGCAGGGTGCCGGTCATGTACGACTCGGACTTGCCCGCCGGGATGTGCGCGCCGGAAGAGTCCAGCTCGATCACGTAGTAGCGCAGGCTCAGGCTCTTGCCGTCCAGCGTATGCCCGGACGAGACGTCGGACGGCTCATTGTCCGGGAACTTGCTGCGGGCGTACCCCGCGCAGATGCCGACCGTCCTGAGGTGGGACAGCTTGACCGCCTCGGTGTACGCGGTGGGATTCGGGTAGCCGTGGACGGTCACGGTCACTGCGCGAGCTGAGCCCGACGCCGCGACGGCAGCCGCGAGGGCGAGGGAGACGGCGGCGACAGCCAGCCGCGTGACCTTTACCCAGGGGCTCCTCGGGGACATTGTTCAGCTCCGTTATCACATCGGCGGTTGCCCGCCTGGTCTGGACATCGTACGCGGTCATAGTCGATGGCAGGTGCTGGCCAGGGACGGAAGCAGCCTCGCCGTCCCTGACAAGCCATCGGCACACGAGGGACACGCCGCTGGCGAGCCCCGTTTCTACGGCTTCGCCATGGCCAGGCAGATCCGCGATGCGAGCGGCGCCCGGCAGCTGATCGCCCACGGCACCTTGTACAAGGCACTGGCCCGCCTCGAACAGGCAGGCCTGCTCACCAGTTCCTGGGAGGATCCCGGCCCGGCCGAGGCCGAAGGCCGGCCACGCCGGCGCCTGTACCGGGTCACGCCCAGCGCCGAGCAGGCGGTCCTGCGCAGCATCGGGCAGCGCGCCAGCACCGCCCCGCGCCCGGGTCTGGGGCTGGCCCCGGCATGACATAGCTCGAGGCGGCATCTGCTCGCGTGGTGGCGCGCTGGACGCGCATGTACACCGCGGGCCTGCCAGCCCCGGTCCGCGACCGCCGCCGTGAGGAGATCGGCGCTGACGTGCACGGGCAGCTCTCCGACGCCCGATCCCGCCGCGAGCGCCCAGCCACGACGGCGGCGGCGATGATGAGCCGGCTAATCCGTGGGGCAGGACTAGGCATGGCCGACCTGGCTGCTGATGGCCGCCAGGAAGGTGAGCGCATCGCGGGCGGCGGCGACGTCGTGGGTGCGGATGTAGTCCGCGCCCTGCCAGGCGGCGAAGATCTCCGCGGCGAGCGCCGCAGGCCCGGACCCGGTGACGTCCCTGCCGGTGAGCGCGCGCAGGAACGACTTGCGCGACGGCGAAACCAGGACCGGAACGCCGAAGGTGTCCTTCAGCTCCCGGATCCCCGCCAGGGCCGCCAGCGACGGACCGGGCGTACTGCCCAGGAAGTAGCCCAGCCCCGGATCGATGACGAGCCGGTCCCTGCCGATCCCGGCCGCCTGCAGCGCGGCCAGCCGCCTGGCGAAGAACCGGTACATCCCCTCACGGACCGCTGCCTGGTCGGTCGCCGCTTCGGTGGCGACCCCGTCCTCTTGCACGGCATGCATGACGACCAGCCGGCACTGCGATGCCGCCAGGACCGGGTAAAGGCCCGGGTCGCCGAACCCGTGGATGTCGTTGAGCCAGGCCGCGCCAGCCGAGACGGCGAACCGCAGCGTCTGGGTCCGGAACGAGTCCACCGAGACAGCGGTCCCGTCCGCGGTGAGAGCCTTCAGGACCGGGGCCAACCGCCGCCGCTCCTCCGCGACCGAGACCGGTACGGAGCCCGGGTGGCTGGCCGCGGGTCCCAGCTCGACGACGTCGGCGCCGTCCGCGCGCAGCCTGCGGGCGCGCGCAACCGCGGCCGCGGGGTCCAGGTAGCGGCCGCCGTCGGAGAACGAATCCGCGGTCATGTTGACGATCCCGACGATGCGGGGGTTTCCCGCCGGAAGCAGCGGGGCGGACCGGGTGACTGGACTGCACATGCGCGTGCTCCCGCAGACGGCATCAGGTGCTCGCCCAGGCGCACGGCTGTCCCGGCAGTATCCGGGAGGCCGCTCCCCGGTGGTGCTCCACCCGAACGCCAGTCACGGCCCGCCACCACCATACGACGCCGGCCACGAGCCCGTCTCTGGCCGCCGCCACAGAGCGAGCCCAAGGGACACTGTCGGCGCGCGACATGACCGCGGCGCGCGGGCGGGCTTGCCTTCCCGCTCACTACCCGGCCTCATCCGCCCTGCGAGGTGCCAAACCAGGCCCGCCACGGCACCACAACCACCGGTGCGGCACTAGACTGCTGCCGTCCCAGCGGGCGTATACGGGCTCTGAGGATGCCAGCATGAGCGTGTTCGCCTTCCTTACGGCGGCGTGCCGACGGGCGCGCGCCGCCCTTGCGGCCGCCGTCCTGCTGACCGGGGCGTGCTCCTCCCCCGTGGCGTCCCCCTCCGCGCACGGCACGGACGCCGCGAGTACCCGCGCGAGCGCGTTGCCGACGGTCGGCCCGTCGGCCGCGACGCTGCCCGACCTGCCCTATGCCGCGCTCGACCCCGCCGAGCAGCTGGACCTGTACCTGCCCGCGGCCGGGGCGCACCCGGCGCCGCTGCTGATCTGGATCCACGGCGGCGGCTGGCACACCGGCGACAAGAGCCAGGTCACTGGATTCGCCGGGCCTTCGGTCAAGGCGCCGCCGCCAGGGCCGTGCCGCGACATCGTCGAGGTGCAGGTGCCCGACCTCGCTGAGTTGCTGGCCAAGGGCTACGCGGTGGCGGCGGTGAACTACCGGCTGACCCGGGACCCGGTGGCGGCCGCCCAGGACGCCAAGGCCGCGGTGCGCTTCCTGCGCGCGAACGCGCAGCGCTTCCGCCTGGATCCGGACCGGTTCGCGGCCTGGGGCGACTCGGCCGGCGGTTACTCGGCGCTGATCCTGGCCGTCACGGCGGGCCGGCACACCGTCTTCGACGACCCGCGCCTGGGTCACGCGGGCGTATCCGCCGCGGTGCAGGCCGTGGTCGACGACTTCGGGGCCAGCGAGTTGACCGACCTGCCCGGCCCGCACACTGCGGCCGAAGACCCGTTCCCGTACATCGCGAGCGCGAAGCCCGGCTCGATCCCGCCGTTTCGCATCGCGCACGGCGACGCCGACTGCGTGGTGCCCGTGCAGCACTCCCGCGACCTGCTGACGGCCCTGACGAAGGCGGGGGCGGCGGCAACGCTGACGGTGCTGCCGGGTGCGGGCCACGAGGACCCAGCGTTCATGCGCACGCAGTGGGAGCCGACGCTCGCGTTCCTCGACCGCGTCTTCCGCATGTGACCGCGCTCTAGACCTATCCAGTCACCACAGGCAGACGCGGGGCTGCAGCGCGCAGGGCTGGCTTCACTTTTGCGTCTTGATCTTTCAGATCGTCAGCTCGGCCGTGCGCTGCGACCCCGGTGATTCGCCCTAGTCCAGCAGTCAGATACCGTCACTGCACGTCAGCCCCGCTGATCCGTCGCTTGTAGGAGGAGGGTGTCTCCCCGCAGTGCCTGGCGAAGGATCGGGCGAACGCCCCGGCGTCGTCGAAACCGACGGCGAGTGAGACCTCGAGGACGTTACGGTCTGGCTGGGCCAGGAGGGCCATGGCACGAAGTACGCGGGCGCGTAGCAGGTAGCTTCGCCACGACATGCCCAAGTGGGTGCTGAACATGCGGCGCAGTGTTCGTTCAGAAACCCCGATCGCGTGTGTCACGTCGCTGACCGTGACGTGGTCGAGGTGAGCGTGGGTGTAATCGGTGGCCGCGGTCACAACTGGATCGGCCGAGGCGGGCAGATGCAACGGTCTTTCGTCATCCAGTGCTCTTGCGACCACATGGCCGAGCGCCTGAAAGAACGAGTCTGCTTCTGCCCCCGACTCAGCACGCCACATCGGCCATCGCGCCGAGTAGAGCATCATCTCGCGAAGGAGCGCCGAGACGGCGATGATCCGAACCCGGTCGTCGGCCACCGGAACGAGACCTGGCTCGAAGAGCACCGCAAGGGTCTGCGCGCCAGCGTGCAGCGTCGTCTGATGATGCAGGCCCGCCGGGATCCATGCCGCCTGGTGCGGTGGCAGCAGGTAGTGGCCAGCCCCTGTGCTGACCTCTACCGTCCCGCGGCATGCGTACTCGATCTCGTGCACGTCGTGAAAGTGCCAGCCGGTGACTAGCCGCTCGCCGCCGTACATGAGGCTGCCCCCGGCCCAGGACCTGTTCTCCCGCAGGTTCACAAAGCCAGTGGTGGCCGTTTGAACCTGATCTTTGGCCGAATCGGCAGGGACGGTCATATCTCGGCAAGTTTACAGTCGGTTCCAGGCACGGACCGTGCCTTCGCTGGTGACCGAGGATGCGCTGAGAAAGGAACCCTGATGGCTACGCTGATCTACTCGATGTCCGTGTCGCTGGACGGTTACATCGCCGGACCCGACGGCGCCATCGACTGGGCCGCGCCTGACAAGGAACTGATGCGGTTCCACCACAAGCAGACCAGGGAGCTCACCGGGCACCTCTCCGGCCGAGGGCTCTACGAGGACATGCTGGGCTGGGAGACGGCAGAACAGACCCGCACCGATCCACTGGAGCTCGAATTCGCCCGCATCTGGACGGCCATTCCGAAAGTGGTGTTCTCAGCCAGCCTGACGACGGTGATAGGTAACGCCCGCCTGGCGCGCAAAGGTGTCGCTGATGAGGTCGCCGAGCTGAAGAATCAACCCGGCGCTGGCATCGTGTCCGTCGGCGGCGCTGGGCTCGCCGCCTCCCTCGCCGAGAAAGACCTTATTGATGAATACCGGCTGTTCATGAGCCCCGTCGTGCTCGGGGGCGGCACGCCGTACCTCCCGCCACTGCCGAAGAGACTTCGCCTCGAACTCGTCGAGACACAGACCTTCTCGCAGGTCGTCTACCTCCGCTACCAGCGGGTCTAGTCCCGTGAGGTGCCAGAGCCCTCCAGAGTCCGAGCTGGCGCGGGGCAGCGGCGCGCAGGGCAGCTGGAGTGCGTCGTGGACGACGTCCCGCCGCGATGGGAAGCTAACCCACGTTCGTCGCTGAGAGCTCAGTCGAGGCGCGACACCTGGTAGTGGACCATCCGCCAGCCGTCGGTGTCCTGGCGGATGATCACGCTGAGGTACACGGTGAGGGCGGCGCGGTCGGTGAAGCCGAAGTCGACGGTGAGGTAGCCGAGCACCAGGCCATCGCTCAGCGCGCGGGTTTCGCGCAGCGTGTACGTCGCGGTCATGCCTACCGGCTGGGCGGCGTAGTACTCGGCGACGCCGGCAGGCCCCACGGTGTAGGGATGCAGCCCTTGAAAGATCGCGTCCGGCGTGAACAACTCGGCGACGTGTTCAGGCTGGTGGGCGTCGACCGCCGCCTTCCACTGGGTGAGGACCGCGTCCAGGGTGTCCGCGTCGCTGGGTGACGCCTGACCGCTCATGACGTCTCCGCCAGCTGGGTCGCTGGGGTGCGCCGTCAGTGGTGTTACCGTGTCGTGCCGCCAGACTCGCAATGGCATCGACGACAGCACGCTCTCCAGTTCGGCCGCGTCCGCGGCCCGGAACAGGCCCCAGGTACGCCATTCGCCGGGGCCTAGCGGCGGGCGCCACAGCCGTATCAGGTGCCCTTGCGCGGCCAGCTCCCGAGAGCGCGCTGCCTCCCGGGTCCGGATCGCGTCGACCTCTGCATCGGTGGTGCCATCCGGCACCGTGGTGACCATGTCGACCAGGAATTCCATCATGTCTCCTTCGGTTATCGGGCGGCCCGTACCCGGGCAGGACGGGTCGCAATGGTGCGGGAAGTGCTGCCGCTGCCCCAGTGCGGCGATCGCGGCGATCGAGGCGGGTGAAGCGTCGGCGCGGCCGGTCAGTGGCCGGCGCTCTGGCCGCCGTCGACGTGCAGGATCTCACCGGTAACGAACTCGGCGGTCTCGAGGTAGGCGATCGCTTCGACGACGTCGCCGATGTCGCCCATCCGGCCGACCGGGTGCAGCGCGGCGAGCGCGTCATAGGTCTCCTCGGCGTGCATCGGAGTGCGGATGACGCCGAGCGACACCGTGTTGACCCGCACGCCGCGAGCTGCGTACTCGATGGCCAGCGACCGGGTAACTGCGTTGAGGCCGCCCTTGGTGAGCGACGCGAGCGCGGACGGGACGGCCGTGCTCGCGTGGTCGACGAGGCTGGTGGAGATGTTGACCACATGCCCGCGGCGGGTGCCGTTGTTGCGCAGCATCGCCGCGATGGCCGGCCGCGAGACGCTGAAGAATCCGCGCAGGTTAACGCCGGCGACCAGGTCGAAGTCGGCATCGGTGTAGTCGGTGAACGGCTTGGCCACGAAGACGCCAGCGTTGTTAACCAGCGTGTCCACCCGGCCGAAACGATCGATCGCCTGATCGACCAGGAGCGCGCCGGTCTCCGGGTCGGCGATATCGCCGGGCACGGTGAGCACGCCAGGATCGGAGGCAGGGGTGATGCCCCGTGAGTTCGCGACGACCGCGTACCCGAGCTTGCGGTAGGCCTGCACAGCGCCGGCGCCGATGCCCTGCGACGCGCCGGTGATAATCGCGACCATCTGTTCTGAAGACATGACTGTGCTCCTGATCGGCCGCCGTCAGTCTGCTGGCGGCGGGGCGAGGTAGGGGAAGTAGTCGAGGAGCTTCGCGGGCTGGGTCAGGCCGGAGACGAAGTCCTGGTTGAGGATGACCTTGGTGGCGTTGTCGAAGGCATCCTCGGTCAGGCCCTTGCCGTTGTGGCTGCCCTGCCAGGGGTCCCACAGGGCGTTGGTGCCGGGGATGAACGGGATGACCATGGGGAGAAATACGTCCGCCACATAGGCGCCGTACGCTAGCGCGGTGGGACGGCCGTGGACCCCCTGGTTGTAGGTGCCGCCGTCCGCGACGACGACGGCGGTCTGGTCCCTGATCTGGCCCCAGACGCCGGTGGCGGGGTCGGTCTCGGGGTGGCGGGGCCTGCCCACGAGGTCCTGGGACGGGACGGTTGAGTTGATGTTGATCCCAGCGGTACCCGTGGGGAAGGCCCAGAGGGTGGTGCCGTTGGGGCCACCGGCGCGCTGGAGCTGGACCCAGCCGTGCCCCTGGTCGTAGACCGCGGTGGTGGCCCAGTAGTTCAGCCGCCGCAGGCCGGTGATCTCGGCGGGTGCCTCGATCAGGACGGAATGGACGGTTTGCCCCATGAAGAAGTCGGTTGGCGGGAACAGGGCCGCCAGGTCCGGGAAGAAGCCTTCATTCAGGGCCTTTGCCAGGGTGATGGGGAAGGGGAGGTAGTTGAAGAACGAGTCGGTGCGCGGGCCGGCGAAGATCTTGATGCCGCGCTCCACCTCGATGACCTCTCCCACGGGCGCGCTGGGGGGCGTAATGATCCGGCCGTTGGCGTTGCGGTCAGTGGCTTCCCGGCCGCGGAGCTCGGCCACGACGACGTGCTGGACGCCGGCGGAGTCGACCGGGAAGGTGAACCGCCAGGTGATGTCCTCGACTAGGTCCTCGTTGGTGTCGACCTTGAGTTCGTAGTAGCCCGCGGGGTCCCAAGGGCCGGCGTTATTCGGGCAGGCGTTCATCCCGAACACCGTGCGCGGGCCGAAGGCGTCGCTCGGCCCGGCGAAGCAGTACGCGTCGCTGATGTCCAGCCGCTCGTCGGCCGAGTAGTCGAAGTGATGAGACATGCTTCTCCTAGTTAATGGAAGTGCTGGGGAGGTACGGGTTGCGGGACATCGGCTGCAGCGCGAGAGAGTAGAACCGGTTGCGGTACGGCTCCTCGTCGGTGCCGCCGAATTCGCCGTAGACGAACAGGTAGGGCAGCTTGCGGGCGTCCCAGGTCACGCGGTCGGCCCGGCCGCTTGCGTGGGCGAGCTCGTACCAGCCTTCGGTGAACCCGCTCAGGATCGCGATGCGGGTCGGGGCGCCGCGGCCGGGGATGACCGACGCGTCGACCGTGGTGCCGTCGGCGGCCTTGATGCGCGGCCACGCGGTCGCCGCCCGGGCCAGGCGCGGGCGGTGGTAGTAATCCACGACCGGCACGGCCGTGACGCCGGCCGGCAGCAGCAGGTGGGTTCCCGCTGTGAGCAGCGGGGCGTTGTAGCGCCGCTCTTGCCCGCGCACCAGGTCGCCGGCCGAATTCGTCGTCGTCGTGCCGCTGCCGGGCCGCGCGGCCGAGTTGGCCAGCGCAGGGGTGGCCGATGCGACGGTGAACAGGACGGGAAGGGCGGCGAGACCGCCAAGGACGCTGCGCCGGGCCGGCGTGCTTTCAGCCATGCCGTCACTCCCGACCGGGGTGCCGCGTGGTGACCTCCTGGACCAGCCACGCGTTGCCGTCGGGGTCGGTGAAGGCACAGAACGACCCGTAGCTGGTGCGCTCTGGGTCGGGACCGGGCTGACGAGCCTCGACGGGGAACGGCGGGCCGTGCCAGATGTCGCTCGCGTCGACGCCGCGGCCGACGAGCTCGGCATGGGCCGTGACGATGTCGGAGACGATCAGCCCGCCCCCGGCCGTGCCGGGCGCAGCCGTGGTGAGGCCCGTCCCGAACGTGATCGACGTGCCGGAGCCCGGTGGAGTGAACTGGACGATGCGAAGGCCGTCCATCGGGGCGACATCGTCGTCGAGCCGCCAGCCCAGGCGCTCGTAGAACTTCTTGGCCCGGTCGACATCGGACACCGGGACGACCTGCACCTCAAGGTGAAAATCGACGTGGCCGTTGTCTGCATCACTGGTGCTCATGGGTGCCTCCTGTTGTGTTGGTTGCATGGCGCTTTTCTTTGCGGAGAGAACCTCAGCTGGGCCGCTCGGGCAGCTGGGTTCAGTTGCGCAGGAAGTCGAGGAGGGCGGTGTTGACTTGGCCGGCGTGCGTCCAGGGGATGGCGTGCGGGCCGCCTTCGACCACGACGAGGCGCATGTCCTTGATCAGGTCCGGCAGGCGGCTGGCGGTCTTGTCCAGCGGGAGCACCTGGTCCGCGTCGCCGTGGATGACCAGCACGGGCACGTCGATCTTGGGCAGGTCGTCGCGGAAATCGGTTGTCCAGGTGCTGATGCAGGCGACCGCGGCGGTGGCCGATGCGGTAACGGCGAGGTTCCAGCTGGCCTGCCAGGCCTGATCGCTGACCAGGGTGCCGCGCAGGGTATCGATGTTGTAGAAGTTGTCCAGGAACCCCTTCATCCAGGCCGGGTTGTCGGACCGGGCGGCCTGGGCGAACCCGTCGAACAGGCCCTGCGGCACCCCGTCGGGGTTGTCGGCTGCCTGCAGCAAGTACGGCGGGATCGGGGAGACCAGCACGCCCTTGGCCACCCGCGCCGACCCGTAGCGGCCCAGGTAACGGGTGACCTCACCGGTGCCCATCGAGTGCCCCACCAGGACCGCCTCGCGCAGGTCCAGGTGCTCGAGCAGGGCATTGAGGTCGGCGGCGAAACTGTCGTAGTCGTAGCCGGTCACGGGCTGGCTGGACTTACCGAACCCGCGTCGGTCATAGGTGATGACGCGGTATCCGGCGTCCAGCAGCGCCAGGACCTGCTTGTCCCACGCGCGCCCGCTGAGCGGGTAGCCGTGGATCAGCACGACGGGCAGGCCGACCCCGTGATCCTCGTAGTAGATCTCGATGCCGGCGTCGTTCTCCTGGCCGACAGTGACTGTAGGCATGCGGCGCTTCCTTCCGCTCGCGGGGATGGCCGGCGCCTGCGGGCCAGGCGCGGGCTCGGTCGATCTGCTGGGTGGTACTCGCCTAAGCGTCACAGTCCAGGGGGCCCGTAGCGCCCGTGGTAACTACTGGCCGGCGCCCAGGCCCGCAGCGTGGGCCGCGCCGGTAGTGATGGAGACCGCCGCGCGGCGTTAGGGTGTCGCATGCAGGGGGTGCCGTCGGCCTGGCTGGTGGATAGCATCGGGCCGTGAGCGCACATTCCGGTACTGGGGGGCCGGCTCCGGGGCTGACAGGCCGGCTCAGTGAGCGTGCCGTGCTTGACCGGTTCGTCGCGGACGTGCGGGCCGGTGAAGGCCGGGCCCTGGTGGTGCGCGGTGAGCCAGGGGTGGGCAAGACGGCGCTGCTTGACTACATGGCCTGGCGGGCCTCAGGGTGCCTCGTCGTGCGGGCGGCGGGAGTGCAGTCGGAGATGGAGCTGGCCTTCGCGGGCCTGCACCAGCTGTGCGCGCCGATGCTGGGTCACGCTCATTCGCTTCCGGTTCCCCAACGGGAAGCGCTGCGGACCGCGTTGGGCCTGAGCTCCGGCCCAGTGCCAGAACGCTTCCTCGTTGGCCTGGCCCTGCTCGGCTTGCTGTCTGAGACAGCTGGTGAACGTCCGCTCGTATGCGTGGTCGATGACCAGCAGTGGCTCGACGATGCCTCGGCGCAGGCGCTGGGGTTCGCGGCCCGGCGGCTGGCAGCCGACCCAGTGGGCCTGGTGTTCGCGGCCCGGGAACCTGGCAAGGACGTGGCCGGGCTCCCGGAACTCGTGGTGGAGGGCCTAGCCGAGGAAGATGCGCGGGACCTGCTGTCGTCGGTGCTGACCGGGCCGTTGGACGCGCAGGTCCGGGATCAGATCATCGCCGATACGAACGGGAATCCGCTGGCGCTGCTTGAGCTGCCGGCCGGGCTGACCTCGGCGCAGCTGGCGGGCGGGTTCGGGTTCAGCAGCGCGGTGTCGCTTGACGGGCGGATCCAGGAGAGCTTCGCGCGGCAGCTGGAGGCGTTGCCGGCACAGACCCGGCGGCTGGTCCAACTGGCAGCCGCCGACCCGTCGGGTGATCCGGTGCTGGTGTGGCGGGCGGCCGGACGGCTGGCGATCGGCGCGGGGGCGGCGGGGCCGGCGACGAAGGCGGGGCTTGCGGAGTTCGGGGGCCGGGTGCGGTTCCGGCATCCGCTGGTGCGTTCCGCGGCCTACCAGTCCGCATCCATCGAAACGAGGCAGGAGCTGCACGGCGCGCTTGCGGAGGCCACTGATCCAGCGGTTGATCCTGACCGGCGGGCGTGGCACCGTGCGCAGGCCGCGCCGGGTCCTGATGAGGAGGTCGCCGCCGAGCTTGAGCTGTGTGCCGGACGAGCCCGGCGCCGGGGTGGCCTGGCGGCGGCGGCCGCCTTCCTTGAGCGGTCGGCCGGGCTGACGCTCGATCCGGCCCGCCGTGCGCAGCGGGCGCTGGCCGCGGCGCAGGCCAAGCTTCAGGCTGGCGCGTCCGATGCCGCGCTCTTCCTGCTGGCCATGGCGCAGGCCGGGCCGCTTGACGAATTCGCGAGCGCTCGCGTGGACCTGCTGCGCGGACAGATCGCGTTTGCCTCGGGCCTGAGCTGCGACGCCCCGCCGCTGTTGCTCAAGGCCGCCAAGCGGCTCGAGTCGCTCGACCTGGACCTGGCGCGCGAGACCTATCTGAGCGCGTGGATGGCCGCTCTGTTCGCCGGGCGTTTCGCGGGCGCCGGCGATCTGATGGAAGTCTCCCGTGCCGCCAGGGGCCTGTGCGCGGTCCACTCAACCCAGCCGGCCGCCCTGGTCCTTGACGCCCTCACGATGCTGGTCACAGACGGACCCGCCGCCGCGGCGCCGGCCCTGCGCCAAGTCGCTCAGGTCTTCGCCAGCGGAAGCATCTCCACCGACGAGGAACTCCGGTGGGGCTGGCTGGCGCAAGCGGCCGCCAGCGCCCTGTGGGACGACGTCCCTTGGCGCGCGATGCTGCAGCGGCAAGTCCAGCTCGCTCGTGACGTCGGCGCGCTTGACCAGCTCCCGATCGACCTGGCCTCCCTAGGCACGGCCACCGCGTGGACCGGCGACCTCCCGGCGGTCTCGGCGCTGATCGCGGAGGCCGATGCGGTCCGCGCCGCGACCGGGAGCCGCACCGCGCCCTTCGCCGCCATGCTGCTCGCTTCTCTCCGGGGCGACCAAGCCGAAGCGACTCCGCTGATCGAGGCCACCATTGCCGACGCCACCGTCAGGGGGCAGGGAATCGCGCTGACCTACGCGGCCTGGGCAGCCGCTATCCTCGCCAACGGCCTCGGCCGCCACGCCGACGCGCTCGCGGCTGCCAAGCAAGCCAGCCAGGACTCCCCGCCACTCTACGTGGCCATGTGGGCGCTGCCCGAGCTGATCGAGGCCGCCGCCCGCACCGGAAACACGCGCATCGCCCACGACGCGATCGCGCGGCTAGCGGAAACGACGCAGGCCGGCGGGACGGACTCCGGGCTGGGACTCGAGGCGCGGTCGCGCGCGCTGGTAAGCGAGGGCGAGACCGCCGAGACCTGCTACCGAGAGGCGATCGACCGGCTGGCCCGCACCCAGCTGCGCCCGGAACTGGCCCGCGCTCACCTGCTCTACGGCGAATGGCTGCGCGGCGAGAACCGGCGCCGGGATGCCCGCGCCGAACTGCGGACCGCCTACGACCTGTTCGCCGCGATGGGCATCGAGGCGTTCGCCGAGCGGACCCGGCGTGAGCTGCTGGCCACCGGCGACGCGGTACGCAAGCGGACGGTCCAGACGGCCACCGAGCTCACCGACCAGGAGGCGCACATCGCCGCTCTCGCCGTCGACGGCCGCACTAGCGCAGAGATCGGGACGCTGCTATTCCTCAGCACCCGGACCGTGGAATGGCACCTCGCCAAGGTGTACGGCAAGCTCGGCGTCGGCTCGCGCCGGGAGCTGCGCGCGGCCCTGGCCAGCCTTCGGCGGGAAGACCCGCCGGCCTAGCGGCCGGCGCCCCTTTTTCGCAGTGCCTGCTCGAGCTCGCGGCGCGAGCTGATGTCCAGCTTCGCGAACACCTTGCTCAGGTGCCACTCCACGGTGCGGCGGCCGATGAACAGCTGGGCGCCGATCTCCTCGTTGGTCCGTCCCTCATTCGCCAGCCGGGCGATCTCCTCCTCTTGCGGCGTGAGGTCGGCACGGGTGTCGTCGCCGCGCTTGCGCACCTTCTCGCCGGTCGCCTGGAGCTCTCGCCGCGCACGTTCGGCGAAGGCCTCGGCGCCCATGGACGCGAGCGCGTCGAACGCGGATCGCAGCTGGCTGCGGGCCTCGACCCGCCGGTTCTCCCGGCGCAGCCATTCGCCGTAGACCAGGCGGGCACGGGCCAGGTGGGCCGCCATCCGGGTCCTGCCTAGGAGCTCGATTGCCTTACGGTAGGCCCCTTCTGCGGCGTGTCCACCGGATACCAGCGCCCGGGACCGCGCCGCCGCCCCGCCAGCCCAGTCGCTTCCGCTCGCCACGGCAAGCTGCGACAGCTGATCGGCAGCCGCGCGGGCAAGCTCCTGCTGACCGCTTCGCGCTCCGGCTTCGACTAGCTCATACAGGGCCCAGGGCGAGATAACGATCTCGTTGACGACGCTGGCGGCGTGCGCCGCCTCGGCAGCGGGCCGGTAGTCGGCGAGCCCGTTGTACAGCACCGCCCGCGCGTAGTCCGTGTATGTCAGTGCCGCGCCCTCGCCCCGGTCTGCGGCACCGCGGGTCATCTCGTCGGCCAGTTCGGCCGCGCGCGGCGCGTCCCCGCGCCACGCGGCGAGCAGCAACGGGACGTAGGGCAGGGTGGCCTCTCTGGTCCCCTGGTCGATGCGCTCACGCTCCATCAGCAAGGCCGCCGCCTTCGATAGCTCGGCGGACTGGACGTGGATCTCGGCCAGATAGTCCAGCGCGAACGGAAGCCAGCTGAGGGTGCCGTTCGCTCGCGCCAGCCGGACCTGGCGGTCCGCTAGCTCGAACCACGCCTCGTCGTCCCAGAGGTCCATGGCGACCACGTTGTACGAGACGGACAGCCAGCCAAGCTCCGGTGGCTCCGCCCGGTAGCGGCGCAGTGCCTCCTTGAGGGTGGGGGCGGCGGCAACGTACCCATCGGCCAGGCGCACGGCGAGGCCGTGGATGAGCAGCTCCGAGTGCGGCAACGGCTCCGGCCCGGAATGCCCTGGCGTCGCGGGCCGCGCGGCCCGCGCGACCTGCCTCGCGTCCCGCCCGCGCGCCAGCCGGCCGGCGTAGATCGCCGCCACCATCGCTTCGAGATAGGTCTGTTTGGCCAGGTCGGCGTCCAGGTTCTCTAGCCGCTGCGCGGCTTGCAGCATGAGCGGCGGTGCGTCGCCGCCCCGTCTCAGCGCGAACGCGATCTGCGCCCGCATCCGCTGCACGCGCGCTCCGCCGAGTTCGCCCGGCGGCCCGAGCTCAGCCGTTACCAAGCAGGCCTGGGCGGCCTCGAAGTCCCCGGCTGCGTACTTCGCCTCGGCCGCCGTCAGAGCCCGTACGGCACGCGTCCCCGGGTCGGGAGTGAGCACCACGGCTCGTTCCCAGAAGGCCGCGGCGGCGGCTACCCCGCCGCGGTGCAGGGCACGGCTGGCCGAGTTGATGAGCTCCTGGGCCACCGCCTCGTCGGGCCCGACGGCCGCGTGGGCGTGGTGCCATGCCCTGCGGTCGGGGTCGGCCTGTTGATCGGTGGCTGCCGCCAGCGCCTCGTGTACAGCTCGCCGGCGATCGGCGGTGGCGGCGCGGTAGGCAGCGGAACGCACCAGGGGATGCCGGAAGCGTACGTTCGCGCCGAACCGCAGCAGGTCGGCCGCGGCGGCCAGGTTCACGGTCCCGGTGTCGAGGCCGAGTACCCGGGCCGCCCGGAGGATCAGCGCCGGGTCGCCGACCGAATCGGCCGCTGCGAGCAGGACCAACTGCTGGACATCGTCCGGCAGCTCGGCTAGGCGCGCCGCGTACTGACGTTCGATGCGCTCGGGCAGGTCTCGCGCGTCCGGAAGAGCGAACCCGCCGGCGAGGTCGGCGGCACTCCGGCCTCGGTAGAGCTCGAGCAGGGCCAGGGGATGGCCGTGCGTCTCCTCGAGAATCCGGGCCCGGACACCCTCGTCCAGTGGGCCTGGGGCGACCGTCGCGAGCAGCGCCCGAGCCGACTGGTCATCAAGCCCGTCCAGCCGGAGATCGGGCAGACTCGCCAGATGATCCGGCGCGGGATCTCCTGAGGCCGGCGTACGCGTGGCGAACACCAGCGCTACCGGCTCCGCCAGCAGTCGACGCCCAACGAATCCGAGGACTTGAGCGGAGGCCTGGTCGAGCCACTGCGCGTCGTCCACGACACACAGCACCGGCTGTTCCTCCGCAGCCTCGGCCATGAGGCTGAGCGCCGCTAGGGCGACCAGGAACCGGTCGGGGCTTTCTCCGGAGGCAAGCCCGAACGCGACGCTGAGCCCGCGGCGCTGCGGCTCGGCCAATGACCCGAGGCGGCCGAGCATCGGCGCGCACAGCTGGTACAGCCCGGCGAAGGGTAGCTCCATCTCCGACTCAACGCCGGCCACCCAGGCCACCCAAAAACCGGACGCCTCGGCGCTCAGCTGCCGTAGCAATTCCGTCTTGCCGATCCCCGGCTCTCCGCGCACGACCAAGACGGCACTCCGACCGCTTCGCACCTTCGCGATAAGCCCTCGCAGGATCTCCAGCTCGCCGGTCCTGCCGAACAGCCCGGGCGGAGGATTCACGGCCACGCCACCATCCGGATTAAGAGCTGCGGAGACGCTTCACGCCAACGCTACCCGCCGTCCCAAACGGACCGCAACGGGCTGGCTGAGCAGTTGGGATACCGGGGCCGAGGCCTTGATGACAGCGAGCACACGGTGACCTGTGGCCAGGGCAGGCAGACCCGCGTCCCTAGACGGTGGGCTCGCGTCCTACCTGGAGTGATCGGCGGATTCGATCACTGCCTTCATCTTTTCCAGGGTGGCCCGCATGCCGTCCCGGTTGGTGCGGCCGCGGGCTGACCCGGCGATCTTCCAGTACAGGCGGGTCAGGATGGTGTCGGCCAACTCGAACGACTCGGTGACGCCGGTGCCGTCTGCGCTTGGCTCGAGCTGGTAGCGCCATGTGTTCACGGTCTTCCCGCCTGGGCCGGCGACGGCGAAGGCGAACTCACGGCCGGGGTCGCAAGCCGTCACCGTGCACACCGTCCAGTACACCGGTCCCCGCCCGTTGCGCCGCACATGACCGCGGAAACGCGCTCCCGTTACTGGCCCGCGGGCCCCGCCGAGCCACTCGGCCTCGAACGTTTCCGGGCTGAATTCCCCGACCCGGGTAATGTCACTGACCAGATGCCAAACCCGGTCAGCGGATGCCGCCATGTGAACCGTGACCGAACCACGCATCAGCCGAGCTTACCCGGCCCCTGGCAGGCCAGCACCATCGAGAATCGCGGGCGTCTTGCCGATCATTCGATCGGCACAGGCTGTCGGCCCGAGGCGGCCGGCGAGAAAGGAAGGGCACCCATGCCTAACGAGCATGCAGACGACGCAGGTCCCGGCTCAGTCGATGGCCGCCACCTGCTCCTGGTCGGCGCGGGGCCTGGCCTTGGAATGGCCGTGGCCCGTCGCTTCGCCGCGGGCGGCTACCAGGTAACCCTGGTGGCGCGCAGCGCCGACGGCCTCCGCGACCTCGCGGGCACCTTGGCCGATACCGGTGCCACGGTCAGCACCATCGCGGCCGATGCCAGCGATCCTGATGGCCTGGGCGCCCGGATGAGGGAGCTCTACCTCGGAAATGGCGCACCGGGCGTCATCGTCTATAACGCCGTCATGGGAGCTCCGGACCGGCTGCTGACTTCAACTGTTGCCCACCTCCAGGCGGCGTATTCAGTGGACGTCATCGGCGCCATCGTCGTCGCGCAGGCGGCCGCCCCGGCCATGCGGGCCGCCGGCTTCGGGACCATCCTGGTCACCGGGGGCGGGTTCGCCGACCACCCGATCCCGGCCCTCGCCACCGTTTCCCTGGGCAAGGCGGCTCTCCGGTCGGCCGCGACAATGCTCGGCGCTGACCTGGAACCGGACGGCATCCGGGTGGCCACGCTGACGATCGCTGGACAGATAGTCGCCGGTACTCCCTTTGACCCGGAGCGCATCGCCGAACGCTACTGGGAGGTCGTCCACACGGACGGCCCGTGGCAGGCAGAATTCCGGTTCACCGGCGAGTAGGAGGGCAGTACCTGCGCGCCTAACCAACTGGAGCCCCGGCAGGAAACACGCCAGTATTGGTCCTCGGCAGCAGGGCGTCTCCTGGCCTGCCCTTCGATCATCTCGACCAGTGCTGGCGCCGCGGTCCGCCGGCTGCCGCTTGTGCCCGAGGGGAATCACTGATGTCACGCGTACTCATCACCGGCTCCACTGAGGGCCTGGGACTGATGGCGGCCAGGCTGCTGGCCGACGACGGGCACTCGGTCACGCTGCACGCCCGCAGTGCGGCCCGGGCTGAGGACGCTCGCGCGGCCCTGCCAGCGGCCAGGGCCGTCGTGGTCGGCGACCTGTCCAGCATCGCGGGCATGCGGCAGGTCGCCGAGCAGGCCAACGCGGGCGGCCCGTACGACGCGGTCATTCACAATGCCGGGGTCGGTTACCGTGAGCCGCGGCGCATCCGGACCGATGACGGCCTTGAGCACATCTTCGCGGTCAACGTGCTCGCCCCGTACCTGCTGACCGGCCTGATCGAGCGGCCTGGCCGGCTGGTCTACCTCAGCTCGGGCATGCACCGCGGCGGGGATCCCGGCCTGACCGACCCGCAGTGGGAACACCGCCGCTGGAACGGCGCGCAGGCATACTCCGACAGCAAGCTGTTCGACGTCGTGCTCGCCTTCGCCGTCGCCCGGCGGTGGACCGGGGTCCTGTCGAACGCGCTTGAGCCCGGCTGGGTACCGACCAGAATGGGCGGCCCCGGCGCACCCGATGACATGGCCCTCGCCCCCGTGACCCAGACGTGGCTGGCCGTCAGCTCCGATCCGGACGCACGGGTGACGGGCGGCTACTTCTATCACCAGAAGCCCCGCCCGGCACACCCCGCCGCCCGCGATCCCGAACTCCAGGACAGGCTGCTCAGCTATTGCGCCGCACTGACCGGCGTGACCCTGTAAGCCCCTGAGCCAGCCGGAGCCCTGATCGTGATCGCTTGTTACGGCTTGGCGCTCTCCTTGCTCGCGGATGCGCCCCGGCTCATCGCGAGCACGGCGTCGCGCCGGCTCAGCACGCCGAGTGGTGAGCCCCCGGTCGGGTTCTCGCTGCCGTAGATCCAGGTGGGCCCGTCGGCGAGGTGGTCGAGCGCCGCCTCCGCGACATCGGCGGGGTCGGCGAGCGCACCGTACGGCTCGCCTTTGGCGTCGAAGACCCGGCGCATGGACGGGGTATCGGTCCGGCCGAGCACCAGCCCGAGGACGTCCACGCCGCTGTCCCGCCACTCCGCCCACAGGCTCTCCGCCAGGATCAGGTCGAATGCCTTCGTGGCTCCGTAGGTGGCGAGGGTGGCTCCGCCGGCCCAGGCCGCGCCCGACGTCACGAGCACCATGGCCCCTCGCCCCCGCGCCACCATCGGGGCACCGAACCGGTGGGCCGCCTCGAGCACGCCGACGCAGTTGCGGCGGACCAGCTCCAGGTGAGTGCCGAGGTCCTTGTCGAGGAACGCGGCGCTGCGGTCGTCGCCGCCGGCGTTATACACGAAAAGCCCGATCTCCAAGTCGGCGGTCGCGTCCGCGAGTTCCGACAGGGCGCCAGGGGCGCTGAGGTCGAGCGGCACCGTGCGGACCTCGACGCCGTACCGCTGCCTGATCTCGTCAGCGGACGCCGCAAGCACGGGTATCCGCCGCGCCACCAGCACGACGTTGATGCCACGGGAGGCCATCCCCCGGGCGAACGCGGCGCCGACGCCGTCGGACCCGCCGGCCACGACGCCCCACGGTCCGTACTTGCTTGTCACAGTCGTCACCTTTCTGTCGCTGTCCTGCCGCAGGGGGCGGGTGCCGCTCGGCGAGCGCCGCCTCGGGCCCGCGATCGGCCCTCAGCGGGTGGTGCCGTCCCAGAACAGAGACGGTGAGTCCAGCCGCAGCGGCCGCGCGTACGACACGTCCCCGGTGTCCCACGCGCCCTTGGGGAAGGTCTCGCAGATCTTGTTGTCCGGCCAGTTCGCGTCACCCTCGACCTCGACCTCGATCGTGGTGCGGCGAACCAGGATGCGCCATTCCCCGTCGCGCCGCTCCAGCCGGTCGACGTAGCGGCCGCTCACGAACGTCCCCCGGCCGGGCTTTGACCGGGGAAGCATCGCTCCGATGACGTAGCTCTCGCAGTGCGCCGTGTCGCCGTCGATCTCGCACGTGTGGTTGGTGATGTTGTGCATGTGCAGGAAGTAGCCGGCCGTGTGGGTCTTGTTCGCCCAGTCCCCGTACTCGGGCCCGGCCGTGACGAACTGGCCGTGCTCGTCAACGCCGTCGTCCCAGAAGCAGCTGTTCATCAGTTCGGTGTCGTGGCGGTCGTGGCCGCGAGCGTGACGCATGATCACGTCGAGGATGGCCTGGCGGTCCTTGAGGTGCTGTACGTCCCGCATGAGCTGCTGCAGCTGGTCGTCGGTCATTGCTCGGCCTTTCCCTGGTAGTTGACCGGTTCCACGGACATGAGGTCACGGACCGACGGCGGGCGGCGGCCGCCGGCGTCGCTGATGCCGTACTGCCGTGCCAGTTCCGCGCCGATGAGGGTGCGCCCGCTCATCGCGAGGGCGTCGGGGTCGGCGGCCAGCGCGGCGATGACGTGCCCGGTGAACTCGGGCGTTTCCGCGATGCCGGCGAGGTAGCCGAGTTCGGGCCCGCTGTCGATGATCTGCTGCAGCCGCTCGGTCAGCACGGCCCCCATCCAGATCGACACCGCCGTGACGCCGAACGGACGGAAGTCGACCGCCATGTCGGCGGCGAACTTGTCCAGGCTGGCCTTGTGCGCGCCGTAGGCCGCCCCGTACTGGTAGCGCACGGCACCGGGCGCCGAGGTGAACGCCACCAGGCCGTGGCCCCCTTCGATGAGCAGCGGCGCCGCGTAGTAGCTGGCGACAAGGCTGCTGCGCAGGCCGACGTCGAGCAGGTCGGTGCTCGCGCTCAGCGTCTTCTCCCAGAAAGGCACCGGGCGCTGCAGCTCGTCATGGATCAGCGCCGCGTTGTTGACGAGGATGTCAAGACGGCCCTCGTCCGCGCGGACCCGGTCGAACAACGCGGCGGTCTGCGCGTCGTCGCGATGGTCGACGCGCACCGCGATGCCCTTCCCGCCCGCCCCGCCCTTCCCGCCCGCCGCGGTGACCGCCGCGGCCGTGTCGTGGATCGTGCCGCCCAACGAGGACTCGCCGGATCGCTGTGTCCGGCCGGTCACGTACACGGTGTACCCGTGGGAGCCGAGCGCGATGGCGATGCCCCGGCCCGCGCCGCGGCTGGCCCCGGTGACGACGGCTACGCCGGCCATCGGCCCGCCGTCCGATGCCCTGCCGTCGGGAGCCCCGCCGTCCAGAACCCCGCTGTCCGGAGCCCGTGGTCAGGAGCCCCGTGGTCAGGAGCCCCGTGGTCAG
>Ga0265338_10001425_pt1 | contig 38871 bp, 37 predicted proteins | sample 42126metaG_FD_193579 | JGI IMG/M metagenome (GOLD analysis project Ga0265338, IMG submission 193579) | Rhizosphere microbial communities from Carex aquatilis grown in University of Washington, Seatle, WA, United States - 4-21-26 metaG | ecosystem: Host-associated > Plants > Roots > Rhizosphere... | reverse complement strand
AAACCAAATGGGAATTACTCTGGTCCAAACCCGGCCCCATCACGGCCCGGGCCATCGTGGCAGCAAAAAGTTACGCCGACTGGCTGGGACTATGGTTCGCGAACAATTCTGTTCCGGGGCAGGCATCCAACGCCACTGAAGGGGCCACGCCGAATTTGCGCTGGCGCATGGTGGATGAGCTGGAATTCGCCGATAAACCGGCCGATAAACCGCAGGAAAAGGACCTGCCGCCGCTGGACAACAAAACCCTGCAAAGACTGGAAAAAACGCTGGCCTGGACCTATCCTTTTGTCGGCGCAACCGAGAGGGCGGCCAAGGCGTCGGTCACCTTGTTGCGGCGCCGGGCGACCGATGAGCAGGATGGCGAAGCCGAGCCGGTTTTTCCGGCCAAGAAACCGGCGCCGGCGGTGGCCCCGTTCCCGCCGGGGGCGCGCACCGGGCTCCCGGCGGCACACCTTGGCCGGGCATACCATAAATTTCTCCAGTTCGTTGTGCTGGAAAAAGCCGGTGAAATCGACGGCCTCAAATCAGAAGCCGAACGTTTGGAGCGGGAAAATATATTGTCGGCCGAAGAGCGCCCGGCGTTGAATCTCGGTAACATTGCAGGATTTTGGACATCGAAAAAAGGCAGGAGAATCCTTGCTCAGGTTTCCCATGTCCGCCGCGAGCTTGCCTTCACCGTGCGTTTCAGCCCGGTGGAACTCCAGGCCATTGCCGGGATTGAATCAGCGGCAGGATTGGACGATGAATTTGTGGTTGTGCAAGGCGTGGCCGACCTGGTGGTTCTGCTGCCGGAGGAAATCTGGCTGGTGGATTTCAAGACCGATGACATCCGCCGCGACGGGCTGGCGGACAAGGTCAAAGGTTACGCACCGCAGTTGAAGCTGTACGCCCGGGCGCTGGAAAAAATTTACGCGCGACCGGTGACGGCCCGCTGGCTTCACTTTCTGGCGGCCGGGCGAACGGAAGAAATCTGATTCTACGGTTCGAGTAAAAATTCGCCTTCAGCCTTCGGCTTCGCCGATGCCGCCGGAGGTGCGGGCGCAGTCGTTTTTTTTGCCGGTGCAGGGATTGCCGCTGGTTTAACCGGCGCAGGAATCGTCACAGCTGCGAGTTTTTCCGCCACAGGTTTAATTGGCGCAGAGGTTGCAACGGGCGCGGGTTTTTCCGCCGCAGGTTTGGCCGGCGCAGCCGGGCCACGCAGCCGCACCAACGCGGGCCGCAATGGCCGGCCCTGAAAGGTGTAACCCGAACCCACGGTTTCGGCGATGATGGCGCCGGCCGGCGGGGTTTCCTTGCTGTCCACCACCTGATGGCGCTCGGCGTTGAACGGTTCGTCCGGGGCGGCGACAAATGGCGTCAGGCCGACCCGCCGGGCGATCCCGTGGCAGGCATTCTGGAATGTGGCAATGGGTTCACTGAATTTTACATCGCCGGTGCGCGAGGCCGCGGTATGCAACGCAAAGATGTGATCGAGAATATGCACCAACACCTGCAGCCATTCGGCTTCCCCGCGCCGCATTTTTTCCACCTCCAGCTTGAGCGTCGCCTTTTCGGCGTCGTTCATCTTTTTCATGAAGTCGCTGAATTGAATGACTTCATTGGTCATCCGGTCGGCGATGGCCTTGGCCGCCACGGCGGTTTTTTCCGCCTGGCCACGGACTGAGTCCTGAACGTCCGCCCATTGCTTTGTGGCGGCAGAAACCTGTTCGGCAAACTTCTCCAGGTTCTCAATCTTTTCGGCCACCGTGCCGAGCGCATTGACCTCGAGCGCCCGGCTGGTCGCGAGATAATCGAGAATGAAGGGGAGTGCGCCCAGGACCGCTCCGATGACCACGCAACCGGCGGCGATTTCCCAATGGCGGATCGGCAGCGGGGAGTGGAGAACAAAAAAATAGCCGAAAACCATCAGCACGGCATCACCAAGAAGAAACGGCCACTTGGGAACCTTCCAGTCCGTCATGTCTTTCATAAGGGTCAGTTTCGGAAAAAAGCCGGGCGAGTCAAGCAAACCCCATGCTTTATCCTCGACTAACGGCCAGGCCGCCACGAATCATTTCCCGGTGCGCACCTGTGTCATTTTCAATCCCGCCGCCCGAGGCGACAAGGCCCGGCATTTCCGCCGGCATCTGGATGAGATAGGCGGGCGGGCGGCCTTGAAGGCCACCACCGCCCCCGGGGATGCGCGCCGGCTGGCCGCGGAGGCGGTGGGCGAAGGATTTGACTTGATAGTTGCGGCCGGCGGCGACGGTACCGCGAATGAAACGCTCAACGGCCTGGGAGACATTCCGGATGGTTTCGCGCGCGCCCGCTTCGGTGTCCTGCCGCTCGGCACGGTGAACGTTTTCGCCCGTGAACTCAACATTCCCTTGCGCATCGAACCGGCGTGGGAGGTTTTGCGAAGCGGCCACGAAACGCGCATTGACCTGCCATACGTCGAATTTTCAGCCGAGGGCAGCCGCCGGCGGCAATATTTTGTGCAACTTGCCGGAGCCGGGCTGGACGCGCGGGCGATTGAACTGGTGGACTGGGGTCACAAGAAAAAAATCGGTCCGCTGGCGTATCTCATCGCGGGGTTGAAAGCCATGCGGGGACATAAATCCCAAATCACGGTCCGGGCGAATGGCCGGGAGATCGTGGGCGAACAGGTTTTGATTGGCAATGGCCGTTACTACGGCGGACCATTTGAAGTTTTCCCGGCCGCGGATTTGCGCGATGGGCTGCTGGATGTTTGTGTTTTCCCGCGGGTTGACTGGCTCACGCTCCTGCGTTGCGCTCCCAGTTTTCTGGCGCGGCAGAAATTACCGGAAAGGATTGTTCAACGCGTGTGCGCGGCGAGTTTCGAACTGGCAGGTGAAGCGGCGGCCGCGTTTGAACTGGACGGCGAGTGGGCCGGTCATCCGCCTGTTAAATTTGCGGTCGAGCGCCAAAAATTGCGCGTCGCCGTACCCTGAGTGCCGTCTAATCCCAGATGCGGAACGGGATGGCGTTGGGCTCCAAAAAATTCCCACACTTCGGGCATTTGTCCGGCTGTTTCCATGCACGGATGCGGTGCCAGGCGGCGACGGGGCACGTCGGTTTGAATTTCAGCCATTGACGCTCACCCCGGGGCGGCAACCGGTTCAGGGCCCCGGCGAATTTCGGCGCACTGGTTGGCGGGTTTTCCTTTTGCCGGGGCGAGGCTTTGAACCGGATGACGACGTCATACAGCGCCCGGCAATCGGCGCAGGCGACGGTTTGAACCACAAAATGTTCCCCCTCGGCCGCGCCGCCGGCGACCCGGGCGTGGTATCCGCATTTGGAACATTCGAACAGATAGGTGCGCCCCATAGGTGGTCGCTTTTGGCGGCAAGGTTCACCAGCCGTCGCGGAAAATCCAGCTTGAAAATTACCGCGACGGTTCCGGAAACGGGCGAAATCCCAGGCGGCAACTCTTTTGGCTGAAAATGCAAACGCCGCGAAAAAATATTGCCGGAGGGTGATGCGCTGCTGTATTGAAAGCGCGAATGCGTCTCGGCCGAATTCAGATTTTCCCCATCAAGTCCCTGGACGGCGTGCGGGTTGAGGAAGCTCGCATCACATCGGGCGGCATTTTGGAGCACGACCGAATTTATGCGATTTTCGACCAGGACGGCCGTGTCGTGAACGGCAAACGCACCCAGCGGGTGCATCAATTGCGTTGCGAGTTCGATGCGGCCATCAAGGAGGTTCGTTTGTGGCAAAACGATCAGCCGGCGCGGACGCAATTTTCGCTCGATGAGCCGGACCGGATTGGAAGGTGGTTGAGCGATTTTTTCGGATTTTCCGCCGCATTGCAACACGAGGCGCAGAAAGGTTTCCCTGATGACCGCACGGCTTTCGGGCCCACCATCACCAGCGAGGCGAGCCTTCAGGTGATTCAAGCCTGGTACCCTGAATTGACACTGGAAAGTGTGCGCCACCGTTTTCGCACCAATCTGGAGCTTGTTGGTGGCGAGCCGTTTTGTGAAGACCGGTTGTTTGGTTTGCCGGATGAATTGAAGCCGTTTCAGATCGGGTCGGTGCAATTTCTGGGGCACAATCCCTGCCAGCGTTGTGTGGTTCCCACCCGCGATCCCGGCAACGGTGAAGCCGTCCCGGATTTTCAAAAAAAATTCATGCAGTTGCGCCAGGAATCCCTTCCGGCCTGGGCGAATGCGCAGCGCTTCAATCATTTTTACCGCTTTGCCGTGAATACCTCCATTCCCGCCACGGAAGCCGGAAAAAAGCTGCGGATCGGAGATGCTCTCAGCCTCCCGCCGCATTAATGCTTCCGCGGGTTTTCACCACAGGCTGGATTTAATCGCACTGCATAATTCGCAACAGCAAAAATGCCGGCCTGAACCAGGTTCCAGGCTTCCGGAAAAAAATAAACGCTGATAACACTTCACTTTCATTGCGGCTTAATTAGAAAACAGACTGTTGGCATTTTTGATGCTTATCCCAAAAAGTTGACTATGGGACAACAAAGTTGCCTAAAAGATAACAGGGCGGTGCTGGACGGCCAGATCGAGATCGAGTCGCAGTTATGTTCCTTTGGTGCGCGGTTGCGGGAGTTGCGGCGGCAACGCGGCTGGACGTTGGAAGAACTGGCGTGTCGCAGCGGCCTGTCAAAGGCCTTTATGTCGCGGCTTGAATCGGGAGATCGCCAGGCTTCCATTGCCGCCGTGCTGACGCTGTCGAGGGTCTTTGATGTTTCACTGGCATCCCTTTTCGAGTCGCCTCTGGCCATGGATCCGTGCGTGATCATCAGGGGCCAGGATGCCGTTGAGAAAAAGGTCAATGGATTGAAATATGTCCCGCTCTCCAATGCCGGCCGTTTTTTCAATTTGCAGCCGATCAAGGTGAAGGTGCCCGTTTTGCGCCCCGGCCACGAGCATTACCGCCATGCCGGCGAAGAATGGATCTATGTCCTGTCCGGGGCGTTGACGTTGTCGCTCGCGGGAAAAACCTACGATTTGGCCCCTGGTGACGCGGCGCATTTTGATTCCCGGCTGCCACACCGCCTGATGGCCCGGGGCGGCAAGGACGCGGAAGTTTTGCTGGTGGCTTCGCCGGTGGCCGGTTCCCCTCCGGCCCGGCTTCCGGCCGTCCGGGAGCATCGCGCGATTTCGCCGATGCATCTGCTGGATTTCCAGCCAAAAAATGAAACAGCCGGTTTCGCGCCGCCGCGCCGGACCGGTATCGATTTACCCAAAACAAAAATAAAATCCAAAAGTCGAAAGGATCTGCCATGAACAAGCTACGGGCGAATTGCCTCAACTTCAAAGAACTGCTGGCGCAAAATATTGCGCTGATTTCTCCTACCATGACGGCGGCGCTGATTGTGCCGCTCATGTATGGCACCACCGGCAGCATCAGTTGGCTGTCTTATGGCTTGGGAGCCGTCCTGGTATTATTTGTCGCGCTTAGCTTGAACCAATTTGCCAAACGCACGACTAACTCCGGCTCGATGTATAGTTACGCCATGTCCGGTCTTGGATTTGGCGGCGGCTCGCTCTGCGGCTGGTGTCTTCTGTGGGCGTATCTGTTCATCGGTCTGGCCGGCACGACCGGATTTACAATTTTCGCGACCACGCTGCTTCAGATGATTCATGTCAGTGTGCCGCCTGTGATTCTTTTCGCTTTTTGTTTGGCATCCTGTTTCTACATCGCTTACAAAGACATCAAAGTTTCCACGTTGATTACTTTGGGGCTGGAAGCGTTCTCATGCGCCTTCATTCTGTTGCTGGCGTTCATCGTCCTGGGGCATCACCACTTTGCGATTGATACGACGCAATTTAATTTCAAGGGCATCTCGCTAATGACCTTGGGCCTGGGCATGGTGGTCGCAATTTTCAGCCTTGTCGGTTTTGAAAGTTCCACAGCCTTCGGTGAGGAAGCCGTCAATCCGCTTAAAACCATTCCCCGTTCAATCATTTGGAGTCTCATCATTACAGCTTCATTCTTTATTTTCATAACTTATGTGGAAGTGCAGGGCACGGCGGGTTACACGGACACTTTGGACAAAATCAGCGCGCCATTGAACGTTCTTGCGCAAATGTATGGCGTGCCCTACCTGCAGCCGATCCTTTCGGCCGGCGCCATGGTCAGCTTTTTTGCCCTGGCATCTTCCTGCATGAATGCCGGCGCCCGCGTGATGTTTGCGATGGGCCGTCATGACTTCTTCCCGCAAAACACCAGCTACGCGCATCACAAGCATGGCACGCCTCACGTTTCGCTGATTGTAATGGCTCTTGTAATGTTTGCCGTGGTTACGGGGTCGTATTATGTGCTGATCAATAACGGCATGGCCGTGCTCGACGAATTCAACGACGCGGGCATCATGGGCGCATTTGGTTTCGTGGGGGCTTACACCCTCATCGTGCTTGCCGCGCCGTTTTTTCTTAAAAAACGCGGCGAACTGAAAGCCGGGCATGTCGTGTTGTGTGTCGTGGCCATGGTCCTGATGTTGATTCCCATCATCGGCAGCGTCTATCCGGTTCAACCTCCGCCGGTCGAGTATTTCTCGATTGCCTTCCTAGGCTATCTCTGGTTTGGCGTCCTGCGCGTGATGGGAATGCGGCATCAGAAACCGCAACGCGTGGAGGAAGTCCGCGGAGAAGTTCAAAAACTGTACGCCACGGCGTAATGGTTATGGATGTAAGAAAAATCGGCTCCGTCGCCTCACTCCACCGTTACCCAGTCAAATCCATGATGGGCGAGGAGTTGAACGCGACAAAGGTCGGAACCCGGGGTTTTCAGGGCGATCGTGCCTTCGCGATCGCCGACGCCGAGACGGGAAAAATTGCCAGTGCCAAAAACCCGTCCAAATGGCCGACCCTCTTCAACTTTCGCGCCATATTCGCCGAACCGCTGAACGGCGATGCCCTGCCGCCGGTTCGCATCACCTTCCCGGACGGCAGCACGGTTTCGACCGAGGACAAAAGCATTGCCACGCGCCTGTCATCGAGTTTGGGCAAGCCGGTACGTTTTCTCAAAGGGACGACCGCCGCCGGCACGCTGGAGGAGTATTGGCCGGACATCGACGGTCTGGCGCGGCGCGATGTGGTAACCGATGAAGCCATGCCCGCGGAAACGTTTTTTGATCTGGGCATGATTCATTTGATCACGACGGCGACGCTTGACAGTTTCCGCGGACTTTATCCCGAAGGCCGGTTCGAACCGCGCCGGTTTCGGCCCAATCTGGTGATTCAAACTGCGCCCGACTCCAAGGGCTTTCCTGAAAATGAATGGGACGAAAAAATCCTCGCCATTGGCAGCGAAGTGAAAATAAAAATCACCGGACCCTGTGGCCGATGTGTCATGACCACTCTGCCGCAGGGCGATTTGCCCCGGGACACCGCGATCTTAAAGACCGCGGTGCGCCATAATCAGGCGCGTGTCGGCGCTTACGCTGCGGTGCTGCAGGGCGGTGTCATTAAAGCGGGGGATCCGGTCCAGATTGAAACCGCTTGAGGACCGTTCCCATTGCCTTTCGTCTTGGCAAAACGGACCGTTAATTTCATTTTCGCGTTCGCGTGCGAAAGTGAGGTTGAATTTCCCGTTGCCTCCCAGCAAACTGAGGTCGTCCGCTTAACCGCAGCCATGCACGACCTGAGCGCACTCAGTTGGACCATCCTGCTCACCGCCGTTTTCGCGGTCGCCTTTTTTTATTCCTCGGTCGGTCACGGTGGAGCGACGGGCTATCTTGCAGCCCTCGCGTTGCTCGGCGTTGCGCCCGCGTCCGCCCGCGTGGCCGTGCTGATCGCCAACGTTTTGGTCGCCAGTGTTGCCTGGTGGCGATTCCGGCGCGCCGGGCATTTTGAAGGAAAAATTTTGCTTTTGTTTGCCGCTGCCTCCGTGCCGTGTGCCTGGCTCGGCAGCAAAATTCACATCAGCCCGCAAACCTACAAGCTGGTCCTGGGCGGAGTGCTGACGGTGGCCGGATTGGTTCTGTTGGTTCGCGCGCGCTGGCAAACGGAGGATATGCCGGTGCGAAAATGTTTCTGGCCACTCGGTTTGCTGGTGGGCGTCGTTTTGGGTTTTTTGGCCGGGCTCACCGGCATTGGCGGCGGCGTTTTTCTCAGTCCGTTGCTGTATTTGTTCCGCTGGGTGAAGCCCAAAACGACCGGCGGCATCGCGGCGGGATTCATCGTGCTCAACTCCGTTGCCGGGCTGCTTGGATCGAGCTGGGACAAAATCACCCACGCCGGGCCGTTGCTTTGGCTCACCTTCCCCGCGGTCATCGGCGCCCTGCTCGGCACGCACCTGGGCGCGCGCCGCTGGAGCAGTGTCACTTTCAGCCGTGTGCTGGCCGGCGTCCTGATTTTTGCCGGCGGAAAATTGTTGCTGGAAGCCGTCGCCTGACCTTTCATCCCCCCATGCGCGTGCTCTTTTTCGCCCAACTCAAAGATGTGACCAGCTGCGATGCCGTGGAGCTCCCTTTGCCTGCGCCGGTGGATGGAAATCGGCTATGGTTGATGTTGTTGGACAAATTTCCCGGGCTGGCCGCGCATCGTTCCAACGTGCGCCTTGCGCGAAACTGGGAATACGCCGGGCCGGAAACCCGGTTTGCGGACACGGATGAAGTGGCGTTGATTCCGCCGGTGTCAGGCGGCTGATTTTTGCATGGAAATTGACATTCAACTTACTGGCTCGCCCATCGCGGAAAAGATTTGTCCGCCGATCTCCGGCGACGCGGCCGGTGCGTGGGTTGAATTTCGCGGGATCGTGCGTGGTGATGAGAGCGGCCAATCCATTGCTGCCCTTGAATACGAGGCCTATCCGGAAATGGCCGGGCGCGAAATTCAGCGCATCCTGGAAATGCTCGCGGCTCAACATCCGTGCCTGGCGGTGAAGGTGATTCATCGCACCGGCATCATTCCGGTGGGGGACACCGCCATTTATTTCGGCGTGGCCGCGCCTCACCGGGCCGAAGCCATTGCCCTGCTCGCCGGATTCATGGATCGGCTCAAACAGGATGTGCCCATCTGGAAACGCCGCACGGTGCCAATCAATTCTGTAGGAGACGACGTGAGGAGTCTCAATTTGGCTCCCAAGAAGTTAGAGACTCCTTGCGTCGTCTCCTACAAATCACTCGACGAAGCACTGGCTGAAATTCGTTCGCACTGCCAGCCCTTGTCCGCCGTTCATGCGCCGCTCACCGAGGTTTTTGGCCGCGTGTTGCGGGAAACTGTTTTTGCGCCGGAGGATTTTCCGGATTGCGACCGCTCGACGCGGGACGGCTTCGCCATTTTGCAAAATGACGCCTCCGGGCAATTTCAAGTCGTGGACACGCTCCACGCTGCCGATTGGAGGCCGCGGCAACTGACCGCCGGCCAGGCGGTGCGGGTGGCCACCGGGGCGCCGTTGCCGGGTGAAAATCTGCGCGTGATCATGCAGGAACATGTCGAACGCGATGGCGATCGGATCAAAATTTTAAAACCCGAAGCCGGGCTGAATCGGCGCCGGCGCGGTGAAGACGTGAAGGCCGGCACAACGCTCGTGAAGGCCGGCGCGCGCCTGGATGCGGGCAAACTTGCGCTGCTGGCGTCAGCTGGCTGCGCGCAACCGCTCGTCAGTCCCCGCTTGCGGGTCTGCCACTTCACCACCGGCGACGAAATCATTCCGCCACAACAAACGCCCCGGCCCGGCCAGGTTCGCGACAGCAACTCGATCCTCATCCGCGGCCTGCTCCGGGATTTTTCCTGCGACGTGGAGCAACGCCATTTACCGGAAAATTTTGACCTGGCAAAATCAGCAATCGGCAATCGGCAATCGGCAATCTCAGGCGCGGATGTGCTGTTGATCTCCGGCGGAGCGAGCGTGGGTGACAAGGATTTTACCCGGGTGCTGCTGGAATGGCTCGGCTTTGAAATCGTTTTTACTCAGGTCAATGTGCGCCCCGGCCGGCCGCTGATTTTCGGCGTCCGGGGCTCGCAGGTGGCTTTCGGCCTGCCGGGCAATCCCCTTTCGCACTTCGTCTGCTTTCATTTCGCTGTCGTCACGGCCTTGTCGCGGCTCATCGGGGAGGAGCGATCCGGATTTTTGTGCGGGAAGCTGGCCACCCCGTTGGTTGATGAACCGTGTCCCCGCGAAACGCTCTGGCCGGCCCGATTGGAACATAACGGCGCCGCCCTTCGCTTGAGCCCGTTGAAATGGTCGAGTTCCGGCGACGTGACGTGTCTGCTGGAAACTAATGCGCTGATCCGTGTGCCGGCGCATCAAGGTTCGATCGCTCTGGACGCGACGGTGGATTTTTTACCAACTATGGATATGATGGTCGGCGGTTAAACCGGGCGGCGATGTCGTCGAGCCGGTGGAATTTTGTGAAAAAAACATTTTCTCATCTGAATGAAACGGGCGGGGCCTGCATGGTCAACGTGGGGCACAAACCCGCCCAGCGCCGGAGGGCCGTGGCTGAAGGAAAACTGGTTTGCGCCCCGGCGACCATTCGCGCATTAAAAAAGAATGCGCTGCCGAAAGGCGACGTGCTCACCGTCGCACAGATAGCCGGCATCCAGGCGGCCAAGCGCGCGGCGGAATGGATTCCGTTGTGCCATCCGCTCGGTTTGTCCCATGTCGAGGTGAATTTTCGCGTGCGGCCCGCGGCCATTGAGATCCTTTGCGCGGCCGAGACCTGCGCTCAAACCGGCGTGGAAATGGAAGCCCTGACGGGCGTCAGCGCCGCGGCCTTGACCCTTTACGACATGTGCAAGGCGGTGGACCGGACCATGCGGATCGAAGGCATTCAGGTGGTGAAGAAAATCAAGGAATGAAAATCGGCCGCCTCACCATCAGCGACCGCGCCTCGGCGGGGATTTACGAAGACCGCAGCGGACCGGAAATCGAAAACGTATTGCGCGAGTTTCTCGGCACGGCGGCGACCTTTGAATCGGCGGTGGTGCCGGATGAGGTGGAATTGATTTCGGCGGCGCTGAGAACATTTGCGGACAGCCAGAAATGCGATATGGTGGTGACGACGGGTGGCACGGGGATTTCCGCGCGTGATGTGACGCCGGAGGCCACGCGCGCGGTGCTGGAAAAGGAGTTGCCGGGGTTCGGCGAAATCATGCGCATGCAATCCTTCGCCAAGGTGCGGACGTCGATTTTGTCGCGGGCCGTGGCGGGAATCCGCGGGAAGACGTTGATCGTGAACCTGCCGGGCAAGCCGTCCGCGGTGCGCGAGTGTCTGGAAATTCTCGCGCCGGCCATTCGCGAAGGCCTGGCGCATTTGCGCGGAGAAGATCCGCACAAAACAATTTAACCACGAATAGACACGAATGAACACGAAAGGAATCAAATCTGAATGCCTAGGATTGGCGCGGATTGGGTTTGCCTCCGTATTAACCAATGGCTGGTGGGTCAAAGCCTTTCCAGATTCGTGTCCATTAGTGTTCATTCGTGGTTTGTCGGTTTTTTAGAAACATGGACCCGTTTGGACGCAAAATTGATTACCTGCGCATCTCGGTCACCGACCGGTGCAACGAGCGTTGCCTCTACTGCATGCCGGAGGGTTACAAAGGCTGGGAACGCCAGCCCGACCATCTTACGGCGGATGAAATCGTGCGCGTGGTGCGCGTGGCGGCCGCGTTGGGCTTCCGGAAATTCCGGCTGACCGGCGGCGAACCGCTGGTCCGCGGCGACGTGCCGGATATCGTGCGCGCGATGACGGCAATTCCCGGGGTGGAGTGCGTGGGTTTGTCCACCAACGGCACGCGATTGGCGGCGCTGGCCCAACCCCTGCGCGCCGCCGGTTTGCGCACCGTCAATGTGAGTCTTGACGCCCTGTCGCCGGAACTTTACCACCGGATCACCGGTGGCGACGTGGGGCGCGTGGTGGCCGGCATCCGGGCGGCGGTGGCGGCGGATTTCGAGCGGGTGAAACTGAACTGCGTGCTCATGCGCGGCGTGAATGAAACGGAACTCTGGCCGCTGGTGCTCTTTGCCGCCGAACATGGCCTGCCCTTGCGGCTCATCGAGCTGATGCCGCTGACGTTGACAGAAGTTTTGACGGAGAAAAATTTCCTGCCTTGCGGCGAGGCGATGCAACTGTTGTCGCGGCATGACGAACTGATCCCGCAGCCGGAGCGCTGCCTGGGCCACGGTCCGGCAAAATATTATCTGCTGAAACAAACCGGCGCGCTGGTTGGCTTCATTGGCGCAATGACCAACGAACATTTTTGCGAAAATTGCAACAAAATGCGGCTGACCGCCGACGGCAAGGTGCGTCCGTGCCTCGGCAACCATGCGGAAGTGGATTTGCGCAGCGCTTTGCGGCACGGCGCCGACGATGCCGGGTTGAAGGAGTTGTTGGAATCAGCCTTGCGGTCCAAGCCGCTGGAGCATGAATTCCGGAACAACTATATTCCGGGCCGGCCCATGACCGCCATCGGCGGTTGAATCGGGCCCGGTTATTCTTTGGTGGCTGGCTTGATTACGGTAGTTGCCGCCGGTGCCGGCGCGGGACGCTGCCAGTAAACCATCAGCCGGTATCCGAGCAGGATGGCCAACACAGTTGCGAACGCCAGCGGCTGGCGCACGTCCGCCTTCGTCTGCATGTAATAATGGATCACGCCGGCGATCGCCGCCACATAAGCCAGCCGGTGAAGCGCCCGCCAGCGTTTGCCGCCCAGGCGTTTGATCATGGCATTGGTGGACGTGACCGCGAGCGGCACCATGACGATCAATCCGGTGATTCCCACGAGCAGGTATTTGCGTTTGAGCATTTCCGACATGGTGCCCGACACGCTGAACGATCGGTCGAAGCAGAAGAAAATGAGAAAATGCAGGCAGGCATAGAAAAAGGCATAAAGCCCCAGCGTGCGCCGGGAGAAAATAATCCAGTTCCAGCCGCTGATTTTTCGCAGCGGGGTGACCAGCAGCGTCAGCAACAGAAAGATCAGTGCCATCAGGCCGGTCGTCAGGATGGCAAAATTCACCGGGTTGGCGCCCAGCCTGTGATGCCAGGCATCCCAGGCCAGCAAGGCCAGCGGCACGGCGGCATTGACGAGCACAAGCCACCGGGCAAAGCGCAGATCATTCTCTTTCATGACGTTTTGTGCCGTTCAGAAATTCGCGCGCAGGTCCATTCCGGTGTATAACCCGGCAACCTGTTCCGCGTAACCGTTGAACATCAAGGTGGGGCGCCGACCGGATTCGCCGATCCGTTGCTCGGTGGCCTGGCTCCAGCGCGGATGATCCACCTGCGGGTTCACGTTGGCGTAAAAACCATATTCATTCGGCGCATATTCGCTCCAGGTGGTCCGCGGCTGGTCCGCTGTGAGCTTGATTTTGACGATGGATTTGATGCCCTTGAAACCGTATTTCCACGGGACGACCAGCCGGAGGGGGGCGCCGTCCTGGGGTGGCAGGGCCTGCCCATACAATCCGCTGGCCAGCAACGTCAACGGATGCATCGCTTCATCCATTCTCAAACCCTCAACATAAGGCCAGTCCAGCACCCTGCTCCGCTGGCCCGGCATGCGTTTGGGGTCCACCAAAGTCTCGAAGGCGACATATTTTGCGCTGCTGAGCGGCTCCACCACGTTCAGCAATTTGGACAACGAAAAACCCGCCCAGGGAATGACCATGGACCACCCCTCGACGCAACGCATGCGATAAATGCGCTCCTCCGGCGGACTGATTTTCAACAACTCGTCCAGCGCGAAGACTTTCGGCTTGTTCACCAGGCCTTCGACAGACACCTGCCAGCCGTCGGTGGCAAACCCGGTTGCCGCCGGTGCCACGCCTTCCTTGTCCGTGGAAAATTCATAAAAATTATTGTAGTGCGTAATGTCCTGCAGCGCTGTCGCCGGATCTTCAGCATGAAAGCCGTTGATCTCGTTGGTGGCGGCCGCCACCAATCCCTCGACCCGGGCGGTTTTGACGGCGCCCGCGGCTACGGGATTGAGCCGGCGATAAATCAGGCCGGTGGCTGCGGCGCTGGCGGCGAGAATTCCGGCCTGAATGAAGGTACGGCGATTGAAGTAAACCGCCGCCGGGGTTATCTCGCGGCCGGAAATTTTATTCGCATCTTTCAAGATAAACCGCCGCCTTAAACGGCACCGCAGACTAGCAGAATTTTAGAAACAATCCATTAGATTTCAGCATTACCCTCCCGGCCCCGGTCGCCACGCAACATCCGAATCTGAAAGAAATTCAGTATGGTGGAGGCGGCGGGAGTTGAACCCGCGTCCCTGACAAACAAACCAGCCGCGACTACATGCTTAGTCCGGAAAAGGTTTTCTGCTGTGCGATGGCGTCCGGACACGAGTCGCACTGCCTAGTCCGCAGGATAAGATCTCGGTGGCCGGCGCGCAGACTCCGCCTTCCACCCAGCCTGCTGTGGCGTCCGTCCACCGTAGCAGGTGTCCAGTGGCAGACGTCGTGGCCTTAGGCCGCGAGAGCTAGTTCTTGATTAGCTGTTTTGTTTGGTTCGATTTTTAACGAGGCCAACGAACCATCCTCGGCATGCCGCCTCTGGCGCATTCCCCAGGTCGAAACCAGTACGCCCCCATTATCCGATTTGGCACTCCTATAATCTGCCAATTCATCGCAGGGGTCAAGTGCCGCGGGATCCCGGCGTATTCAATTCCGGTTGCAGGAACCTATTCTGGGTGCTATTGTCCCAAAAACTCGAAAAGTCTATGCACGAAAACAAGTTGCAAACCTCTCGACGTCACTTTCTCAAAACTTCCCTATCCCTGCCTGTCGCGCTGGCCGCCGGTCCGGCGGTCCTGGCCCAAAGCGCCGCCGCGGATACTCCGGCTCCCGCCGCTACCGCCAGCGCCGCATTGCCCATGCGGCAGTTGGGCAAAAGCGGCCGGCAGGTCACCATGCTTTGCATGGGCGGCATGGAACAGGCCTTGAGCCCTCAATACATCGACATCGCCTGGTCCATGGGCATCCGCTATTTCGACTCGGCTGATTGTTACATCGGCGGCAAATCCGAAAAGATTTTCGGCGCGTGGCTCGCCAAGTATCCTGAACGGCGCCAGGAAATTTTTCTCGTCTCCAAGGACCATCCGCATCAGGGCCCCAAGCAGATGTTGGAGATGATCGACCGCCGGCTCGACGCCTGTGGCACGAAATATCTCGACGCCTTTTACATTCACGGCATCGGCCCGAACGAATATGGCAAGGACTCATTGGACTGGCCCAAGAGCGATGAGTTCAAGCAGGTCGCCGAGACGCTCAAAAGTTCCGGCAAGGTCAAAATGGTGGGATTCTCCTGCCACGACGGGCGATTGAACGACTATCTCAATGCCGCGGCTCAGGGCGGGTTTCTGGACATCATCATGCTCAAATACACGCCGTTCTTTACGAAAGGCGACGCTTTCGACCAGGCGTTGGATGCGGCTCACAATGCCGGCATCGGCCTGGTGGCGATGAAGACCATGCGCAACACCGGCGATGTGCCCAAGCGCCTCCCCGAGTTCGATAAGCTGGGTCTCACCACCCATCAGGCGGTTTTGCATGCGGTGTGGAGCGACCCGCGCATCTCGGTCGTTTGCAACATGCTCGACAACGTCGGCCAGATGGAAAACAGCGCCGGTGCCGCGCGCAGCTACAAGACCCCGCTCAAAACCGCCCATCTCAACCTGCTCAAGGAAACGATTCTCGCCAGCCGGCGGACCTTGTGCCCGGGTTGCCCGTCGTGCGATACCTTCGCCGCCACGTCTGACTTTGCCCTGTTCGACATCGCCCGATTTGTAACTTACTACGAACAGGATGGATTGACGGAAGCGCGGGACTTTTACCATGCCCTGCCGGCGTCTGCCCGCAATGCCGTCGGCGTGGATCTGGCCGCCCTGCGCGACCGCTGTGCGTTTCGCATTGATTATCCGGACATTGTAAGTCGCGCCCAACGCTGCTTCGCGTAAGCCGGGTAATTGCATGGTTGCACCTGACGCCCCGCCTCCGACCGGGAACCGTAAAACGTTCCGGCGCACAAAGGTTTCGAGTGCGGAGCGTGCCGTCAGCCTGATGACCGTAGCCCTGCTCGTCGTCATCGGTGCCGCCATCTGGTGGAAAGGCCGGCATTTTGATCCCAATCGCTTTGCCCTCCGCACTGATGCGTTAAAATCGACCGCGGCGGAAATCAAGGGCAAGGACGGCACGGTGGTGGCCGGTCCGGGCGCCGGCGAAACACCGGCTCCAGTCACTCCCCCTCCGGCCGTGGTCACCGGGGAAGGTGAATCGGGCGAAGGAACCACCACTTCCACTCCGGCTCCCGCTGCGAAAGGCGAACCGCTGGATCTCAAGCTCGACGGGCTCAAGCCGATGGGCGACACGGAATTTTACAATGCGGATAACCTGTTCGAAAAAATTGACGGGCGCGCCCCGGCCTACCTGAATTTCAATGTTCAAGGTCTCCGCTGCCGTTCGTTCACCGTCACCGGCAGCGCCGGCAGTTTCGTGGATGTCTATGAATACCGTTTCGACACTCCGGTGAACGCCTTTGGCATGTTTTCAATGGAACGCGATCCAAAGGGCGGATCGCTCGCCTTTGCTCCCGATGGTTATGTCAGCGGGATGGGATTTTTCTTCCGGCAAGGACCGCGCTATATCCAGGTGATGGCGTCGGACCAGAACCCGAAGACCCTCGAACTGGCGAAAACCATTGCCGAAGACCGCGCCAAAAATCTCCCGGCCGATGATACCGGCCTGGATGCCCGCCGCCGTTTGCCTGTAACCGGTCTGGATGTGACGAGCGTCCAATTCGTACAGGAAAACGCCCAGGGCCAGGCCTTCCTCAAGAATGTTTTCCAGGCCAGTTATGATTTTGCCGGCAAAAAGCTGCCGTTTTTTGTGATGGTGACGACCCCGGCGGATGCCGCAGCCGCGTGGAAAGCGTATCTCGACTTCGCCGGCCAGTTTGGCGGCAAGGTAACCGCGATGCCGGACGTGAACGGCGCGAAGGTTTTTGCCGCCCAGAATTTCGGGTCCTGGAAGGTGATTTACCAGCGGGACGGCGAAATCGGCGGCGTGGTGGATGCCGACGACGGGGACCAGGCCCGGCAATTTGTGGAAAAATATCTGGAGGGGCAAATCAAGTAATGCTATGATATAGTTCAGTTTATGAGCCGCGAACCCGACAGCACCGCGGCGGGTCAACCGGACCCGGCCGCCAAGGACGGCATCAACCGGCGCGAATTTCTGATCCGCGCCGGTGCCGCGGGTGCGTTGCTGGCCGGTGCGGCGGCGGGCGGTTATGCCCTATGGCAGCCGAAACATTTCGTCCCTGGATTCCAACCCGAAAAAGGATTGCAACTCCCGAGTTACGCGCTGGCCCCCAACAAGCTCCTGCCCTCGCTCGCCATCGCGCACGGTACGGACCATGACAAAACCATCCGTGCCGCCATCGGCGCGCTCGGCGGCATGGACCGGTTCATCAAAAAAGGCGACGTGGTCATGCTCAAACCGAATGTTGCTTTTGACACGCCGCCGCCGCTGGCCGCGACCACCCATCCCGAAACCTTGCGCGCCGTGGCCAAGCTGGTGCTCGAAGCCGGGGCCTCCCGGGTTTACATCGCCGACAACCCGATCAACAGCCCGACCGGTTGTTTCTGGAAGAGCGGCCTGAAACAGGTGGCCGATGATTTGAACCTGGATTTGATGTACCCGGAATCCAGTTCCTTTTCACCGTTACAACTCGACGGGGAGGTACTGCGCAACTGGACCTTCTTCCACGAACCGTTCAAGAAGGCGACCAAGGTCATCGGCGTGGCGCCGTGCAAGGACCACAATCTTTGCCATGCCTCGATGACGATGAAAAACTGGTACGGCCTGCTGGGCGGGCGCCGCAGCCAGTTCCACCAGTATATTCACAGCATCGTCTCGGATTTCGCCCTGATGATGAAGCCGACGTTGGTGGTGCTCGACGGCATGAATGTGCTGATGAAAAACGGCCCGACCGGCGGGCGGCTCTCTGATGTGAAGCAGATGAATACGGTGGTCGCGGGCACGGACATGGTGGCCGTGGACAGCTACGGTTACACTCACCTGATGGAACGCGATCTCGCCGATCTAACCTACATCCACAAGGCGCACGAGCGCGGTTTGGGCAACAAGAACTGGAAGGACACGCTATACAAGGAAGTCCAAGTGTGAACCCAAACTTTCAACGCAGAGATGCAGGGAGTGCGGAAAATCGCGAAGATGGTTGTGTGGGTCGCCCTCACCCTGGCCCTCTTCCCCAGGAGAGGGAACAGCCATCGTCCGTCATCTGTTTTTCGGAAGTTCTTCCGGCCACTCCCGTCGCCAAAAATTTCAACAACGCGGTGAATGATTCTCCCTGGGGAGAGGGAGGTCGTTATCTCTCAGCTGATTTGACGCGGCCGGGAACCGGCATCTCATTATTGTCTCCGCGAACCTTTGCGTCCTCTGCGCCTCAGCGTTTGGCTGTTGTTGCGCCATGAAAGCCCGCACCGCCCGACGCATTGCCCAGGTCTTTTTCTTCACCCTGTTCCTGTTCTTTGTCGTCATCACCGACCTGCGGTATCTCAAGGGCTATCCGGCCTCGTTGTTTCTCGAACTCGACCCGCTGGTGTCCTTCGCCACGGCCATCACCACGCACACCGTTTACATGGGTTTGTTGTGGAGCCTGCTGCTCATCCTGCCGACACTGTTGTTCGGGCGCGTGTTCTGCAACTGGGTTTGTCCCTATGGCATCCTCCATCATTTCGTCGGCTGGCTGCTGGGCAAACGCCGGGCAGAGGAGCGCGAACGCATCGAGGCCAACCGCTACAAAAAACTCTATTCGCTCAAGTACGTCATCCTGATTGCCATGATTGTGGCAGCTTTCTGCCACAGCCTGCAAATCGGCTGGCTCGACCCGATCTGCCTGTTCCATCGTTCGATGACGGTGGCCGTGCTCCCGGTCCTAAATCTTTTTTACCCGTCGAGCATTTACGTGCGGCAATATTTTCACGTTGGCGCGTGGATCATCGGCTTCCTGCTCCTGTTTCTTGTGGGCATGAACGTGGTCATCCCGCGCTTTTTCTGCCGGGTGCTCTGCCCGCTGGGCGCATTTCTCGGCACGCTGGCTCCGGTGGCATTGTGGCGCATTGATCGCGACCCGCATAAATGCGTCGATTGCGATCTCTGCCTGAAAAGTTGCGAAGGGGCGTCCGATCCGCACACCCAATTGCGCAAAAGCGAGTGCTTTGTCTGCTTCAACTGCATCGAGGACTGCCCGGAGGATGCCATCTCGTTCAAGTTCATGCCGCAGCTCCAGCGCGAAATCACTGCGCCGGTCGTGCCGGCCCGGCGCGCCTTTCTCGGCACGATCATCGGTCTCACGTTCTATGCCTTCGGCCGGGCTTCCGGCGCCTCGGACCGGAACTACGACAAAAAGGTCATCCGCCCGCCGGGTTCGGTGGAGGAAAAGGATTTTCTCGACCGTTGCATCAAGTGCGATCAATGCCTCCGCGTCTGCCCGACCAACGTGCTGCAGCCGGCGCTGATGGAATCCGGCCTGGAAGGCATCTGGACCCCGATCCTCAACATGAAGATCGGTTACTGCGAGGTGAACTGCACGCTCTGCGGCCAGGTTTGTCCCACCGGCGCCATCCAGCGCATCAGCATCGAGGAAAAAACCGGCACCGGACCTTTTGAGAAGGAAGGTCCCATCCGGCTGGGCACGGCGTTTTTTGACCGCGGCCGTTGCCTGCCGTGGGCGATGGAAACCCCCTGCGTGGTTTGCGAGGAGGTTTGTCCGGTGTCACCGAAGGCAATTTATTCGCGGGAAGTCACCTTCATCAAGCGCGACGGCAATCCCATCACATTGCGTCAGCCTTATATGGATCCGGCGTTGTGCATCGGTTGCGGCATTTGTGAACATGAATGCCCGGTCACCGACGAGGCTGCCGTCCGTGTAACCGCCGTGGGCGAAACCCGCTCGCGCGACCGCCGACTGCTGATGGACGGCGGCGTGACCAGTGCGCCCCGGACTCTGGAAGGCAAACAAAGGTAAAATCCAAATGGTTGGTAGCCGGAGCGCGAGTTTTCCCAACTCGCAGTATTTCCAACCCGTACAGCCGTTGCGGATTGAGGACAATCCGCGCTCCGGATGAGTCGGCAACGATTGCGCGCGTCAGTTTTTGCGTTAAACTCCCGCCATGGAAAAGGTCACCTCCGGTCAGCGCCCCCGCACCTGCCGCGCCTGCGGTAAAAAGTTTGAATATCCCGTCAAGGGCGGCGATGCCACGCGGTATCATTGCGTGGACTGCGTCATCCTTCCTCCGGACGTGCGCAAAATTCTGGAGCGCCTCAGCCTTCGCGTGACCCAGCTCGAAAACCAGTTGCGCCGGCTCCAGGAAAAATCTGCCAACATGCCGGTGGGTAATTGATCTGACCGCATGGAGCATCTGCCTGTACGCTCATACCCGTCCGAACCAAAAGCGCCAGAGGGCTGGCGCACTTCAGGACGCTTCGCGACTTTGATGCCTCCAAATGGAAAACAGGGCAGGGATTGCCCCCGGCCATGCCTGAATTTTGGATGTCGAGTCGAGCCTGTGGCTCGACTTTCGGCGCACCCGTCCTCCGTAGCAGACTGCGGAGGGTGGACAGCGCCGACGCTACATTTAATTTAGTACCCGCCCGGGGCGGCCAGTTCCTTGCAGTCACGCCGGACAAGAAAATCGTCTGGGCGCTCAAAGGTGGGACCGACCTCGGTCCGGCGACCGCATCCAGATGTTGGAAGATCCGGGCATTGCGGAAATCCCCGGTGACCTGCAGCGCTGATTTTAACAAATCATGTCTGTCGCCCCGGACTTCCGAGTGAATCAGGGCCCCCGGAGAATAGTCCATGTGTTCCATAGAATTCTCCATTCCCATCTTTCTCATTAGTTGCAATGATTGAAGCGTTACCACCAAGCTCGCGTCGCGGCGTTTGTCTTTTGCCCGGCGGAGCAATGCCAAACCATAAATCATCAAAGGCATCGCCTACGAAAGTAGCATTACCTCGGATATTCTTGGGTTCACGATATGAACATCGGTCAGGTACGAGCACAATATTTCCAGTCACGGGACTGTAAATCGACAAACCGAAAATCCGGGGAGGGTGGAAGATTACATGGTTCCGCCAGCCGGCATTTCGCAACCAAGCCAATGGATTTCACCTCTGTCAGGTGTGAGTGCGCCTGATACTCCGCAAAAAAACAACAACCAAAGCAAAAAAACACAAAGGCAAAAAATGAGCACACGAATGCAAAAACTAATCCTCTCCGCTCTCATAGCGGGTTGCGCTTCAATGGCAGCGAACGCCAGTGGCGGTACGGGCTCTGATCACGGCTACTTCTGGTCATTATATTACAGTGGTGGATCAGCAAGCATATCCTTTCCTAGTGCGGGAACATACGCTGGCAATTTCGCTATAAGCTGGAGTGGTTGCAGCGATATGGTTGGCGGCAAAGGGTGGAGCACCGGATCAGCTCGGTCCATCGGTTACAATTGCGGCTCCCTGAGTGGCACCCATAATTTTTTCGGCATCTACGGGTGGACGACAAGCCCGCTAATTGAATATTACGTCTGTGAGATTGGCTCGGTGGTGAATGGGACGTATGTTGGCTCCGTGAGCAGTGATGGGCATTCATACAGTGTATACAAGCATCAGCAAGTAAACCAACCTTCCATTCAAGGCACGGCAACTTTTTGGCAGTACTTGGATACTTGGGGCGGGTCAGGAACCGGGGCAAACCACACCGTCACCATGGGCAACCACGTTAGCTACTGGCAGGCTCACGGTGGTCAGGGTTTTGGCAGTTACAATTACCAGATATTGGCTTGTGAGGACTGGAGCGGTGGCAGTGGGTACGTTAACGCAACGGTGTGGTAACCGGTTCCCTGCAAATTCATTTGATATCGCCAAGGCCGGCCGGTCTCACAGCCGGCGGCCCTTTATATTTCTAAAATTTTAAGCGACAGCAATTTGGTTTATGAGTCGCGAATTTCGCCATCTGGTGTCCCTCGTATTGAATGTCGTTCTGGCCGTGACGGTGGTGGTGCTGGTCCTGCACAAATCGGAACGCGCCACCGCGCCATCGGCCCGCGAGGTCAGCCCGGAAAAAATGACGAATGAAACGCCCGTCTTCACCGACCAGCCGAAGTCACCGCAATACACGGACATCGCATCCGCATCGGACCGGCGGCGGTGGCTTATTGACCAGTTGCGCGCGGCGGGTGTTCCCAACAACGTCCTGGCGCGAGTGGCCCTGTCGGATCTCGATGAGGGCTGGGATAAGCGCTTTGAAGAAACCGCGGAAAAGAACCATGGGGATGCCGACACAATGGCTGAGTTGCAACAGGAACGCGAGCGGGACGAAGAAGCGGAAATGCGCACGGCGTTGGGAGAGGTGGGTTTCAAGCTGTGGGACCAGGAGAAACAGCTGCGGGAAGCCAACATTGGCAAGATCCAGTTGACCGACTCTGAAACCAATGCGGTTTATGACTTGAAGAAAAAACTGCAGCAACGCCAGCGGGACCTGGAACAGGCAAGGCTGAAAGGAACGATGGACGATGCTGAAATCAACGATGCGAGTGAAAAGGCATACACCGAATTTAACCAGCAAATGAAGGCCCTGTTGGGAGATGATCGCTACGCGAAATCGCAGGGACAGGACGATGGCACTCCTGCCAATAATTTACAGCAGGAGCTGGCCAAAGTGAACCCAAATGATTCGCAGTTCCAGGATCTTTTGAAAGCGCAACAGCAATTGAATGAGAGCCGGTCGAAACTCGACCAGCAGTTTCAAGATGACCCGACAAATCCGGCTTACGCGGATCAAATCAAGGCGCTGGACGAGGCCCGCGACCAGGAATACCAGCGCGTACTGGGCTCCAACGCTTTCGGCACCCTCCAAAAGGCGCAGGATGACGGCTACTCCAAGATGAAGAAATACGAAAACATTTGGGGGCTTGACGACAACAAAGTTGATAACGTGTATGACGCCATCAAGTATTACGAGAAAACCGTGCAGGATTATCAGGCCCGGGCCAGCGCGCTCGATGCACAGGACCAAAGCGTGGACTGGGACGCGGTAAACAAGAATCTGCAACAATTTAAGGAACAAACCCAGCAGTCACTCCAAAATTACCTCGGCCAGGACAGCTTCAATAAAATGCAGCGGAACGGCGTCTTTCAATTCAATGAAGTCCCTCATCATTAAAGGGTAAACAGGTAAACCGGTTATGGTCGCAAAAGCCAATTTCTCCTTCAACGGCGCCGTGCTGAAAAAGCAGGTTGCAAACCGCATCCGAATTTCCCGCCGGTCAGGCGTGAGTGCGTCTGACTCCTCTCCGAACCAAACAGTCAACCAACAAACAAAACAAAGGTTAAAAATGAAAAAAGGAATATTATTAATATCTGCATTCGCGTTTTTGATTGGTATGCAGCAGTCAAGAGCGCAGTCAAACGCCTCGGGCTGGAGCAACGGCTACTATTGGTCATTATGGAGCAATTCGGGGACAGTAACCATGGGCTTTGGCGGGGGAGGCAATTTCTCTGTTAGCTGGAAGAATATCGGGGATGGGGGTGGCGGTGAGGGCTGGAATCCCGGCGGATCTAGAACTGTAGGCTACAATGTCGGCGCCCTTAGTGGTAATTGGAATAATGTTGGTATCTATGGGTGGACGACCAGCCCGCTCATAGAATATTACATCACTGATATGGGCGGTCAAAGTGGAACGTATATTGGCTCCCTTAGCAGTGATGGGGGTTCATACAACGTATATAAGCATCAACAGGTAAACCAACCTTCCATTCAAGGCACGGCAACCTTTTGGCAGTACTTAAGCGGCCGGACCAGCAACCAATCGACCGGGGCAAACCACACCATCACCACTGGCAACCACTTTAACTACTGGAAGAGTCACATTGGGAGCATGGGAAGTTTCAATTACATGAAATTGAATTTAGAAGCGTGGGGTAATGCCAGTGGGTACTTTAACGCAACGGTCTGGTAAGTCTTTTAATCATTTGATATTGCAAAGGCCGGCCGGCCTCGCAGCCCGCCGGCCTTATATCTAAAAAATGATTCAGAAAAGTGAAAGGGCGCGGGCGGGACCGCCTTCGTGGGTGAGCAGCTTTTGAGCTAATCTGAAAATTTGTATAACCGAATATATTATTGCAATCTCAGATGCTTGCAATTCTTTGATCTGGATAAAGGAAACATTTCAATGATAAAACTATTCATTTTCTGCTTTACGGCAACAATGGTTGCTGTCAGCGCTTCTGCGCAAAAAAAACCTGATAACTTGGTATTGGTCAAAGGTGGGGCTTTTATAAACAAAAAGTCCACCAACTACCAGGGAAAAGATATAACCATATCGAGCTTTTATATCGGCAAATATGATGTAACTCAAAAAGAGTGGGTTGAGGTAATGGGAAGCAATCCCTCAAAATTCAACGGCGACAATTTGCCGGTGGAAATGGTAAGCTGGTATGACTGCGTTGAGTACTGTAATAAAAGGAGTCTGAAAGAGGGCTTAAAACGGTATTACAATATAGACAAGAATAATAAAGACCCAAATAATAAGAATGATGACGATGATATAAAATGGACGGTAACGATCAATGCGGGAGACGACGGCTACCGATTGCCGACAGAAGCAGAGTGGGAATATGCTGCCGGTGGAGGTCAGATCAGCAAGAGTTACACTTACAGCGGAGGCAATGATGTGGATAAAGTGGCATGGTATTGGAAAAACTCTGGAGATACAAACTTAACCGGATTCTGGTCCTGGCCTGTGATAGAAAAAAACCATAATAAAACAAAACCTATTGGTGGCAAGAAACCCAACGAGTTAGGGCTTTACGATATGTCAGGTAATGTAAGGGAATTTTGCTGGGACTGGTACGGCGACCTGGAGAGTATGGGAGCCGACCCCAAAGGAAGTTCCAGCGGCTCGCTCCGGGTTTGGAAGGGCGGCGGTTGGATGGGCGGTGACTTCTGCTGCGAGCCGTCGTTCCGGGCCGGCTACGAACCGTTTAACCGGGGCCCCGATCAGGGTTTTCGAGTGTGTCGCGGCAAGTAAACCGGAACAAGACAGACCAGGCATTATCAAAAAATCTACTGATAGGAAAGGGGTGGCTATCAGAATAATGGTGTAAATGACTTTTAACCGGGCGCGACTTTTATTCATACCGGTAAAAAACGAGGCCGGGATTTCTCCCGGCCCCGCCTGATATTCTCAGTTTGGTAGGGACGCGCTGCTGCGCGTCCGGCCGACCGGCAGGTCGGCCCTACCATTTTAGTAACCGCCCATGCCGCCCATGTCGCCCATGCCGCCGCCATGGCCGCCACCGGCCGGGGCCGGTTTTTCCTTCTCCGGCAGGTCGGTGATGAGGCACTCGGTGGTGAGCAGCAACCCGGCAATGGACGCCGCATTTTGCAGCGCGGAACGCGTGACCTTCTTCGGGTCCACGATACCGGCCTTCACGAGGTCTTCGTATTCGCCCGTGGCGACGTTGTAACCTTCGTTGCCCTTGCTCTTCTTGACCGCATCAACGATAACCGACCCTTCGACTCCCGCGTTGAGCGCCAGCGCCCGGAGCGGTGATTCGATGGCGCGTTTGATGATGCTGACGCCGATTTGCTCGTCTTCGTTCGCGGTCTTGACGGCTTCAATCGCCGCCGCACACCGGATCAGGGCCACGCCGCCGCCGGCGACAATGCCTTCCTCGACGGCTGCTCGCGTCGCGTGCAGCGCGTCTTCCACGCGGGCTTTCTTTTCCTTCATTTCCGTCTCGGTGGCGGCACCGACGTTGATGACGGCTACGCCGCCGGCCAGCTTGGCCAGGCGTTCCTGCAATTTCTCGCGGTCGTAATCGCTGGTGGTCTCCTCGATCTGGCGGCGGATTTGATTCACGCGGCCCTGGATGTCGGACGACTTGCCGCCGCCTTCGACGATGGTGGTGTTTTCCTTGTCCACGACAATGGATTTCGCCCGGCCGAGGTCGGTCAGTTCGATGCTCTCGAGCTTGATACCGAGGTCTTCACTGATGAACTTGCCACCGGTGAGGACGGCAATGTCTTCGAGCATGGCCTTGCGGCGGTCGCCGAAGCCCGGGGCCTTCACGGCGCAGACGTTCAACGTGCCGCGGAGCTTGTTCACGACCAGGGTCGCGAGCGCTTCGCCTTCGACTTCTTCGGCGATGATGAGCAGCGGCTTGCCTGAGCGCGCGGCTTTTTCGAGCAACGGCAACAAGTCCTTCAGGCTGCTGATTTTCTTTTCGTAATTGAGGATGTAGGCGTCTTCGAGCTTCACTTCCATCGTCTCGGCGCTGGTCACGAAATAGGGCGAGAGATAGCCCTTGTCGAACTGCATGCCCTCGACAACTTCGAGTGTGGTCTCAATGGATTTGGCTTCTTCGACGGTGATCGTGCCGTCCTTGCCAACCTTGTCCATCGCCTCGGCGATTTTGTCGGCAATTTCGAAATCCCAGTTCGCGGAAACCGCGGCGACCTGGCGAATCTCGTCCTTGTCCTTGACCTTCTTGGTGATTTTGTCGAGCTGGCCGACGGCGGCCTCGACGGCCTTGTTGATGCCACGTTGGATGCCGATCGGGTTGGCACCGGAAGTGACGAACTTCAGACCTTCGCGGTAAATGGACTCGGCCAATACCGTCGCCGTGGTCGTGCCGTCACCGGCGGTGTCGCTGGTCTTGCTGGCAACTTCGCGAACCATCTGGGCGCCCATGTTTTCATAGGGATCTTCCAATTCAATTTCCTTGGCCACCGTCACGCCGTCTTTGGTGATGGTGGGGGAACCGTATTTCTTGTCGATGACCACGTTGCGGCCCTTGGGTCCGAGCGTGGCGACGACCGCCTTGGAGAGCTTCTGGACGCCGCGCAGGATCGCCTGGCGCGCCTGCTCGTCGAATATCAATTGTTTTGCTGCCATAATTTTAAGTTCTTAGTTGATTGTTGATAGTTGATAGAATTAGTCCAAAACGGCGAGGAGGTCGTCGGAGTTCAAAATCTTGTACTCCTTGCCGTCAATTTTGATTTCCGTGCCGCCGTATTTGCTGACAAGCACGCGGTCGCCCTTTTTGACTTCAAATGGGATTTTCTTGCCGTCGTCGTTGGTTTTGCCGGTGCCGAGGGCGACGATGATGCCTTCCTGCGGTTTCTCCTTGGCGGTTTCGGGAATGATGATTCCGCCCTTTTTGGTTTCCTTCTCTTCGACCGGTTCCACAAGGATGCGGTCGCCGAGTGGTTTAACGTTTAGTGCCATATTTTTGTTTTTCCTGTTTTGGTTTTTTGTTTAATTAACTCCCGCCGCCCGAGCGGTGGGAAAATTATTTCTTCTCGTCCACGACTTCGGCGTCGATGACACCTTCGTCCTTCTTTTTGTCGTCGGACTTCGGCTCGCCGCCTTCTGGCTGCGCACCAGTTGCACCCGCCTGGCCTTTTTCGGCTTGGGCCTTTGCGGCAGCTGCCTTGTAAAGTTCGGCGGAGACCGCCTGCCAGGCCTCGTTCAGCTTCTCGGACGCGGATTTGATCGCGGCCGCGTCGCTGCCCTTCAGCGCTTCCTTCACTTCCGTGACGGCCTTCTCGATCTTGGTCTTGTCGTCGCCGGAAATCTTTTCGGCGTTGTCCTTGAGCATTTTCTCGGTGCGATACACCGCGCTGTCAGCCTCGTTGCGCGTCTCAACTTCCTCGCGTTTGGCCTTGTCCTCGTCGGCGTGGGCCTCGGCGTCCTTGCGCATTTTCTCGACTTCGTCCTTCGAGAGGCCGCTGCTGGCGGTGATGGTGATTTTCTGTTCCTTGCCCGTGCCGAGATCCTTGGCGCCCACGTGTAAAATGCCGTTGGCGTCAATGTCAAACGACACCTCCACCTGCGGCACGCCGCGCGGGGCGGGCGGAATATCGGTCAGATGAAACCGGCCGATGGTCTTGTTGTCCTTGGAGAACTGGCGTTCGCCTTGGAGCACATGCACCTCCACGCCGGGCTGGTTGTCCGACGCGGTGGAGAAAATTTCCGATTTGCGGGTCGGGATGGTCGTGTTGCGCTCGATGAGGCGCGTGAACACGCCGCCCAGCGTCTCGATGCCGAGTGACAACGGCGTCACGTCGAGCAGAAGCACGTCCTTGACCTCGCCCTTGAGCACGCCGCCCTGGATGCCGGCGCCGATGGCGACGACCTCGTCCGGGTTCACGCCCTGATGCGGCGGCTTGTTGACGAGCGAGTGCGCCACTTCCACAACCTTCGGCATGCGGGTCATGCCGCCGACGAGCACGAGTTCGTCGATTTTCGCGGCTTCAATGCCGGCGTCCTTCAAGCAGGCTTTCACTGGCGCGATGGTGCGTTCAAACAGGGAATCGCAAAGCTGTTCCATCTTGGCGCGGGTGAGCGATTTCTGGATGTGCTTCGGTCCGCTGGCATCCGCGGTGATAAACGGCAGATTGATGTCGTATTGCTGCGAGCTGGAAAGAGCAATCTTGGCCTTTTCGGCTTCTTCCTTGATGCGTTGGAGCGCATCGGGCTGCTTGCGCAGGTCCATGCCGCTGTCCTTTTTGAATTCGTCGAGGATCCAGTCCATGAGCGTGTTATCCCAGTCGTCACCGCCCAGGTGGGTGTCACCGTTGGTGGCCTTGACTTCGAACACGCCGTCGCCGATTTCCAGCACGGAAATGTCGAACGTGCCGCCACCGAGGTCATACACGGCAATTTTTTCGTCCTTTTTCTTGTCGAGACCGTAGGCGAGCGACGCGGCGGTCGGCTCGTTGATGATGCGGAGCACTTCGAGTCCGGCAATGCGGCCGGCGTCCTTGGTGGCCTGGCGTTGCGAATCGTTGAAATAAGCGGGAACGGTGATGACGGCCTGCGTGACCTTTTCGCCGAGGCGCGTTTCGGCGTCGGCTTTCAGCTTGGCCAGGATCATCGCGGAAATTTCCGGCGGGGTGAAGGCCTTGGGTTTGCCATCCACCTCGACTTCAACAGCACAATCACCATTGGAAGCCTTCACGACCTTGTAAGGCATGCGTTTGATTTCCTCCTGGACCTCGTCGAACTTGCGGCCCATAAAGCGCTTGATGGAATAAATCGTGTTGCGCGAGTTGGTGACGGCCTGGCGCTTGGCGGCCTCGCCAACGAGGCGGTCGCCGTTCTTGGTGAACGCGACCACGGACGGCGTGGTGCGTTTGCCCTCGGAATTCTCCAGAACCAGCGGCTCGCCGCCTTCCATGACGGCCATGCAAGAGTTCGTGGTTCCCAAATCAATGCCTAATACTTTTGCCATATAAAAATTTAAAATTGGTTGTCTGCTTCCAGTTGCAATGCAATAACGGTGCCGTAACTCGAAAACCGCAATGAACCCATAGCAAATAAAGGGCGTAATTTACTTTTTTCCAGTTTAAAGGGTGATGGAAAACAGTGCCAAAAGTGTCACACTGGCACAGTGATAGTGCCGTTTGGCACAGTTGGAAAATCTTTCGGAGGGGCGAGTTTCACGAGCCCCAAACTTAAAAGAATTAAATCAGGGCGTCGCAGAGCTCCACCCTCCGAATTTTTATTTGCTTCCCGGCTTCATCGCCGGAATTTCGGCAAGATCCGGTGGCAACTGGTCGGGCTTGAACGTTTCGACCTGAAGCGAAATCAAGCTGACAAACGGCACACCAAAGTTCACCGCGCCGTTGGAGCGGTCCACGATGGTGGCGACGCAGGCGACATTGCCGCCGAGGGCGCGGACAATATCAATCGTCTCCTGCACGCGACCGCCCTTGGTCACGACATCTTCGACCGCGAGAATTTTTTCGCCGTCGGAAATCTTGAAACCCCGCCGCAGCACGAGTTTGCCCTCCTCTTTTTCCACGAAGATAAACCGCACGCCGAGCTGCCGTGCAACCTCTTGGCCGATGACCAGGCCGCCCATGGCCGGCGCGATGACGGTGGCAACGCCGAGGACTTTGGCTTTCGCCGCGAGGGCGTGTCCGAGTTGCTCGACGATGGGCATTTGTTGAAGCGCGAGCGCGCATTGGAAGAACTGGCGGCTGTGCAGTCCGCTGCGGAGGATGAAGTGGCCGTCGAGCAACGCGCCGCTGTCGCGGAAAATCTGGAGGACTTCGTCTTGTGTCATGTAAAAGAGTGTCGAGTGACAGGTGGCGGGTGACAAGTTCCAAGTTTATTGCTGTAGCGTCGGCTGTCCTCAGCCGATCCGTGCGCTGAGGACAGCGCACACTACAGTTGCTTTCTGCTGGCTTCTGAATTCTGAATTCTGAATTCTTCGTCCATGCGGAAGTGGATCAAGTTCGTCATCGCCATTCTCCTGTTGCCGGTGTGCGCCGGCGCGGCGATGGCGTTGTGGCAGGTGTTGTGCGCCAGCGGCCGCGCGGACACGGTCTGGGTGCCCTTGCTGGCGGGAGCGGCCTGCTGGCTGGCGGTTTTCCTGTTGCTGCCCAAACCCATGTGGATTTATGTGTTCGGGCACGAACTGACTCATGTGCTCTGGACCTGGGTTTTTGGCGGGCAGGTGAAAAAAATGAAGGTCAGTTCCGCGGGCGGCCACGTGGTCATCTCCAAGAGCAACTTCCTCATCGCCTTGGCCCCGTATTTTTTCCCCTTCTACGTGGCGTTGGTAATTGCCGTGTTTGCCATCGGCCATTGTTTCTGGAACTGGGCCGATTACCTGGTCTGGTTTCATCTGGCGGTGGGCGCGGCCTATGCCTTTCACGTGACGCTGACGTGGCATGCCCTGAAGACGCAACAATCGGACATCACGTCGCAAGGCTACCTGTTTTCCGCCGTGATCATTTTTCTCGGCAACGCCGGCGTGCTGCTGCTGGGGCTTCCATTTCTGACGGCCAAGGTCGTCTTTTTGAAGGCGCTCGAGTGGTGGCTGGAGGACACCGGACACGTTTTAAACTGGCTGGCGGGACGTTTCAAATGATTCAGCCGGAAACATGTCAACAATTCTGTCTTGAATAAAAACTGATTGGCGTCAATCTTAAGCCGCACCGTATGGACCTGGGCGATATTTTAAGCAAACCGCAAATTCTTCCGGATTTGCGCGCGACCAACCGTTGGGAAGCCATTGACGAGCTGATTGCCAATCTGGTCGCCACCGGAAAACTGCAGCCCGGCGACCGTGACGCGGTCACCGCCGCGGTCAAGAAGCGCGAAACTTCGATGAGCACCGGCATCGGTTTCGGCATCGGCATTCCGCATGCCTCGACCGATTTGATCTATGAGGTCGTCGGTGCGCTCGGCCGTTCCAAGGCCGGCGTGAACTTCGATGCCTTGGACAATCAGCCGGTGAAGCTGGTGATGCTGTTTCTTGTGCCGCAGGGCCAATTTCAAAAACATCTCCACACGCTGGCCAACATTGCCAAATTCCTGCATAAACCCGATTTCCGCCAGGCCCTGGAACAGGCCCCCGACGCCGACGCGATGCTCAACATCATCAAGGAATACGGAAAAAAGTAGTTTCGGTGGCTGGCCGGCAGCGTCCCTGCAAGTCCGCAATCTCCGTGCTTCAGGCGAAGCCGGCTTGTGTAAGTCGCCCTCTGAGATTTACCCGCACCCAAAGCAGCGGGCTTGGGCCTTTTCAATATTGTGTAGCCGCCGACATCAGTCGGCGCAATTTGAACAAAGGAGAACGATATGGCGCGAACTGACGTTCGCGGCTACGAGATTTATTGGCCCGGTTAGATTCCAAAGAGATGGCTGTTATCAATAACGGGGCACGTTGGAATCGATTTCGTCCGACCAGGCGGTGATGCCGCCCTTGACGCTCTTCAGATATTTGAAGCCCTGTTCGCGCAGAAAGCCCAGCGCTTTGAGCGAACGGACCCCGGCCTTGCAATGGAGATAATAATGCTGGTTCGGGTCGAGTTCGGTGAATCGTTGCTGGATCTGGCTCAACGGCAGCAGCGGCACGCCTTTAACATGGGCGATCTCATATTCGTCCGGCTCGCGCACGTCGATGACCTTGATGCCGAGCTTCGGATCGTCGAGCGCCTTTTTCATGTCCTGCACCGTGACTTCGTCGGGATGTGCGCCGGGGTTGGCCGGTTCGGGCACGATGCCGCAGAACATTTCGTAATCGATCAATTCCTTGATGGTCGGATGTTCGCCGCAAACGGGGCACGCCGGGTCGCGCCGCAATTTCAATTCGCGGAACTTCATGTCGAGCGCGTTGAACAGCAGGAGACGGCCGACGAGCGAGTTGCCTTTGCCGAGCGCGAGTTTAAGAATTTCCGTCGTCTGGATGCAGCCGACGATGCCGGGCAATACGCCCAACACGCCGCCTTCGGCGCAACTGGGCACCATGCCGGGCGGCGGCGGTTCGGGATAAAGACAACGATAACACGGCCCGCCGAGGTGCGGAGCGAACACGCTCGCCTGGCCTTCGAACCGGAAGATTGAGCCATAAACATTCGGCTTCTTGAGCAGCACGCAGGCGTCGTTCGTGAGATAGCGGGTCGGGAAATTGTCCGTGCCATCCACGACTATGTCATAGGGCCGGATAAGGTCGAATGCGTTTTCCGAGGTGATGCGGGTGTTGTGAATGACCACCTCGCAATTCGGATTGATGCCCGCGATGGTTTCCTTGGCGGATTGCGCCTTGGGGCGGCCCACGTCGGCATCCGTGTGCAAAATCTGGCGCTGAAGATTGGAGTAATCGACGGTATCGAAATCCACGATGCCGATTTTGCCGATGCCAGCGGCGGCGAGGTACATGGCGATGGGCGAGCCGAGGCCGCCGGCGCCGATGCACAGGACGCTGGTGCCCTTGATTTTCTTTTGGCCTGCCAGACCGACTTCAGGCAGAATCAGGTGCCGCGAGTACCGGCGGATTTCGTCATTGTTCAGTTCCATAAATCGAGTTGATAAGAATATTGCAGTTGCGAAATAAATCAAGTCAACGCCACATGAAACCGGATGCCACACCCCAAGTCGCCGCTGCGCACCTCAAAAAGGCTTCCCGGTTGCGTCCGATGCTGGCCATCGTGCTGGGCAGCGGATTTCATCATGTCCTCAGCGAACTGCGTGTGGACAAAAAGATTGCCTACGCCAAAATCCCCGGTTTTCCCAAACCAACCGTAAGCGGCCATGCAGGCGAGTTGTATTTCGGCCATCTGGGCAAAACGCCGGTGATGGTCCTGAGCGGGCGGGCGCATTTTTACGAAGGGCATCCGATGCAGTGGGTCACGTTTGCCGTCCGCGCGCTGGCGGCATTTGGGATTCGTGATTTGTTGCTGACGAACGCGGCGGGCGGCATCAACAAAAAATTCCTCGCCGGCGATTTCATGGTGTTGACCGACCACATCAATTTCATGGGGACCAATCCGTTGCGTGGGGCTCCGCACTTTGTTGACCTGACGCACGTCTATGATGCGGAATTGAATGCGCAGTTGTTCCGGGCCGCAAAAGATTGCAACTTGAAGCTGCGGCGCGGCATCTATCTGGCGGTAAGCGGTCCGAGTTACGAGACGCCGGCGGAAATTCGCGCGTTTGCCCGGCTGGGCGCGGATGCGGTGGGCATGAGCACGGTGCCGGAGGCGATCGTGGCGCGGCAATGCGGCTTGAACGTGGCGGCGGTTTCGTGCATAACCAATCTGGCGGCAGGCATCAGTCGGGAGAATCTGTCGCACGCCGAGGTGCTCGAGACCGCAGAGCGCGTAAAATCGTCAGGCGCGCACTTGATCAGGAATTTTGCGGGGCTTTACCTCAAAGGCAGAATGAAGAATGAAGAATGAAGAAAAAGTCAAAGCCTCCTCACCGGTCTTCGCATCAAGGCTACGACCCGGCCGGCGTCGGCTGTTACGGGAAAAACTGATCGCTGCGGCGGCAAAAGCGCGGGAACGCGCGGTGGCGCCGTATTCAAAATTCAAGGTGGGGGCCGCCTTGCTGACGAAGGGTGGCGAAATCATTCCGGGCGCGAACGTGGAGAGCGCGAGTTATGGTTTGACGTGCTGCGCTGAGCGGGTGGCCTTGTTCAGCGCCTTGACGGCCGGGAAAAAGGATTTGATTGCAGTGGCGGTGGTCGCGCGCGCGCCGGGCGGACCGATGCCTTGCGGAGCATGCCGCCAGTTGCTGGCGGAATACGCGCCGGCGGCGACCGTGTGGGTGGCGGACAGCCACGCTTTGGGCCGGATCAGGGAATTCAGGGTGCAGGAACTGCTTCCCTCCGCGTTTGTCATTCCTTGAAATTTTTCCAAAGCAAAGATAGGCTGGAACGCTCTGGTGGTTGAATGAAACCTGAAATCGTATTTGGTCTGGAGAGTGCGGCGTGGCCGGCTTTGCTGGTCAATGCCAGCTGCATGATCCTGCGCGCCAATATGGCGGCCGTGAGCACCTTTGGCACGGCCATCGCCAGCGAATCCCCTCCCCTGTCGGCCATCTGGGCGCCGGAGAACACCGGCACCCCGGAGGACTTTTTCAAACGCTGGGCGTCCTCATCAAAAGTGACCCTGGATTTGAAATTGAAGGTCACGACGGGAGCAACCTTGAATTTCACCGCGGTGATTTGCTCCTTTGCCCGGGAAGGCAGCAAATGGTTTGTGATGCAATTGCTGCCTGAAACCGTGACCGGGCCCGTTGCGGCTCACGGTCCCGCTCCAGTTCAGGTTCCGGTTCCAGCTCCGCCGGCTCCGGCCGCCGTGACCATCGTGGAGGAACCCAAAACGGTGACGGAGAGCGGCGGTTTGCTGTTCAAGCAGAAACTGGAGTGCGCCTTGCAACTGGCGCGCACGGTGGCGCTGGATTTCAACAACGCCTTGACGAGCATTCTCGGCCATACCTCCCTGCTGTTGAGCAAGGCGGAGGCGAACCATCCGTGGCGACATTCCCTGCTGGAGGTGGAAAAATCAGCCTCGCGCGCGGCGGAAGTGGTCAACGAACTGACCGTGTTCAGCCGCCAGGAAAAGGAAGGACACCTGGCCCCGGAGGGTAATTTGAACACGGTGGTGACCCGGTGCGTGGACTTTTTTCAAGGTGAGAAAAAGACGGGGATTGTGTGGAAGACGCAATTGGAGCGGGAATTGTTCTCGGCCCGATTCGACGAGGCGAAGGTGCAACAGGCATTGACGAAGGTTTTGGAGAACTCGGTCGAAGCCATCACCACGCCCGAGGGGCAGATTGTGGTCCAAACCCGCAATGTGGAACTGGCGGAGGCGACGCAGGACCGCAACGTGCGGCTCGCTCCGGGCGCGTATGTGTGCATTGAGGTAGGCGACAACGGTCCGGGGATCGAGGCGGATGTGCTGCCGCGGATTTTTGAACCCTTTTTTACCACCAAAGGCAGCAGCCATCGCGGGTTGGGGCTGGCGCTGGTTTATGGCATTGTGACCAACCACGGCGGGGGGGTGGCGGTGTCCAGCCAGCCGGGGGCCGGCACGTCGGTGCGTATTTATCTGCCGGCGGAAAAACAATTTGTGATGCAAAGTGCCGGTGCGGATGCGGATTTGACCGGCACGGAAACCATCCTGGTGGTGGACGACGAAGGTTTGCTGTTGACGATGGCGGAAACGATTTTGACCGAATATGGCTATTGTGTATTGACGGCGAACAGCGGCCAGAAGGCGCTATCCATTCTTTCCGGTGAAAACGTCCAGATTGATCTGGTCGTCACGGATTTGGTCATGCCGGCGATGGGCGGGCGCCAGCTTATCGAACGCATCCGGCAGGTGGCGCCGGCGATGCGAATCTTATGCACGAGTGGCTATGTGCTGCCGGCGGACAAACAAGCGGGCATACCCTATCTGCAAAAACCCTTTACCAGCCGCGAATTTCTAGCCAAAGTCAAGCAGCTGCTGGCTCAAACACCGGCTGTTGACTAATATAGGGGTTTTTGTTTAACTTTGCTTATTATGCAAATTGAAAGTCTAAAAGTCTTCTGTGATCTGGCAGAAACAGAAAGTTTTACCAAGGCCGCCCAGATCAATGGCGTGACGCAATCAGCCGTGAGCCAGCAGATCAGTTCGCTCGAACGCACGTTCAAATCCCTGCTCATCGAGCGCAGCAAGAAAAAATTTCGCCTCACGCGCGAAGGCCAGATGCTTTATGATTTCAGCAAGCAAATCATCCAGACCTATGAATCGCTGCACAGCAAGCTGCAGGAGTTGAAGGACATCATTTCGGGCACGATTCGGGTGGCGACGATTTACAGCATCGGCCTGCACGACCTGCCGCCTTACATCAAAAAATTCCTCAAGAATTATCCGACGGTCAATGTCCATGTGGAATACCGCCGGGCCAACCAGGTTTATGATGACGTGCTCAGTAACGTCGTGGACATGGGATTGGTGGCGTATCCGGCCAAGGATTCCAAACTGGAAATCATTGCCCTGCACAAGGATCCCCTGGTGCTGATCTGCCATCCGCAACATCCGTTTGCCAAGCAGAAATCCATCCGGCTCAAGGCGCTGACCGGCCAGAAGTTCATCGGGTTCGAACCGGACATTCCCACGCGCAAGGCATTGGACCGGATTTTGAAAGAACACGGAGTCGATCCGAAACACGCGATGGAATTCGACAACATCGAAACCGTGAAGCGCGCGGTGGAAATCGACGCGGGCATCTCGATTGTGCCGCGCGGGACCATCACGCAGGAGATCAGCAAGCAAACGCTTACGGCCCTGTCCATCGAGGACGGCGACTTTTTCCGTCCCATCGCCGCGATTTACAAGAAGAACAAGGTGCTTTCACCGGCGATGAAGCAGTTCCTGGCCATGCTCAAGGAAGTGCCGTAACTGGTTTCTGGATTTTACCACGGCGGTCTGACAGCCGGCCGGCCGCCGTTTTTGCCTGTCTGCCCCGCTATTTCAGACCGGCGGGGTTGAGCGGCTTCAAATCCTTGGGTAGGAACATGCCGTTTTTGCGGATCAGTTCACCATCGAACCAGACTTCACCGCCGCCCCATTCGGGCCGTTGAATCAACACCATGTCCCAGTGTACGGCGGAACGGTTGCCATTGTCGCATTCCTCGTACGCCTGGCCCGGAGTGAAATGCAGCGACCCGGCGATTTTTTCGTCGAACAAAATATCGCACATGGGATTCAAGATGTACGGATTGAACCCGAGGGAAAATTCTCCCACGTAACGCGCGCCGGCGTCCGTGTTCAGGATTTCATTCAGCCGTTTCGAATTGTTTGCCGTGGCGCCAACCACCTTGCCATCCTTGAATTCGAGCCGGACGTTTTCAAATTTTGTGCCGGCATAGATGGTCGGGGTATTGAACTGGATGACGCCATTCACGGAATTTTTCACCGGACAGGAAAAAACCTCGCCGTCGGGAATATTACGGTCGCCTTTGCACATCTTGGCGCCGATGCCCTTGAGGCTGAAGGTCAGATCGGTGCCGGGGCTTTTCAGCCGGACCTGGTCGGCCTTTTTCATGCGGCGTTCGAGCGGGGTCATGGCCCGGGCCATTTTTGCGTAATCCATGGTGCACACGTCGAAATACAGTTTTTCAAACGCCTCGGTGCTCATGCCGGCCGCCTGGGCCATGCTCGGCGTGGGCCAGCGCAATACACACCAGCGGGTTTTATTGATGCGGTAATCCAGCACCGGCCGCAGGACCCGCGAATAAAGTTGCATCCGGTCGCCGGGCACATCGGAGTTTTCACTCGCGTTTTCACTGCCGCGGATGGCGATATAAGCCTGCACCTTTTTCATGCGGAACAGTTCGATGTCCCGCACTGCGGCGGCCTGCCGGGCATCCATGGCCATCAGCAGTTCCCGGGACACCCGCGTATGCCGTACTTCGACAAAAGGGACGGCGCCCGTCTCGCGGGAGGCCCGGATGAGCTCAATGGAAAATTCGTCAGGCACATCAATCAGGTCGAGCAGGATGTGGTCGCCTTTTTTCAGCCGGGTGGAATAATGCACCAGCAGTTTCGCCAGTTTGGTATAACGCGGGTCGGTCATATGGCCTCCAAGCTAATCGGGTCGCGGATTTTGTCCAGCGGAGTCATTGCGGCTTGTTCCCGGACATAATCGTGATAAAATACGCCCATGAAGTCATTTTTCACGGCGTTAACGGCGCTGGTATTTGTGGCGCTCGAGTTGGGCGCGCAAACAACGGCTTTTACGTATCAAGGCCGCTTGAACAGCAGCAACGCACCCGCCACCGGGGCTTACGATTTCCGGTTCCAGATATATAACGCGGCCAATTCCGTCGTGGCCGGCCCGCTCACCAATGCTCCGGTGGGCGTTACCAACGGGCTGTTCACCGTCACGCTGGATTTTGGCCCGGGGATTTTTGACGGCAGCTTGCGCACGCTGGAAATCGGTGTGCGCACCAACGGTGATACCGGGGCCTATGTGGTACTGTCGCCGCGCCAGTCGCTGACCTCGGTTCCGTATGCCATTCAGTCGCTCAACGCTTCCAACGCAACCGTTTTGACCGCGCCGTTGCAGGCCACGAACATTATCGGAACCCTTCCCAACTCGTTGCTCTCCGCCAATGTTGCGGTGCTTACCAACAACACAGTTTTTTCCGCCGGGGTGACGGCGACGAATTTCATCGGCAACGGTTTTGGCCTGTCCAATCTGCCGGCCACCAGTCTCAGCGGCACCATCCCGGATGCGCGTTTGTCGACGAATGTAGCGTTGCAGAGCAATCCCAGCTTGAATTTCGCCGGCAACGTTGCCGCCACTAACTTCACCGGGGGCGGGCACGGGTTGACCAACGTGCCGGGCGCGTTCTTCTGGGTGACCGTGGCCGGGACAAATTCTCAAATTTTTCCCAACGTCGGTTATATCGCTACCAACAATACTGCGCCGGTCATTTTGACGTTGCCCTTGTCGCCGGCCGTTGGTGACGTGTACAAGGTGGCCGGGGTGGGTGCGGGAGGATGGATCATTGCGCAAAACACCAATCAAATCATTCTCGCCGGGAACCTTGCCAGCGGAGTCGGG
>Ga0265338_10001424_pt1 | contig 38873 bp, 35 predicted proteins | sample 42126metaG_FD_193579 | JGI IMG/M metagenome (GOLD analysis project Ga0265338, IMG submission 193579) | Rhizosphere microbial communities from Carex aquatilis grown in University of Washington, Seatle, WA, United States - 4-21-26 metaG | ecosystem: Host-associated > Plants > Roots > Rhizosphere... | reverse complement strand
GCCACATACTAAACGCCCGCATCTTCCGCGGCAATGCGAGCTTCCTCGGCAATAATATCATCATCCGAAGCGGCATCGGCGAACGTCTCTTGCACGACTGTCTCACCGACAGCCACAACATCCTCCGACTCAACCACGGACTCATCGAGGCTCAGCTGAACCTCGGCATCGTTCATGATCTCAGCGGCTTTTTGTTCCGCATTCACGCTGTCATAGTTCTCAACCTGCGAAATGACTTCGCGGTCGATGGCTTTTTTCGCATCAATGTGAATCTCAGAAAAAGGCTCGGCTTGGAAAATCGACACGAAGCCGATCTTCGCCAGCTCCAGCAGCGACAAGAACGTCAGCAGCACTTGATTCCCGCGATGCTCTTGATCCGTGATCAACTCCGAAAACATCGTGCGGCGGCCGACGACCAACTTGTCCTTGATCTGCATGATGCGCTCACTGATCGAGAGCATCTGCGCGGCCACGCGGTGGACCGTCTTTTTCATGTTTTTAACGGCTAAACGATAAGCAGCGATCAAAGAAAATAACGGATTCTCTTCCAGAACCAGTTCGCCCTCTTCCAAGGACTCAATCTCTTCGCGCTCACCACGGCGGAAGACATCGCGGCCAAGCAAAGGCAACTTGTACAGCTGTTGCGACAGTTCCTGGAACTTCTTGTACTCCATCAGCTTTTGAACGAGCTCTTTGCGCGGATCTTCGGTGATCTCTTCGCCCTCTTCATTGTAATTGGGCAGGAGCATCTTCGACTTGATGTGAATCAAAGTCGCCGCCATCGCCACGAATTCGCCGGCAACCTCGAGATCGAGGCGGCGCATCGTCTTGATGTATTCCAAATATTGGCGAGTGATTTCATGGATATTGATATTAAAAATATCCATTTCCTGCTCACGGATGAGGTGCAGCAAGAGTCCTAGCGGACCTTCAAATCGCTCTAACTGAACGTGTATGCTCATACTAGACCAAAGTTCACCAAGTTAGCCCGGCTTTTTCAAGGGTTTTCTAGGCCTAAATTTGCCTAAATCCTAGGCTATTTTGTTCGCTAGGGTCTGCGCTAAATCGAGCAAATTGTGCCCGATGAACATCACTGGGGCCGCGAGGACGCCGCCCACGAAGAAGATCAATATAAACAGGGCTATGGAGAGTTGTCCTTGATGCTGCTCGAGCCACATATTCCAGCGAATGGGCAAAAACGGGGCAATGACCTTGCCGCCGTCCAAGGGGTTGATCGGGATCAAATTGAAGATCGCAAGCGTGATATTGATAAAAATAAAATTGATCATAAGAGTCTCGAGAGCCGTGCCTGTCGATCCGGCCGGACCCTTCACATGCAGCACCGCGAGCACAAACACCGAAACAAAGGCGAGCAGGAAATTCGACATCGGCCCTGCGAGCGCGATCCAAAACATGTCCTTCATCGGGTGCTTTAGGTTGCGGGAATCGACCGGCACCGGCTTCGCCCAACCGAACATCCATCCCGTGTGAAACAAAATCGCCGACAGCGGCAAAACCCACGTTCCAATAGGGTCTCCGTGCGACATCGGATTGAGATTCAAGCGGCCAAGGCGCTCCGCCGTATTGTCGCCTTTCATTTTGGCGACCAGGCCATGGGCGAATTCGTGAAAGCACAGCGCGAACAAAAACGGCACGAACTCCATGCCGATCTGATTTGCAATTTCGAGAAAATTCATGTCACCCATGGCTCAGACTGTATCCCATCTGTCCGGCGATTACAAATGCGGCTCAACCAGCACACCGGACCGGTAAAAACATGCTTTTGTGCCCGCCTGAAGTTTGTGGAACGCCGGGGAGCGGAACTCGTCGCGCGTGATCACCGTTTTCTTGAGATTGACGTTTTGGTAAATCACGACGTCATTGCCATCGGCTTCGATCCGGCGCTCGAGATCCATCCACTCGGATTCGACTTTGCACGGTTCGGGCTTGGCCTGCATCAGCTTCGCATTCTTTAGGCGGCGGGTGCCTTGGTAAAGGAAGGGCGTATCGCTGATGTGCATATCGCTTTCTCTCTGCTCCGTCTCGTAAAACGGTCCGGCGAGAAAGCCGTCGGGAATCGCGAAAAACTGGTCTTTGCCGGCATCGAATGTCACGCGGCTCGCGGTGTAATCGAGTCCGACTTTCATGTCACCAATGGCGCGCGTGGTGGTCGGCTCGGTTGTGTAGTGATACGCGGTGACCGCATTGTTTTCAGCGAAGTACTCAAGCGTGTCGGTCAGCACCTCTTGTCTCGGCGCCATCAGCAGCTCATTGGCGATGTGATAGGGCGCGAGATTCTTGAGCTGCGCATTGATTTTCACTTCGACATTGTCTTTGTTGCTGATGAAGTACTGATACTCATGCACATGGAGGAAATCGCTGGCTTTTGCGTCGGGCAAGCGCTCGAAGCGGCCCGCGGGCTCCATGATCCACGCCGGGCGGCCGCTGATATCGGGAAACGGCTGCAGTGAGCTGACGGGATTAGTGGCGTCGAGCCAGTAAATTTCACTGCCATTCTTCACTTCGACGATCGCGTGATTGAACCGGCTCATGTCGGGCAGCACGTAATCGGGCTCATGCCCCCACGCGTTTTCGCCGCGCCGGACGAGCGCGACATGCGCATCCATTTTGAGGCCGCGAAGCATTGCGGTCAGCAATGAGGCGAGGTCTTTGCAATCGCCGTAGCGGGACTTTTCGATTTCAGCAAGCGTGCGTGGAACCAAGCCGCCGTTGTGCCTGCGCCAATCCCCGAAGTAGCGGAAGTTGCGGCTCATGTGTTCCATCAAAAATAAAATTTGCTCCTTGGCGGTCTTCTTTTTGGCGGCGACCTTGACCCACCCCTGCAGGGTTTTCGGAAGGGGCGCGTTCAGCACGGCCGCGTAGTCTTTGGCGATGCCGCCGAAAAATTCGGCCCAATCTTTATGCGTGGACACCCAAATATACGAGTAGTTTTTCGGGTGAAAATAGGGATCCTTTTCCGCCGTCACCCAACCCGGAATCTCATGATGGTTGATAAATTCGACCGTGTTTTTGTTTTTCTGACGTTTCGTGATCAGATGGTGCGGATCGCTGATGTCAGAATAGATCGGCACTTCGGATTTTACGAGAATGCGCAATTTTTCGATGAACATTGAGGGCCCCAAGACTTGTTCGACGGACCAGCGGCCCTCCATCAAGGGCTTACTTGTCTTCACGATATATTTCACGTGCAGGCGCGAGCCGATTTCCACTTGCGGAAACACGACCGAGCGCACTTTCATCGCGTCGTAATCTTTGGCTTCGCCCTTATCGCGGTCTTCGATCGCCGAGGCTTCGACCGGGATTTTTTCTTTGCCGTTCAAAGTGTAGGCTTCGAGCACTTCGACCGTGTCGGTGGCCGAGTTGTAGTCGATGTTGAAGAGGCTCGCGCTGACTTTCGCGTCTTCGGCTTGCACGCGGACGTTGTAGTCGACGGTTTCGGTGAACGCGCCGTTTTTTTGGACGTTATATTCGACGGTGTAGCTGTCAATTACGCTTCCCGCTTCCTCGCGAGTCACCCACCTGGCCTGAGCTGTTGAAACGAATGTAAACGCAAAAATGGAAACAATTAGCCTCACGGAACACCTCTAAATCATCTTACGGGGTCCGGCGTTTTCCGTCACTCGACCATGGTCGAAAGCACAGCGCGTTGACATCAGTCCCATAGGTTTTTCACCGATAAGAGAACTGGATGAAAAAAGTCATTTTCGACAATATTCACGGGTACATCACGCTCAACCAAGTCGAAACGCGAATCTTGGAAACGATGTACTATCAACGCCTGCGCTGGATCCGGCAACTGGGCTTTAGTTTTTATATTTTTCCGGGCGCGACACATACGCGGCACGCGCACGCGCTCGGCGTGTCGCATGTCATGGACCGCATTCTGAAAAGTCTCGGCCTCGCGGCGACTGACGACAAGTTGTTCGATCCGAAAGCGCGCGATGAGCGCACGACGTTTCACCGCATGATGCGTCTGGCGGCGATGCTCCACGATATCGGCACGTTTCCGTTTTCGCACTCGATTGAAATGGCCTACATCAACCACTGGCGCCACCAAGCGCAAGTGACGAAGCCGAAGTACACCGCCAACCACGAAGTGCTCGGCAGCCATATTATTTTAAATACGGATTTTGAAGGCGGCATCACGCAAATTTTGAAAGAAGAAGGCATCGATCCGGTCGAACTGTCGAAGATCATCGCCGGAAATTCCTCAAACGTGTTGGCGAATCAGCTCATGCACGCCGACGTCGACGCCGACCGCATGGATTACTTGATCCGCGACGCCAATCACACCGGCGTGAAAATCGGTTTGTTCGACCTCGATTTCTTGATCCGCAATTTGCGTTTGCACACGCAAGACGAACAGCAATTCTTATGTATCGCGGAAGACGGGATCAACGTCGTCGATTCGTTCCTCGTGTCGCGCTACTTCTGGTATAGCCAGATCATTCACGAGGGCACTGGCTACAAATTCGATTTGCTAGCGGCGAAGATTTGCGAATATTTCTTGGAACAGGGACTGTCGTTTTCATTCGACACGTTGATGGACAAGGTCACGATGAATCCGTACGAGTACTTCACGTTTAATGACTCGTACTTTATGGCGCGCCTACATGATTTTCTGGCCGGCCGCGCGCGCCATCCGATGATTTCGGAGTTGAGCGATATGCTCGCGCGCCGGATTCCGCCCGCGCAGATCCGCGTGGCGCCGATCAAGCCTACGATTATCGAGAGCGAAGAGCATCGCAAATCGTTGATCAAACAATGCCAAAAGGCCGTCGAATGGTTGACGGAAGAATTGCGCGCGATGGATCCGAACGCGTGGATGATCGTCGACATTCCGACTCGCGACGTGATGTTCACCAAAAGTTGGGACACTACCGGCCGGGATAAAAAGACGGCGTTGGCCTCCCGCGATTCGGTGAAAGTGTTGACCCGTCATGGGGAATTGCGCTTATTGGTCGATGCTTCCGGATCGTTGATGAAGATTTTGAGCCATTACCGAAATTTTATTCCTCGGGTGTATTTGAGCCCGAAGACTTACGCTAAACTCGAAAAACGCGGCGTCTTGGAAAAGATGCGCACGATGCACTGGGATTGAGCAGATGGAACGCTTTGGTAAGTTCGAACTTTTAGAAAAGATCGGTGAAGGAGGCATGGCCGAAGTGTTTCTGGCCAAGCCGTCTGACGCGTCGTTTTCGAAGCTCGTGGCCGTGAAGCGTTTGTTGCCGCAACTCAAAGACGACTATTCTTTCCTCGAAATGTTCCGCCGCGAAGGTTCGATCGCGATGCGCTTCCGCCACCCCTCGATTATCGCCGTCTATGAAATGGGCGCGATCGAGGGCCAGCCGTACATTTCGATGGAATACTTTCCCGGCAAACCCGTGGCGCGCATTATGAGCCGCCTACGCGATTCCGGCCAGACCCTGGCGCTTTTGGATAAAATCACGATCGTGAAACGGATCGCCGAGGCCTTGCACTACATCCACGAGTTTGCCGATTACGGAGATGCGTCGCAGATCATCCACCGCGACATCAGTCCCCACAATGTTATGATCGGCTTTAACGGCGTGACGAAGCTGATCGATTTCGGCATCGCCAAAGACATCAATCAAGAGACCACGCAATCGCGCATGATCAAGGGCAAAGTTGCGTACATGAGCCCCGAGCAAACGCGCGGCGATGTCTTGACCAAGCAGACCGACGTTTTCTCTCTGGGAATCGTGTTCTGGGAATTGCTCGCTAAGAAAAAATTGTTCACGGGCAAGACCATCCAGGAGGTCTCGGCGAAAGTAAAAGAATGCCGTGTGCCTTCTCTAAGCGATATGGATCCGAATATTCCGCCCGAGATCAACCGTATTTGCCTCAAAATGGTCACCGAGCAATTGCATATGCGCTATCTGACGGCGGGCGAAGTGGCTTCGGATTTGAACGACTTTCTGCGCGTGGCCTCGGCCGAATCGCGCGAAAAGAGCATTGCGCGCACGATGGAAAAGCTTTTCCCCGAAGAGTTGGCCGAGCTGCGCGATCAATTGCGTCTCCACGAGGGCACGCAGGACGGAATTTCGGCTTCTTCTGGCGGCGGCCCCTCCGCGCAAGCGTATACGACGGCGAAGATCCGCTCAGTCAAACGCCGCCGTATTCGCAAAATAAAGGATTCCAATTTGCCGGCGCTGCTGGCGATTGGTGCGGCCGCGTTTATGCTGTGGAAGATTTCGCCGCGTCTGAAAGCCATTGCGAAAAATTGGCTGCCCGCGCCGGCTCCCATCGCGCAAACGCAGGCGCCCGTTCCCGCGGCGGCCGTGGCTCCCGTCGAGCGCAAACCCGCCGCAAATCCTTGGGCGTTTGTCACAGTGACGGCCGGTCCTAAGGCGACGATCTGGCTAAATGGTGTGATTTCGGGTCAAGGTTCGGTGACGGCGATGCAAGTGCCGTCGGAACAGCCCCTGACGGTCAAGGTTTGGCAAAAGGGTTGGAAAAAGGCGAAGGTGCGCACGTTCACGCCTCTCCCCGGCTCGCAGAATTTTATCGATGTGGCTAGGTAGCCTTCAGCACCTTGTGAATTTCATCCACAATACTGGCCAATGAGCTGCCCGGCCCGAAGACCGCGGCAATTCCGCTTTTCTTAAGGAGCTTCGCATCATCAGGGGGAATAATCCCGCCGACAAATATCGGTTTTGGAACTTTTCTCTGCTTGAGCAGATCGTGAACCGCCGTCACCAATGGAATATGCGCGCCGGATAGGATCGAAAGGCCGACGATGTCGACGTCCTCTTGGATAGCCGCTTCGACCACCATTTGCGGTGTCTGATGAAGGCCGGTGTAAATGACCTCAAACCCCGCGTCGCGGAGTGCGCGGGCGACGACTTTGGCGCCGCGGTCATGACCGTCGAGACCCGGCTTAGCAATAAGAACGCGATAAGGGTTTTGCATTCCCGAGAACTTTATCCTAACATTTTAGCCAGTCAATTATCTAATAGTAGGAGCTATTATGAGCGCCCTGACCCTTTTGAGCGAAGACGAAAACGCATTCCGCGAAGCCATCCGTGAATTTTCGGAAGGCGAAATCAAGCCCCTGGTGCACTCAATGGACGAGAAGCAGCAGATGGATCCGGGCTTAGTGAAGAAGTTTTTCGAAATGGGCCTGATGGGCATCGAAACTCCGGAAGCTTTGGGTGGCGCCGGCGGCTCATTTTTCCAAGCGTGTTTGGCGGTGGAAGAGCTCGCGCGGATCGACGGATCCTGCGGCGTTTTGGTGGATGTGCAGAACACGTTGGTGACGAATGCGTTTTTGAAATGGGCTTCCGATGCTCAAAAGAAAAAATATTTGCCGATGATGGCGCGCGAGGCGGTGGCTTCGTATGCTCTGTCTGAAAGCGCTTCGGGCTCTGACGCGTTTGCGTTGCGGTTGAAGGCTGAAGACAAGGGCGGCTCGTTTGTACTGAACGGCCATAAGCTGTGGATTACGAATGCGTATGAAGCGAATGTTTTCTTGGTTTTCGCCAATACCGATTTTTCCAAGGGCTACAAAGGCATCACCGGTTTTATCGTCGAACGCTCGATGCCGGGCTTTAAAGTGGGCAAAAAAGAGGACAAGTTAGGTATCCGCGCGTCGTCGACCTGCGAGCTGCTGTTTGAAAACTGCGCGGTACCGAAAGAAAACGTGATCGGCGAAGTCGGCAAAGGCTACAAGATCGCAATTGAAACATTGAACGAAGGCCGGATCGGAATCGGTGCGCAGATGCTCGGCATCTCGCAAGGCGCGTACGACGCGACTCGCGCGTACATTAAGACGCGCGAACAGTTCGGAAAATCGATCTCGTCCTTCCAAGGCGTGCAATTCCAGTTGGCCGAAATGCGCTGCATGCTCGAAACGGCGCGTTTACATGTCTACAACGCCGCCCGCTTGAAAGACGCGGGTGCGGACTTCGTAGAACCCGCCGCGATGGCGAAGTTGGTGTCGTCGCGCTATGCGGAGAAGATTTGCTCGATGGCGGTCGATCTGTTCGGCGGCAACGGGTTTACTAAAGAGTACCCGGTCGAGAAATTCTTCCGCGATTGCAAAGTCGGCCAGATTTATGAAGGCACTTCTAATATGCAATTGCAGACGATTGCGAAGGCGGAGCTCGGCTAACCGCTCGCGCGGCAGGCGCAGCGGCGGTGGCGGCGGCGGGACTCTGCTTGAGCAGAGCTCGAACACACACACGTCGCACTTCAAAATTTTGACAACTTATAAGTTGTCTGCCCCGGACGCGGTTAATTCGATTTGGCCATTTTCGCGGTGGAATGCGCACAACTTAGTCGGGCGCCCGACTAAATTTTGATCGGCTGAATTTTCAAAAGAGAAAATATATCGAGCTTCAGGCCAAACATCCGGCCCACGGTCGACAACACCAACAGCACGTCAGTCGCCAGCGAAGCGCGCGCCGCGTACTCGAGATTGATCCGGATTTTCTCCCCCATCAAATGCTCGACGTAGTACTTTTCCGGATCCGCCTGCCGGCTCAAAACGTCCGACTCATCGTACAGCGCGAATGACGCCGGATCCGTAATCCCTGGCTTTAACTCCAAAACCGCGAGCTGCTTGCTAGAATATTGATCCACATATTTCTGAATTTCCGGCCGAGGACCGACCAGCGACATATCTCCGATAAACACATTCCACAGCTGGGGCAGTTCGTCGACTTTTCCCCGGCGCAAGAGGTGTCCGATTTTCGTAATCCGCTTGTCGGCTCCGATCGTCAATGTCGATCCGAGATCCGAACCCACGCGCATTGACCGGAACTTCAACATGCGAAACGGCCGGCCGCCGCGGCCCACGCGCGTCTGCACGAAGAACACCGGACCCCAGTCGGTCAGCCAAATCAACAGCGAAAAAATCACGAAGAACGGCGCCAGCACCAGCAGACCGATCGCCGACAAAACGAAATCGAACAGGCGCTTCATCATTTTGCAAATTTTGAGCAGATGTCTTTAACGGCGGCAACCACGTCGGCCGCATCATCCAACGACATGCGCGAATTCAGCGGCAAACTGATCATCCGCTGGTAGGCATCGAACGCGTTCGGAAAATCCGCCGGCTTCCAACCGTATTTTTTGGAGTAGTACGAAAATAAGTGAATCGGCTTGAAATGCACCGAAGTGCCGATATTGCGTTCATTGAGTTGCTCGATAAACGCGTGGCGGTCGATCTTCAAGGCTTCGAGCTCAAGCAGGATCACATAGAGATGGTGCGACGACTGTACGCCGGGCTTATTCCGCAACACGCGCAAGAATTTCGAGCCCGCGAACTCGCGCTCGTAAAATTCGAAAATCTGCATGCGCTTGGCGAACAGTTCGTCCAGGCGGCGAAGTTGAATCAAGCCCAGCGCCGACGCCATTTCCGGCATGTTGAATTTAAATCCGGGACGCTCGACATCGTATTCCCACGAGCCGCCTTTTTTGTAGCGGTCCCACGCGCCCCGGCTCATGCCATGAAGGGCAATCGAGCGGCCGGCTTCGACCAAGTCCGCGCGGCCGGTCATCATGCCGCCTTCGCCGGTCGTGATATTTTTGGTCGCATAAAATGAAAAGAGCGCGAGATTTTCGCCCGAGCCGATCCAGCGGTCGCCGATCCGCGATGGCATGCAATGGGCGGCGTCTTCGACAACGGCGATATTATTCGCACGCGCCATCGAATTGATCTTATCCATATCGCAGGGCTGGCCGGAGTAATGGACCGGACAAATCACTTTGGTTTTTTTGGTAATGCGCTTTTCGATTTCGCGCGGATCGATCAATAAAGTGTCGGGTTCCACATCGGCCAAAACTACGGAACCGCGTTCATGCTCGACAACGTTCGCGCTCGCGCAAAAGGTCATGGGCGTCGTGATCACTTCCACCCCGGGGCCCACATTGTGCAAAACCATGGCAAGTTGCAAACCGGCGGTCGCGCTATTCAACGCCAGGGCGGCTTCCGCGCCCACGCGTTCTTTAAATTTTTGTTCGAATTCTTTTGTTTTAGGTCCGCTCGACAGCCAATCTTTGCTCAAAACGTCGAGGACTTCCTGGCGCTCTTGGTCGCTCAGGGCAGGTGGCGAAAACGGTAGGAATTCGGTACGCATGGCTCAAAGTACCAGGTTCCTTTTCCCGCCGCAGGACGCGCCGCGCCGGGAAAAGATCGGATTCGCTCGCGAATCCGATAGGTACCCTATTTGAAGAGCTCCGCCACAGCGGCGTCGGCGAGGTCTGCTGAGTAGCCGGAGCGGACGTCATTGACGGTCAGCGGCGCTTGGACATCGGCCATCGTGGGCATGTTTTCCATCATGAGGCCTTTGTATTGTTCCCAGGGCAAGCGCGCGGCATCGTCGGCCTTTGTCTCGACGCCGAACATGAAGTTCGGGATCTGGAAGGAGAACAAGCCTTCGCTGTCAGCAAACGTCGAGTCGACTTTGAGGTCGGGCTGAGAGTTGTAGCCGGCGCCCGTTCCATTCGCGGAAGTTCCGACGAGGGTCGCGCGGTGCGAGTTTTTGAGCAAACGCGACATCATATCGCAGGCACTGATACAGTGCGGAGTCACGACCGCCACGATCTTCTGGCTGTAACCGCCGACTTTGGGATCCGCAACGACGTTGCCGCTGTTCAAAACGTCAGTTTGTTTTTGGCCGCTCTGAAGAGCGTCGCTGATGGAAGCCATGGCCGTCGCCATCGTCGCGCCGTTATCGAGTGTCGCGGCACCAGTGTCGCCGGGCTTGATGTCCATCGTGAGCAAGTCGATTGACGACTCAGTCACGGGGAAAGCCGCAACGTCAGGTCCGTACTTCGCGCCTTTTTCGGTCAAGATCGCGAGGAGCTTGGCCGGGTAGTTTCCGTGACCGCCGCCATTGGCTTTGAGGTCGAAGATCAACGGCAACTTTTTAGCTTCGCAGCTCGCGATGAATTTCTGCATCGGGGCCATGAAGTCTTCGTGGTTATCGGTTCCCGCTTTCGTGAGCTTGTCCGACTCGAAGGTCAGGAGCTGCATGTAGCAGAACACGTGCTGGGAATCTTGAACGACCTGGGCCACGCGCAGGCCGGGAGCGCCGTCGTCGTCATTATATTGGGTCATCGCGGAATCGGGGAACATCGGGTTCTTCACCGAGAAACCGACGGTCGCGATCGCGCTGTCTTGCTTTTCCATTTTGCGGAGGACCGGGTTGTACTTCCACTGGAGCGAATTCACCGTGGGCAAGCCGAGGGCTTTGAGTTTCATCTGCGCATCGTAATGGCCGGGCGTGTACTGAGCGAACCACGGGAGCGTGTAATGTTTGAGGTCACCGCTCTCGGTGCGAACTTCGACGTCGACCGTTTTCTTGGTCGGGTATTTCAGGTCGCGGCCGAAGTAGGTCAGGGCGGCAATATATTCAGCGTAGGCGGGGCTCGACGCGTTGACGTAGGGCACGAGTTCGGCGATGGCATCGCTGGCAGGCTTGCCGTCGATCATCGTGATTTCGTTGCCGGGAGCGAGATCGTCGGCGAGAGTCGCGAGACCGTCGGGATCACTCACTTGCGCGCGGGCAATCAGCGAAGGCGACTGGCGGGTGATGATGATCTTGCCGGCGATCGGAGCGACCACGATCGGCGCCATCACGACGGGACGCGGAACGCGCGGGTTCGCGCCGAAATGCGTGTCTTGGATTCCGGCGATGCATTTGATCACGCGGTCCATAAATTCTTGGCGGTCAGTGCTGGTAATTGAGAGTTCGTCGCGCGCGCAGTCTTGCATGTGCTGGTCGACGTCGATGTTCAGGCGCTCTTTTTTGAGCGTGATCAGCGAATATTTTTGCAAGATGGTGTCGCGAAGTTCGCACACGACTTTGAGGCGGCGCTCAGCGGTGATTCCCAGGCCGAGAAGAATGTTGTTGTTGTCGATCGCCATAACCGGATGCAAAAGCGGGTTTTGCGACACGATTCCTTGTTGCGGAAGTTGCAGCGCGCCGACCATCATGCAGGGATTATTTGTCTGCATTTGCGCGTTGGCTGTGGCCGCAGCCGTGAGTGTGAATACGATTGATAATAAGATTGAACGCATGAAGCCCCCCTCTTGCTGAGTGCGTTTTCCCACAGTTACGTGAGGGTTTCTATAAATGCCTTAATTGGAGAAATTTATTCAACTTTTTCGCTTATGGTTGCGATAAGCGATATTTCGATTCGACCACTAAAAGGATGGCCCAAGTGAATATAAGCATGTGATTCACTTCGCCATCTATAAAGTTGGCCTCCGTCAGGCCGCCGAGCTGCATATAGAGTTGGGCGAGGAAAAGAGACCATCCCCAGGCTGTAATATTTCTGAGGCGCCAGGCTTTTTGCAGAAAAATCGCGATCACGCCACAGTAAGCGATAAAGCCGAAGATCCCGCAGCCGCCGAGGAATTGGATAAAATTATTGTGGGCGTGGCTGACGAATTCCTGGTCGATACCGAGTTTCGCGAAATATTGCGGAAGAAATTTATCGCCCTGCTCGACGCCGACGCCGAAGAGCGGATGGTCTTTGAACATGGCCCAGTAGCCTTGCCAGAGATCGAGTCTGACGGACTCGCTGTGGTCGACTTTCATGTTCTCCATGCCTTGGATTTTTCCGCCAAAGCCGGCGCTGTAGGCGATGAGGAGCTTGGAGAGCAGGTAATAGCCGGCGGCCACGGGGATCACGAGAATTTTGCGGGTGAACGCGACGTAGACAAGGACACAGACGATGCACGCGAGCCAAGACCCGCGGCTCACGGCGGCGATCAGGCCAAGCGCGCCGCAGGCCGCGGTGGCGATCGCGGCCTTTTTGTTGATTTTGTCGTACGCGGGTTTGAGGTGCGCAAAGAGGCCGACGCCGTAGTTGTAAGCGAAGGTCAGTGAGGCGGAGAACCAGCCGGTGGCTTTCCAGATGCCGTCGGCTTGGAATTCGACGGCGTCGCCGGGCTTGCGAATGAGATCGACGCCCGTCAGGCATTGGGCGGCGGCATAGAGACCGGTAATCGCGACGATCGCCATCCAGAGGGTGACGAGTCTTTTTTCAAATTGGTCGGACCAAACTTCTTGCAGCGCGAACGTGAGTCCCCAAAGGACAATCGTCCAGCGCATGAAGCCGAATTGAAACCAAAACGGACGCTCGAGCGGAACAAAGGCAAGGCTCAGCGCGACGGTAACCACGAAAAAGAGCAGCCAAAGATTCGTGGTCTTGTTGGCTTTGAAGATCTCGAAATGCCGGACTTTAAATTGGTAAGCGAAGGAGCAAAGACAAACCGCCCAAGCGAAAATTTCCATTCCCGCCATCGAGGAATGCAGCACGATCAGGTAGCCGAGAAGAAGCCAAGCCAGGATGTTTTTCACTTGGCCCCAGAGTGCGGGACGGGTTAGGTTTATGTCAATGAAAATGGTCTTTTACTCCCTGCAAGGACTGGGGAATTCGATTATGAATTTCCCGATTTTCCATCGCCTGCGCGAATGCGCGGACTACGATGTGAAGGTCGTCTGTTTTAACAACGGAAGTTCGGCGTTTTACAAAGCGTTTCGCGCGGAAGTTGTAGGCGTGTCGTCGCGTAAGGAATTGTTGCGGGTCGCGCGCCGGATGGAAGTGGACGCGTCGTTCACATGTTATCCGACCTGGCGGCGGGAGTTGAGCGCGTCGTATTTAACGCCGGCGGGGAATCAGTTTATTTTGCGGCCGTTCGATAATTTCTGGGCACGGTGGTTCTGGGATTTCCAAGCGGAAGCGGACCCGAAGTTTCATCACGTTGAAAACAATTTGCGGCTGCTGTCGTATGTGCCTTCGGTGAAACCGACGTACGTTTCGATGATGGAAGCGTTGGATCTGCCAGAGCAAACGCCAGCGCGCGTGTTGGGCGTTCACCCGACGGCGTCGTCGGAGGTGAAGTACTACCCGATTAAGTTTTGGAAAGAGTTGCTGCAGAAATTCGGCGGCGAGTTTTCAGAAATTTTATTGTTCTGCGGAGCTTCGGCGACGGAATTCAACTTTTGCAAGTCGATCAAGAATCAGGTGCCTGAGGCCAAGATCACGATATTCAGCGGCTTGGGCTTTCACGAGTTAGCGATGCGTATAGCGGGCTGCGCGCATTTTATCGGGAGCGATTCGGCGTTGCTGCACTTGGCAGCGATGCTCGGGCGTCCATGCTTGGGACTGTGGTCATTCGCGAATTTCCGGGTCATTTATCCGTATGGGGATCATGTGCAGATTATGATTCCGCGGGAAACATTGACGGCGAAGACGTTCGAGTACCCCGGCGCACCGCCGGCGTATTTGGCGCGGGCGTCTGGTAAGCAGGCGTTTGATATCTACACGGACGCGCCGAAGCCAAATTTCACGATCAAGCCGAAGATTGCGAACCCGGTGCGGTTTTATACGTTTTGAACGCGCTAAGAGGCCACACCCCTTTCGGAGCCGAAATCTTCGCGCTTGGGCTCCCAGAGGGCCTTCTGGGCACCTCAAAAAAATGACAACCTATAAGTTGTCTACCCCGGACGCGGTTTATTTGATCTGAAGGATTTGCGGTGGAATTCAGACAAGTTTCTGCGCGGGCAGAATCAAAGAATTACGCCGCCGGAGATCGTGTTCTTAGTCGCCGGATCGATCAAGACAAACGATCCCAATGTCCGACTCTCGGAATATCCGATCGCCGGAATCGGCGCGGATGTTTTCAAAGAAACAATACCGAATTCATTTTCCTGCAACAAAGCCGCGGATTTTTCGCCGAGATCTTTGATGTCATACACGGACGCCAGCTCACTCACAAAAACCTGAATTTGTTTGCGGCCGTGAAGCGCAATGTAGGGATGATTCAATTTCAGGGGCGTCTTGCTCATCCAAAACAACCGCGCCCGCGTTTCATTGACTTTGGCGACTGGGGCGCCCGACAAAAGATCGCCCCGAGACACTTCGATTTCACTGCCCACGCGCAGCGCGACCGAATCGCCCTCACGCGCAAAGTCGATCTCCACAGAACCGCGGCGAAGGGCCAAAACCTCTGTCGGCAAATCGCCGATCATCAAAGGCGCACCGAGGGCGATTTCGCCGCTCACTATCCGGCCCGTCACCCAACGCTCCATGCGGCCGTCGGGCAACTTCACGGACTCCAAGCCTTGCACGGGCATCAGAAACGGCTGAGCGACAGGCTTCTCAACCGGAGTCGCCAAAAACTGCGACACGGTCGCGCCCTGATACCACTTCATCGCCGCCGACGGCTCAATGACATTGTCACCGTTCAAAGCCGAAACCGGAATCACCGCCCGCGGCTCAAGAATTCCCCGCAACCGCCCGCGCGCCTCACGCACAAAGCGGTCATATGCGGCCTGCTCGAAGCCGGCCAAATCCATTTTATTTAAAACCAAAACCACGTCGCGCAATCCGACCATCGCACACACCATGCAATGGCGCAGCGTTTGATCCGTAAACCCACGAGTCGCATCCACCAAAATCAGAGCGACGTCCGCATGAGTCGCTCCGGTAAACATATTGCGCGTATATTGAACGTGCCCCGGCGCATCGATCAGCAAAAATCTCTGGGCGCCCAAAGAAAAATGGCGATAAGCCACATCGATGGTTACACCCTGCTCGCGTTCACTGCGCAGGCCATCGGTCAAAAGCGCGAGGTCGATCTCAGACCGCCCGCGCGCACGGCTCGCGGCTTCGATGGAGGCGAGTTGGTCTTCCATGACTTGGCGGGACTCATATAATAGACGGCCGACCAGAGTCGATTTGCCGTCGTCCACATTGCCGATGGTGATGACGCGTTTCAGAAGTAGCCTTCTTTCTTACGGTCTTCCATAGCCGTGTCGGAGCGCAAATCGTCTAAACGTGTACCGCGCTCGCTCACGCGGGCCGAGGTAATTTCGCGGATGACGTCTTCAATCGTGCGCGCTTCCGACGGAAACGCCGCCGTGCAGGTCATGTCCCCCACTGTCCTAAACCGCACTTGCATGCGTGCGACGGTGTCGCCAGCCTGCGGCTGAATATGAGGCGAGTTCGCAACAAGTGCACGTCCCTGCACACGAACGCACTCGCGCTCATGCGAAAAATAAAGTTCCGGCACTTCGAGTTGATAGTGCTGGATGTACTGCCAAACATCGAGCTCCGTCCAATTGCTGAGCGGAAACACACGCATGTGCTCTCCCGGCGTCAGCAAAGTGTTGTAGTGAGTCCACAGCTCCGGGCGCTGATCGCGCGGAACCCACTCGCCAAAGGCGTTGCGGTGGCTAAAAATTCGTTCCTTGGCGCGCGCTTTTTCTTCGTCGCGGCGAGCACCGCCGATTAGGCAGTCGAAGCCAAACTCGCGGATGGCTTCCATTAAAGTTATGGATTGGATGCGGTTGCGGCTCGCGTAGGGGCCGGATTCGTCCTGGGCCGAGCCGGCGACGATCGAGTCTTCGACTTTGCGGACAATCAGTCGGGCGCCCGACTGGTGCGCCAGACGATCGCGGAAGGCCAGAGTTTCCGTAAAGTTATGGCCAGTGTCGATATGGAGCAGCGGCATAGGAAAAGGCGCCGGAGCCACAGCTTGTTGCAGGAGGTGGATTAATGTGAGCGAGTCCTTGCCCCCAGAAAAGAGCAGGACAGGCTTAGTGAAATTCGCACGGACCTCCCGGAGAATTTCAATGGCTTCAGATTCGAGTTCGCGATTAACCATGTTTGGTGAGAATTGGATTCTCGCCCCCAGGTGTCAAGCGCGATTGAAGTTGGGCGGCAGCGCGCCTTTATGACTTGTGTTTTTCCACATTGTTGGGAAATACTCTGAGGCGGAGGGCCAGTGGTCTCAATCATTATTGTGAACTACAATTCGGGGGACTTGCTGCGCGCTTGCCTGGAGAGTTTGCGTAAGTTCGTCACTGTGCCGTATGAGGTCATCGTCGTAGATAACGCGTCGTCGGATGGCTCACTCGATGAACTGCCTTCTGTCAGCGGCTTACAGGTCATTCGCTCTGACGAGAATTTAGGTTTTCCGCGCGCTTGTAACTTGGGCGCAGCTTCGGCGACTGGCCGCGTATTTCACTTTTTAAATCCTGATGCAGAAGTCACCGAGAACATAAACGAAGCTTATGCACTAGCATTGAATGAGACCGAGCCGCAGATTTATGTGACTCGGATCCTGAACACGCGGGCTGGCACCGAGCGTAGCTGCCATCCGTTTCCGACTCTGAGCAATGTCTTGCGCCTGGTGCTGTTTCAATCCTCGTTTGGGCGGTGGTTTGTCGGAGCGAGCGTAATCTTGTCGCAGTCCTTGTTCGAGCGCTTGGGGCGCTGGTCGATAGATTATTTTATGTACTACGAAGACGTCGACCTGTTTTATAAAGCGCATCTGGCGAACATTAAGACCGTCCAAACCGAATCTCTCGTCGTCCATCACCAAGGCGGGTCTTCGCGCAAGGTATGGACGGATCGTCAGCGTTTAGAAAAGATTGAGCGATCAGCTTTCATTTTCGCCAGGAAGTTTGGAATTGGTTTCGATTATTTTGTCTTCAAGCACGCGGCTTTTTTTAAGGTCTTCTGGCGGCAGCCCACTGGCGCCGTCCTAGAGCTACGGGTATTTTGGCGGGAACTTCTTCGGAGTTCACTTCAACTCACCGACCGATAGCTCGGAGCGTTATAGCGCCCCTCTTTGACAGCGTCTTGCCCAGTGACTAGGTTCCATATTTCTAGCGTTGGGGAGTCTGTGAAATCAATATTAGTCACTGGTGCCGCGGGTTTTATCGGTAGCGCTTTTGTCCGTGAAGCCCTGAATAATAAAGCCAAAGTGGTTATGTATGACGCTTTGACCTATGCCGGCCACATGCCCAACATCGAAGATTGCCTGAAGCCCGGTCGTTGCGAGTTTGTAAAAGCCGATATTCGCGATTTTGACGTAGCACTTGCCACTTTGAAAAAGTACGAAATTACCCACATCGTGAACTTCGCGGCCGAGTCGCACGTCGACAACAGCATTCACGGTCCAAAACTGTTTCTCGAAACCAACATCATGGGAACGTTCAGCATGCTGGAGGCGGCCCGTTCGCACTGGACCTTGCTGGATGGTCCGACCAAGGATAACTTCCGTTTCCTACAAGTTTCGACGGACGAAGTTTTCGGGGAGTTGGAAGACGAAGGCTACTTCACGGAAGAAAGTCGCTATCAACCCAATTCGCCGTACTCTGCGAGCAAAGCCGCGTCAGACCACTTAGTGCGCGCTTGGGCTCACACTTACAAGTTACCCGTTATCATTACCAACTGCTCCAACAACTACGGCCCGCGCCAGTTTCCCGAAAAACTGATTCCGCGGATGATTACTTGTGCTTTGGCTGAACTGCCGCTGCCCGTCTACGGCAAGGGTGCAAACGTCCGCGACTGGATCCATGTGGAAGACCATGCGGCAGGCGTTTGGAAGGCGTTGTTCGACGGGGAATTGGGCGAAAGTTATTGTTTTGGCGGACGTAGCGAACGGAAGAATCTCGTGGTCGTGCAGACAATCTGCGAAATCTTGGACGAGTTGAAACCTCGCGCTGGCGGGAAAAAATATTCAGAGTTGATTTCGTTCGTCACCGATCGCGCCGGTCATGACTGGCGGTACGCCATCGATGATTCAAAATCGGAACAGCGGCTGGGATTCAATCGTAAGTACACGTCGTTCGAGAATGGCCTTCGGCAAACTGTCGCATGGTATCTCGACAATCAACCATGGATTGCGTCTGTAAAGGAGAAAGCAAAATGAGGGGCATCGTACTCGCGGGTGGCCTAGGTTCCCGATTGTACCCGTCGTCAAAAGCAATTACGAAGCAATTGCTACCGATCTATGACAAGCCGGCGATCTTTTACCCTTTATCGATTCTCATGCTAGCGGGAATTCGTGAGATTTTAGTTATAAGCACACCCCGCGACATTCCAATGATTAGCAACCTTCTCGGCAATGGATCCGAACTCGGATTGAACTTTTCCTACGATATTCAACAGTCGCCAAGAGGCATCGCTGAAGCCTTCGTTATTGGTGAACAGTTCATCGGCAACGATCCAGTCGCGCTCATTCTCGGCGACAATCTTTTTTATGGACATGAATTGACCGCAAACCTGACGAGCGCTGCCGAGCTGAAGGAGGGCGCAAAGGTTTTCGCGTACCGCGTAAATAACCCACAGGCTTACGGCGTTGTTGAATTCGACAAAAGTGGAAAAGCGATTTCAATCGAAGAAAAGCCGAAAGCACCGAAATCGAATTACGCCGTGACGGGGCTTTACTTCTACGACAACAAAGTTTCGTCAATGGCACGATTACTTAAACCATCGGCTCGCGGCGAGTTCGAGATTACAGACTTGAATCGCCTCTACATGGAACGCGGCGAATTGGATGTAGCGGTACTTGGCCGAGGCGTCGCATGGCTCGACACTGGAACTCCAGAGACACTTCTCTCGAGCGCACAGTTCGTGCAAACGATTGAAGAGCGCCAGGGATTGAAAATTGCGTGTCTTGAGGAAATCGCTTACTTCAAGAATTTTATTGATAAAAAGCAGCTAATTCGTTTGGCCGAAGAAATGCCAAATTGTTCCTACAGCCAATATTTACGCAAGCTAATTGAGACTGGGCAGCTGTAATGCCCAAAACCCTCGTCTTCGGCAAAACTGGCCAGATCGCTCAGTCGCTCAAGACATATTTCCCAGACGGTATATTTTTGGGACGTGATCAGGCCGATTTTGAAAACCCGTCAACGATTATGCAATCACTTCAAGAATTCCATCCGAAGCTAGTTATCAATGCCGCCGCCTACACCGAAGTAGACCGCGCGGAAACTGAGCGTAGCCGTGCGCGAAGTGTGAATGCCGAGGGCCCTTATGAAATTGCCCTTTGGTGTAAACGACATGAAGTCAGCCTTCTGCATTATTCTACAGACTACGTTTATGACGGATCAGGCGATCGACCATGGACTGAGGACGACATTCCCCTTCCTCAAAATTACTACGGAGAGACCAAACTCGATGGAGAACGGTCGATTCAGGCGACCGGCGTTCATCACGTAATTTTGCGCACTTCCTGGATCCACAGTCCGTTTGGCAAGAACTTCGTGAAATCTATTATGCGTCTCTTATGCGAGCGGAATGAAATCAACATCGTTAACGACCAAATCGGTGCTCCAACATACTCATTCGATATTGCCGAAGTTACGAGCCGAATTGTCTCGCATCCGAATTTTGCTGCAGGTAGTGGAATTTATAACGTGGCTAACTCTGGATTCACGAGCTGGCATGGGTTTGCTGTTCAAATCGCACAATCCCTGGTCCGCAGGCAAGTGAACACCAAAGCAAGTAAAATTGGACCGATCTCTTCAGCAGAGTATTCTTCAGCTGCCATCCGCCCGAAAAATTCGCGACTCAACTGCGACCGCCTGAGAGAGACTTTTGGAATTGAAATGCGCTCATGGCAGCTAGGTCTGGAACCCTGCCTGGATTTAATCACGACCCAAATCCCGTCGCCCACATACCCTTCTGTGGAAGCTTTTAATCGTGACGGATGCTACGCCAAACTCGACGAATAAACTTCAATACATTCAACATATACATCTTTTTTGAAATCGCTTCGTCGACATTAAGAAATGCACGGTAAAGCAAAGTTAAACGTGAGGTGGGCCTTCCCGGCACTTGGAAGTAAGGCCGTGCGAGAAGGTCATCCATCAATTTTTCGACGTAGGCATATAGGTCTTTTCCCTCAAACTCGAGACCTGCCGCACTCGCTGATTTGAGCGCGTTGAAGGGCGTGGTGAAAACCGAATAGGCTTTGAAATGTTCGTTAGTTGAATGCCGACCGAACCGGTCCATACGGTAGTAGTACAAAGGAGCGTCGATGACCGCCACCTTCGCGCCTGCAAGACGCATGAATATATTCAGCTCCCAGTCTTCATTGTGAAAAGATTGAACTTCATTGTATGGCGCAGAACGGTTCGGAAAGGCACTGAAAAAGGCACGACGAACGCCAATTCCCGAGCCGTTGGCGTTTCGCAATAGAATTTCATTTATCGGTTTGTTGTCGGCACAAAAAATTTTTCCGCTGGAATACATCATGCTCGATGAAACCAAGTCCGCGCCTTTCTCAAGCTCCGCGTGCAAGAGCGAAAAATACCAAGGGTGAACCAGGTCGTCGGCATCTATAAAGTAAACAAAATTTTGCTTTGATTCTCCAAATCCCCGATTTCGCGTCTTAGCGACACCGCGGTTGGCGGCGCTAGACAGGAGTCGAAGCTGATCATCGCCAAGAGAGTGTTCTTCCCTAAGTCTTTTCACCAACGGTTCGATCAGGTTTCCGTTTCTATGGGATCCATCGTCGAGCAAGATGACCGCGAAATCTTCGGCTTTCGAGAACGCGAGTGCGTGAACGATCGATTTTACACAGGCTTCGAGCTCCGTCATGTCGGGATTAAAGACCGGCACGATCACCGCGAGATCACGGGGGACCGTGGGCGTGACGCGGAGGACGAAATTGCCAGAGGCTTTGAATTCCCACTCAATAGATTTAGCTTCAGAGTGCACGGGAGGACACTTCTCCCCCGCCCCAACTTCGGTCGTAAAAGTCGCAGACTCTCGTACGCATTTGTCGCTAACCCAAGGGTTGCCAAGGGCCTTCAGCAAGGCTGCATTTGCAAATGCTAACTCTTGATTTCCGATGAATTCGATTTGAAACCCTTCCGATATAAGCCGCTGAAGCGCGGCTTGATTGTAACCAAAATTAACGCTAGATATCAAGTTTACTGGAAAGACACGCCATGAAATTCCACCCCAAAGTATCGATAATTGTCCCCGTTTACAATGGCGCGAACTACCTCGATAAGGCCGTACAATCGGCTTTAGCGCAGACATACGATAATTTCGAGATCTTGATCGTCAACGATGGGTCCTCTGACCACGGAAAAACCGCGGCCATCGGCAAGCGTCTGGAAGGGGAAAATCCACGCAAGGTCCGTTATTTTGAAAAACCCAATGGCGGAGTTGCGAGCGCACTCAACCTCGGCATTCGTGAAATGGTTGGCGATTTTTTCTCCTGGCTGAGTCACGATGATATTTATCATCCTGATAAATTGGCGACGCAGGTAAACTTATTGGCGACGGTGCCCGAAAGCCACCGCCATTCAACCATCGTGTATTCGGACTTTGACGTTATAGGTGCCGACGACACGAAAAAAGGAATCGTGAGCTGTCTTCCGCATCACTCGCGCGAAAATTTGGATCGAAGCCTCTATCCGGTTGTAAATGGTTTGATTCATGGCTGCACCCTTCTAATTCCGGTACAACGCCTGCGCGAACTTTCGGGTTTCGACGAAAGTTTAAAGTACACCCAAGACTACGAGCTGTGGATCCGTCTTTTCCCCATGTGCAACGTCCTCTACCTGCCAGAAGTTTTGATTTCGTCACGCGCACATGCCGAGCAGGATTCGCGGAAAATTTCCGCCAAAAGCCTCCGGGAGGAAGAGGAGGATGCACTCTGGATTGAAAAAGTGCGCGCGGTTCCCCGCGAGATGCGGATTTTGTTTGAAGGATCGGAAGCAAACTTCTTTGGAAAGCTGCTGACGCTCTTGCCCGAGGGCCGGGCCATAAGAGCTCGCGAATACTTGTTGTCCGCCTGGCAAAATAGAGAGACGGCGGCGCAGAATTCGTCACCGAAAAAAGTAAGTGTGATTGTCGTGTCAAACTCCAAAGCTGATGATTTGGACGCGAGCTTGCGTTCGATTGACAATCAGTCGCATCGAGAATTCGAAGTTCTCGTCACCGACGGCAACAATTTTGAAGACGAGCTCCGTCGGGCGATTGAATCAGCCCGTGGAGACTTTGTTGCTTTCTTGAATTCAGGAGACCGATTTGATTCTGAAAAGCTGTCCCGGCAAATCGAATACATGGGGAGTACGCAGACGCCATTCATTTGTTCGGCTTACGCTCAAGCCGGCGCCAACGGCGAACTTACAAAATATATTTTAGGCCCCACTCGGGAATTCAAAAATGAAAATATGTTTACGCTTGCCCCGTGTTTTTTCTCGACTTTGTTGGCCGAGAAGTCGGCCCTGAAGAAGCTTATGCAAATGCCCCTCTCGGGTCCGTCCCTTTTGCTGGCGAGAATCGCCAGACAAAACAGTGTAAAGAGTGTGAATCTCCCTTTGACCTGGGTGGCACCCCCTTTCGATCGCGGGTCGGACATAAAGCTGAAGGAAATGGAGTTGGCGGAATTCTACCAGTGGATGTGCTTTAATCTCCTCGGTACTCTAAGAGCCTTTCGCCAAGCGACAGCCGATTACTTAAAAATCCGCGTCTTTGAGCGCTTACCGTTTTGGTGCCAGCTCAAAATCCGCCGCTTAGTCTCTAAAGCCTAAATCTGTAATGCTTTGCATTATCTGGCGCATCCGCCACTTATTTTTGATAGTTATGCGAGTTCATGCAGCACTGGAGTCGAAAAATTGGCTTTATGTGGGCTCTGGTCCACAATGATCTGTCTACGCGCTACGTTGGCTCGTTTCTCGGCCGAGTGTGGCTCGTCGTGGGGCCCCTGATCAACATCGCCATTGTTGGCGTGGTATTTCAGGTTGGATTGCGCCAAGCAGTCCCCGGACAACAAGGGTTCCCGTGGCTCCTCGCGGGCCTCCTCCCTTGGTACTTCATTTCAGACGGATTGATTGGCGGAGCCTCCGCTATTACCGAAAAACCTTGGCTGATAAAAAAGCTAGTTTTTGACGTTAAGGTCCTACCCATTGTCCGCATACTTTCCGCATTTGCCGTACACCTCTTTCTACTAACGCTGGCCCTGCTTATTGTCTTGATTCCAAGCGGCTTAATGGGACTGCACGTTCTTCAACTCGGATATTTCATGTTCTGTTCCGTCGCTTTGGTCACGGCCATCGCATTTTCCTCTAGCGCGGTTTGCGTGTTTGCTCGGGACATGGTGAACGTCATGGGATTGGTCGTACAGTTTGGATTTTGGCTGACTCCCATTTTTTGGGACCCGGGAACTAAATATCCTTGGATGGCTAAGATTATCATGCTCAACCCTTTCAATTATATCGTTTCGGGCTATCGAAATAGCCTGGTGATGAATGACTATTGGTTTTGGCAAACGCCTCGGGAATTGGCGATTTTTTGGGTCACCACCGGCGCCCTTCTGGCTATTGGTTTTGTTGTTTTCGCCAGATTGCGGCCCGTCTTCGCGGATCTTTTATGAACGCCGAGATTGCGATCGAGATCCGGAATCTCGTCAAAGAATATCGCCTCTATGGCGATCCTAAGCAAAGATTGAAGGAAATGCTTTTTCCGTTCGCCAAAAAGCGTTCCACGCAATTCTTTGCAATTAACGGTCTGACGGCGAAGATTCCTAAGTCCCAGTGCCTCGGGATTATCGGAAAAAACGGCAGCGGGAAGTCGACGCTTCTTAAAATTATCGCGGGAATTGTCACCCCGAGTTCAGGTTTCGTGAACGTAAAAGGGAGAGTTGCTGCACTACTAGAGCTTGGTGCTGGTTTCAATCCTGAGCTTTCCGGACTTGAGAACATCGCGACAGTTTGCCAACTAATGGGCCTATCCAGCGAAGAGATCTCCGAAATCACGCCAAAGGTAATTGAATTCGCCGAAATCGGCGATCATGTCTCCCAGCCGGTAAAAACTTATTCCAGTGGCATGTTCGTCAGGTTGGCGTTCGCAGTTTCAGTCACAGTCAATCCAGACATTCTGATTATTGATGAAGCCCTCGCCGTCGGCGACGCCCGCTTTCAGCGAAAATGTTTCCGCAAGATGCAAGAGTTCAAAAACACAGGGAAGACAATCATTCTTGTGTCACACGCTCTCGAACAAGTCAGAGAGTTCTGCGACTATGCCATTTTGATGGATAGCGGAAAAATTGTCGACCAGGGTAAGCCATCTGACGTCGTGATGAAATATTTCGATCTCATGTTTCCGAAAGAAGCTCAGACGCAGGCTGATGGTTATGACGAAATCTCGATCCCCGTTTCATTACCAAACGCCGACGGGGAAAATTGGGTATCGCTTGGAAATAAGTCTGCCTTTGAAGCAGGCGCCTTCGGCGCTGGCGGCGCTACCCTAAATAGTATATATTTAAGTGGCCTGACTCCAGACCGCGTACTTAAAGGCGGCCAACCCGTCAAGCTCCGCGCCTCGTATAAATGGGATCCACAGGTCATCAAGAAACTGATTGATAAAGACTTTTACGCGGCGGATATGAGCGTGGGCATTGCACTCGCAGACGTTCGTGGAAACTATATTTTCGGCTGCAATACGATCGATAGCGGTTTACGCATTGACCCCTTCGCTTCGACTGGGGCCGAGGTCGAGTTCCGTTTTCATCTCCCCCACGTCAAAACCGACAACTACTTCTTGACGGTAACTTTGGCTCTGGGCACTCAGGAGCACCATATTCAAATGAATTGGTATGACGGATTGGCAATGATTCGCTGCGAGGCAAGCAAAAAGAATACCTATGGTGTCATAGCCATCGACTATGTCACGGAACGGTTCGACTCCCCCGCTCGTACAATTCAAAATGAGGGTACACTTTGAGCTCTCAGGCGAAAAAAATTCTATTGATTACCGATGTTCCTCCTAACGCGAAATACTCGGGCGGCCTACTCACTCTTCGTCTTGCCGAAGGACTCGGCTCCAGCAAGGTTTACGGATTTTATGTCGTGGCCGATGCCCTCAATGGGGTTAAGTCCGAATTGCCAGATCACATTGAGATTGGCGCAAAATATTTCCGCAAACCCCCTGAACGGAGCCTACGTGGCCTCCATTTGGGATGGCATAGACTCTCTTTCATCGGCGCGGCCGCGCGCGAATTCTATCGAAAATTTTGGCAGTGCCAGCGGCTTAAAAGGCAAGTTGAGAAAGTAACAAAAGAACAGAGCATCGATAAAATTTGGATTATCCTCCAGGGTCAAACGATGATTTGGCTTGCGGAGGCTCTCATCAAGAGCGGTAAAACTCCGGTGCATGTGCAGTATTGGGATCCACCCGCTTGGTGGATCCGCGCAAACTCTATTGATCGCATTTCAGCTTTCTTTATTTGGAAAAGTTTCCGTTTTTGCTTATCGAATGGCGAGCGTACGGCCACGCCTTCCTTTTCCGCTTCCAACGTCGACTGGCTAAATTCAAAGAAGAAAACCTATCCGCTCATTGGCATGATGTCCGCGGACTGGAACGAATCGCCGGCGGCACTTTCGCCTGACAAACCCATTCGGATCGGGATTGCAGGGCAACTTTACGCCGTGGACGCAATTCTTGCTTTCATCGCGAGCCTGCAATCGCTGGACTGGAAAATATTCGGACGCCCTGTCGAGTTACACTATTGGGGTTCAAGTTACGAGGCGCGGATCGAGCCGCACATAATTCATCATAATCACGTCACCCAGCTTGAATTGAACGCGCAGCTGCAAGAGTGCGAAATTCTCTATTGTCCCTATTGGTTTGATCCGGTCTTCCGCAAAGAATGCGAAACCAGTTTTCCTTCGAAGTTGGTGAGCTATATCGTTGCTGGCCGCCTCGTGTTTTTCCATGGCCCGAACTACTCAGGACCAGCGCAGATGCTTTTGGACCACGATGCCGGCGTCGTCTGCGAATCTCCCCTCGTTGAATCTATCAAGTATTATCTACGCTCGATCTATTTGGACCCGGATGGCACGGCTCGCAAAATAAAAAATGCCAGTCGTCTCTACAAACAGCTTCTCTCTCGGGAAGTCATTGCTGAGAATTTTAGAGAGTTTCTCGATGTCTGAAATCCAGGTTTTACAGATAGGTTCGCAAGACCTAATCGGAAAACGGTTTAATGGTCAGGATGTAACCCGCACTCTTAATGATCGCGGCAAATCCGCCCATCACTTGGTGTGGGAAAAAGAAGGCGCAGACCCCAATACCACATTGCTATTTGGTTGGCCGGGCCGGCGCTTTATTGCTCGATTCATCGAGCGCGTTGAGAACCGCCTTTCGATACGTTGCTGGCTGCAAATTTGGACTCTCGCATTGCTGCGTAACAAATATTTTGTGAAGGCGAAAATCGTACACCTTCACATTCTTTACTGGCCGAGTTTCATGAGCATCTTAATTCTTCCGTTAATAACTCGACGGAAGAGCAAGACGATTTGGACCATCCACGACCACTGGGCGTTCACCGGTCATTGCGTTTACGCCTTTGACTGCACCCGCTACCAGATTGGCTGCGGGAAATGTCCGGCCCTCGGAACGAACTTTAAAATGCGGCGGGACAGAACGCGCTTGAACTGGAAAGTGAAGCGCTTTCTCTACAAAAGATCGAACTTCGAGATCATCGTCGCGACCAAATACATGGAGCAAATGGTCAGGCTAAGCCCAATTCTGAACGATAAGCCGATCCATCTTGTTCCCTTCGGCCTCGATCTGGATCAATTTTCACCCGGCGACACGGCTGCCGCCAAAGCTTTGTTCGGAATCGACCCGGATACGATCGTCGTAGCGTTTCGGGCGGCTCCTGGCGGTTTCAAAGGCTACGAAAATATCGTGCAGACTTTCCGCCGTCTGAGCACCAAGAAGAAAGTTTGCCTGCTCGTTTTCGGTATCCCTAAACAAATGGAAGAGTTTCGCGATCGCTATCAGATCATTGATCTTGGATGGATTCACGATGAGAAGGTCATCGTTTCGGCCTACCGGGCAGCTGATCTTTTCCTAATGCCGTCGAGTCAAGAGTCATTCGGACTTATGGCGATCGAAGCCATGGCTTGCGCTAAGCCAGTGGTCGTCTTCTCGGGCACCTCACTTCCTGAAGTCATCAATGGCGACGAGTGTGGCTATGTCGTGCCCCAAGGCGATGACACGGCTCTCGTTAAAGCCGTGTCGAACCTGATTGAAGATCAGGAACTACGCGAGAAAAAAGGGAAAGCGGGCCGTGATTACGCCGTAGCTCACTACGATTACAATGAATACGTCGCTCGTCTCGAGCGCATCTATGGGGTTTAAGATGCTCAAGAAAGTATTAGTCTTAGGGGCGACCGGAATGTTGGGCTCCACCCTGTGGCGGCGACTTCCGAAGTTTGGCTACGAGGTCTGGGGCACAGTGCGCGGCGCAGGGAGTGAACGACTCGTCGGTGATGTCGACGCTACAAATTTACTATCGATAGAAAGAGCCATTAACGAAATTCGGCCGGAGGTCGTCATCAATTGCGTCGGCGTGATACGCCAACGCCAGGACGGGCAAGACCCCGTCGCCTGTATCTCGCTCAATGCCTTATTCCCCCATCAGTTGGCCGCATTGACCAAGAGGGCGGGGACACGGCTGATCCATGTCAGTACCGATTGTGTTTTTTCAGGCAAGACTGAAAAGCCTTATCTCGAGTCAGACTTTGCAGACGCAAAGGACATCTACGGCCGCACAAAGTATCTGGGCGAAGTTTCTGATCCCGGATGCATTACTCTTAGAACGTCCATCATTGGTCACGAGCAACGCGGAAAGCTCAGTCTTTTAGAATGGTTCCTCTCTCAAACAGGCCCCGTAAAAGGCTACACGGAAGCCATCTATAGTGGCCTGCCCACCACGGAATTGATGCGCGTCATCGGCGAATTCGTCATACCAAATGAACGGCTGACCGGCTTATACCAAGTCTCGTCCGACCCAATCTCCAAATATGACCTGTTATTAAAAATAAACGCCATTTACCATAAGGGTCTCTCGATCTCCTCTGACAATAAGGTCCGCGAAAATAAGAGTCTCGATTCCACGAGGTTTAGAAAAGAAACTGGCTGGTTCCCACCAACATGGGATCAAATGATTCGCGACATGCATGCGGACTTCCAGCCTCAAAACCAATTGCAACGCGATCTGTCATAGGTGCGCGGCGGTTGTAGTAAAGTTAGAATTTGATAGCTTTGCCGCATTGAGGACATGACGTGTTAGCACAAAAGACATTAATGATTACTGGCGGAACGGGCTCTTTTGGAATGGCAGTATTGCGCCGATTCCTGACCACCGACATCGGCGAAATCCGCATTTTTAGCCGAGACGAAAAGAAGCAGGAAGATCTCCGCCTTTCGCTGCGGAATAGTAAAGTTAAATTCTACATCGGCGACGTTCGCGATCCACAGAGTTTGGGTCCGGCTATGGCCGGCGTCGACTACGTGTTTCACGCGGCGGCTCTAAAACAGGTTCCGTCCTGCGAGTTCTATCCCTTGGAAGCCGTAAAGACCAATGTCCTCGGCACAGAAAACGTTCTGCATTCGGCGATCCACGCAGGCGTGAAAAAGGTCGTCGTTTTGAGTACCGACAAGGCTGTGTACCCCATCAACGCGATGGGAATTTCCAAAGCTATGATGGAAAAGGTCATGGTCGCGCGTTCGCGAGGCCTTTCCGGGAGTCAGACAGTATTGTGCGGAACCCGCTATGGAAACGTGATGGCTTCGCGCGGCTCAGTGATTCCCTTATTTATCGACCAGTTGCTATCGGGACAACCTCTCACTGTGACCGATCCAAACATGACTCGGTTCTTGATGTCGCTCGACGACGCGGTGGATTTGGTCCTCTTCGCCTTCGAGATGGGCGTTCAGGGCGATATCTTCGTGCAAAAGGCGCCGGCATCGACCATTGGGGACCTGGCGATCGCTCTACGCGAAATTTTCAGCTCCATAAACGATATTCGCGTGATCGGCACTCGGCACGGCGAAAAGCTTTTTGAAACGCTCCTAACTCGCGAAGAATTCGCGAACTCCGATGATTTGGGCACGTACTATCGCATCCCCTCCGACAATCGCGACTTAAACTACGACAAGTATTTTACGGAGGGCGAAAAGCACCTTTCCACCGAGACTGACTACAACTCCCACAACACCGAACGTTTGGACGTTGCCGGCGTCAAAAAGTTGCTCATCGGCTTACCGGATGTCCAAAATGCTCTGAAACATATGCGTCAGCTCCGTGAACCCATCGGAGTCGCGGGTGTTTAAAGTTTTGACTGTAGTTGGAACGAGGCCCGAGCTGATCAAGCTTTCGCTCGTCATTGAAGAGCTGGAACGTTCAGTTAAACATTGCCTTGTTCATACAGGCCAAAATTATGACTATGAGCTAAACCAAGTTTTTTTTAACGAGCTTGGGATCCGTGCTCCCGATTACTTCTTAGAGTGTGCAGGCAAAACTCCCACCGAGACCATTGCCCGTGTCATTGAGCGCGTCGATTCGGTTCTCGAAAAAGAAGCGCCTGACGCGGTCCTCATTTACGGCGACACCAACAGTTGTTTGGCGGCGTTATCGGCCAAGCGACGTCAAATTCCGATTTTCCATATGGAAGCCGGAAATCGATGCTTTGATTTGCGCGTACCGGAAGAAATCAATCGTAAGATTGTCGACCACTTGAGTGACGTCAATATGACGCTCACTGAGCATGCGCGCCGCTACCTTTTGGATGAAGGCCTCAGGCCGGAATCGACGTTCAAAGTCGGCTCGTCCATGCCGGAAATCATGGCCCGCCACGCCGACGCGATCGCACGTTCCGATGTTCACAAGAAACTCGGAATTGAGAACGGCAAGTATTTTGTCATCAGCGCGCATCGTGAAGAGAACCTCGATGATCCGAAAAATTTTGAATGTTTGCTCGAGAGTTTGAAGGCTTTGGGCAATACCTACAAATTGCCTATCATTTTCTCGACTCATCCTCGCACGCGGATAAAACTAGAGACGGCGGGCGTCGACAAGATCGAGGGCGTGACTTTCATGAAGCCGCTCGGCTTTTTTGATTACATTTCTCTTCAAAAAAATGCGTTTTGTGTGATTTCGGATAGCGGAACCATCACGGAAGAAGCGTCAATTTTAAAAATACCGGCCATTACAATTCGGAATGCCCATGAGCGTCCGGAAGGTATGGATGCCGGAGTCTTGGTCATGAGCGGTCTAAATCCGGACCGAGTTCTCGCCGCGGTAAAATTGGTCACAGATCAGGCGGCGAAAGGCTACAACTGTGACGACGTTGCCGACTATATGGTTCCCCAAGTCTCCAAGACGGTGACTCGAATTATTGTGAGCTACATTGATTACGTTCGACGGACGGTCTGGTCTGATCGGTAAACGATCTAACGGTCCCCCTTCCAATCAATGTCAAAACATCGCACTACGGGCGAATCCATAGCCAATAGAATTCTCGCTCACTCGCCAGTTTGTATCCAAGCCTGGGGAAAACATTTGTCAGAACATCTCGATCAAGATTTAGACCTCCATCACTGAAATTCCATCTCGAGTCTTTAAGTTCGACGACCAAATCAGGCTGATTTTTCGCCTCTGAAAAAAAGTCGGCGTAGGATCTACGAACAGCAGTATCTTTGTAATTAACATCGTAGAACCATATGCTAGGACCGGTATTGGGCAGGTCAGTAAACAGGTATCCTCCGGGGAAATTGTCATAAAACAATACTCGTGACTTTCCACTCCTAACTACAAATAAGTCGCTTACTAAATCTGCAATAAATTTCGCCTTAGAACGGGTTGTAATTAATCCGGCATAGGGACCCGACTCGACTCGGCTTTCAAGGCTGAAATATGGAGAGTGGTCGCCATACACGCTGTTCCTCGCGAATAGGAAGCAAGTCAAAATCGGAGCGATCGCCGTCCCCGCAGCAATCCACCTTTTGGCTTTCCATCCCAGATCCGACCCTTCAATTACTGTTAAAGCCAGGTAAAGCGAAAAAAGCGCTCCGCCCATACAACCGATCATCGCATTAACAAATCCATTGCTGCTTGTGAATGCCGTAACCAATCCGGCAACCAAGGACGGAATCCATATCAGTTTAAAAGGCTTCCCAACTTCGCGTTTTTGAGCGTCCGGAACCAGGGGAAGAAACAGGGCTCCAGCAGCTAGAAGGTAGCTCGGAAGAAAAAGAGGCCCCCTGAGTCGCTGAAGCCAACAAATTAAACCAACTACGACAAACGGAATAAGCGCACGTCGCTTGCGATTCTGTGCGAGCAGAACGTAGACAACCGCAACGCCGATCAAAAGTGACCATGTGAATCCCGATTGCGCAAGAAACTCTCTCGCAATCCCAACGATCTTCCAGGCAGACCCCGCCTGACTACCCAATTTTGTATGGAGGCGAAAGGCGGCGAGAATACTCCCCCAACCAATCACCGAAAAAAGCACAGCGAAAATCAGCGCGGGGGCACTAAAACCTAAAAGTCCAAAAAATATTTTTTGTTTGTAATATCGGTCTTGATTTCGGAAGAACACGATCTTCAGACAAATCACCGCTACAAAGGCGGCCGCAATCATAGGCGGATAACTTAGAACGCAAATAAACATGCTGGCGCCCGCAAGCGCCATGAGCACCTGAGATTTTTTGCCGGATTCCGCGAGCGAAGTTGAAGCAGCGAAAAGACCGGCGGCAAAAAGGAGACTGGAAATCGTATTGTAGCTGAAGTTTGGAATGGAAAACGGCCAAAAAAGCCAGGCCAGACTTGCAAAAGCGATGCGCTCAACGACCGGCAATGTTTGCTTTCCCAGTCGAGAACAGAAAAGACCGATTGCGATTGCAAACGCGAAAAAAAGGATTCGAAAGGTCAGCACAATTCCACTTGCGCCGGCAAGAACCGAGTAAATTTTCACCAATGGAATAAGAAGCAAACCCGATGTCTGTTGAACCGCAAATTCGTGAGTGAACGGGATTGCGCCATGGCTGAAAATCCAAGGAAGAGCAAGATAGAAGCCCTCATCTCGAAAATCGACCCCAAATTGAAGCCGGTAGAGTCCAAATACTGAGGCAGCCAGCACTACGGCAGCCAAGAGAAGGGAGGGCGCGCCTGTCCGCAGCCTCTTGATAAATGAAGACATGCTTCGACCTTCAGCCTTGATCGCGATGGTAAAACCTTTTTCCCTGTGGCTGAAACCATTCGTCCAGACTTTGAGGGACTTGCGCGTAATAACCTAAAAGCTGGCGCATTCTCTCATCCCTCGGGAAGTCTTTTCCCAACATTCTAGGATAGTCCAATTGCTGTTTCATAAATGCCCGTGAAAAAGTCAGACTAATTGCCATCCTCGGATGATCTGTTCGGTTAGGCGAAGCCGCGTGCCAGAGATTTCCGTCCATAATTAGGGCCGTTCCCGCACTTCCATTTACACGAACTGAACGCTTCAATAGTTCATCTTCCGATGGTCGTTCAAAGACCAAGTTGGAGCCGGGAACGACGCGAGTTGATCCATTTTCAAATGTGAAATCGTCGACCATCAGTAAAACAATGCACAGCAGATTGAAATCCCGGGTGAAGGTTCTTACGTCGCGATGAAATCCAGAGCCATGAGCATAGTCGCCGCTGCCCTGTCCCTCAGGGAGATTCATTATGGCTCCGAAGGAATTTAAAATATAAGGCGCCCCTCCGAAATACGCCGAAAGAAATGGATCGAGATCTCTTCTCGCCAGAAACTCTGTAAACGCCGGCCCATCTCCAAGGACATGGTGCGCAGACCCCCCAAATCCGGAATTCAATCCATTCCTAATTTGTTGAGACCTTCGCAGCTCGACGACCTTAGGTATTTGCACTTTCAATTCGTGTAGCAATCCTGCGTCAACAAGATTGGCAAAGACGGAGAATCCGGTCGACCTGATTTCTGATGAAAACTCTGCAATGCTTTTCACTTTACCCGCTTTTTTGCCTCTAAATAGTCATCGAGGGTAATGCCAGTGATAATTTTGTCCCAGAAGCGCCCATGCCGAAAATAGAAATTTCTTTGGCGGCCTTCTTCTTTCCAGCCGCATTTTTGAGTATATAGGGCAATGGACTTGTCATTGCTCTCAATAAAGGACCCGGAAAGCCGCTGCAGGCCGAGTTCTTCGAAGCTATAGCGCATGATTGCCCAGATCGCGTCCGTGGCAATTCCTTTCCCTCGGAACTCCTCATCTAGCAAAATTCCATGAAAGGCATTTCTGTTTTTCCAATCGATTTCAACCAAATTTGCCATGCCAGCGAGCAGATTATCGCGTGTGACGATCGCGAACCGCTGATCAGAACTCTTGCAGTTTTGCGCTAAAAGCCATGCCTGCTGGTCTCGAGTGGAGGTTGGAAAATGCCACCCTCCGACCATCTGTTGGATATCCTGGTCATTTGCCCATTGATGCAACTTAGGCAAATCCGTTTCTTCAAGGGCACGCAAAAAGACCAAACTTCCTTGAATGTTCATAACACCCCTTTTACGAGCTGAGGACATTAACCGAGGTGCCATGTTATCTCAAACTCTGATAGGACGGTCAAAGACAGGCGAGAACCTCCTTTGCAACGTAACGGCATTCAGCTTCGCCATAACGATGGTCGACCGGTAATGGCAAAAGATTGGTGCAAAGGGCACGCTCCCATTGCGGGATCTCGCGGGCCAAACAGTCCTTCCATAGCTGCGGGGGAAATATCTCCCGACTGTACAACGCTTGCCGCGGTACCTCGACGGCAGGAAGAAACGGATAGCAAAATGGTGCGTCTCCGTTTAGCGGAATTTGGAGAGAGTTCTTCGAGGCGAGGAGCTCATGATAAACTAGTGAATTTGCAACGCGCCGAGCCATCGCCTCTTTGTAGTCAATTCTCTCTCTAAGCATGGTTTCGCTAAAAGTCGAAATTCGTCTTGGAACTAAGTCTATTTCATTCTCGGCTCGCTGATACTCCGCAAAGGCTTCGCACTGGCGCCCCTCGATTCTGAGGTACAAATGTTTCGTCGAAGGATTTTCATTTCGAGGCCAGTCCGAGGCAAGCGATCGAGGAGAATAGAGGTACGCACCGTCCGCCACTCCAAAAAATTTTCTAGCGGAATTAAACAAATACGAATCGCACCAGCCCTTGATAAAGAAAGACTGAGTCGCGTCAATAACCGCAGCCTCTCCAAACTTGCGCGCAATCTGCGCGCTCCTTTCGTCTTTTAAGCCAAAGTAGTTCACATAAAGAACTTTGTCTCCCGGTGCCATCTCGCCGAAGACCGGGTCGAGATTTTTATCTATCGGGTAAAATAAGATCTCGACACCCGCCTCGCGGCAGGGTCCAAGTGCGGCGTCACAAATATAGTGCGGCATCCAAATCCGCTTGGGAGACGTAGATTTTAGAATCGCCGCTAAGCACCCGCGACCCGAGCTTAACGCCTCGGCTCCGCTATGATATGGAATCCCGGTCGGGTTATTGCCGGTTTCGATCTCAAAGAAACCTCCAATCGGTGTTCTCATTCGACCTCAGTCATAGCAATAAGGCGTCGCGCATCTTCTTGCGAATTATTCATTAGAATATCGACGATTGATAATCCCGGCATAAACGCATTCTTACCTTGCGGATATTGGGAAAGAGCGGGGCGCAAAAAACGAAGACGGATATTACGTGCGGCAAAATTCTCAGCACTATAAAGCTCACGACCGCCCGGCAGGTTGATGTATTCCCGGGCTCCCGCCTTGTCGCAAATATCGAGGATACGCTCTTCGCCGTTTAAGTTTTCGTTCTCAAAGCCTTGCGAAGTTCCGACAACTTGAGTCTCGATGCCCAGATACTCTGCAACTGCGACGACACTCGCCTTTGCAAAATCTCCGACCAAGTGGCTCTTCGTAGCAAGCACACCCTCTATTAGGTCACGAACAGGCTCGTAGGATTTTGCCCTTCGATATGAAAATTCAAAACCCTTCAACATCTTCTCTCGCCAAGGGCCCTCGGCGATTTGAGTGTCTTTAATTTTGCGAAATGAGCTCTGATCAGCGATGGGGACCAAAAAAAACTTTGCTTCTCCATTCATCAGAAAGCGATTGCGATTGATCCATCCTCCCCGGATATAATTGACATCATCGTAGAAAATGAATCTGTTGGCGGCTGCGAAAAGCTGAAAATATCCGGCGTAAGGAAAGAAATAAGGCTGCATTACTGCGAGCCTCACGATTGCACGTCCTCTAACGCCTCCAAAACCAAAGTTGCAATTCGTTCGACATCACTCAGCGGCAATTCCGGATAAAGAGGCAAGCACATAATCCGTTTTGATATGCCATCGGCGACAGGAGTTTCTTGCTTAGTGACGTAATTAAGCTGCGAGAGCGATGGATAAAAATAGCGGCGAGGATTTATGGAGCGCTCATTCAGCCTTGCCTTAGCCGCAAGCAATGCTCTCTCAGAGGCGAAGATCACAGGGTAATACGCGTAATTGTAATCCGTGTTCTCACGAATCTTCGGCCGCTCAAGATCGGAGTTCTTAAGTAAAATCGAGTCATAAAGCTCACAGATTTTCTTTCGAGCTGTGATAAACCCTGCTACTTTCGGCAAAAGACACAGTCCCATCGCCGCATTGAACTCGGACGCCTTTCCGTTAATTCCAGCCGGCCCGAAATTTTCCGGCCCTTCGTGGCCGAAGTTCATCAAAGAGGCCACCGTGGAATCCGTCTCGGGTAAAGCGCTGATTACAGCACCGCCTTCAATCGTGTGAAAAAGCTTCGTTGCATGAAAACTCAAGGTAGAAATATCGCCAAAGTTTAGGAGAGACTTCCCCTCAAAATGCACTCCGAACGCATGAGCTGCATCATAAATCACCTTCAACCCATGCTTCCGAGCAATTCTCTCAATCGCGAAGACATCACATGGATTTCCGTATACGTGAGTCGCAAGGATCGCCTGGGTATTCGGGCCGATCGCAGACTCAATTTTTGTCTGATCGAGAGTGAGCGTGTGGGGATCGATGTCGACGAAAACCGGCTCGCAACCCTCCCAAACCAAACTCGAAGTCGTTGCCACATAAGAGAATGGAGTTGTAATAACCTCGCCCCGAATCCTGAGCGCCTTGATGGCAATTTGCAGCGCGATCGTCCCATTGTTAACACAGCGCAGCCTTGGAGTTTCCAGCGTGCCCTTCAGAGCTTCTTCTAGTTCGCGGATGAGAGGTCCGTGATTAGTGACCCAACCCGAGCGCCATATGCCCTCTAAATAACGAGTATACTCCGCGAGGCTCGGTAAAGATGTCTTGGTGACGTTGATCGTTTGCTCCACCAATTGGGTATAAACCTGCGAATTCTGCGGGTCAATTGGCATACCCAGCCCCCAACTTCCGGAATTCTGTAAAGGGTAAACCACTCTCAAGGTGTTTCTCTGACCGAACTGCCTCTAACGAGCGGCTGTGTTTTCCGGACGGGGCATCGCCACCTACCAAAGACGTCCGCCGCATTGAGTTGGAGGTGGACTGTGGAAACTCGGGCACCATATCTCTATACGCCAAATATCATTTTGCCCGCGGAAGCACCATCGGCCGAACGATACAAAATGTACTTAGAATTCGAATTGGAGCCAGAGTGAGTCAAACTCGCGACTTTGACCGAGAGATTAGGGACGCTGGAGGCCACCAGTATGCTTATGGCTTCGACTTCGAGGTCATGCACCCGTATATGATTCGTAGCTTTGAGCCGTTTTTTCAACCTGGCAGCTTGCTTGAACTCGGCAGCTTCAGAGGCGATTTCACCCATCGTTTCCTATCTTACTTCGACGACATCACATGCATAGAGGCATCCGGTGACGCCATTAAGGAAGCCCAGGGCCGGCTTGGTGAAAAGGTAGCGTTCATCCACTCCTCTTTTGAAACCTTGAAGCTACAACGCCGATTCGACAACATCGTTATGACCCATGTTTTGGAACATATCGATGACCCCGTCGCCGTGTTAAAGCGCGTGAACGAAGAGTGGCTCGCTGACGACGGACGTTTCTTTTTGGTTTGCCCAAACGCGAACGCACCCTCCCGCCAGATCGCGGTCAAAATGGGGTTAATTTCACATAACGCCGCGGTCACGCCGGCGGAGGCCGAACACGGCCACCGCAGGACCTACTCGCTCGATACTCTGGAGCGTGATGCAAGATCCGCTGGCTTGAACGTACTTCATCGGTCCGGGATCTTTTTTAAAGCCTTGGCCAACTTTCAATGGGACCGTCTTCTAAAAACGGACATTATCTCGAAGGAATACCTGGAGGGTTGTTACCAGTTAGGCCAACAATATCCCGACTTGTCCTCGAGCATCTTTTTAATGTGCGAGAAGAGTCCGAGAAAATGAAGATTTCCTTTGTCGTCCCTGTATATCACAATGAAGGCGCGCTCACGAAAACGCATGAAAAGATCCGCGCGGTGTTCGCGAGCGATCTCACTCAACACAACTACGAGATCGTCTTCGTCGATGATGGATCTAAAGACAATTCTCTCAAAGAAATTTTACAGCTGAAAGAACAAGATCCGAACATCAAAGCCCTCTCCTTCACACGCAACTTTGGCCAAATGTCGGCCATGCTCGCTGGATTCAAAGAGGCGAGTGGCGATGCGGTCATCAATATTTCTGCCGATTTGCAGGATCCTGTCGAACTTATTCCGAAGATGGTGGAGAAATGGCGAGAAGGCGCGGAAATTGTTATCTGCTACCGCACTGATCGTGCCGATTCGTTTTCCGCGAAGTTATTTTCAAAATTGGCCTACGCGGCGATTCGTATGTCCCTCCCTCAGATCCCTCCCGGTGGGTTCGATTTTGTATTAATGGATCGCAAAGTAATGGATGCATTCAATGCGATCGATGTGCGCCACCGGTTTTTCCAAGGTGATTTGCTTTGGACAGGCTACCGCACGTGCTTCATTCCTTATGTGCGTCTCAAACGAACGATCGGCAAGTCGCAATACAATTTTGCGAAAAAGCTCAACAACTTTCTCGATGCGATCCTTGATGCTTCCTATTTACCAATCCGCTTCATTTCCATGATGGGTCTGCTCACGTGCTTCTTAGGGATTCTGTACTCGATTACAATTGTTTACGCGTGGATGAAAGGTGAAACTCCGTTCCAGGGTTGGGCGCCAATAATGCTCGTGATCTTACTGATCGGGGGTATGATCATGCTAATGCTCGGGGTCATCGGTAAATATGTTTGGCGA
>Ga0265338_10001423_pt1 | contig 38881 bp, 34 predicted proteins | sample 42126metaG_FD_193579 | JGI IMG/M metagenome (GOLD analysis project Ga0265338, IMG submission 193579) | Rhizosphere microbial communities from Carex aquatilis grown in University of Washington, Seatle, WA, United States - 4-21-26 metaG | ecosystem: Host-associated > Plants > Roots > Rhizosphere... | reverse complement strand
GACCGCCGGCGAAGTTGCCGATCAGCAGACGCAGTCGGCAGCGCTGGGCCTCGGTGGAAACACAACGCCGACCAAAAAGAAGAACAAGAAGACAGCGACCACTACCACCGAAAAGACCCGGCTGCAGCAGAAAAAGAAGGATGAGAATGCCGCTCCGCCTCCGCAACCGACGCCGTTGCCGCCGGTGTCCGGCGCGCCCGCTCCTGCGAGCCATCCCGTAGATCCGGCTCCAGCCCCAACCACTCAGACACAGCCGCAGCAATAGCGAGTCAGCAAAATTTCGGGCCCGGGATTCATTCCCGGGCCCGAACTGTTTTTGGCAACCTGAGCCGGTTGCGTTAATCTTCTCGGCAGAATGAAAGACATCTATATTGCCGACCTGGCCGCATTTGACGAAGGCAGAACCTTCGACAGCTTTTTTCTTGTGCTGTCGAAGCAGCAGCGCTCAACCAAAACTAACAAGCCGTATCTAAGCCTGATCCTGGGCGACAAGACCGGGCAAATTGAAGGGCGTGTGTGGGACCCCGCAGACCCGCGCATTGCGAAGGATTTCAATCAAGGCGATATCGTAAAAGTGCGCGGCACTGCGACACGCTTTGAAGAGCGAACGCAGACCAAGGTCGAACAGCTAAGACTGGCCGCGCCCAACGAGGTGGAAAAATCCGACTTACTGCCGGCAACCACATACGATGTCGGCCAGATGTGGGCGCAGCTTGAGGCGACCATCGACGGGTTCTCCAATCCCGATCTCAAGCGTCTGCTCAAGGCGCTGCTGGCCGATTCAGGCATAGCCCAGGCTTATCGCGAGGCGCCGGCCGCGCGGCAGCTTCATCATGCCTGGCTGGGAGGCTTGCTTGAACATGTAATCAGCCTGCTGGGGCTCGCCGAAAGCGTGGCCAAGCACTACGCCATGCTTGATCGCGACCTGCTGCTGACGGGCGTGATACTGCATGACATTGGCAAAATCCGCGAGCTTACGTGGGACGTTGGTTTCGATTACAGCGTGGAGGGCATTCTGCTGGGGCATATCCAGATGGGCGTTGACTTGGTCGAGAAAACTATAGCCAACCTGCCCGGTTTCCCCGAGCGGCTGCGGGCGCTGGTGGTGCACATGATTCTTTCGCACCACGGCAAGCTGGAGTTCGGCTCGCCCAAGCTGCCCATGATTCCCGAAGCGCTGGCGCTCAGCTTTGTTGACGATCTCGACGCCAAGATGCAGGCCATGAAGAGCGAGTTTGAGAAATGCGCTCGCGAAGGTCGGGCCGCCGACGAGCTGACAGGTAAGGTGTGGTCGCTGGATAACCGCCAGTTGCTAAGTACGAAAGGATGGCTCGCCGGATAAGGCCGATCGACAGTTAACTCAGGTGCTGCCGGCCGCATGCTACAATTCGTTCCGGTTTCAATGGGACATTCTGGAATAGGGATTTATTTCCGGCCGTCCCGTTGCGCCCAAAATTCCCCCCTCCCCCTCCGTTAGGAGAAAGCTCATGCCTGATACGACTGTCCTCGACAAAACAGGGAACCCCGCGCCCCTCGGCCTGATGGGTTTCGGAATGACCACCGTCCTGCTCAACCTGCACAACGCGGGATTCTTCCCGCTGGATACGATGATCCTGTCCATGGGAATTTTCTACGGCGGCATAGCGCAGGTGATCGCCGGAATCATGGAATGGAAAAAAGGCAACACGTTTGCCGCTACCGCATTCACCAGCTATGGAATGTTCTGGCTGTCGCTGGTGGTACTGGTAGCTCTTCCCAAGGCCGGACTGGGACTCACCGCTCCATCGGGATATTCGGTGCCCGCCTATCTGGCAATGTGGGGCGTGTTTACGCTGGTGCTGTTCTTCGGCACGCTGCGGTTGAATCGCGCGCTGCAGGTTGTGTTTGGGTCGCTGACCATCTTGTTCTTCATGCTGGCAACTGGTGACGCCGTAGGCAGCGCGGCAATCGGAAAAGCCGCCGGATGGGTTGGTCTATTCTGCGGGGCGTCAGCCATGTACACCGGCCTGGCGCAGGTTTTGGCAGAGGTGTATGGAAGAACCATCTGGCCGCTCGGACCTGTCGCGCGCAGTTAGTCTCGGCAATTCAACGGGTCTATGTGGCCGAGGACTGCCGTGGCCGTCTTGATGCGCGGGATGTTGTCATTGGGCTGACGAAGTAATCTGCCAAAGAGCATGTACGACGGTGCAGAGTCTTGAAGTCCAGAGCATTTAAATCTATTGATCAGCCGCTCGTTAAGCAGGAGATTGTGGAGCGCATCGCCTTGCTGCGTCCCGATCTTGAGCCCCGCTGGGGCAGGATGAATGCGCGCCAGACTGTCTGCCACCTGAACGACGCCTTCCTGGCCACGATGGGCGAGAAGGCGGTTCCGATCGATCCCCATTTTCGCTGGCGCGGGCTGATCAAATGGTGCGCACTTTACATACCCACAAATTGGCCCCCCGGGTTCCCAACCCGGCCGGAGATTGACCAGGAGTTCGGTGGCACTCGGCCCGGAGATTTCGAGGCCGACCGGCAAACTCTCTTGTCGCTGGTTGAGAGGTTCACCAGGCAACCAAGAGAATTCGAATTCAAGCCGCATCCGACGTTCCTCGAAATGACCGAGTGGCAGTGGATGCGATGGGGCTACCTGCACACCGATCATCACTTGAGGCAGTTTGGAGTTTGAGTGGGCATGCCCTCAGGGGCCAGTCTCGCAGTTGATTGAAGCGGCGCGAATTTCGGATGCGAATGGCGAGACAACTGCGCTAGAATTGCGCTACTCCAATGATGCGAAATTTGCTCTGTCTTTTATTTTTGGCCGGGATTCTCTCGCGGTCCGCCGCCGGAGCGCCGGAACAGTGGGTGCAGATCACAAGCGACCACTTTACGCTGATTACCGACGCGAGTGAAAAAGATGGCCGGCACACCCTCGACCAATTCGAGCGGATGCGGTGGGTCTTCGGAAAGTTCTTTCCCAACCTCAATCCCGAATCTGCGATTCCCATTACCGTGATTGCCGTGAAAAACGGCAAAGGCTTTGAGGCGTTGCTGCCTCAGGACAGGATGGGAAAAGGCCAATTGCAGCTGGCGGGTTTTTTCATGCGCAGCTTTGATAAGAACTACATTTTGCTGCGCCTTGGGGCAAATGAGGAGCACCCATATGCCACGGTTTACCACGAGTACACGCACCAGCAGATTGCCGCGGGGCATATCTTTCTTCCGATCTGGCTCAACGAAGGCATGGCCGAGTTCATGCAGAACACCGAGTTCAGAGATAAAGACGTGGTGGTGGGTGAGGCAAGCCCCGATAACCTGCAGTATCTGCGCCAGACCAGTCTGATTCCGCTGCCCGTGCTTTTCAAAGTGGATGCGGGCTCGCCTTATTACCACGAAGAGCAAAAGGGGTCGGTGTTTTATGCGGAGTCGTGGGCGCTGACTCACTATTTGATGATTAACGACCATGCAACGCACAATGCCCGGATCGGAACGTATGCACGCCTGGTGGGTAACGGTGCTGATCCGGTAGTGGCGGCGCAGCAGGCCTTCGGCGACCTCAAGCAGCTTCAGAGCGTGCTGCAGGCCTACATCGACCACGGACAGTACCAGGCTCTTGCGCTGCCGAGCGCGACGGCTCCCATTAACGAGACTAACTTCAAGGCGCGGGTCCTATCGCCGGCCGACGCTGAAGCAGCACAGGCTGACCTGATGGCATACAACCAGCGCACCGACGATGCTCGCGCATTAGACGATACGGTACTTAAACAAGATCCGAACAACATCCAGGCCCACGAGACCTTGGGGTTTCTTGCCAACCGCGCGGGACAGTCGAGTGAAGCGCACAAGTGGTATGGCGAAGCCATCAAACTTGGCTCGCAGAACTTTCTCGACTACTTCTATTGCGCCAATTTCGCAATGGGTACTGATTACGACGAGGCTGAAACAGAATTTCGCGCGGCAATTCGCCTGAACCCGGGTTTCGCACCGCCCTACGACCGGCTTGCCTCACTGCTAGCCAGGGGGCGAAATCACCTGGATGAGGCACATCTGCTCAATGTACAGGCCATCCAACTCGAACCTGACAACATTCCTTTTCGTATCAATGCGGCCTATGTGCTCGACGGGATGGGACGCAACAATGACGCGATAAATGTACTGAAGGGCGCAACCCAGGTGGCGCGAAACGAGCGCGATGCGGCCGAAATTCAATCGGCGATGCAAATGGTTGAACAGAATCAGCAGCGACGTACCCAGATGGTTGAGGCTGAGCGCCAGCAACAAGAGGCTGCAACGGCCTCACCCAGCCAAACGGTTATTGTGAATCAGGCAGTTGCGTCCACTATTCCCAAGCGTCCGACTCTGCCGGTCGACGGCCCGCGACTCACCGCCGGAGGCATCATCCACGACGTGAAGTGCAGCTACCCGAGCGTGATTGAGCTCAGTGTCGTGGCGCAGGATGGGAAAAAGGTCGCGCTCTACAACAACGACTTCAGCAAGATTGATTTGAGCGCTGCCGCGAACGTAAAGGTGGCGGAAACTGTGTACCCATGCTCCGACTTCGCCGGGAAAACGGTGCGCGCACAGTATGTGAAAGGCCAGGGCGAGGATGTAGATGGGCAGATTGTGGCGGTTGAGCTGATGAAGTGATCGGCTCGATTCTGAGGCCTCGCGGCGCTAACTCAGGAACCACTCCCACTGCGCCTCGGTCAGCGGCACGACCGAGAGTCGGCCGATTTTGATCAGCGGCGAATCAGCGAATAGTTTTTGAGTCTTGATGGTATCGAGGGTCTTTGGTGTTTTTAGCCGTTTGCCCACCTTCACGCTCACAATCGGCACCTTGGGATCGCTCGCGTCGACACGGGTGACCGTGCCGGTTCCGACAGCAGTCCGTTCGTCGCCGGTATGGTAGAAGATCCACTTGGTTCCGGCCTTCATACCACGCAGGTGCATCACGGCTGTGGGGTTGGTAACGCCGTCCCACACGGTTTCTTTGTCGCGCAGAAAGTCGTCGAAGCTGTAAACGGTGGGCTCGGTCTTGAAGAGGAAGTAGGGCATGATCGTGTACGGTGCTCGGTGTTCGGTCGTCAACTGCTGTCAGTAGAGCTGGCAGCGAGAGCATCTCGCAAGCAGGATACACTGCCGCAAGTGGCAGAGGGGGCAAGTCGCAAAAAAGTAGCCCATCCAGCCCCAATTTTTGGGATGCCGGGCCTTTCCGTTCCGTGCTAGGCTTTTCGGATATGGAGCAGCAGGCGCCCAAAATCCTGATTGAGCAGGGCCGCAAGGCGCGACAGGAGCGTCGCCTCGAAGACGCACGCAGCCTGTTTAAAGAAGCGCTGAAAGAGTGCTGCAGCGACGATGACCCGCGGCTGGAGGCGGAGCTTCACTCGGAGCTGGCATACGTGGAGCGCGCCCTGCACGATGAGCAATCTGCGGAGGCGGACTATCGCCGGGCGGCCGAGATCTTCCGGACCCTCCACGACCCGTATCGGACAGCTCATAACATGCGGCATCTGGCCGACATTTTGCGTGAGACGGGCAGGTCGCCTGAAGCCGCCCCGTATTATTCCGAATCGATTGAGTTTTTCAGAAAGAGCGGAGAGTATCCACTGCAGCTTGCCAATGCCCTTCGCGGCCTGGCGCTCATGCAGGGCGATTTGAAAGATTTCTCTGGCTCGCTTCAATCCTGGGCGGAGGCCAAGGCGCTTTACCAGATGGCAAGCGTGGATGCAGGAGTGGCCGAAAGCCGCAAGCGAATTGACGACTTGATGGCGAATCGTTGAGCCATAAACCCCGCCAACCCCACTAACTCCGCTTGTCCCGCTTGGAGCACCATTTACAATCAGTAACATATGATCCGTTTTTCGAGCGCTGGCGAATCCCATGGCGAGGCACTGATTGCCCTGATCTCAGGCCTGCCCGCAGGAGTGCCCATTGACCTGGAATTTGTGAACCGCGAACTGTGGCGGCGGCAACAAGGCTACGGGCGCGGTGGGCGCATGAAGATTGAGACCGACAAGGCGCATATCCTGTCGGGAGTGCGGCACGGCAAGACCATCGGCTCGCCAATCGCAATCGAAATCGAAAACCGCGACTGGAAGAACTGGGAGGGGAAGCTCCCGGTTGAGGCGGGCGATCCCGCCAAGCACCAGGCCGTTGCGTCGCCGCGGCCCGGCCATGCCGATCTGGCTGGAGCGCTTAAATATAACTTCCCCGATGCGCGATATGTGCTTGAACGCGCCTCGGCCCGCGAGACCACCTCGCGCGTGGCTGCCGGCGCCATGGCCAAGCTGATGCTGCGCACACTGGGAATCGAAGTGCAGAGCCACGTGATCCGCGTAGGCCGCGTGCAATTGGAGCGCCCTGCTGAGTGGGATGAGATTGCCGCATTGGCCGCAAAGGACGAGGTAATGCTGGCGTGTGTTGATGCCGACACCGAAGCGCGGATGAAAGAAGAAGTGGAAGAGGCGGCGCGCACTGGCGACACAGTGAATGGCGTGTTTGAGGTGGTGGCGCACAATGTGCCCGCGGGGTTGGGCACCTATGCCACCTGGGACGAGCGGCTGGACGGGCTGCTGGCGTGGGCGGTGATGAGCCTGCAGGCGGTGAAGGCGGTCGAGATTGGGCGCGGCGTAATTGCGGCAGAATCGTTCGGTTCCAAGGTGCACGACCCGATTCATTACGATGCTGAGAATCATGGAAGGCCCACGCGTTTTACCCGCCCCCACAACAACGCAGGCGGAATTGAGGGCGGCGTTTCAAATGGCGAAGACCTGGTCGTGCGCGGATATTTGAAGCCGATTTCGACGCTACGAAAACCGCTGGAGTCAGTCAGATTTGACACGCGCGAGGCCACCAGCGCAAGTTATGAGCGCAGCGATATTTGCGTGGTTCCTGCTGGCGGCGTCGCGGCCGAGGCCATGGTGGCCATTACTCTGGCAAGTGTGGCCGCGCAAAAGTTTGGCGGTGATTCGGTGCTTGAAATGAAGCGCAACTTCGACCAGTACATCGAACAGATAAAGAGGTTTTAGCAAGCGAATACAGCGAGCCGGCGAGCGCGCAAGCCGGCCGAAGACCATAACGAGAGTTCAACGATGATTTTGAAGATTGTAAAGTATCCCGAGCCCGTGCTTTCCCAGCCCGGCGAACCGGTAAACGAATTCAACGACGAGCTGCGCAAGTTGGCGGCCGACATGTTTGAGACCATGTACAAGGCGCAGGGCATCGGGCTGGCTGCGCCACAGGTGGGCGTTTCAAAGCGCGTCACGGTGATTGACCTGAGCATGGGCAAGGAACCGAAAGACAAGCTGGTGCTGGTGAATCCCGAGATTATTGTGAGCGAAGGCAAACAGTACCAGGAAGAAGGCTGCCTGAGCTTTCCTGAAATTCGCGAGAAGGTGCAGCGCGCCGCCAAGGTGCGCATTCGCGCGCAGGATGAGAACGGAAAGTGGTTCGAGATGGACGGCGACGAACTACTGGCGCGTGCCTTTCAACACGAGATCGACCATCTCGATGGCGTTTTGTTCCTCTTCAGAATGAGCCCGTTGAAACGCAACCTGAACCTGCGCAAGATTCGCAAAATGCAAGCTGATGGCTCGTGGTAGCCACGCCAATGACAAGCGTAGCGGCGACATTGAAACTGGTATTCTGCGGGACGCCGCAGTTTGCCGTGCCCACGCTTCAGGCGCTGATCGCAGCCGGGCATCACGTGGAACTGGTGGTGTCGCAACCCGATCGGCCTGTAGGCCGCGCTGCAGAAATTCATCCTACGCCGATAAAGCAGGCGGCAATGGCTGCGGGCATTCTCGTAACGCAACCTGAAAAGATCAAGTCGAATTCGGAGTTCCGCACGCAGCTTGAGACCAGTTCGCCGGATGCGATTGTAGTGGTTGCATACGGGCGCATCATTCCGCCGTGGATGCTGGCGCTGCCGCGGCTTGGCTGCATCAATCTGCATGGATCGCTGCTGCCTAAATATCGTGGCGCAGCGCCGATCCAATGTAGTGTCGCAAATGGCGATGCGTTCACTGGCAACACCACCATGCTGCTTGAAGAGGGACTTGATACCGGGCCGATTCTGATGCAGCAGACACACGAAATCGGACCGGATGCGACATCGGTAGAGCTGTTTGAGACGCTGGCGCACGCCGGCGCGCCGCTGGTAGTTGAGACGCTCGCCGGACTTGCAGCAGGAACGATTATGCCGCGCCCGCAAAACCACGAGCTTGCAACATTCGCTCCGTTGCTCGACCGCGAAGATGGCCGCATGGATTTCAAGGGGCGCAGTGCCCATGAGCTTTACAATCGCTGGCGGGGATTTCAGCCGTGGCCCGGCGCGTTTACTTCTCTGCATGGAAAAAAGCTGATTGTGCATCGCATGGCGTTGGCGCCTGAGGCTCCGAACGGTGCGGCAGAAGCTCAGCCGGGCACGATTCATGTTGCTGATGGCCGGTTGTTCGCCGCTTGTGCCGACGGCACATGGCTCGAGTTCATTGAAGTGCAGCTCGAAGGCAAGAAACGCATGGCGGCGGCGGAGTTTTTGCGCGGCAACTCGCTGGCCGCGTCTGCGCGGTTAGGTTAGCCGTGGCTCGAGTCATCCCAGCGCGCGAGGCGGCATTCAAAATCCTGCTGGCCGTGGAGCGCGGCAAAGTACATGCGGATGACTTATTGCGCGGGCCGACGGTAAACGCACTCGCACAGGCTGACCGCAACCTTGCCACAACGCTGGTGTTGGGCGTGCTGCGTTGGCAACTCCGACTCGACGCGAAGATCCGTGAGTTCCTTACCAAGCCAAATGCGAAACTCGACGTAGAAGATTTAATCGTCCTGCGCATGGGCGCATTTCAATTGCTGCATCTCGATCGAATTCCTGCGCATGCCGCGATTGGCGAAAGTGTTGAACTGGCCAAGCAAGCGGGTCATCGCTTTGCCGCGGGAATGGTGAACGCCGTGTTGCGCAAGCTGGCAAAAGAGAGCAGCAACGCACACGATTTGACCGACGAAGATTGTGAACAGGCACATCCGGCGTGGCTCGTTGCGCGCTGGAATGCGATTTACGGCGAAGATGCCACCCGCGCGATTTGCCGCCATGGGCAGCAGCAGCCAGAGCTGTCTGTGCGCCTCGCCGATGCGAATGCCGGGCGCGAATTGATTGAAGCAGGCATCACGCTTGCGCCGGGACAATTGCTTGCCGATGCCCGAACACTAACTTCCGGTGACGTGGCCGCGACCGAAACTTTTCGCAGCGGACGCGTGCGAATCCAGGATGACGGCTCGCAGTTGATAGCGGAGATTGCGGCTTCTGCGGGTCTCGCCCAAAAAGTAGAAAACATCATTGATGCGTGTGCGGCGCCGGGAGGCAAGACCATGATCCTCGCGGAGCGTAATCCTGAAGCGCGCATCATGGCATGCGAATCGAGCGAGCCGCGGTTGGCTGCGTTGCGAGCGCGCGTAGCTGCATTCGGCGATCGTATCGAGTGCAGGCTGGCCGATGCGGCGGCGCTCAACGAGACTGCGAAATGCGACCTCGCCCTGGTTGACGCGCCGTGCAGCGGAACAGGCACACTCGGGCGCAATCCCGAGATTCGTCATCGTTTGAAAGTTGAAGACCTGCCGCGTCACGCCGATCGGCAGAAGGCGATTTTGCGGGCTACTGTCACGGCCGTTCGGCCGGGCGGGCGCGTTGTCTATTCGACGTGCTCGCTGGAACCGGAAGAGAATGAACAAGTGATCGAAGCAGCGCTTGCGGAGACCCCGGGCCTTCGGCGAATCCCACTCGACGGCATGATCGATACGTTGCGGGATACGGATATTCTGACCGGGGAAGGCGTGGAACGGATGCTGAGGTGCGTTACAGCCGAGGGCGCGTTGCGGCTGATTCCAGGCGCACTGGGCACGGATGGTTTCTTCGTCGCTATGCTCGAAAAACCAAATTAAAGCGAGGGTTTGTTCGACCGACGGCACGCGTTCAGTGCTATTCAGGTCCGAGCCTTAGTGACCCGTAATCACGGCCAAGCATGGCGCAGAGCGCTTCCACAACCAGCTCATGATCTTCGCGCTGAGTAAGGCCTGTAACAGTAACCGCGCCAATGATTCCGGCATTTTCAACATTGAGTGGGAACGAGCCGCCGTGCGCTGCGTATTCCGCAACCGGCAGGCCGTAGCGCTCAGGCAGCGTGGTGTTCTTGAGCGCAAGTGCCAGGCCGAATCCGTAGGAACTGCGATGGAAGCGCGCGACGACGTTGCCCTTTTTGCGAATCCACTCGGGACTGTCGGGCGTTGTGCCGTCGAAAGCAAAATAAAGGAGCGGCTGTCCGAAGCGGCTTACGTCCACCGCGATGGTGTGGCCGCGTTCTTCGCTCATAGTTTTAATGCGCGTACCCAGATCCCAGGCAACGCGAGAATCGAGCCGAGGCAAATGTAGTTCTCGCTCCTGCTGCGCAATGCGCTCAACGTCTTCATTCACTCCCATAAATTGCCTCATCTCTGTCGCGCCAGGCATTGCGCCAGCTTCCTGGCCCAGCTTTCTATTCCCTATTCCCTAGTCCCTGCTCTTTTCACTTCGCTACTGTGAGCGTGACCGTCGTATCATGGTCGACGCGAGAACCTGCAGCAGGCGACTGCGACATCACCGATCCCGGCACCACGGGAACACTGGGCGGCGCGGCGCCGTTGCCAACATCGGGTACGTTCACGTCAACGAATTTGAACGGCGCAGTTTTAATGTCCGCTTGTGTCAGCGCACCCTGCGCGCCGATTGCGCGCCAACCGGTCATATCGGGCATTACATAGCCGTCTGGCGTATCGGCGCCGGGCGCGGCCACCAGCAAATTGACCGTGGGCTGCGCAATGTCTTGCGCGTGCGCCGGAGGATCCTGTGCAATGACCGATCCTTCTGAGGCTGAAGCGAAGGGAATCCGGGCCGTTACACCCAATTCAAGGCCCGCGCGGCGCAGCTCGAGATCGGCTACGCGTTCGGCCGAGCCAACGGCATCTGGCACATCGACTTTCTGCGGACCCAGGCTCTCTGCCACGCGCACGTTCCACTCCCGGCGCACCACGGTGCCTGCGTCGGGCGACTGGGTAAGGATGTGGCCGGCAGCAACGTCAGAGGAATAATAGCGATTGTCGACGTCGAGATTAAGGCCCAGGCCCGATGTTTCGCTACGCGCGTCGGTCACCGTCATGCCCTTGAGCGAGGGAACGTCAACCTCAGCGCCGTGAATGGCAAAGTGCATGGTGATGATGGCAGCCATGAGCGCCACAAACACCAGCAGCATCAGCAGTGAGCCGACCTGGAAGAAGTTCTTAATGGATTGGCTGGTCATGAATGCGTCGCAACCGCGTACGTCAGGCTGCCTTACCTCGTATTATCTGTCAACGGCTCGGGATGAATCGTCACCCGGTACACTTCAGGGCACTCCAGCTTGAAGCGGTCTTCGAGCCCGGTGATGATCTCATGCACGTGGTGCATGGGCAACTCGTCGGGAAGTGAGCAGTGGCAGGTAACGGCAATGTGCTCACCAGTGCGCGCTACCACGATGTCGTGCACGTCGGTAATCTCAGGGAATGCAGAGGCTGCTGAGCGCAGGGCGACCTCAATGCGCCGGTCTTCAACCACCACTTCGCCCGGCTGTTCGATGGTTGCCGGCTCGCTCTCGATGTGCGTAAGCACAGCGTCGATCTCAGGCACTTCGCGCAGGATCTCCGCTTCGAGTACGGTGACAAATTCGTGCGCCTCGCGCAGTCGCGTATTCTCTTCAATCTCAACATGCAGCTCGACGCGCAGCCGCCCCTGGTGCGTCTGGATGCTAAGCTCGTGCACTGAAACGTTGTTGCGCGCTGCCACGGCGCGAACGCGATCAAAGATGCTCTCGGCGCGGGTTTGGTGAGGCACGGTGTGGATGACTACGTCGGCCTGCGGAAGAACGCGCTGCACGGCAGCCGTGGCTTCCTGAACCACCTGTCCAGTGTGCTCAAAAGTAAAACGGCGGGGCAGTGCAAGCGTGAGATCGGCAAAGTAGTTGGCGCCGGCGCGACGAACTCGCGCCTGCTCCACAGCCAGCACGCCTGGAACGAGCCCAACTTCCTGGATCAATTGTTTACGCGTCTCAGCTGGCACTTCGTCCACCAGCACGGCCGCCGCTTCCTGGCCGAGACGCAGCGTCATGCGAAGAATCAGGATTGAGACAACGATGGCGGAAACCGGGTCAGCGTAGCGCAGCCACGCTATGCCGTAGTGCGTGCCAATCCAGTTAACTCCCAGCCCGGCAAGCACAGCCAACGTCGCCCACATATCCGAAGCGAAATGGAACGCGTCGGTCGCGAGAGCCGGAGAGCCGGTTTTTTCCGCCACTTCGCGCAACTCGCGCGAGCGCCAATAGTCCACCGCAATTGACAGGAGCAGCACCAGCACCGGCCAAAGCGAGTGGCGCACTGAGACCGCATGAACAAAGATGCGCTGAACCGCTTCCCACACAATCCACGCGCATGAGATGCCCATGAGAGTAGCTTCGGCAAATGCGGATAAATTCTCGATCTTGCCATGACCGTATGGGTGGTCTTCATCGGCTGGCTTGTCGCTTACGTTGACTGAGAAGAACGTGAGCGCGGCCCCGACAAGATCGAGGCCGGAGTGCACGGCGTCTGAGATTACGCCAAGCGATCCTGACAGCACGCCTGCGCCAAGTTTGAACACGGTCATGGCCCCGGCAGCGCTCATGCTGAGCAATGCGACGTGACGCTTCTGGGCCGAGAGCGCGGCGATCGTGGCCGACTGCGTGGCCGAAGCCGCCGCGCCGGAGCTGGTAGAACCGGATTCAGGCGTGCTCGGGGCAGCGGTTGGCATGGCCAGATTAGATTACAGTTGGCCGCGTGGCCGTGTACAACCCCGCGATGCCAAACGTGTAGGGCTGCCACGCTGAATCGGCGTAGCCTGCGGTACGCATCATGGCCAGCAACTGGGGCGGAGGAGGAAAGTTGCCGACCGAAGTGGGCAAATAGTTATAAGGTCCATTGGAGTTTCCGGATACAGGGCCGCAAATCAACCGCCCGATGGTGGGCAACACGTGGCGAAAGTACACGGCGTACGCCTTGCCAATCAGGCCGCCCGGCTCGCTGAATTCGAGAATGCCCAACTGGCCTCCAGGTTTGAGCACACGAAAGAACTCGTTGAGGCCGGCTTGGTAGTTAGCCAGGTTGCGAAATCCAAAGGCCGTAACGATAAGGTCGAGTGATTGGTCGCGCAGTGGGAGATGCAGCGCGTCGGCTTCGAGAGGTATGGCGAAAGGCGTGCTTGGCACAAGGCCATCACGGCCGGGCCCGAATTTGGCAGCGCCGCGGGCGAGCATGTTGCGTGAGAAATCTGCAGCGATGATCGGCTCCGCGCCCTTTGGCCTGCGCTTGAGCAGAGCCATGGTCATGTCGCCGGTGCCGCAGCAAATGTCGAGCACCTGGGCATCGGGACGCGCTAACACTGCGTTGAAGCGGCGTGCGGCTCGCCACCACCACAGCCGGTCGACATTGGCCGACAGCACGTGATTGAGCAGGTCGTAGCGTGGTGCGATTGAGTCAAACATCTGCTGCACAGCGCGCGCCGCGCCCGCTTCGTCCACTGCTCCCGCGGGTTTGGCGCCGGTTGACGGCATCGTGCTTTGCCTCGCTTCCACAAGCCCTGCTTCTATGTTAGCGGGCCGCGATCATTTTGCCTGTGCCGGCGCGGCGTAGATTGTCGCATTGCCGCCAATCGTCGAATCGACCAATGGCTTGGTGATGATATCGGACCACGGCTTGCCAGGATGCCGTGCCGCCCAGAATTCCGTCCATGCCGGCGGCTTTTTATCACTGAAAAGCGAGAATGTTTGCGGCTCGGATGCATACTGCTTCACCAGGTTGAGGTCAGCCGAGGCGCGCACCAGAAAATCGACAGCGTTGCCGATGGTATGGCCATTTACACGCAGGCTGTAAAGGTCGAGGCCCTGTCGCGTAGCCAGCTCGGCAATCATCACCAGCGGCGTAAGCGCGAAGCTCTGATAGTGAAGCGCGTTTTCATGGCGCGCCATCTCGAGCGGTAGCGAGCCGTCCGCGTTCATTTGCCCGATCGCGCGCACATACTGCGCGAGGCCGCGGCGATAGAGCTTGTCGTCGCTGGTGAGAATGCCGACCGATGTGGCGCAAAGGGCGCGCCAATAGGCGTGATTGTTCTCGTGAGCGGTATCGTCGGGATGCGGATCCTGGTCAAACATGTACTCCGTCACCTTATGCATCCACTTCAGAATTGCCGCCCGCTGCGCAGCCGGAATGGCTGGGTCAGTCTGGACCACCGACCACGCCAGCGAGACGGAGCTGAGCGTCCACTCCACCTGGTACCAGGCCTGGCTGCTTTCTTTGTAGCTGTAATCCAGCAGGGTATTGGCAGCCGCCCATTGCCCCAGCAGGTTGGCCACGCAAACGGCTTCAGCAGGGTCTCCGTCAGCCACGTAACGGCCTGCGCCGTTGCTCACTGCCTGCTCAAACTTCAGGTACACGGCCGTCACTTTCGCCTCCTCAGGATTGATGGGGCCGTAGCTGCCGCTCAGGTAGTGGTGCGGAATGATCATGCGGCCGGCGGGTGGCGCGGGTTGCTCTGAATTGACACAGCTATTCTTCCAACTGATGGCCTCTATTACGCGCGGCGTTGAAGCGTGAGCTAGTTCAGCGCGTCGGGCTTGGACGTTAAGGAAAGAAGCGGAAGGATCGGCGATGTGGGCTTTGGCGAAGGGGTCTTTCTCGGCCATTGAAAGCGATACACCGAAAGCCAGCGCGAAGACGGCGACAAATGAGCGGAAGCGCATCTATTTTCCTTTACGGCCGTCCGACTGCCATTCGAAAGCCAGCTATCTTTTCCACCGGAGCGCTGGGTATTACTCTTTGCTTCGAACGGCTTTTTCAGCGGCGCGAAGGACCTTCACGTCAAGTAAATCCTGCTCCCGGCCGCTGGCAAGCTTGTTTCGGATCAAGTCTTCTCTCGAGATGATCGCCGCAGAAATCTCGCCGTCGATCGTTCCCTGCACACGATGCGCCCATGCCTCTTCGAAGGTGATCCCATCAATGGACTGCAAAACGTCAATCCGATTCGGAGGTTGACCTATCTGAAATGTTGTTCCATCCACGAAGTTTGCAGGAGTCATGTCTTGAATCGGCGCACCAAACTGTGCCAGCGCTCGAAATACCGCTTTGGCATTTTCGGGTTCTGAACGTATGAATAAATCGAGGTCTTTCGTCGTGCGTGGCTCGGAATAGACACTGAATGCGTGTCCACCGATGATGAGGTAATCGGCCCCATTCGCGTTAAGAAAGCGAAGCAGATCCTTGAAGTCTTTGGTCATCATTGGACGATGCTCCCCTAAAATCCCTGGCGAATGCGTACGCTGATTCACTTAATTCGCAAACAGCAAGCAGGCGCTCACCAATTGGTCGGCTTTGCCAATATCGATAAGTTTCAGCCTGCTGCTCTTCCAGATCCGTAACCCGGCGAAGTGTCTTATCCATGGCTGTGCTCCGGTCTGCTGTTTTACTGAATCAGTGTCCCCTGCGGATCCTCGTCCTTGCCGTTCAACTCTTCAGGCGGAATGATAACCGCCGCGGCCACCTTGTCGGCTTCCTCCAGGCTAAGCAGGCGCACGCCCTGCGTGGCGCGGCCCGCGGCGCGGATAGTCTTGGTATCGCAACGGATGATCTTGCCGAACTGGCTGATGACCATCAGCTCGCTGGTTTCGTCGACAAGAAGAATCGATGCCGTCTTGCCCACTTTGGCCGTGGCCTTCAGGTTGGTAACGCCCTGCGCTCCGCGCGAGGTCAGGCGGTACTCGTCAACGTCGGTGCGCTTGCCAAAGCCATTCTCAGTAACGGTGAGGATAAGCTGCTGGGTAACGCAAAGCTTATCGTCGAGCGCCTTAATGGCCTTCCACGCGTCATTGAGTTCTTTTTCAGCCGCGCTCACGACACTGGCGTCAACCAGCTTGTTGCGATAGTCCTCGCGGGCTTTGGTGAGTGCTGCTTCGGCGTCGGAATATGCATCGCGAAGTGCTGCGAGCTTGACGGTAAGTCCAAGCTTCTCGGCGCACTCATCGCGTTCCTTGTCGCGCATGGCATCGGAACTGGTAATTGCCGCGCCAATCACATAGTCGCCCTTTTTCAGCGAGATGCCGCGGTTGCCTGCGGCATTGCGTCCCATGGGGCGCAGGCCCACGCCGTTGCGCTCGGGGTCGTACTCTTCTTCGAAGCGAATGGCCATGCCGTCGCGCGTAGCCAGGAAGACGGTCTGCTTGCCATTGGTAAGGTCGGCCGATACCAGGTCGTCCTCTTTGTCGATGGCGATGGCAATAATTCCGCGCGCCATTACATTCGAGAAATCCTTGAGCGGAGTCTTCTTCACGGTGCCGTTGCGCGTTGCAAAGAAAACGTATTTGTCTTCAACTTCAAGATCGCGCACGGGCAAAATAGCTTTCACATTCTCGCCAGGCTGCAGGTCGAGCAGGCTCTGCATGCTCTTGCCCTTACCCGCCGCGCCCACGTCAGGAATCTCGTAGACCTTGAGCCAGTACACGCGACCCGTGTTAGTGAAGCACAAGAGATAAGCGTGCGTGGAGTCCACAATGAGCTGCGAGACAAAATCTTCCTCGCGCGTCTTCATGCCCATGCGTCCCGAACCGCCGCGGCGCTGCGAGCGATAGGTGCTTATGGGCGTGCGCTTCAGGTAGCCCTGGTGCGAAACCGTCACAGCCACCTGCTCATCGGCGATCAGATCTTCAAGCTGCAGCTCAGCGCTTTCGTCAATGATTTCGGTGCGGCGCTTGTCGCCGTACTTGTCGCGAACTTCTTCAAGTTCCTTGATGATCACGCTGCGCAGCTTGGCGTCGCTGGCCAGGATGGATTCGTACTCGGCGATCTTGTCGCGGATTACCTTTAGTTCAGACAGAATCTCGTCGACCGAAAGCTGGGTGAGGCGATAGAGCTGCAACTCGAGAATGGCATCGATCTGGCGCAGTGTGAGACCGCGTTCTTCGCTCGGCAAACGCTCGCGGCCAAGGTTGACAACGATGTCGGTACCTTTGCCCCACGCATAAAGGTTCTCGCGGGCATCGGCGCGCGATTGCGATCCGCGGATGATGCGGATGACAGCATCGAGATTGTCGAGGGCGATCTTGTAGCCTTCGAGTACATGCTCACGCTCGCGGGCCTTGCGCAGCAGGTAAACGGTGCGGCGCTGCACCACGTCGACACGGTGATCGATGAACACGCGAATCGCCGCGTCAAGACCCAGTTCGCGCGGCTGGCCGTTGACCACCGCGAGAAAGATCATTGAGAAGCTTTCCTGCATCTGCGTGTGCTTGTAAAGCTGGTTCAGCACAATCTCAGGCTGCGCGCCACGCTTGAGCTCAATCACAATGCGCATGCCATCGCGGTCGCTCTCATCGCGCACGTCGCTTATGTCGTCAACAATTTTTTCGGTCACCAGTTCAGCGATGCGCTCAATCAGTTTCGACTTGTTCACCTGGTAGGGGATCTCGGTGACAATCAGCGCCAGTTTTTCCTTGGTTACGTTTTCCTGCGCCACGCGCGCGCGCATCATGAATCGGCCGCGGCCGGTGCGATAGGTCTCCGCTAGGTTGCCGCGTCCGTAAAGCACGCCGGCCGTGGGAAAGTCGGGCCCGTGTACGTGCTTAAGCACCTCGGCAATGCCTGCGCTCGGGTTGTTGACCAGCGCAATGGTGGCGTTCACAACCTCAGTGAGATTATGCGGTGGGATATTGGTGGCCATGCCGACAGCAATGCCGCTTGAGCCATTCACAATGAGATTTGGGATGCGCGAAGGCAGCACCGTTGGTTCAAAAGTGGACTCGTCGTAGTTGGGAACCATGTCCACGGTTTCCATCTCAATGTCGGCAAGCAGTTCGCCGGCAATGCGCTCCATGCGGCACTCGGTGTAACGCATGGCCGCGGGCGGGTCGCCATCGACGGAACCGAAGTTACCCTGGCCATCAACAAGCGGGTAACGCAGCGAAAAGGGTTGCGCCATGCGAACCAGCGTGTCGTAAATGGCAGAGTCGCCGTGGGGGTGGTAGACGCCCATGGCCTGTCCCACTACCTTGGCGCACTTGGTGTACTTTTTGTTGTGCTCCAGGCCCATCTCGCTCATGGTGTAGAGCACACGGCGATGCACGGGCTTCAGCCCGTCACGCGCATCGGGCAAAGCGCGGCCGATGATGACGCTCATCGAGTAATCGAGGTACGAGCGCTTCATCTCATCTTCAATGTTGATGGGGATGAGATTCGAGGTGTTTGCCGGGGGCTTCCCGCCATCGAGAGGGAGCTGTGGGTTCTGATCGTCTGCCATAGAATTTTCGCCCGCGGAAAGGCTCGATAAAGGGTCCGGAAGATGCGGGGCCGGGTCCGCTCGGCTACAGCCCTATTTTACGCGCTGGAGAGGCGCTTTAGCAAGGTTCAGAGTGAGAAACAAGTCCTTATTTTGCTTTAAGTTACACTCAGGAATGTGCTGCCCCTGCCAAGCCGGCGGCAGTTCAGGCAGCACGCCTCGCGCCGCCCTTGGATTTTGGCCCTTTGCCAACCTTCTTTTTGGCAGTTTTCTCGTCGTTATTTTCGCCCAATCCAGACAAAACCACGGGCAAACGGTCCGGCAGTTCGACCACCAGTTTGAGCTTGCCGCCAACACCTTCCACGTAGCTCCGCAGCGTGGAGATGTAAAGGTCCGTGCGCTTCTCGATCCGCGACACGCCTTCTTGCCCGATCTTGAGCTTCTTTGAAAGCTTTGCCTGGGTGAGTTTGCGCAAACGGCGCACCTCGCGCAGGTTGAGTTCTTCGGCCTTGAGCTCCTCCGCTCGTCGCTTGATCCACTGCTGATCCTCGGCGGAAAACTCTTTGAATACCTCTTCGTAGGGGATTGTCATTTCTTCTCACTCCTCTTCAGTTGTCGAGTGGGCACCTTGATCAAGTGATCTGCGAAGCGCCTATCGGCAATTTCAATCAGGTCTCCATAAAACCGGTCCTTGGAAACCCCGGCTTTGTCCCCGCCGACCAGCAAGATCGCATTTCGTTCGGGATCAAATGCAAATGCAACACGCCATACTCCGCCATCTGCGTCAAACCGCAGCTCCTTCATGTTGGAGTGCCGAGCCCCTTTAAGCGTGTCAACGTAAGGTCTTCCCAACAAGGGACCCTGTTCCTGCAAACGCTCCACTCGCGCCGCAAGCTCCCGCTTCACCGTCGCCGGAAATTCTCGAAACTCGGGCAGGAAGTCATCATGGAACGCTACCACCCATTGTTTCTTCATAGTATGCTCCGCAGAACCTAATGTCTTCAAGTGCATTTCACTTTCAAAACTGCCCACCTGGACATAACCGCTACACCATCCCAGGCAAGCTCACAATGCACATAACCATCTGCAGCAGCACAACGGTGCCGGCCGAGGCCATCGCGATTCGCCTGCGGGGATTCTCATAGGCGTCAGCGAAGACTCCGCCAATGAACGTGAACAGGAACGGCAGCGACCAGAGCCAGGGGCTTCCCGGAGACCCCGCCATTACCAGCAAAATGCAAAGCAAGGCGCAAAACAGCGGAACCGTATTGCCGAAGTAGCGGGAACGGCGCAGGGCGATATAGAGGACGAGGGTTGCCGCGGCAGTAACGGTAATTCCGGCCTCAGAGAAAGACTTGAAGAACCGCAGCGCGGGATCGAGTGAAAACCACAGGAATCCCGCCGCCGAGCGGAAGACATAGCTGAAGGCATCGGGAGAAAAACCGTAAGCGGCAAATAGAACTGCGAATGCCCCGATCGAAGCCGGCACCAGCACAGGAAGCACCTGGCTGCGACGGCCCTCGGCCACCCACAGCATTGCGGCCAAGCCCAACAGCACGGTAACCGGCAGCGCGGCGATGTGCGAAGCGGCGGCCACGCCAAAGATGATCATCAGCATCACGATGCGCGGACGCCATTTGCGGCGTGGACCCTGCATAGCATGGGCCACGCCGATGGCTGTGTAGACACCGCCGTACACGCCCAGCGCTGCCAGAACCTCAGGGTTTGGTGACAGGCAGGCGCGCAGAACAGCGGGGCAAAAGCAGTAGAGAGCCAGGGCGGTATAGCCGCCCAGGTTACCGTATAAGCGGCGCGAGACCCACCATAGGCATCCACCGAGCACGCAACCCACCAGCAGAAAAGGAAGCCGCAAAAGCAGCAGGATATGAGTCATCTGGTGGCGCAGTTCCCATGTGCTCAGCTCGCCCGCTTCAGAGGATGCCTGGCCGCCCGAGTCTGCTGGCTGCACCACACGGTCTTCGTGTTTGCGGAAGAGGTCAAGGACGCGCTCGCCCATGAAGTTGAGGGTGAGCGGAAGCCCTGCGATGCGGTAGGCCAGTATGCCGTCGTGGATATTGCCGCAGGTAGTGTAGTAGCCGACCAGCGCCGAGGGGCGCTCCCAGGTCTCGCGCCCGCAGCGGGCGTACTGGTAGTCGCGGTCAGTCAGCGTCTGATGAGCGATGACCCACAAGCCCTGCAGCAGAAAGGCGGCCAGCAGGCCGGCGGCAATGCGCTGGGGCAAATTGAATCGGAAGCGGCGAAGAACTCCAAACCGGTGGGTCATTACGATCGAGCGAACCATTCCAGTCTAAACGGTGGGGTCAGGCAGCGTCCCTGCCGGCAAGGAATTGCCAGGATCGATGCTGCTTTGAAGCTCTGAAGCTGGATTTAGCCTTAACGCAAGCGAGCCGCCCCGAGGGGCGGCTCGCTTGGTTCAGGTCAATTTGGCCTAGTTGAAGATCGCCCCAACGGTGTCGTCAGACGTCAAAGTCACCTTGCAACTATTGGTCGGGCCGTTTGTGACGGTTCCGACCGGTGCGCAGTTGTACGACCATCCGCCAAACGTGGCTGTGGTAGTGTCGGTCCCCGGTTGGGTTGCAGTCAAGGTAACCGTAGTGCCAAGGGGGTAAGTGGCTGTGCATACCGATCCGCCGGCTCCGCCGCCAAGTGTCCAGCCGGGGCCGCAATGCAGCACATCAGCCGTTCCTGTCGCGGAAGATGCGGTAATCTCCCAATTGGTAGTGTTCAGGCCCTCGTTATAAACGGTCAGAGTTTGAAGGAGTCCCACGTACACCGGCTGGGTCGGATAGCAAGTACCCGGCGCCTGCGACAGTGAGCCCGGTGGCGGAGGCAGCAACTCGGGGCAAGTGACAGTCGCCGTTGCGGACTGAATCGAGCAGCTGCCTGACGTGCTTCCCAAGCAATTGCTCGTCGTCGAGCCTGGGCTTAGTGTCTCCGCAATAATCACTGCACTTGCGCCGAACGCGTCGTAGTCGGTCACAAGCCCTGCGCTGGCTCCTGGATTCCCACCTGAGTTGGTGCCGACCGTGAAAATTTCCGGTTCGCTCGAAAGCCAGGTTGTGCTCGGGTCATTTGTCACATCCCGTATATAGGGCGCACTCGAATACGTCGCGATCGCCAGAAATTGGCCGGTCTCCTGACTGGCGTCACCGAATGTGATGGCACTGGGAATAACGCTTAGCGAAAGGATGGGCTCCGCAGGAGTAGTGAGCGTGGTTGTGATCGCTGCGTTCCCCGTTACAACTGAGCCATCGTTGTTAGCTAGCAGCGCGGTAATTGTCGTGCTGCCGACGCCCTTGCCGGTCACCACGCCAGTTGGCGAGACGATAGCAACGGCTTGGTTCGATGATGACCAGGATATTTTCGAGCTGCTGGTCACGTTCTCAACCAGGCCGCTGGAGCCTGCAGTCCCAAGCGCAATCAAATTGGCCGCTTGCCCCTCCGCTGAAATCGACTGCGAACTTGGAAGAATGCTCACGGCAGTCCACTGCTCGGTTGTCCCGCCAAGTACCGTGAAGCTTGCCGTCCCGGTCGCGACGGTCTTGCTCTTGTCGGGGTTGGTGTATGAGGCTGTGATGGTCGCCGCGCCTGCGCTCTCGCCCGTGGCAACGCCTGTTTGAGGGTCGACCTGGGCGATCGTCGTACTGCTTGAACTCCAGGTGACCTGGCCTCCCAGACTCACGGTTTCGCCTGTGGCTGTATTGCCAATCACCAGAAAGGTTGCCTGATCGCCGGGCGCCGGAACCGATTGAGAGCCCGGAATGATCGTGAGCGTGGTGATGTCGTTGTTCGCCGCTCCGCTTCCGGTCACGGTGAAGGTAGCCGTTCCTGTGGCAATGGTCTTATCGGCGTTGGTATACACCGCCGAGATGGTGGTTGTGCCCTGACCGACCCCGGTAGCTACGCCGCTGGTAGCGTCAATGGTGGCGATCTGCGGACTGCTCGCACTCCATACAACCTGCCCGTTTAGGTTTTGGGTCAAACCAGAGGCTGTGGTTCCAACCGCCGTATAGGTTGCCGTGTCGCCCGCCGATGCAACTGTCTGGCCGCTGGGAATGATCGAAACCTGGGCAATATCGCTATTCGTAGTTCCAGAGCCACTTACCGTAAAGGTCGCCGTTCCGGAAGCAATAGTCTTGTCGGAGTTCACATACTGCGCTGTGATGGTGGTTGTGCCTTGGCCAACCGCCGTGGCAACACCCGTCGTGGCGTTGATGGTTCCAATCTGCGGCGCGCTCGCGCTCCAGGTCGCGAGTCCCGACATGCTGACGGTTGAACCGGACCCGGTTGTACCGACTGCAACGAAGGTTGCGGTATCGCCTGGCGAGGGAACGGACTGCCCACCCGGAATCACGGTGATGCTGGTAATGTCGTTGTCCGTCGATCCCGTTCCGGTTACCGTGATGGACGCAGTTCCTGTTGCAACCGTTGAGTCGGCGTTGGTGAATTGCGCCTGGATGGTTGCAGTGCCCGGTCCGGTCGCTGTAACAACGCCCGTTGAGGCATTGACCGTGGCAATTTCAGAGCTGCTCGAACTCCATACAACCAGCCCGTTCACATTCACTGATGCGCCTCCGGCAGTGGTGCCAACGGCCGTGTAGGTGGCCGTCGCGCCCGGTGAAGCCAGGGTCTGGGAACTGGGGGTAATGGTCAAAGTCGTGATGTCATTGTTCACCGGGGGTGTAGTTGAGCCGATAACGGTAACTGCAGAGGTAGCCGAAAGTAACCCGGTGAAACCTTTGATCGAAGCAGTAATCGAGATCGTCCCAGGGCCTACGCCGGTAACCACACCGGTACTGGAGACGGTCGCCACGTCAGCCGATGCCGTCTTCCAGGTGACCTGACTGGTAAGATCTTGAGTCGTCGAGGGGCCAGTTCCGTGGCTGTAGATTCCGGTGGCCGTGAGCTGGATCGTCGCGCCAGGCACCATCGTCACCAAGGTCGGCGTAACTTGAAGGGAATCGACCTCGGAAGTGCCGCAGCCCATTATTGGCAACGCAATACCGATCAGGAGCAGCGCCCCCAACTTAATGCGATCAAACATCGTTGACCTCCGGAATTTCTTGCCGGTATCGGCGCCGGCCATATATCTCATAGCAAACACTCGTAGGCTATTATGCCTTCGAATATATTCCACCCATCAGCGAACCATTTAGGTCCGCGCGGACGCACTGTTCGTGTGGAATAAAGATAGTCAATAAACCCTCCATAGTCAATCAAGAATCGCGTTACAAAGCGCCTTGATGAAGGGATTGCAAATAGGCCGGCCAGCGGCATGACGCGTTGGTAACTCCGAATGTTGAAACCGGTTGTCCTGAGGTAACTCATGCCGGCAACCAGCCTGGAAGAGAGCGCCGTGACGACCGGCTTTTACCTCGGCGAGGGAAACGGCTACACTGCTCCTGACCATGGCAATTGCCCGCGACAACACCCCGGAACGCCTTGTAAGTGCCGCCCGCGCCGACGAAGAGCAGGGATTTGAGCTCAAACTAAGGCCGCGCTGGCTGCGCGAGTTCATCGGCCAGTCCAAAGCCAAAGAGCAACTGGCGATCGCCCTTGAGGCAGCCAAATCGCGCGGAGAAGCTCTCGACCACGTATTGCTCTTCGGGCCCCCCGGCCTCGGTAAGACCACCCTTGCCACCATCATTGCCAATGAGCTTGATGTAGGGTTCCAGCAGACTTCCGGCCCGGCCCTGCAGATTCAGGGCGACCTTACCGCCATCCTGACCAATCTGCGCGAGCGGCAGGTGTTGTTTCTTGACGAAATTCATCGTATGCAGCCGGTGCTCGAAGAAAAACTTTACACCGCGCTCGAAGACTACAAACTCGACATCATCATCGGGCAGGGCCCAGCGGCGCGTACCCATGTGATGGAGATCAGGCCGTTTACATTTATCGGCGCCACCACGCGGCCAGGCCTGCTTTCGTCCCCGCTGCGCTCGCGTTTTGGCATTTTGTTGCGGCTCGAGTTCTACAGCGAAGAGGAACTTCGCGTTATCGTGGAACGGTCTGCCGAGGTCATGCAGATTCCCATCGACGCCGACGGCGCTGCCGAAATTGCATTGCGCAGCCGCGGAACGCCGCGCATTGCAAACCGCCTGCTGCGCCGCGTGCGCGACTACGCACAGGTGCGCGGCTCGGGCACAATCGACCTGCCAACCGCGAACGCCGCCCTGACTATGCTGGAAGTGGATGCCCACGGCTTCGACGAGATCGACCGGCGGCTCATGCTCACTATTATTCAAAAGTATGACGGTGGCCCCGTGGGCCTGGGCACGCTCGCCGCCACGCTGGCTGAGGAGGAAGACGCGCTCGAAGAAGTGTACGAGCCGTTCCTTATTCAAATTGGATTTCTTGACCGCACGCCGCGAGGACGTGTGGCCACACGCCTGGCGTATGAGCATTTCGGCATCGCTCATACAGGCCGGCAGCCGGGATTGTTTTAGGAAAGAAACGGAGTTACCGGGGTAAGTCAAGTCTGCATAACTAACATCCGGTAAGCGCGCCGTAGGCGCAGTGGTTGTTAGCCCCGCGCTTCAGCGTGGGGAAAGGATTGTCTAACTCCATTCCGGAGTCCCGTAGGGACGGTGCAGGGACATTTCTTCTACATGAACCAATACCGGTTAACAATACTAATCCGCTAATTGGAGGTCATCATGTCACTTACCGAATCCACAATGCTTGAACTTGGTACGAAAGCTCCGTACTTCGTGCTACCCGACGTAGTTTACGGGGGCAATGTCGAGGCTGAGGATGTGGCTGGATTTAAGGACGCAATGCTTGTCATGTTCATTTGTGCGCATTGCCCATACGTCAAGCACATCAACGCCGGCCTGTCGGCTCTGGGCAGAGATTATGAAGAGAAGCCCGTAGGCATTGTCGCCATCAGTTCAAATGACGCCGTAACGCACCCGGCCGACAACCCCGCGGGCCTTAAGGCGCAGGCCGAGCAGTTCGGCTTCGTCTTCCCGTATCTCTATGACGAGTCGCAATCTGTCGCTAAAGACTACAAAGCTGCTTGTACCCCTGATTTCTTCCTCTTCGATTCAAAAGTCAAGTTGGTCTACCGCGGGCAATTCGACGATAGCCGCCCCGGGAACGACATCCCCGTCACAGGTAAAGACCTTCGCGCCGCCATCGACACGGTGCTCGCCGGCAAACCCGTCTCAGCGGACCAACGCCCGTCAATCGGCTGCAATATCAAATGGAAGGTGTAGCGCCGGGCTCCAGCCCGGTTGTCGTACGGGCGTTCCCGCCCGTACATCGCATTTCGAATTCTAATCATCCTGCTTACGCCGCTCTATAGACTAAGCCCCTTAAGATACTCCCGGAACTTATCGCCAAACTCCGGCCGCTTGAGCGCAAATTCGACAGTCGCCTGCAGCATGCCAAACTTATCTCCCGCATCGAATCGGCGCCCTACGAAGTTATAGCCAAATACTTTCTCGTGACTTAGCAGCGCCTTGATGCCATCGGTAAGTTGTATCTCGCCTATCGCGCCGGGCTTGGTTTGTTCAAGCAGCTCAAAAATCCGCGGAGTAAGTATATAGCGGCCAATAATTGCCTGGCTAGACGGTGCATCTTCGAACTTAGGCTTCTCAACCATTCCGGTGCAGTTATAAAGCCGCGGATTCGCCGCGTCGAGTGAGCCGGCAAGCACGCCATACGCGCTGATGCCCGGCCCATCGACAGTCATTGTGGCCAGCACCGATCCGCCCGTCTCATTGAAGACGTCAATCATTTGCTTAATGCACGGTGGATCGGCATCAATCACATCGTCAGGCAGAATCACGGCGAATGGCTCATCGCCCACAAGCTCTTCCGCGCACAGCACGGCGTGTCCCAGTCCGAGCGGCTCCTTCTGGCGCACAAAGCTGATCCGAGCCAATGTAGCCGCATCGCGCGAAATCTTCAGCAGTTCCGTTTTGCCTTTGCGCTCCAGCGTGGCATCGAGCTCAGGAGTGAAGTCAAAATGATCTTCCATGATGCCCTTGCCACGGCCCGTTACAACAATGATGTGCTCAATGCCCGAGGCAATCGCTTCTTCAACTCCATATTGCAAAACCGGCTTGTCGACCAGCGCCAGCATCTCCTTGGGAACAGCCTTGGTGGCGGGAAGAAATCGCGTTCCCAATCCGGCGGCCGGAAATACTGCTTTACGCACCTTATTGCTCATCCAATCTCCTTATAACTAAAGCGTTGGCGAGTTATCGCCCAGCATGGCCTCACGAACAATCTTGATCGGCGGAAAGCCTTGACGCAGAAAGTCGTCATGAAATTTCTCCAGTGAAAAAGCCGCGCCCTCTTTCTTCTTCACATCTTCGCGCAGCTTCATAATCTCAAGCTTGCCCAGCGTGTAGTAAAGATACGTCGGGTCGCCCGTGCCGCGCTTGGTTTCAACTACGGCATTTTCTTTTGACTGGTAGCCTTCCTTTTGGAAAAAGGCCTCAGCCTCCTCCATTGACATCTTACCCGTGTGCATTTCGATGCCGACGATAAAGCGCGCGTTGCGTAGTAGTGCATCCTGTAACTGGCCGAGTCGCAGCAATTTGGCTTCGCGCTCGTCCTTCGCACCAACGCCAGGCTGCCCATAGCCCTGGTCAAGCATCATCTGCTCGCAGTAATGCGCCCAGCCCTCAACATCGGTGTTCGCCCCCAGTAGCTTGCGCACCTTGCTTGGCGCCTGCGGAAGCCATAGGAACTGCACATAGTGGCCTGGATAGGCCTCATGTACAGCCGTCGACACCACGGTGCCCACATTAAACCCGTGCATGTAGTCGTTAACTTCAGCCTGCGACCAGCTCTTGTCAGGCAGCGTGACGTTGAAATATGCCGTGGTGGAGTGAATCTCATAGGGCCCCGGCGTGTCCATGCTCGCGGTAGTCGTGGCACGCTCGAATGGAGGCGTTTCCTCAAGCACCGGCTTTACATCCGATGGCAGCGTCACGATATGATGCTCGCGAATGAAAGTTACAAGGCTGTCAAACTTGTCGCGAAATGCATTCATCAACTGATCGGGCGCTGGGTGGTCGGCGCCAAGCTCTTCAAGCACCGCGCGCGGGTCCTTGCCCGGTTCGAGTTCGGCGGCCACCTTCCTGAAGTGCTCCTGGTTCTCGCGCATATTGGCCCACCCAATTTCGAGCAGCTTGTCAAGAGGCAGGTCGACCAGCTCGTCGTACTCCAGCTTCTTGCTGAAGGTATCAGCGCCAATGCGGAAGTCACCATTAGAGCGCCCCATTACGTCACTCTTGAGCCATGCGAGATAGTCGTTGAGCGCCGCGATAACCGCAGCGTTGGTGGTTGCGAACTCCGCTTTGGCCGCCGGATCCTGCGCATCGGCAAATGCCTGCGGCACGTCGTGCTGAAAGAAACTCACGATGTCCGGCAACTGCTCAATGGCAATCTCTGTAAAAACGCGCGGAGGATTTTGCAGGTTCTCGTGTGCAGCCGCGAGCAACGCAGGCATCTGTTTTTCGCGCTCAATAAGTGAGCGCAGCCGATCATCAACCGGTGCAAAGTTCCGCTCCATCAGCACAAACGCACCGTTCGCGCATGCGCTCGAGTAGTTGTCGGCATTCTTCTGCCACGGCTTGATAACTTCGAGAGTCAGTAGCTCGGAGTGGATGTTATTCAGCACTAACTCGCGATCGGTGCGAGAAACAAAATCCGCTGGAGAGTTATCCGGTTTGATGGCAGCCAGCTGTTTTTCGAAGGCATGCAGCGCAGCAATCTCCGCATCAATATTCTTGCGTGAGAAATTCTCAAGCTGCCCGTCGTACTCGTGAAACCCCGTCTGGGTTCCCGCCGATGGCGCGTGGTGAAAGTACACCTGGTCAAAGTACTCATCCGAGACGTTCGCAAACTTCTGCTTCCAGTGTTCCTGCGCCGATGCGACCGACATACAAACTCCAATCGCGGCAATTACAACAACATGTCTCATTAGTCAGCCTCTCAAATCAATTGCGCGAATCATACGCTCACCGGGTCAGGTGCCAGCCGGAACAGGATTTCCTGAATTTCAAGCAAAACTTCATCGGGACGCGTCGCGGCAAGCGGCAGCTTCAACACGCCCTGCGGCGTAAACTGCGCGCCGCGCTTGGCGTTGCGGGCCACCAATTGCATTAGCCGGCCTGGGTCAACGGCCGCATTCTCAACAAATCGAATCTGTAACTCACTCCGCTTCCGGTCAATCTGCGCCACGCCGATTCGTTCGCACTCAAGGCGCAGAGTTGCTGCTTCCAGAAGATATACCGTTGCATCGGGCAGCGCACCATACCGGTCTTCGAGTTCCGCGCGGATCTCGCCGATCGCCGCCGCCGACTGCGTTCCGGCAATCTTCTTGTATAGCCGCAATCGCTGGTTTTCTTCGGGCACATAGCTCTCGTCAATGCGCAGCGCTATGCCTAGATTGAGCTGCGTGGTCGGGCGGTCTTCCGTTCCTTCGCCCTTCAGTTCCTTAACCGCAGCTTCAAGCATTGTTGTATAAAGCTCAAAACCTACTGCCTCAATGTGTCCGCTCTGCTCGCCGCCCAGCATGTTGCCTGCTCCACGCAATTCAAGATCGAGCGCAGCAATTTTAAAGCCCGCGCCCAGGTCGCTGAATTCCTTAAGCGCCGCCAGCCTGCGCCGCGCAATCTCAGTCAGCTCAGTATCCTGCGGAATGAGTAGATATGCATAAGCGCGGCGATTCGAGCGGCCCACGCGACCGCGCAACTGGTAAAGTTCGCTCAGGCCATGCCGGTCAGCGCGATTAATAAGAATGGTGTTAGCGAGTGGAATGTCGAGCCCATTCTCAATAATGGTCGTCGCCACCAGCACGTCATACTCGTGACTCATGAAGGCCAGCATCACCCGCTCCAACTCCGTTTCGCCCATCTGCCCGTGCCCCACGGCGACGCGGGCACCCGGCACCAGTTCCTGAATTCGCGACGCGATCTCGTAAATCGATTCCACTCGATTGTGCACAAAGTACACCTGGCCGCCGCGCTCCAATTCAACCTCAACGGCGGAGCGCACAATCTTCTCGTCGTACTTGGCGACAACCGTCTGAATGGCCATGCGATCTTTAGGCGGCGTTTCAATCACGCTCATGTCGCGCAGCCCCACCAGCGACATGTGCAGCGTGCGCGGAATCGGCGTAGCGCTCATGGCCAGCACGTCAATCTCTTTGCGCATCTGCTTCAGCCGCTCCTTGTGGCGCACCCCAAAGCGCTGCTCTTCGTCCACCACCAGCAGGCCCAGATCCTGAAACTTGATGTCCTTAGACAAAATCCGGTGCGTGCCTATGAGTATGTCCACGCGGCCATTCTCCACGCGTTCCACAATGTCTTTCTGCTCTTTCGCAGTGCGGAAGCGAGAGATCATTTCAACGTGAATAGGGAACTGCGAGAAGCGCTTTTTGAAAGTCTCAAAGTGCTGAAAGCTCAGCACCGTCGTCGGTGTAAGCACGGCCACTTGCTTGCCATCCTGCACGGCCTTGAAAGCTGCGCGCATCGCCACTTCGGTCTTGCCGTAACCCACATCGCCGCATAACAGGCGGTCCATCGGCGTGGTCGATTCCATGTCGTACTTAATGGCGCGGATTGCGGAAACCTGATCGTCGGTCTCGGTGTAATCGAACGCGTCTTCAAATTCGCGTTGGAATTCGTTGTCCTTTGAGAATGCCGTGCCCTCAGCGGTGTGGCGCTGCGCATATAGCTTCAGCAACTCCCCGGCCATATCCTGCATGGCCTTGCGCACCCGCGCCTTTGTCTTGGTCCATTGCTGCGAGCCCAGCTTGTTCAGAATCGGCGCCGGGCCCGTGTCGGTGGAACGGTACTTCTGGATGAGGTCAAGCCGCGTCAGCGGCACATACAGCTTGGCGCTTTCAGCGAATTCCAGAATCATGAACTCGACCGAGAGACCATCCTGCACAATCTCTTTCAGGCCCTGGTACTGCGCAATGCCGTGCTCCACATGCACCACGTAATCGCCGATGGTAAGGTCGCGAAAATCGGAAACGAATGCCGCAGTCTTTGATTTCTTGGGCATCGGGCGCGCCGTCACATCGGCCTCGTCATTCAGGTCATTAGCCCCGAAGACGATCAAGTTTGCCTCAGGAAAACTGACCCCGGCTGCAAGCGGCGAGCGCACAATCACCGGCACCCGCATATCGCCTGCAATATAGCTGGCCTCTTCAAAAATCGTTTCGCCGGGATGCGCCAGGCGGCTGCCCAGGCGATAGGGAATCTGGTAGTCGCGCATCACGGTTGTTAGCCGCTCCACGTCGCCTTGATGCGGCACAGCCAGCACGATGCGCGATTCGGCCTGCATCAGGTTTTTGATTTGCTCGGTAAGCGCGGGAATGGAGCCATGAAAACGAAGCGTGGGGCGCGTGTGCAACTCAATTTCGCCGAGCGTCGCATCTTCTTCAAGCACGTCAATTGCGCCAAGCTGATCGAGATCGAGTCCCATGTGCGACTGCAGCGACGCGGCCAGAATCTCGGGGCGCAGATAAATATCTTCAGGCCTGATGAGCGAACCAACGCCCGACCGTTCATGCCGCTGTTCGACCTTGTTCCACCAGCGATCGATCTGGTTGCGCACCATGGCCGGCTCATCCACAAAAAGCGCGCATCGGTGAATGAGGGAGAGCAGTGATTTTTGAGCGCCGGCAACAGCAGAGAAAAACTCCCACCCCGGAAAAACGCTCACGCCGCCCGCAATCGCTGCTTCGGCTGCCATCTCTTCATCTTCGCCTTCCACGCGCTGGCGGCTCAGTCGCGCGTTCACCGCCGCCAGCAGATGCTCAGTCACCGGAGTTTCAGTGAGCGGCAGCAGTTCAGTCTCGTCCAGCCCGCTTTGTGAGCGCTGCGTTTCAGGGTCGAACTTGCGGATAGTGTCGATCTCATCGCCGAAGAACTCGATGCGGATGGGGCGGTCCGCTTCAGGCGAATAGATGTCGAGAATGCCGCCGCGCCGCGTAAACTGGCCGGGCATTTCCACTAAATCCATCTGCGTGTAGCCCACGCTTGCCAGGTGCGCAGTAAGGGTTTCAAGGTCGATTTCGTCGCCTCGCCGCAGCGTGACGGCCAGCCCCGCGTAATACTCGCGATCGAAAAGCCGTAACGCAGCCGATTCCACCGGAGCAATAAGAATGTCGACCGCATTGGTCGAAAGTTTCCACAACGCCGAGGCCCGCTGCTCCTGCACGTCAGGGTGCGGCGAGAGGTTTTCAAACGGCAGAACGTCGTGGGCGGGGAGCCGAACTACGCGGGCTGGATCAATTGCCCCGGTAAGCTCGCAACCGGCTTTCAGCAATGGTTCAAGTGTCTCGGCGGCCTTATTGTCGGCCACAATCACCACAACCGGCTGCCGCGCTGCCCGCGCCATCAGCGGGATGTAGAGCGCCCGAGCCGTCGCAGTCAATCCAGACACACGCCTGCGCCCCGCACTCAGGCTCAGGTGCCTGCGAACGCGTTCGAACCCCGGGGTCTGCTCCAGTTCCGCAAAAATTTCGCGGACAAACGGGAGAATCATGGACTTTCAGTTTAGCAGCGGGACACGTGAGAACGACGCATGAAGGCAGCTTCGCGAGGCACGCGTCAATATCCCACGGATGCTGAATCGAAGAGTCTTGTAACAGGGCATGACTTTAGTCGTGCCAATAATCGCGGTGAAGAGAGTACGGGCTTTAGCCCCTGAGGGACGATTATCAACCCGGCTCAGGAGCCACACATGGCCTAAGACCACAGCACATTGCTGCGTTCCGAATAACGCGAGACGAGAATCGTCCATCGCAAATCGCTCAGGACGACCGTGGTCTTTGAGCGTTCGCTCGGGTGCGAGAGTTTGAGCCCGTTGCCCATAAGCCTGCATTGCCGATCGCGTTCGTCTTCCGGAATCACGACATGGGCAAAAGTCTCCTCATCTGAGGCACACATCGCGGTTAATGCGATTCCGAGGCCCTGCTGGAGGCCGAGCGAGTAGGCAATCTGTGCTGTTTGCAGGCCCGCTTCTGGTCTGGGATGCACCAAGAATCGACGGTCGCGGCAGCCGATCAGAACGTCAGAATGCGTAAGCCAGCAAATTCTTGAAGGAAGTCCGTCTTCAGAGAGAAATCTACTGAACAGTTCTGCCGCGGATGCGAGGGTCTCCGGTGGGTCTGGATTGCAGTTCAACATTGTTTCCTCAACAGAAGGCGAGCCTCGGTCGCCACGTCATCAACACAACCGCTTGCGAATATCCTTCAGCAGCACGAGCAGATGCAAGGAATCCGCCGCCGATGGGACGAAATCGAACTGCTCATAGTAGCGTCGCGCGTTATCGTCTTTCGCATGGACGGCAAGTGCCCTGATGCCGGCAATATCGGCGGCCTGCAAGGTCCGCAAAACGGCATCCCGCAGAAGTGCGCGTCCCACGCCTTGCCTCTGCCAGTTCTTATCGACGGCCAGGCGGGCCAGCAACATGATCGGCACCGGATGCCGGGCAAGACCCTTTTGCAATCGCTCGGGCGCATCACGATATTCAATCTGACCCACCGCCAGACTGTAGTACCCGATCACAACGTTGCCGGCCAAACCTGCGTAAGTTTGCGCCGCGCCTGCGCTCTGATTCTGCAGAGCGTGGCTGCGCAGCCAAAGGTTACGGTCTTCTTGTCCGCAATCAAAACTGTCTACGAGATGTTCGCGCCCCAGTTTTTCGATCGATCGAGTCTCGTTCATCTGTTAAATTACACACTCGATACTGACTAGTATTGGGATTCACTGCTCAATCGGCTGAGATACGGTTATTTTGCCTCTCCCGAGTCGAAGAATCCGGGTTCATTGAGCAGTGTCTGCAGACGAGGCAGCGGACGAGGGGGCGCATCGAGCATCGCTTGGAACGCGGCCCATTTCTCCGCATCCAGGCCGAAGACACGTCGCTCGGCCAAAGTTTCCTCTGCCCGTGAAAGCGCGCTCTCCGTGACAAAATCGCTCATTGAGCGATGGGTGGCTGATGCTGCAGCCTGCAGCTTTGCCTTGGCCGTGGGCGAAATACGAAGATCCAGCTTCTCAGTCCGGCGTTCCGTCATGGTTGATTGCGCGCCCATAGGATTCTCCATCTTTCCTAATCATTGTCAGCTTTTGTCACGACATTGTCAAGACAAAAACGTCTTGCTTCAACCTTGGCACAAAGGGGCCTCAGCATCCTCGCCGGCTTCGAGCTTCGCCAGCCAATCGTCCGCTCCCTCGGCCGTCAGGTGCAAACCGGCCTTCTGATAATGATCCCACGCCGCGAGCGTGTCTCGCCGAAGCTGTTCGCGCTGGTCTTTGTCTGGCATGGTTACTTGTCCCCCAGCGCCTTGGCAAACACGTAAAAAAAGTCGAGCGACTTCCAGAACGAGTCTTCCGGCAGCCGCTCATCTTTGCCGTGGGCGCGCACGTCGTCCACCTCGAGCGCGATGGCCGAGTAACCGTAGCTCGGAATCCCGGCCTGGGCAAAGTAAATTGAGTCGCTGGCCCCGTTTTCCATCACCGGCGTCACCGGAACTCCCGGCCAAATCTCATCGGTGATCCTGGTAAGCGGCTCAAAGACCTCGGCGATCGGCGGCGGCGGCGCGATCGCCTTGCGCTCGGGGGCCACCTCAGAAACCACGCCTCCGTCGGAAACATATTTCACACTCAACTTGGGATCGTTGAAGAGACCGATGAGCTGTTGGCGAATCTCCTCGGGCGAGTGGCCGGGAAAAATGCGACAATTCACGATGGCCTGTGCCGACTGCGGCAGTGCGTTGTTGGCGTGGCCGGCAATGAGCCGCGTGGCCACGCAGGTGGTGCGGAAGTTCGAGTTGTAGCTCGGAGACTCGCTCAATCGAGTCGCGGCCTCCTTGTCAGGCGGATCGGCAAGGATCGCGCGCATATCGTCCGCAGTCTGGCCGGTTTCGCGCTTGGCCAGGTTAGCAAAGTAAGTGCGCGTAACTTCGTTGAGTTCGAAAGGAAAGGTGTAAGTCGAAAGTTTGTCAAGCGCGGCCATCAGCTCGTAAATCGCGTTGTCAGGCCGTGGCAGCGAGCTGTGGCCCCCACGATTGGTGGCCGCGATTTGAAAGTCGGAGTACACCTTCTCAGTGGCTTCGACCGCGGCCACCGTCGCCCTGCCATTTTCCAGGTCCACGCCGCCGGAATCGGGATTGATCACGTAAGCCGCATCCACCAGCTCGCGATGCGAATTTACCAGCCACGATGCGCCATTGAATTTACCGCCCTCTTCATCGGCAGTGAGCGCCAGAATCAAATCACGTTTCGGCTTGTAACCCTCGCGATGCAGGCGCAGAAATGTCTCAACCAACGCGGCGTCGGAGTCCTTCATGTCCTGCGTGCCACGACCGTACCAGTAGCCATCCTTCTCAATAAACTTGAATGGGTCGGTCGACCAGTCCGACCGCAGCGCCTCCACTACATCCATGTGACAGAGAAACAGCACCGGCTTTTCCGCGGGCGTGCCTTCCGCGCGATAGCGGACAACCAGGTTAAGCTTTTTGGCGTTGGGTCCAATGAGCTGAACGTCGCTTTCCTTGAATCCTGCGTCGAGAAAACGCAGCTTCATCTGCTCGGTTGCGGCAGTAACGCTGCCCTGCGGCGTGTCCGTTGTATTCGTCTCGATCAGTTGCTTAAAGATCGCGAGCGCCTCAGCTCGATCTGACGACGAGGCATGTGGCAGCGCATCCTGTGCGGCTAACGTGGCTGCGAAAACGCAGACGGCGATAAAGGGAAACGCGCAACAACCGGCGATAGATTTATGCATGAAGGGATTCTACGACCACGTCCCCGCGTTTCAAGCCAGAATTTGCACTACGATTTTTCCAGCATGGTAGAAATGGCCGTCGAGCACACCCTCATTCAGCTCCGACAAAGCTAGGAGCTAGAAGCTAAAAGCTGCTTTCTCAATGCGGCCGTCCGGGCAGCACAAAGTGTTCCGCGCAGCGCGGCTCATAAGCATCGCCCGGCACTTTGATGGGGCTGTCGTAAGGCGCCGGTTTACCATCAATGAGCCGCTGCGAATAGAGCGCACGCTGGCCGCACGCGCAATAGGCTATGCACTCTGTAATGTTGCCGCCGTAAGCATTCACCAGCCAGTTCAAATTGAGCATTTCGCCAAAAGGCATCGCTCGAAAGTCTAAATCGAGTCCCCCCACCAGCACGTCGTGATTGCCGTCGAGCAAGTACTTGGTGAACAGGAAAAGATCGGTAACGAACTGGCCCTCGTCGATTGCAATGCACTCCACCCGCTTGCCGATCTCCTGCTCTTTATCGGCGATGGCGTCAAGCACTTCCCACGGATTCGAGGATTGGAACTCGAGTGCCTTGCATTTGCCGTATCCGTTGGGATTGCGGCTTTCAACCACTCCGGGACCGCCCTTGGTATCATCGCTCGGCTTCAGCACCATCACATACTGCTTGGCGTACTGGCGCCGCATTTCAGCGCGGCGCAACAGCTCCGCGGTCTTGTTGCTTCTCATCGGTCCCAATAGCAGTTCAAGCTTACCCGCCAACGCGTCATCTCCCTGAATACGATTCTTGCTTCCGGAGTTTCATCATAACGCGAGAGGCACCCTTGACATTCGGTTGGAAGCATGGAAATTGTCGCCGCCCGTAGACGCCTATTGCGCAGCCTTCATCACCGCGTCAACCTCAGCTTTCATCACGCCGCAGTCACCAAAAAAGCGCACCAGATCGCCAGACAACGGTTGCAAACCCCGCTGCGCCATGCGCGAATCCACCCGAGTCCCCCGCGCCCCCGGCAGCCCCGCCATCCGCATCTCGCCGCCTCCCTGCGCGTCGAGAACAAGCGTAGTCAAGTTGCGCGCCACATCCAGCGGAAAGCTCTCCGCCACAAATACCATCTTGCCCCGAATCGTGATCAGCACTGGTCCTTCACTGGTTGAAAAGACCTGTTCTTCGGTTCCATCGGTTGAAGAAGCGGTAACTCGCGCAGAAGTATCCATGTGAACGTTGGAGTATTTGCGGCCCAGGTTGCCAACATACATCTTGGTAAAGTCATGGGCTGAAGCCGCGCTCTTCCACATCGAGAGGTAGAACAGGCTGAGAGACTTGGTGCTGTTCATCTCGGCGGGAGTGGTGGCGCTGCGCAGTTGTCCCGCCCAGTAAAGCCCGCCGTTCCAGGCAGGCGTCAAATCAACGGCTGCCGCTTCTCCCCCAAACAGTTCGGCCAATATGTGCAGGTCGAGCTGTCCCACCTGCCCAATATCGTAAGGCTTGTAAAGTTTGTCGGTAATCGGATGGAAGTTGGGCAGCAATGGCACCGCCGGCATCCGCTTCTGCTCGTAGACGCGCGGATTGATGATTTCCCATGACGACGTTGGCGGACGGTCCAGAGCCCCGGCAAACGCCGCAGTCTGTCCCTGGTCCATCCATATGTCCTGCTCAAAACTCAGCCCCTCGCGATAAGGAAAGAGCATCGACTCCGAGAGCAGCAATGGCGCCCGCGCCATCACCGGAGAGTTATCTGAGGCGGTCATCTGGTCCTTGAGCCGGTCCATGATTTCGGGGTCTTTCACCAGGCTCTTGCCCATCGGCTTCAAAACGTAGTCCATCATCACGGCGGTCGCCTGGCCCTCGGCTACGGCATCGCGCGCAGTGTCCATCTCGTCCCGGGCCAGGTGATCCTGGTCTCCGGCCGCATCGGTTGAAACATCATCGGGAGTCTGGTCGTCCCATTTTTCAAGGTCGCTGTGCTGGTCTTGCAGCGCATGGGTTAGTTCATGGGCCAGCACCGGCTTTTGGTCATCCACGCTTACCCAGTCCAACATATTCACGGTCTTGGTCTTGGAGTCATAATAGGCCTCGATTTGCTCCTTCATCAGAATCAGCAGAAATGGCTTCAACTCAAAATCACGGTCGAGCAGGCCGAATTTTTTCAATACAATCTCATCGCGCTCGAGTCGCTTCGCGCTTTCATCTTCGTCGAACTTTTCTTCCAGATATGCCTCAACCGCCGCCCGAGTAGTAATTGTGCGTTTTACGGTGCTCTTGATCGGCAGCCCGCTTTCGTCTGAGGAGAATTTCAGCAGTTCATCCACCAGTGCGAAGAGTTGCTTGGCTTGTTCGGGAGTAATGTGGGTAACGCCTTTGTTGTCAGCAGCCTGGCCAGCACCCTTATCTGCCCCGGGGCTCTTATCTTGCCCCGCAGCCGGAGCCGACCCACTGGAACCCTCTTGCGCCAACGCACCCGCAGGCACGCCCAATTCCGCAAGACCCACCGCCACCCACAGCACCAGCGCACCCGCCAGACCGCGGCGGGTCCAGCGTCTTGCATTTCGTTCCATTTGGATCATTCACTCTCCTGTGAGCGACTGTGTACCCTTGGGCCAGGGCCACTCAGCCCGCTGTGTCCAAGGCTATAACTGCAAGGCTATAATCAGGATGCGGTACCGCGCCAAGCCGATGCCCAAATAGGCTGGCAAATTTGCTTGCGGACTGCGGAAACGATCCCCTATGGCTGACACCGGCCTTACCGTTAACATACAGGCCACAGCGCTTTCTGCAATGCTTGAGTCGGCCGGCACGCCCCGAACTCTCGCCGCTTATCGCGGGGCCCTCACACCACAACAGTTTGACGCTCCCGCTGCCGAAATAGCTGCGCTCGCCCACGGAACCGCCATTCACGACCTTGGCTGGCTGCGCCGTGTAGACGTGCGCGGCGCTGACCGTTTCCGGTGGCTAAGCGGAATGGTCACCAACACCGTTAACGACTTATTTCCAAACTCCGGCGCATGGAACCTGGTCTTGAACGCCCAGGGCCGCATCCAGGGCGACCTAACGGTGTGGCGCGACGACGAGGAGCAATCGCCCCAGCGGCGAACGCCGAATCCCGAGGCCGCTAAAAAGAGCGATCCCATGCTCGGAACGCCCTTTGCCGGCGAGTCGGGCCTGGAATTGGTAATTGAAGCAGGGCAGCTCGAGAAGTTGTTGGCGCACCTCAATCAGTTCATCATCATGGACGATGTGGAACTGGTGCCGCTCGGCGAAGAGTCGGCCTGCGGCGCAGGCGCTGAGACGGCCATCGGAGTCACCGGCCCGCAGACCGCTGAGGTTCTCGAGCGGCTGGGCCTGCCCTTTTTCGCGAATACCATGAAGAGCGCCCGGGTTGAGTGGAATGGACTTGATCTGACCGTCGAGCGCGTCTACGGCGTGCTTGCTCCGCATTTCATCTTTTGGGTGCCCTGCGCCGGCCTGGCCAAGTTCTGGTCCTGCATCCGCACCGCCGGTGCCATGCCGGTCGGTTGCGCCTCGCTTGAATTATTCCGCATCGCTGAGGGCATTCCCACCTACGGCATCGACATTGTGGAGCGAGACCTGCCCCAGGAAACCGCGCAGTTGCGGGCGCTCAACTTCAACAAGGGCTGCTACCTTGGCCAGGAGATTGTGTAGCGCATTCGCTCGCGCGGCAGCGTGCACCGCCACCTCCGCCACCTTGAGCTTGAAGGGCCTGTGCCCGAGCCTCTTTCCGGATTCGGGACCGAGTTGAAGCTTGCCGATGGATCGAAGGCCG
>Ga0265338_10001422_pt1 | contig 38883 bp, 32 predicted proteins | sample 42126metaG_FD_193579 | JGI IMG/M metagenome (GOLD analysis project Ga0265338, IMG submission 193579) | Rhizosphere microbial communities from Carex aquatilis grown in University of Washington, Seatle, WA, United States - 4-21-26 metaG | ecosystem: Host-associated > Plants > Roots > Rhizosphere... | reverse complement strand
GTGCCCACGGCGTCCTTCGCGCCCGTGAGCGTTTGCTGGCCGGTTTCGTCGCCCATCATCTTCGCAATGCCGAAGTCCGCAATCTTCACCCGGCCCGATTTGTCCAGCAGGATGTTCTCCGGCTTGATGTCACGGTGGACGATCCCTTGTTCGTGCGCGTATTGGAGTGCTTCGCAAATCTTCGGCACAATCGCCAGCGCCTGTTCCGACGGCATTTTCCGGGCCTGCAGTAACTGCCGCAGGTTCGGACCGTCCACAAATTCCATCACCAGATAACAATGCCCGCCCGCCTCGCCGAAATCGTGAACGGTGACAATGTTGGGGTGGTTCAACCGGGCAAGTGCCTGGGCTTCGCGCGTGAACCGTTCGGTGAACTGCGCGTCCTGCTCCTTTTCCCGCGCCAGGATTTTAAGTGCGACGAGGCGGTTCAAGCGCGGTTGCCGCGCCTTGTAAACCACGCCCATGCCGCCACGGCCGAGGCATTCGAGAATTTCCAGTTGCGGAAACAACGACGCGATTTCGGCGGGTGCGGGTGGCGGCTGAAGCACCCTGGTACCATGCGGTCCCTCGGTTTGCGCGGCCAGGCCGGCCTTGAGCATGCATTCCGGGCAGATGCCGCCCAAAGCTGTGGGCGGTACGGGCTTCCCGCAGTGTGGACAAATTTTTTCGTCGGGCATAATTTTTCTTTCACCACATTACAAAGGAAGAATTGGCCGAAGGTTACAGTGAATATCCCAAAGAAACCATGAAAAGACCAAGTAATCCGTGGATATTAGCTGCCTGCCAGTGTTCGGAACAGATATCGCAGTTCATCCTCGACTTCGTCCGGACCCGCCACGGTGTCGGCGATGGTGTCGCGCAGCAACGCGCGGTAACGCTGACGCAATCGGTGCACGGCCACTTTTACCGCGCCTTCGCTCATGTCCAATTGCCGGGCGAGTTCCGCGTAAGGCGCGGCGTCGCTGGCTCCGGCGAGTGTGGTGCGCAGTGTGTCAAACAGCGCGGTTTTGCCCTCCGCCCGATATTCCACTCCCAGCCGTTGATAAACCTGTTCGAGCAACGTGATGGCCCAGCGATGTTCAAACGCCTTTTCCGGTGTAAATTTTTCCACCGGGATTTCGCCCAGCCGCGTCTCGGCGCTTTGCAGGTCGAGGGAGATCACTTTTCCGCCGCCACGTTTTTGCGCGCGCGCCTTGTCCCATTCGTCGGCGAGGAAATGGTTCAGGCTGGCGAGCAGGAAGGAGCGGAACCGGCCTTTCTCCGGCGCGACCGAGGCGACGGCATTGCGTTCCAGCAACCGGGCGAAGAAGGCCTGCGTGAGGTCCTGGGCGTCTTCGGGCGAATAACCGCGCTGTCGCACGTAGGCGTAAAGCGGATGCCAGTAAGTCTGGCAGAGATTTTCGAGTGCGGCGCGGGCACGCGTGGTGTCGCTGCGTGCGGCGGTCAACACGACCGACCAATGGGTGGTGACAAAAACGGACCGCGGCGGTACCTGATTTCCGGGCGAAGTGGTTCCCGGCGGTGTTGCTGGGGTTGAAGTGCTCACCGGCGGCGAGCCTAAAGCGAACCGGCCAAAGCGCAAGCCTGCTCAATTTTCAAGTTTGTTGCGCGCGAACTCAAAAACCATTGCCGGTAAGAGAGAGTTCAGACATTCGTTTGGCTTCACGTAGGCGCAATGCGATTTGAGGCAAGGCGAGCAGGGCAGATCAATTCGCAGCACATTATTGAGCTGGCCATACGGGCCGGTGCGGCGTGGTTCGGTCGGGCCGAAGAGTGCAACGAGCGGTTTGCCGAGCGCGGCCGCCACGTGCATCGGGCCCGTGTCGTTGGTAATCATCAAGTCACAGAGCCGCACCCACTCGACCATTTCGGGCAGCGAAGTCTGGCCGCACAAATTGAAACAACGTTCCGGTTCAGCGCGCGAAATGATTCCACCGAGCGGCTCGTCTTCCTTGCCGCCCAGAATGGCGAAACGCGCATCGGGAATTTTTTGAGCCAGCTGCCGGACGAGTTCGGCAAAATATTCAACCGGCCAGCGTTTGTTGGCCCAGCGCGCGCCGGGCTGAATCGCAATCCAGCGCGCCTTGCCGGTTTGCCATTTTGCTTTGACGCGGTTGGCCATTTCGGGGCGTTCGGGCAGCCAGGAGAAATTCCAATGCAAGGGCACGCCCAGCTGCGGAAGCACGGCCAGATACCAGTCCACGGCATGGGTATGAAACGACGCGCGCCGGACCGCGCGGTCATAAAAACCACGCGCGCCTTCACGGACCTCGTCGAGGCCGATAAGAAATTTACCGTTGGCCAGCCACGCGAACGTTCCGCTGCGTGCGAGGCATTGGAGGTCAATCACCCAATCGAAGTGTTGTTCCCGCAACCAACGGATGCTGCGGAACATTTCCGGCCAGTGCCGGGGGGCCGCCCAGCGCCGGCGTTCAAAGCGGACGACGCCGGTCAGGTCCGGATCGTCTTCGAGCAACGGCGCGAAATTGGAATCAATCCACCAATAAATTTCACTGGCGGGCAGATGGCGTTTGAGCAGCCGCAGCACGGGCAACGCCTGGACCACGTCACCCAGCGAACTGGGTTTGAGAATGAGAATTTTCAAAGGCAGAAGGAAGAATGCAGAATGTAGAAAAAGTCAGTCACCACGTGTCTTCTTTGAAATGGTTACGAGTATGGAAATCAACTCGTTGGTTTCTTGCAATAACGGCTCCAGCCGTTTTCTCGACACAATTTCTTCATCTGCCAACAGCTCTAACCGATAGGCGGTTTCGTCGGCTTCTTTGAGGCAATCGCCGATTTTTGAAACGAATTCCGCTTTGGAGCGGGCGCGGCTGGCTTCCCGATGATTTGCTCCAACCGAAGTTCCCGACCGCAATGCTTGTTTACCAAGAACCTGGGCAACCGTTTCTTTCGGCAAAGCAGCATAAAGCCGAATAATTCGGCGGGCAAAACTTTTTGTGCGCGCAGCCAGGTCTTTTTCTGAACTCCGCATTCTTCATTCTACCTTCATTCTATCTTCCCAGTTCCAGGCGTTCGGCGAGGCGTTCGGGCAGGCCGGCGGCGCGGATTTTTTTCTGGGCGGTGGCGATGTCGTATTCGAGCCGGCGCAGTTCGATGGTGCCGGCATCCGCGTCGTAAATGACGTAGGCCGCCTTGGGGTTGTTGTCGCGCGGCTGGCCGACGGCGCCGACGTTGATGAAATACTTTTTTGACGGGTCAATTTTGAATTTGGAATAGGTGCCACCGCGTACGACGGTGTCGCGCATGAAGGCAACAGGCACGTGCGTGTGGCCGAAGAAACAGAGCTGGGTGTTCTGGTAGGGGAAACTGGCGGCGGCGGCGAGCTTGTCGAAGACATACCCCCAGCGTTGGGGCGCGTCGAGCGTGGCGTGGACGATGGTGAAATTGGAAACCATCTTGGTGTATTTCAATTCGCGGAGCCACAGGCGTTCTTCGGTGGAAAGCTGGGCGCGTGTCCAACGGACGGCTTCGGCGGCGTTCGGGTTGAATCCTTCCAAGTGGTCGTCGGTGGAGCAGTATTCATCGTGATTACCCTTCACGCAGGGAATATCCATGTTGCGGACGATCTCGAGACATTCCTTGGGGTTCGCGTTGTAACCGACGACGTCGCCGAGACAGACGTAGTGGGTGGGCTTCTGTTGTTCAGCGTCCGCCAGAACGGTGCGGAACGCCTCCAAATTGCCGTGAATGTCAGCGATGATGGCGAATTTCATTTGCGTCTATCGAGCAATTTCAAATCCATGCAATTCATTTTGCGCGTCACTCCACGCGACATTTTCGTCTCGTATCAACCCTGAAAGTCCCGCGTCGCGAATGGCCGCGCGAAAGGCTTCCAATTCCGCGCGCGCGCCTTCGGCGGTCAATTCCACGCGACCGTCCGGCAGATTGCGGACCGTGCCGGTCACTTCAAATCCGGCGGCAACGGTTTTCGTCAGGTAACGAAACCCCACACCCTGCACGCTGCCTGAATAAAAAATGCGCATGCGACAACGTTTCATGTTTAATGCGGTGGCCAACGTTTGTCCAGGCACGACAGGATAAAGCCAAAGCTTGCGGCGCGGCGCAACGTTAAATTACAAATTTACCATAAAGATTTTTCCAAGTTTTGTATTTGACCGTCCAGAAAATTTACAGTAACCAGCACGGGCTGCACTCATAGAGCGTAAAAGTTCAAGCGCCTTTTGTCGGCAGCGCATGGCGCGAACACAGCAATGCTGAACGGAAAGTCATTTTTGTCGGTTGATTTTGGGGCTGGCAGCCTCAAGCTGGCGACCTTTGAAATCAACGAGGTCGGCGGTTTACGCCTGAAAGGTTTCACGCTGAAGCCGCTGGGACCGGATGGCGCGGCGGAGGCCACGCGTGAAGCAACCCTGCTCAAGGCGCTGCGGGAGACGCTCGCGGAAACCGGCGCGGCGGCGCGGGACATCAATGTCTGTGCGCCGGGTTTTCAGGTATTTTCCAAGTTCGTCAAACTCCCGCCGGTGGACGCGGGCAAGGTGACGCAAATCATCCAATACGAGGCGCAACAAAATGTGCCGTTTCCGCTGGCGGAGGTCGTGTGGGATTATCAAATTCTTGGTTCCAGTTCGACGGGCGAGCTGGAAGTACTGCTGGTGGCCATCAAATCCGAGATTGTCGAGGGATTGTTCCGCATCGCGGAGGAGGCCAAGTTGCGGCTGCAATTGTGTGACGTGTCGCCGGCGGCGCTGTGCAATGCGTTTCGCTACAACTACGGCGATTTAGAGGATTGCACGATGTTGCTGGACATCGGCGCCAAGACGAGCAACCTGCTCTTTTTCGAAAAGGGCAAGGTTTTTTCCCGCAGCATCAGCCTCGGAGCAAATTCCATCACCCAGGATTTTGCGAGCGAAGCGAAATTGAAATTTGAAATCGCCGAGCAAATCAAGGTAGCTGAAGGCTTTGTCAGTCTTGGCGGCGCGTACGAAGAGCCGGAGAATCCGAACCAGGCCGCCATTTCGAAAATTGCCCGGCAATTCATGACGAAGCTGCACATTCAAGTCAACCAGACGATACAGTTTTACCGCGGCCAGATGGGTGGGGCGGCGCCGCAGCGGCTCTTCCTGGCCGGAGGCGCTGCCATCATGCCTTACACGGCGCAGTTTTTCGCCGAAAAACTCAACGCGCCGGTTGAATACTTCAATCCGTTCCGCAACGTGCAGATTGATCCGGCGGTGAACCTGGAGGAGTTGGCGCGCGTGGCGCATTCCCTGGGTGAAGTCGTCGGTCTGGGCCTGCGCAACCTGGCCAACTGCCCGGTGGAAATGAATTTGATGCCCGAAAGCACGTTGCGTTGGCGCACCTTCAATGAAAAGAAACCGTATCTCACCGCGACCGTGTTCAGTCTCGTGGCGGTCGCGTTTGCGGTGGGGTTTCTCTTTGAAAAACTGGCCAAGTCGAAGGAGGATGAACTGGAAAGACTTCAGCCGGAAGTGCAGCAACGACAGGCGAAAGCTGACGAGTTTAACAGAATTTACACGGAGGTTGACCGAACCCGGAAGGAGGCCGATCAAATCGCTACTTGGGTGAACAATCGGTATTACTGGGGCGATGTGCTGGCTGAATTGAGGCGTGTCCTCGTTCGCGCTGAAAGCGACGTTCAGAAAAAAATGTCCGCGCAAAGATCGGGTGTGCAGGCGGGGATCTGGGTCGAACAGTTTACCACCATGACGTCATTGGGGTCTGCCAACAACGCCATGAATCCCATGGGAGGACCGCCGCCCATGGGCGGGCAACCGTTACGTTACAACAATGGAATGCCGGGAAACACGGAGAACGCAACGCAGAATCAAACCAACCAGGCGGGCGCCATTACCCTGACTTGTCGCGCGGTGAGTCTGTCCAAGGTGGATCCCGCGGCGAACAGCGACATTGCCTACACATTGGAGAATGAGTTGCAAGCCAGCCCCGATTTTGACCCCAAAGCAACGCAACTCACCGGGCAGATCAATCCGGAAGATGCTTCCGGCACGTTTACCTTTGGAATTTCGGCGGTGTTGAAGAACCCATTGAATTTGTAGCATGACCTGGATTAAGAGAAATTTGTTTTTTGTCATTGGCGCGGTTATTGCCGTGGGATTGCTGGCGGCGGCAGGCGTTTATGACTACAAAAACTGGCAACGCAACAACGCAGCGTTGGATTCACTGAATCAGACATACGTCGCGTTACAGAGGTTAAACAGTCAGAATCCATCGCCGGGCAACGACAAGATTGACAACATCCGGGCTGCCCGCGACCAGGAACAGCAATTGCGTGAATGGATTCAACAAACGGGGCAATACTTCCAGCCGATTCCACCCGTGCCCAATTCCACCAACGGTGCGATAACGGATGCTAAATTTGCCGCCGCGCGCGATCATACCCTCAACCAATTGCAGGTCGAAGCGGGCAACGTCAGCATTACTTTGCCGCCACAATACAGTTTTTCGTTTGAAGCGGAGCGAACCTCCGTGAAATTTGCTCCCGGCAGCCTTGCTTCACTGGCCCAGCAACTCGGCGAAGTGAAGCTGATTTGTGAGCTTCTTTATGCGGCCAAAATCAATTCTTTTGACGGCATCCGCCGGGTGCGGGTTTCGGACGATGACGTCAGCGGACCGCAGTCGGATTATCTCGATAAGACGGCGGTGACGAATGATCTCGCCGTTTTCGTGCCATACGAAGTGACTTTTCGGTGTTTCAGCCAGGATTTGGCCGCCGTCCTGTCGAGCTTTGCGTCGTCGCCTTATGGATTCATTGTGAAAAACATCAACATGCAGCCGGCGGCAGGGGTAACGACCACGTCTTCGTCACCTGCTGGTCCGCAGGCAATGAACGGATTTGACTACCAGTCAGCCTATCCGTCACCACGGCCAGCACCGGGGCCCGCCGGCAGGCCGGCTGCGACGGCCGGCAGGGGTGGCCTGCAAACGGTGCTCGACGAACAACTTTTAAGCATCACGTTGGATGTTGAAATAGTTAAATTGTTGCCGCGGAATTAAGCGCATGGATTTTCTCAAAAAACATTACGAAAAGATTTTGCTCGGTGTCGTATTGCTTGGCCTGGTCGGCGCCATGGTGTTTTTACCCTTCATGATTTTGAATGACCGCAAGCAGCTGGAAGAAACCCGTAGAGGGATCATCTCCCATCCCGTCAAACCGCTTCCGCCGCTGGATTTGACGGGGGAGAGCAATATCATCCAGCGTCTGCAATTGCCCTACCAGCTCGACTTTGAAACGACCAACAAGCTTTTTAATCCCGTTGAGTGGCAAAAAGCAGTGGACGGCACCCTCATCAAGATTGAAAGCGGCAATGAAGTGGGTCCCAAGGCAGTTGTGGTCACCCGTATCGCACCCCTGTACTTCATCCTGACGTTGGATTCGGTGGAGACAAATCAATTCGGTGCGCGCTATATAGTGGGGGTTGAACGTCAAGCCGCGCCGGTGGCGTGGCGACGGGTCAAGCGGCAGCATTATGCTTCGCTCGGTGAGAAAAACGAGGCTTTTGCCATTACTAAAGCGCAAGGGCCGCCGGATAATCCGACCCAATTGATTTTGCAATTAACGGATTCCGGTGAAATGGCAACCTTGTCGAAAAATAAACCGTTTCGCCGGGTGGACGCCTACATGGCGGATTTGAAATACGGTCCCGAGGGGAAAAATTGGGGGGACCAACGTGTGGGTGACGACCTGAAATTTGCGGGGGATGATTACATTATCGTTGCCATCGACCGGAACGAGGTGGTATTATCCGCCAAATCGAACCAGAAAAAAACAACATTACCTTACAATTCCAAATGACGCCTGTCGGCAACAGCGCCAGCATCGAGCAACGCTGATACCGACAAACCTGAATTCAGCCATGATAAAAGCCGTTTCTGTCCCACTCGGTTTCATTTTGATACTGGCCGGCACTTGCGTGTTGCCGGCCCAAACCAGCAGCCCCGCTGACATGGCCGTCAGCGAAGCCGTGTTGCGACAAGCCAACACCGTGGTTCTGCGCGAGAAACTGGAGCAGGCCAGGGATGCCGTGGCGCACAACGATTTGGTGGTCGCCGCCAAACTTTACGAGGATGCCTACCAGCTCGTGCAGCAAATCGGTTCGGGCATTGATGCCGAGGCCGGGCAGGCGGTTTCCGGACTTGTCTCCGTGCGGTTTGAACTGGCTCGCGAAGCGCAACGCCAGGGCGATTTGCGGGAAGCCAACACGCAGATCAGCCGGGTTTTGAAAGTGGCCCCGCGAAATGCCGACGCGCTTGCGTTCAAGAGGCAAAATGACCGGATGATCGCCGCCCAGCGCGGGAGGGTGGCCGATGACGCGACGCTCCAGCAGGTTCCCATAATTGCCAATGAGAAAACGGAAGCTGCCACGCTGGTGCGTGACGGCAAGCTGCTTTACGAGATGGGCAAATTTGAAGAGGCCGAGGTGAAGTTGCAAGAGGCGCTGCAATTGGACCCGCTTAACCAAGGGGCTTTTTATTATATGAACCTGGTCAAACAGAGTGTTTATGCCCGCCAGGAGCGAATTCACACAGTAGATAATGAGACCCGCATCGTGCAGGTGACCAAGGCATGGGAAACACCCGTGAGAAACAATGTACAGTTGCCCATACCCAATCCGTATGCCACCACCAATCTCATTCACACCGGTCCCGGACGCGAGGCCATCATGAGCAAGCTTAACCGCATCCATCTCGACCAGGTGTTTTATGACGGTCTGCCGTTGAGTGAAGTGGTTCGCAACCTGAGTGAACAAGCCAAACTGCGTGACCCGGACAAAGCGGGCATCAACTTTCTGATTAATCCCAATCCGGACAATTCCGCGTCGGTCACCACGGTCAATCCCACTACCGGCGCCGGTTCCCCATTTGGCGGACCCGGCCAAAACGGTCCTGCTGGTGGCGGTCAGCAGATTGATCCCGCAACCGGTTTGCCGGTTTCTACGCCTACCACCGGGGGGGAGTCGGTGGATATTAATTCTGTCATTATCAGAATCAATCCGGCGCTCACTGATGTGCGCATGGCGGACGCGCTGGATGCGATTGTACAGGTCGCAGATCATTCGATTGAATACTCCATCAGTGATTATGCGATTGTGTTTTCTGCCAAAGGACCGCGATCACCCCAGCTCTATTCGCGGACGTTTAAAATAGATCCCAACACCTTTGTACAAGGCCTGGAAAGCGTTGGTTCACTCGTCTTTGTTAACAATAGCAGCAGCGGCGGCAGTAGCGGCGGTGGTGGTGGCGGCAGCAGCGGCGGTGGTGGTGGCGGCAGCAGTGGTGGTGGCGGTGGTGGCGGTCAAAATACGACGGTGGGGCTTCTTGCAGTTGTTAATGCGGCGCCGGGCTCAGGCAATCGCTCCAGCGGCAGTGGCGGCGGTGGTGGCGGTGGTGGCGGCGGCGGCGGTGGTGGTGGTGGTGGTCAAGGCAACGGCGGGTTGAATTACGTGACTACGACAAACAACATGTCGGACGTCAGTGTGGCTGCGCGTGATTTCTTCTCAACCTTGGGGGTGAATTTGTTCCCACCGAAGAACATTTTCTTTAATGACCGGTTGGGGCTGTTGTTTGTCCGTGCAACGATGCAGGACCTGGACACCATCGAAAGCGCCATTCAGGCGTTGAACCAGGTGGCTCCCGAGGTTCACATCAAGGCCCGGTTTATTCAAGTGCAGCAGAACGACAACGCAGCCTTGGGCTTCGATTGGTACTTGGGACAATTCAACATTGGAAATTCCGTGGCTGCCCAGGGCGGCAGTTCGGCATCGCTCATTGTCCCGGGACCGGGAGGTTCGACGGTGCCTTTCCCCGGGCCCACCGCCGCCAACACCATTTTTCCTTCATCAACGGACCAGTTGATAACCAGCGGACTCAACAATTCTGCGATTCCGACGCTTGGCACGATCACGGGCATTATGACCAATCCCAACTTCCGGGTTGTGCTCCATGCTTTGGAGCAACGTCAAGGCACCGAGGAATTGGCCGAGCCGGAAGTCACCACCACCAGCGGACGGCAGACCGAGATGCGGGCAACCGAGATCATAACGGTTATTACGGGCTTTAACTTCCAGCAGGGCTCGGCGGCGGTCGCCAGCGGTACCACCACCACTCCATAAAAACCACCATCATTTGCAACCGAAAATGAAAAATTATAAGCCAAATTGGATTTCCAAAGCCGCGCCTTTAATATTGCTGTTGATCGGCGTGGGTGCCGTTGAATCTATTCGCGCACAGGGCATTGCCCCTGGCACCTCTGCGATTACGCCGATTACCCAGGCCTTGGAGACCGGCCCATTGTTGGATGTGGTGCCGTATGTTCTGTCCGATGGGTACACGATCAACCTGACCCTGATTCCATCACTGACTGAATTCAACGGTTATACAGCACCGCCAAACGTTGCCAATGTCACCGGCGGTCTTAATGTGGTGCAGTTGCCCGTTATTCTGCCGGATTTTACCGTGCGACAGGTCCTCACCACGGTGAATGTTTGGGATGGCCAGACAGTAATCCTCGGCGGATTGATTAACTCCACCACCCAGACCGAAAAGGACAAAGTGCCGGTGATTGGCGATCTGCCGTTTCTGGGTCGCCTCTTTCAAAGCCAGACCAAGTCTGCCGTAAAAAAGAATCTGATGATTTTTGTCACCGCGACGATTGTCGACCCTGCGGGTAACCGCATTCATTCGGATGATGAACTGCCATTTGCGCAAAGCAGCATTCCACCGCAACCGCCGGGAGCCGGGCAGGCAACTGAAACCGATAGAAGGGTGACGCTGCCTCCCCAATAACCGGTTTCAAGGCCGGTGCTTGTTCGCGGAGTTCATTTAATAAAACGGGGGCAAATCTTGAATGCCAGATAAATTTATGGATCGGTTGCTGATTGTTGATGGACATGCTTATGCGTATCGCGCGTTTCACGCGATCCATTCCTTGCGCTCGCCGAGTGGCCGGCCGACGAATGCCATTTACGGCTTTGTCAAAATGCTGACGAAGATGCGCGTGGCGGTTGAACCGACCCATTTGATTGTGGTCTGGGACGGTGGGCTGGACGCGGAGCGTATGGCGGTGCTGCCCCAATACAAGGCGCAACGCCCGGAGATGCCGGACGATTTGAAGCCGCAGCTTGATGAAATCGTCAGCTATTTGAAAGCAGCGGGGATTGTCTCATTTTGCCGCGAGGGGGTGGAGGCTGATGATTACATTGCCTGTCTGACACGACGGGCAGCGGATGCGGGCATGGCGGTGGTCATTGCCAGTTCCGACAAGGATTTTATGCAACTGGTATCGGAGCGGGTGGGCTTGTTGAATCCGAATGACAGAACCGAAATGATTTGGACGGACGAACAGGTTCGCGCGAAAACCGGTGTGGAACCTTCGCAAATCGTGGATTGGTTGAGTCTGACCGGTGACAGCGTGGACAATATTCCCGGGGTTCCCGGGGTCGGTCCCAAGACGGCCACCGAATTGTTGAATCAATTTGGGTCAGTGGGCGGTTTGTTTGAGCGACTGGACAAGGTGAAATCGGAAAAACTCCGCGCGAACTTGCGCGCTGCGGAGGGTGCCGTACGACGCAACCGCGAGTTGGTGCGGCTGCGCGACGATTTACCGTGCGCATTCTCACCGGATGAACTGGCGGGAAAACCGGCGGATGCCGGCCGGCTGCGTGAACTTTATCAGCACTGGGGGTTCAGGACGTTGCTGGCAACGCTGGAGGAATCGGTGCGCGAATGCCAGGCTGTATTGATTTAGAAAAATGAATTTGAAACATTGGATTCAAGGTTTCCTCGCAGGCAATTGCCCGGCGCGTTTTGTTCAAACAAAATTTGGACAAAACGCGCTGAAGCCGTTACACTCATTGGAACCTTTTATGTTGTCGTCGTTCGTTCGCAGGATCGCGTTGTGCGGTGTTTTAATGGCCGGAATTCCCGCTGTGGTTTTCGGACAGACCAACTCTTTCACCGCCTATGGCACGGAATACGCCATCGCCGGTTCGTTGCTGGGCGAACAAGTTCTGCCCGATGTGGCGGTGGGGACCAATGGCGGGTTTGTTGTCTGGCAGGACAACATCACCGACGGCAGCGGCTGGGGCGTCAGCGCGATGCAGCTCAACGGCCCGCTTTCGGGTTCAGGCAGTTCCTTCCGGGTTAATGTGCAGGGCGCTGGTGATCAGGAAAATCCGCGGGTGGCCTTGTTGCAAGGCGGCGGCGCGGCCTTTGTCTGGCAGGGCGGGACAGAAGGATTGAACCAGCACATCTACGCGCGATTGCTTTCTTCGAGCGGCACCTGGCTGACGACGAACGATGTGGCGGTCAACACCTTCACCGATAATTTTCAAATCACTCCCGCCTTGGCCACCTTGGCTAACGGCAATGTTGTCATCGTTTGGGCGAGTTTCGATGAAGCAGGTTCCAGCAGCTTGCAGGATGTCTATGGCCGGATTTTTTCGCCGACTGGCGCGCCGCTCACAAGCGAATTTTTGATCAACCAATTTACCTCTTACAATCAGCGCACGCCGGCGGTGGCGGCGCTGGCGAATGGCGGCTTTGTGGTCGCCTGGGTTTCGGAGCAGAAACGCGTAGTCGGCGCGCCTAACGCGAATGCGGTGCCGCCAAATCAGGAAGCCTATCCGAGCATTGACATTTACGCGCGACTTTACGACACAAATGGCAATCCGCAGAGCAATCAACCCAGCGAATTTTTGGTCAATGCCGATTCAAATCCATGCGCTCATCCTAGTGTCGCCGCCGGCACGGACGGGGGTTTTATGATTGCTTGGGACGCGCACGACATGACCAGTCCGTTGTCCAACAGTCTGGATATCTACGCCTGTCCGTTTAACAGGGCCGGCGTCGTCATAGGCGCGGCGATGCGGGTGAATTCCTACCTTTACGGCGACCAATACGCGCCGCGCATCAGCGCGCTGGGAACCAATTATTTGATCGCGTGGACGAGCCTGGCGCAGGACGGTTCGCGGGAGGGTGTTTATGGACAATTCCTGCAAGGCAACGGCTCGGGCCTCGGCGGCGAATTTACGGTGAACACCACGACGATCAGTTCGCAAATGCAGCCGGCGGTGGCGTCGGATGGCGTGAGCCAATTCCTCGTGGTGTGGACCAGTTATACTGGCACTCCCTATAGTTTCGATCTGTTCGCGCAACGTTACCTCAACACTGCGGGCGCCTTGAATCCAATGGCCGCGCCGTTTGTTTACGCCCCGTTTGTGGTGAGCAACAACGTCTATCAGCCTCAACTGTTGGTGTCGTGGCCGCCAGTGACCGGGCTTTCTATTTCCAATTATGAAGTCTATGTGAACGGCGCGACAGTGCCGACGGTTGAGACCACGAGCAACGTGTGGGCCATGACGGCGGCCAATGGATTGGCCGCGAGCACCAGCAATTACTTCCAGGTGGATTATGTGACGACGGATGGCCGTCGCTCGCCCTTGTCGCCGGCGGCCGGCGGCATGACGTGGAGCGGTTTGAACTGGGGCGGCATTCCGTATGAGTGGATGGCCATATATTTTGGCGGGTACTATGGCGGAACCTATCACACCAATGGCTGGTCGCCAGCCGGCCAGCCGCCTCCGGGCAGTCCGCATGGATCGCCAACCCTTTTGCAATTGTTTTTGAGCGGCGGCATTCCCTACGAGCCGGGCACGTGGTTGCAAACAACCCTGACCAAAACGCCGCAGGGCATGCTCCTGAGTTGGAACACCCAGCCGGGCTTCACCTATCAGGTGCAGGTGAAGACGAGCCTTGGCGGCGTTTGGACCAATTTGGACGCACTCCGGTTTGCGGCGGGAACCAGCGATGAGATCAACGTCGGAGGCGCATCCGCCGGCTATTACCAAGTGCTGCTCCTGCGCCAGTGAAATGTGTATGAGGCAATTGATAAAATATTTCTTGTGGATTGGTTTGCTGGCAGTCGGTCTGCAAATTTCATGGGCGTTTTCATTATTGGGGCCAAGCGGGGCTTATACGGGGGTTCCCGGCACATTCGGCGACGCATGGGAACAGGAGATCATCGGCTTCAATCCGATTCCCGCTTATAATGGCGCCCCGCCGTACTTGGGCGCTGACCCGCTGGCGACCGGCCCGAAGAATATCGGCGAAGGCTATCGCCGGAACACGCAGGTGATTTATTACGCTTTTGACGGAAGCGACGGAAGCTTCGCCACCTATTTCGGCGCCAACGGCGAGCAGGCGGTCGTTCAAGCGTTTGCCATTCTGAATACGCTGACCAACGTGGACAGTTACAGCAGCAATTTGACGGAATTTCCCTTACAATCGCAGTCGCAAAATTATCAGGCAACGACATTGCAATTGCGGGATTTGAAATCAACCACGCTGGCTCTGATGATGGAGCAGATGGGGCTGGCCGACGCCATCCGCTATGTGTGGATTTTGCACAATCGCTTTCATGAGCCGGGCAGCGGTCGTCCTCCCTGTCCCGCCGACATGGATTATTTGGTGACGCTGCGAAATTACGCAATCACTCCCAGTCCACTAAACCAGCTTCAATACTCGACTTACGTGAACGGCGAACTTTATGCCTATTACATTCCGGTTGACCTGTGCGACCAGGTGCCCGCTCCGCCCGACGCGGACGCGATTGAACTGGCCGCTGATCCCTTGACCCAAACCGCGCCCGTCGCGTCAGGCGGCCCGGTTGCGGCGGGAGCACTGAAAAACGGATTCTTTTATACCGGATTGACGCGCGATGACGTGGCGGGCCTGCGTACTCTGATGAGTTCAAACGTCATTGCTCTGGAGAGTACCGCTCCTGGAAGCACCCTGCTCAGCGGCAGCAGCGGTGCGGGCACCACCAATTTCAATGACGAATTCGAGTTGACCACTTCGAACTTGACGGCCTTGGTTCTGACGTCAACGACCAACAATCCCACCGCATTGCAAGCGCTTTATCCGGGCCTGGTCATTACCAGCGTCCGAACCAATTTATTCAGCGGCACTTACGTTTATACGTTTGGCAACGTCTATACCAACACCTACTTCACCAACACGCTGGTTCAGATTCAGGTGGTCAGCAGCAATATCTATTCACCGATTGGCTTTCCTGTCGGCTTTGTGGTCACGAATGTCACCACCAACACCACGATCGTCCAGTCGAACATTGTGTCGGGAGATTTCTTCCTCATTCCCACCAACACGTGCGGCTTGGACATTGTCCAGGTATTGGCGACGAATGTCACGGCCATCACCAACACCCTGGCCACCGTCACCAACATCACGGCCTCTTCCAGCAATTATATCACCACCAATATCATTTTTGTGTCCACGAATCATACCTTGCTCGTGGCGCCCTGCGAATTTCTGAACGGCTCCACTACTACGCCCACGAACGGCTACTATGCAGGTATCGAGCGCATCCAATTCGTGCGCGTGCCCGACAATAACATTGACTCGCTCACCGGCGATTTCATCCAGCCGATCACCAATGTTTTTACGGAACTCGCCGTGCCGCCGGGGGGCGGCCAGCCTGTGCTTCAGACGTTCCAAAGGGTGCTGACCCGGCCGGATATTTTATTTACCGCGGCGGATTTATTGCCCGGACCGAGTGCGGTTAATGATATCGTCCCGGTCTATACCCGGAACATTAATTTCAATTTGAGCAATATTGTCCCCGGGCAGGCCGGGCCGGGAACCATCGAACCCAGCACGACGGTCACCTTCGACAAAGTTGGCCCGGTTCTTGAAAATCTGTCGCCGGCCACTTTGACTGAGGCGTCGGCGGGTTTGGACAATTTTATTTGGGGTTCGTTTGACGGCTCGACCAACGCTCCAATCGTTTATCCCAACGGCACGAGCATCGCGACGCTGGAAGGCGACGCGCTCATCCAGATTTCTCCAACCTCTCCGACGCTGCCGAATGGCATCAACGGCCAGCCTTACAGCGTCACTTTGTCCGTGACCGGCGGCCAGTCTCCTTACACCTGGCAACTGGCGTCTTTCTCCCCGACCTTGCCGACCAATTTGATCTTGTCCTCGGGCGGAGTAATTTCCGGCATACCGAACGAAAGCGGGACGTTCCAATTTACCGTGCAAATGACTGACGCCCTGGGACACTCGGTGCAGATGAATTATTTGCTTACGATTCAGTAAACAGCGACTGTCAAATGAAAGCATTCTTTTCCAAATCCACCAGACGGCTTCCGGCAAAAGCGCTGGCGCTGCTGGCCGGGTTCGTTCTGTTCCCGCTGGCGGTGATGGCTGCGGATTCCGGATATACCAATACCGGCACAATCTTCGGAACCCCGCCCCAAGTGGACGCGACGAACTTCTATAATTACGGCACTTGGAATATTTCTACGACACCGTTGCCCTACACGACTTCCGATACGCTGAACTTCACGAACGAAGGTTCGATGACTGGCACCGTCGGCTGGGAGTTTGACTATGGACCGCTTCCGCTGGGAGGGCGGGGAAAGGCGGCCAGCTTCTTCAATGACACCCCCGGCACCATTACGGCGGGCGACGGGTTCATTCAGAATCCGGCCCATGCCCAATACTTTTCCGAAGTGAGCTATTTACTGATCTCGGCCACGAACATCCTCAATAAAGGCGCGCTCGTCGGCGGCATCAGTGGGGAAATGGTGCTGACAGGCACAACTGTGACTTTGTCCCGCAGCACCCTGCAGATTGGTTCCATCATCTCCAATGCTGTGCCGGTCCAATGCAGTGAAAATGATATCACCCTGAGCAATTTCACCGCCGATGCAGCTATCTATGACGAGTATTGGGTCACCAACAACCTGAATCTCACCAGCACCGCGTTTTGGAACGGCAGCAAAGTCACCACGCCGTTTTTCGTTGTGGATGCATATTCCGCCGGTTGCACTTTGGTGTCAAATATTGCGGCGCCCCTTGGTCCGGACCCCATTTCTTTTGTCCCCACTTTGGCCGACTCCATAACCAACAACGGACCGGTCGGCACGAATGGTTTGCCCGCTCAAATCTTCAACCAGGCGGTGTTTGTTCTCTACAACACCAACTTCATGAACGCCAGCGACAGTTTTTATAATTTCAACACCAACAATGGCGGCAACATCTCAAATTTGTTCTCCATTATCACGGTGCGGTTGGGCACCACCAACACCGGGCCGCTGTACCTGTCGGACTTGCTGGGTTCTTCGGGCAGCAACTTGATTTTGTTCAACAACTCGGCCGTGCCCGGCCAGAATCCAGAAAATAGTTGTAGTGGCCCGACCTATCGCCCGGCTAACTACATTTTGGAGCGTGCAGACTGCCAGAGTTATTTCATGGATGGCACCAACGGCAATGGACCGCCCGGCGCCAGTTTCTTTTACAATTCAAGCCTTTCCAACAACATTGTACCGGCCGTGGACGCCGCCTACGGCGCTTACGTTGATGATCTGGTGCGAAACCCATCCGGCGGAGCCGTCACTGATTTGCCGGGCCGGATTGTCATCAAGGCGGGCAACTTGGACATCACCCGGGCGACCATTACCAGCGCCGGTGGGGAAATCGTCATTCAGGCCAGCAACCTGGTGGGCAGCGCCGGGGCGGTGGTCTCTTGCCGCAATGTCAGCTTCAACATCGGCGCGGCGTCGGGAATCGTGAACACAACGAATTTTATCAGCAGCTCCATGGTCCCCGGTTTGCATGGCAACCTGTACGCCTGGAGCGCCCTGTGGACTAATCAAATGAATGTGGTTGTCGGCTCCGGTACCAATGCCACCACAAACACCATTGCAATGAACTTTCACGTCCTGGTGGTGGATGCTTCACAGCTTACCAACACCGAGCCAGTGGCGATTCAGGATTTGGTATTGCACAGCACCAACATGATCGTGAGCGGTTCCTTCTCGGATGTTGCAAATTCAATTCTTTTCGACGGCCGGAGTCTGACGCTTGATGGAGCAATGACTCTTTCTTCCGCCAACTTTGGGAACTGGAATAGTTCCATAGCCCCATCTCTGCTTTATTTCACCAACAATAGCACGCTTACCATCAATCAGGACGCGCATTTTGGTGACGACACGCCTTCGCCCTATCTTGCGTTTGTGAACAATGGGAGCGGAAAGATTACCGTTGGAGGCGGCGAAACGATTGACAGCGCCTACTTCCAGGACGAAGGATCTGACATTGCCTACGGCGGTTACTCGGTGACCGCCTCAAACGCCTTGATTGATGGTGCAACGATCCTCTCCGGCCAATATATCAATCTTGCTGGCGGCACATTCCAGTTGGAAAACGCCACATTGGAAGCCGGGACCTCATTGAATTTTGACGTCACCAATTCGGTGACCGACAATGGCGTGGCAAACATCTTGTCTTGTAACAACGGATTTAATTTGTACATTGCTCCGCAAAGCGGAAACCTGTCGGCCAGCGCCATCACAGACACTGCGTCTGGAAATCAGTTCATAAACCATGCCTGGGCGGGCAGCGATTCTGGGGCGGGTGCCAGCGGGACCGCCAACAATGTGGCCATTGGCACACTGGCGCTGGCAGCTCAACATCCTTCTCAACTGCCGACCTTCCATTTTTACGGGACCACGGGAACGAACGCCATGTATGTCAAGACACTCGATTTGACCCACTTGACTGACACTCCTGGAAATCTGAATCAGACAAGCCTAAGCATGATTCAGATTGACTCCAACATGAAAATCTATTTTTCAGCGGTCCTGGTCAGTCCCGCTTTTGCCACCGCCCTAGGTGCCCAGACGCCGGCGGCTTTCCTACAGTTCCAGTTCCCCAACCAATTTATCTTCGACGCCGCTGCAGGCCAGAGTATTGGGGTGTCGTCCAACATTGTGATTTCCAGCCTTGCCGCCAAGCCCGGCACTTCTTCTTTTGTTCTCACTTGGAATTCGACCGCAGGCGCGACCTATTCCGTGCTCAAAACTAATGTTATCACTGGATCCTCCGCCAACTGGCCTGTGATTGTGAACGGTTATCCGCCCGGCGGAGCCGTGGGCGGCCCGCTTTCCTATACGGACACAACCGCCACCATCAGCCCCGCGTATTACCGGGTAAGGAGTCCGTGATTTTGGCCGAACCTCGGTTGAACGGATAACCGATCAAGCTGTATTCCCGTCTGGTGGCAGAACGGGGCGCAATTTCTCATCGCGCAAATAAATCCGGCCTTTACCATTGCGCCGATGAAACTTTTCGGATTAACCGGCGGCATCGGGATGGGCAAATCCGTCGCCGCCCAATTTCTCCACGAGCGCGGCGCCCAGGTCGTGGATACGGACGAACTGGCGCGCCGGCTGGTTCAACCCGGCCAGCCCGCCTTGGCGGAAATCCAGAAGGTTTTCGGCAAAGGCATGGTCACGCCCGGCGGCCAGTTGCGTCGCGATGAACTGGCGCAAGTCGTTTTCACCGATTCCGCCGCCCGCCAGAAACTCGAAACCATTCTGCACCCGCGCATTCGCGAATGCTGGCTCGCCCAGGTTGAAACGTGGCGCAAAGAAAATCACGCGCTGGCCGTGGTCGTGATTCCGCTGCTTTTTGAAACGAACGCCGGATCGCTCGTCGACAAAACGGTTTGCGCCGCCTGTTCGGCTCCGACCCAACACCAAAGGCTACTGAGTCGGGGTTGGACGCTGGAGCAAATCCAACAGCGCCTGGCCGCCCAATGGCCGATTGAGCAAAAAATTGCCCGCGCCGATTTCGTCATTTGGACCGACGGCTCACTGGAAGTCCACGCGGAACAGATTGAGCGGATTGTGGCAAAGCTGTAGCCGCCACCTTCAGGATGCGGTAGGGGCATTCCGCTGGGATGCCCGGCCATCGCAGCACGAGATCCCTACCAAACTGACATCCAGCATATCGCGCCCACCCAGCCGTTTCGTCCACAGCTGCGAAACTTCTGGCGGGTTAAGACAGCCGGTGCGGCTGGTGACCTTCGGTGTCTGCCTTGGGTCCGGGCCGTTGTTTTTTCGCAAGTTGGCAAGGAATAAGCTCTTTTCATGGATTTTATGGACACAAATTCAAGAAAAGGACTTTAACATGAAAGCGCCACTTCCCGAAAACGAAACCGAAAGATTGGCTGCCTTGCGCGGCTACCAAATCCTGGACACCCAGCCTGACGCGGAATTCGATCTCCTCACGGCGCTGGCTTCGCAGATTTGCGCCACGCCCATTGCGATGATGAGCCTGGTGGACAAAGACCGGCAGTGGTTTAAATCCAAAATCGGCGTGAGCATTTCCGAAACCCAGCGGGACGTTGCGTTTTGTGCCCACGCCATCCTGCAACGCGATGTGATGGAGGTTGACGACGCCAGAGCCGACAAACGGTTCGCGGACAATCCGCTGGTCACTTCCTCGCCCAACATCCGGTTTTATGCCGGCGCGCCCCTGGTGACCAAAGAGGGCTGCGCGCTCGGTGTCATGTGCGTGTTGGATCACAAGCCGCGGAAGCTAAGCAACGAACAGCGGACATGGCTGTCCATGCTCGGCCAACTGGCGATGGCGATTCTGGACTTTCGGAAGAAGTTGGGCGAAGTGTCCAAAGTGGCTTTCGAACGGGAATGGCTTATCACCGAATTAAAGCAAGCGTTGGCCAACGTATCCTGATCAGCATGAGACATTGGCTGACCGGCGTCCTGGCCAAGGAATGTCCCGCCCTGTTCCGCGACCTGCCGGAAAGCTTCAAAATCGGACTGGAATTGCCGGAGAAACGACTCGGCGGCGCAACAGCACCGCCCTACCACAAACACAAAATGGTAGAGACGCCGCGCTGCGGCGTCCGGACATCGCGGCGCGATGTCCCTACTAGACCGCGTTTCGTCCACGGCTGCGATCTGCTTCCGGCTTAGACTGGGTCTCCAAACTGGCAAACAAGGCGAGACCGTTCCACCGCCATTGACAATGGAGGTGTCGGAAAGGTTGTGAATAAAAAACATGTTTTTGCCAAACGAACCCAAGTTGAAACCGTCTCCAACCAAATTTAAACCAAATGCGAAAACGCACCCGGACGGGCCGATTTATGAATAATGCGCCGGGGCATTACTTTCCCGTGCCTTGGCGGAAAAACTCTGCTAATCTTTTGTCGTCATGTTGCTGACCAAAGATGAATTGCACAGCCTGGTTGAGTTGACGCACCAATCACCTCACTCGCTGCTGGGCATGCAGCCGCTGGGTGACAAATCGGGGCTGGTGGTTCGCGCTTTGCTTCCTGACGCCGCCAAAGTTGAAGTCCAGCCCACGCACGAAAAGGACAAGCCAAAATTTGAATTGAAGCGGATTCCAAAAACCGATGTCTTTGAAGGCGTCACCCAATCGGCCAATCGCGTTTATGCCTATGACCTGGTCATCACCAATCATCAAGGGCAGGTGCGCCGGACCCGCGACGCGTTTTCATTTCTCCCGACGCTGAGTGAATCGGATTTGTTCCTGTTCGGCAAAGGCGACGAGCGGCGCATTTACGAAAAACTCGGTGCGCAGTTGCGAACGATTGACGGGGTTCCCGGTGTGAGCTTTGCCGTTTGGGCGCCCAACGCGCAGCGCCTCAGCGTCGTCGGCGATTTCAACCACTGGGACGGCCGCTTTCATTCGATGCGACTGCTCGGGGCGTCCGGCGTCTGGGAAATTTTCGTTCCCGGTGTGGGCGAAGGCGCGCATTACAAATTTGAGATTCGCGACGCCCACGGGAAGATTTCGCTCAAGACTGATCCGTATGGATTTTTCTTTGAGGTGGCACCGAAAAACGCCGCCATCGTCTGGAACAACCACAAATTCAAATGGACGGACGATGCCTGGATGAAACGCCGCCGCGAGCAGGCTTCACTCCGCTCGCCCATCAGCATTTACGAAGTGCATCCCGGTTCGTGGCGGAAAAAATCCATGAGCGAATCGTTCAGCTACCGTGAACTCGCCGCGCCGTTGGTGGAATACATCAAGCGCATGGGTTTCACGCACGTTGAATTGTTGCCGCCGGCGGAACACGCCTTCTACCCGTCGTGGGGTTATCAGGTGACCGGCTTTTACGCGCCGACCAGCCGCTTTGGCACGCCCGACGATTTTCAGTTTCTCGTCAACGCGCTGCACGCCGCCGGCATCGGCATCATCATTGACTGGGTGCCGGCGCATTTTCCGCGCGACGAATGGGCGCTGGCGCGATTTGACGGCACCGCACTGTACGAGCACGAGGACCCGCGCAAGGGCGCGCATCAGGATTGGGGCACGTTGATTTTCAATTATGGCCGCCATGAGGTGAACAATTTTCTCGTCGCCAACGCGCTCTTCTGGTGCCACCGCTTTCATGTGGACGGGTTGCGTGTGGACGCCGTGGCCTCGATGCTTTATCTCGATTACTCGCGCAAGCCGGGCGAATGGATTCCCAATCAATTCGGCGGGCGCGAAAACATCGAGGCGATTGAGTTCTTGAAAAAATTCAATCACATCGCGCACACGGAATTCCCCGGCCTGATGACGATTGCCGAGGAATCCACCGCGTGGCCGCTCGTCACCCGGCCGCCGTATCTCGGGGGCCTCGGTTTTTCCTTCAAATGGAACATGGGCTGGATGCACGACACGCTTGGCTATTTCAGCCGTGAACCGATTCACCGGAAATATCACCAGAACGATCTCACGTTCGCGATGCTGTACCACCATCATGAGAATTTTATCCTGCCGCTGTCGCACGACGAGGTCGTTCACGGCAAGGGTTCGTTGATTGGCCGGATGCCGGGTGACGACTGGCAGAAGTTTGCGAACCTCCGCGCGCTGCTCGCGTATCAATGGCTGTTTCCCGGCAAAAAACTTTTGTTCATGGGCGGCGAATTCGGGCAGCGGGCCGAATGGAATGAAAACAGCCAGCTCGACTGGTGGCTTCTCGATGCCGGGCCGTTTCACCGCGGCCTGCAAAAATTCGTCGAGGATTTGAACAGGTTTTATGTTGCCACGCCGGGACTTTGGCAATCCGACTATGACCACGGCGGTTTTTACTGGATTGATTGCGCGGATCGCGACAACAGCGTTCTGTCCTTTGTTCACCAGACGGCCGATGGCGCCAACCCGCTCGTCGTCATTCTGAATCTCACGCCGATGTTGCGGGAAAAATATCGCGTCGGGCTCCCACGTGCCGGCCAGTGGCATGAAAGGTTGAACAGTGACGCGGCCATATACGGCGGGGGCAATCAGGGAAATCTCGGCGGCGTCATGGCGCGAAACCTTCCGTGCCACAATCAACCCTGGTCGGCGGAGTTTTGTCTGCCACCTTTGAGCGTTTTGGTTTTCCAGCCTGAGGCCTAGGGCGCTGGCAGATTTTTAATTCCCGGCACGCTGCCGCTGCGCTGATCCAGTTGAAAATCCACCGTCAGCCAGTGCACGGTAAACTTCGTTTTGTCCGTCAAGGCTATGGCTTCGAGCATTTCCCACCCGGTGACGCCGCAAGTCGCAAAATTGTGGCGGTAAAAATGCCAGGAATCCGGCGCATTTGAAAAGGGGCGCAGGCCGACGCTCATTTTATTGTTCAACACCGCGCGCACATTGTCCCAGCCGCTGTCATTAAAAACAACCCGCTCAGGAACAGGTTTCTGGTGCAGTTTCGCGGCCGTGGATTTATTTTTTACCGTCGCGAGGGTGTCCAGCGGGTCTTCGGTCGTATGCAACAGGAGCAGGGGTGGACGGAACGTGGCCTCGATGTAAGTCTGATTGGTCAGCGCCACGACCGCGTCCAGCAACGACGGATTGGCGTTGGTCAACTTCGCGTGCGCCCGGCGAAAGAAATATAGTTCATCCGTCGCGCCCGGCAGGAAAATAAGCGCCTTCACGGTGGCGTTTGATTGAAACGCATTCAGCATTAGAGATACACAGTTTGTCCGGTTCAACTCTGTTGTCCCGCCTTGCGGGATGCCCAGCGGCATCCGGCTCAACGCGCTTTGCCAGGTTTCTTCCGCTGTCGCGGTCGCGCACACCGCCAGCCACAGTGCGCAAAGGAGCGCCGAGCACCGCCTCGGCGCGAGAAGGTGAACCTTTGAAACATGCCGAGCCGGTGCTCGGCGCTCCAAGTTCAGCCCCGGTCGCAAAATGCGTTTCCAGTCATTTTTCATAATGACAATTGGACGATTCGTTCCTGAATCTGGCCGTTCCAGCGGTTGAAATAGCCGAACAAACGATAAAGCTCCTCCAGCCGGTTCAACAAGGCGGTTCGTTCGCTGGTTCGGGATGTCGCTGTCCACAAAGCGTCGAGCGATTTCAATTCTTCAACCAACTTATCATGCAGTCCGGCCAGCCTGGTTTGCAATGCGCGCAATCGCTCGACCCATTCCTGCGCCCGCTCAAACAGTTGGACTTGCAACAACGGTGAAGTCACTTGATTTTTTTCAGCCAGAAAATCGTCGGCACTCCGGCAAACCGCCGCCACTTCAGCGAACAGGTCGGCCAGCGCAGATGGAATTTGTTGAACGTCCCCCGGTTTCGCGCCGAGTTCCAGTTCCAGCAGATGCAACAATCGCGATTTGGGTTCGGTGAGGCAATGGTAGGCGGCGTTCAATTCCGCGTAACGGCGGTTGGCCGCGAGTTTTTCTGCGTCACTCTCGCCTTGTTGTTTGTCGGGATGCGCCTCCGCCGCCCGCGCCAGAAATTTCGATTTTAAGGTATCCGGCTCCAGCCAGGGACGGCGCGGCTCATTGAGCAAAACAAAATAATCGGTCACGCGCTGAAGCTTTCGCCACAGGAACAGGTCGTGGCGGCGTTGGGATTTTTCACCTTGAACCCGCCGTCCAGCGTGTCGAGATAATCCAGCTCGCTGCCGGTCACGTACAGCGCACTCTTGGGGTCCACCACCACCCGCACGCCGCCGGATTCAACCAGGATGTCGCGATTGGCCGGGTTGTCCTGCAAATCCATTTTATATTGCAAACCAGAACAGCCGCCGCCCAAAACCGCCACGCGCAATACGCCGTTGGGCCGGCCTTGTTTCGTCAGCAACGCAGACACCTTTTGCGCCGCGCTCGGCGTGAGCTTGACCAGCCGCTCGTCACCAACGCGGAAGGCCGGCGTGGATGCTGACTTGTTGGTGATGTTGGCAATCATTCGTTATGCAACAAGTTAGCCGCCCGCGCCATCACCGTCAACGCGCGCGGTCTCTTTATCTTGCTCTTAATCTTAATCTTAATCCTTCCGGCGATTATGATTAAGGGCAGGATTGCGATTAAGAAGAAAACCCAGATCCGTGTTTATCCGCGTATAGCGGTGTGTCCGCCACGCGGCTTTACGCCGGGGCCATCCGTGGTTTATTTTCCCGCACGTGAAACTGATTTCATGGAACGTCAACGGCCTGCGCGCCGGGTTGAAGAAAAACTTTCTCGATTACCTCGACGCCGCGAAACCCGACGTCCTCTGCTTGCAGGAAACGAAATGCAGTCCTGATGACGTGGAACAGCTCTGGCCGGCCACGTATACGACCTACTGGAATTCCGCGCAAAAGAAAGGCTACTCCGGCACAGCAATTTTTACCAAGGCACGGCCGGTGAAGGTCATCCCGCACATTGACATCGCCGAGCACGACCAGGAAGGCCGCGTGCTGGCCGCCGAATTCGCAGATTTCTTTCTGGTGAACGTTTATGTGCCCAACGCCAAGCGTGACCTCTCCCGGTTGACCTACCGCCAGCGTTGGGATGCCGATTTTCTGCGCTATCTCAAAAAACTGGAGAAGCAAAAGCCGGTGATTTTTTGTGGCGACCTCAACGTGGCGCACACGGAAATTGATTTGGCGAATCCAAAGGCCAATGTCCATAACCACGGTTTCACGGTGGAGGAACGCGCCGGGTTCAGCGCCTTCGTGAGGGCTGGATTTCTCGACACGTTCCGCGAATTTGAAAAGGGCGGGGGACATTATTCCTGGTGGAGCCAGATGAGCGGAGCGCGTTCCCGGAACATCGGCTGGCGCATTGATTACTTCCTCATTTCAAAATCACTGCGTCCGCGTCTCAAGTGCGCCTTCATTCAACCGGAAATTGAAGGCTCGGATCACTGTCCCGTCGGCATCGAATTGGAGTGAGAAAGAATTTAAATAATTTAACTCGTAAATATTACCTGTCGGACTTATAGTCACGATGGCACTGGCGAGTGCCGTGAATGAAAGTACTTCTCATCAGTCCGAAAACGCCTGACACGTTTTGGAGTTTCAAGCACGCCCTGCGCTTTGTTTCCCGAAAAGCGGCCATGGCGCCGCTGGGGTTGCTGACCGTGGCGGCGATGCTCCCGCCGGAATGGGAACTCAAGCTGGTGGACCTGAACGTAAAACGGCTCAAGGACGAGGACCTGCGCTGGGCGGATTACGTGATGGTCGGGGCCATGCTGGTGCAAAGGGATTCGGTGCACGAAATCATTGCGCGTTGCGCGACGTTGAAGAAAACCGTCATCGCCGGCGGGCCGCTGTTCACCACGGGCCACGAAACGTTCCCGGCGATCCAACACTTTGTTCTGGGCGAGGCCGAAGACGTGATGCCGCAGGTTGTGGCCGACATGCAAAGCGGCCGGTTGCAATCCATTTATCGCGCCACGGACCGTCCGGACATCACCCGGACACCGGCACCGCGCTGGGACCTCATCAAATTCCGGCATTACGTGACGATGTCCGTGCAATTCTCTCGCGGTTGCCCGTTTGATTGCGAGTTTTGCGACATCATTGTGATGAACGGGCGCGTGCCCCGTACGAAAACGCCTGCCCAGGTGATCGCCGAGCTGGATGCGCTGCGTCGACGCCGATGGAAGGACATGGTCTTTATCGTGGACGATAATTTCATCGGCAACAAACAACGGACCAAGGCGTTGCTGCGCGAGTTGATCGAATGGCGGCGGCGGACGCGGACTCGCATCGGGTTTCTCACCGAGGCGTCGATGAATCTCGCCGATGACCCGGAACTATGCTCGCTGATGGTGGAAGCCGGTTTCAAAAAAGTTTTTGTCGGCATCGAAACGCCGTCCGTCGAGTCGCTGGAGGAATGTCACAAGCTCCAGAACCGGAACCGCGACCTCGTAGCCTCGGTGCAGACGCTGCAACGCGCCGGGCTGGAAGTCATGGCCGGATTCATCGTCGGTTTCGACAGCGACCAGAGCGACATCTTCAAGCGGCAGTTCGAGTTCATCCAACGTTCCGGCGTGGCGACCGCGATGGTGGGGTTGCTGAATGCGCTGCCGCAGACACGGTTATGGCAGCGGTTGAAACGCGAGGGCCGGCTGGAAACCGTAAGCACCGGCAACAACACCGACGCCGCGTTGAACTTCGAACCCAAATTGAACCGTGACTTCCTGCAATCCGGCTATCGTGAACTGGTAAAAAAGCTGTACGAGCCGCGGAATTACTATCAGCGCATCCGCACGTTTCTGAAGAGCCATCGTCCGACCGGGCCGCGCCTGCGCCTGTCGCGTGCCGATATCATAGCGTTTCTGAAATCCTTCTGGGTATTGGGGGTGTGGCACCGGGGACGCGTGGGTTATTGGCGGCTGTTCTGGGGCACGCTCCTCCGGCATCCGCGTCAGTTTCCACATGCCATCGAACTCGCCATCCTCGGCTACCACTTCCGTCGCGTGGCCAACTCGTTGCAAGTCAGGAATGACAGATTACGCCACTGACTCGCTACGCCTGCAATGAATAAGGAAAGTAATACAATGTGCGGGACTGACCCCTTTACGTCGCGTGGCCAATTCACTGCGAGTACCTTCCTCGCGCAAAGGTAATGAACGTCAATTATCGTCCGGCGAGGATTTGGAATCATTACGCAGGCGTGAGCGTCAAGACAGCTTGAGTATAGTGGTTTAAATGATGTCTCGCTCGTTCAAACAATTCTTAAAGCTGTAGCCGAATTGTGCGGCACTTCGGAGAAATTTGGAAAGTTCCGCTTTCTGAATGGCGCCCTTAAACACGAGCTTGCGTGTGTCATTGGAACAAATCACCCCGAGATAATGTCCTTTTTTGAGAGTTTCGAATAACAGATATCCTCCGATGCCGCCAAAGATGATAAAACCCAGTCCCCAGCGCAGGCCGCGCAGCCCCCCATCGAAAACGAGAGGCAAACCGACGCAGCCTAACCCAAGAAGCAGAAGTCCGAAAATTCCTTGAGCCAGTGGTTTTTCCGCTTGCGAACCAAATCTAACTTCAATGCTCTGAACTTGCTCCTTCGGGATAAAAATTATTCGCTGGTCGCCGCTGAATTCAGAAAGCCCTTTCTCAGAAATTGCGATGTTCAGATAAGAAGACGGCTGTTCGCTCGGCGGTGTTGATGGCGTATTCACTTCACGTTCAATTCGCGTTGAATCCCGAATTTTTCAATGCGCTTGCGCAGTGTCGCGCGCGTGATGCCGAGTAGTTTTGCGGCGTGGACCTGATTGTTGTTCGTTTCCTTGAGTGCCTGGATGACCAGTTCGCGCTCCACAACGGAGATGACCTTCAATTTCGGATCGCGCTTGGCCCATTGAAATAGCTGTCGCGCCAGGGCAGCGGCGTCGGTGGTCGCGGCGTCACCGGCGGTGACGGGCGTTGGCGCGCCGGCCCCGTTTTGACCGGAAATCTCCGGTGGCAAATCGCTTTGCAGAATCGCGTCGCCTTTCGCCATCACGTGCGCGCGGCGCAGAGCATTCTCCAATTCACGCACGTTGCCCGGCCAATGATATTTTTCGAGCATCTTGATGACGCTGGCGGCAATGGACTTTGGCGGGCGCTGCTGCTCGCGCGCGATTATTTCCAGAAAATAATTCACCAGCAACGGAATATCGTCACGCCGGTCCCGCAGCGGTGCAATGTGGATGCGCACGACGTTCAGCCGGTAAAACAGGTCCTCCCGGAATTGCTTCGCGGCGACGGCGGCTTCCAGCGGCTTGTTGGTTGCGGCGATGACACGCACGTCCACCTGAATCGGCTGATTGCCGCCCACGCGTTCGAACGTGCCGCTTTGCAGCACGCGCAGGATTTTCGTCTGCGTGGCCGGTGTCATGTCGCCAATTTCGTCGAGGAAAATCGTGCCTTTGTTGCATTGCTCGAACTTACCGATGCGTTGCAGGGTCGCGCCGGTGAAGGCGCCGCGTTCGTGGCCGAAGAGTTCACTTTCGAGCAATTGCTCCGGGATCGCGGCGCAGTTGACCGCGAGAAACGGCTGCTGGCTGCGGTTACTGTGATGATAAATCGCGCGCGCGACGAGTTCCTTGCCGGTGCCACTTTCGCCGGTGATGAGCGCCGTGGCATCGCTGACGGCGACCTGGCCGATGAGTTTAAAGACCTGCTGCATCGGCTCGCTGCGGCCGACGATGCCGAGTTCGTAATCCTCGGATTCGAGCAATGGTTCGTAGGAAACGACCTGTTTCATGTCGCGCGCGGCTTTCAAGGCATTGGCGACGATTTCCTTGATTTTCAGCGCGTCGAACGGTTTGAGCAGATAATCGTAGGCGCCGAGCTTCATCGCCTCGATGGCCGTTTGCGTCGTGCCGTAGGCGGTCATTAAAATGACGAGCAGCTTGGGGTTGGCGGCACGGATACGGCGGAGGGTTTCCAGGCCGTTCATACCGCCCATGCGCACGTCCATGAGCACGAGGTCGGGTTTGAATTTGGGGATGGCTTTCAATCCTTCCTCGCCGCTCGAGGCGGTGGCCACTTCGATTTCCGGCGAATCAAAAATCCGCTGGAACGAATACCGCACGTCCTCTTCGTCATCAATCAGCAGCAGTTTGCTCATTTTCCGGCGCAACATAGCCGATTCCCGGCGGACGAACAGTGAATTCTACGACTGACAAAATTACGGGTTGAGTACTGCGCGGTAAAACTGCTGGCTGGCCGGCACGCTGTTCGTGTAAGTCCAGCGACCCGAGGTCAGAGTATTTGTGGTTATGGGCAGCCAATTGCGCAGGTCAGGAGAGGATTGAAGCACAATGGTTTGACCGGAAATGCCGTTCACGCCAATACGAAGTTGTGTGGTGCTTAATTTTGCGATGTCCAAAACCGGCGGCTGCCGGCTGGAAATAATTTCGACCAGTTCAGGCGCATAAAGATAGCGGATATGCGGGCCGTCCGAAATTTTCCCATAAATGGCATAAACGCCCGGTGGCACATTGGTGGTGGTCAAACCAAGGTTTGAATGAAAATTCACCGAGCCTGCGCCGGTATTGGGCACTTGGCCCTGGAGGACGAGCGTGTTGTTTGTGTCATCCGGATTAAAATCCTGGTCGAAGTAGATCGAGAGAGTCACATTGGAAGTCCCGGCGTATTGGTAATAGGAGGTGATGTTGACCAGATCGCCGGCCATGACCACGTTGGTGCCCGTGACGTCGAATTTGATGAGATCCGGCCACGTCCCGTTGTTTGAAGAAAGTGAAGTGCGATTCACATTTGTGCCGGCGCCCAACCCCCACCATTGATTGTAGCCATCACGAATGGCGGGATCACTGGGAAGACCAAGGGGATGGTCCATGCTCGTTCGGTCGCCTCCGCCCAGCAAGCTGTAATAAAATCCAGCGATGACGCCTTGCGATTCGTAGGGCGCATACCAACTTATCCGCGCGGAACTGGTGATGGACGCTTCCGTGTCGCTGGCCGGAGTGTTCGTGTTGATTGTGCCGTGATACCAAAGATGGACGTTGGAGTGGTATTCGTATGAATCAAAAAAATCGAAAGGAGCAGGAGGGTAACCGCCGTCTAATTCCGTTAGTTGTCGTCGATAGGCGCCAGCCACGGGTTCACCATGAGGATCAAGATCCGAAGGAATGCTGCGCCCCAGATCTTCCCAATAATTATCGGCAAACAAAACGTTTGCGTAGGTATTGCTGGCGGGCGCATCCACAACGGTTGTTATAATGGTATCATTAAAACCATCATTATTCAGCGGATGAGGATCCAGTGTGGTGAGATGATCAACCCAGATACCGTTGGTTCCTAACAGGAGGCTCAGTTGGTTCATCAATGAACCGCCACGACTGTGACCAATCAAATGAATGGGAAATTCCACCAGCGAATGGCCATTGAGTTCGGAAATGGCGTTCGTGAGCATCAACACCTGGCTCACGGCCCCGGCCACGTCGTAAGTGCTGAAATTGTAAGGGGCAGAGCCGCCCGCCAATTGGCTCCAATCAAGTTTGACAATAATCTCTCCCGAGTCGGTAACCGAAGGCGGGCTGCCATTGGTGCGGGTTATTGTGAAGTAATAGCCATTGTTGTAAGTAACGGTCATTTTATATGTGGAAAAATTGGTGCCCGGGAACGAGTAATAATCCGGAATCGCATCGGCCACTCCCGCAACCCAGCCATTCGCGTTACTGTTGTAACCGTGCGTAATGATGGTCACTCCCGCGCCATTGGCCGGACGTGGAACCAGAACGCCCAAGGGGAGGAGCGCGCCCAAAACAGCCCCGCCGATTGTCCAAGTCAACGGCTTCATAAGCCAATTGGTTTTATAGCATGATCTTTGATTCAAGGTCGAGCGGATCTTGCGCGGGGCACGGGCGGATTTTCATTGTTTGACCTACCGCCGGGCATCACCTAAACTGACGATCCTTTTGAAAATGAAAATTGTCGTTTGCGACCCGATCTCACCCAAAGGCATTGCGCTGCTCCAGCAGCGGCCTGAATTTGAAGTTGTCGTTCTGCCCAAAAGGCTGCCGGAACCGGAACTGTTGCCGGTGGTGGCGGATGCCGTCGCGCTGCTGGTCCGTTCCGAAACCAAGGTCACGCGCAAGGTCATCGAAGCCGCTCCCCAATTGCGCGTCGTTGGCCGCGCGGGTGTGGGCGTGGACAACGTGGACGTGGAAGCGGCGACGCAACACGGCATCGTGGTGATGAACACGCCCGGCGGCAACACCGTGACCACCGCCGAACTCAGTTTTGCCATGCTGCTGGCGCTCGCACGCAAAGTGCCGCAGGCGCACACGTCCATGGCCGCCGGCAAATGGGACCGCAAACTGCTCCAAGGCACGGAATTACTGGGCAAAACGCTCGGCATTCTGGGCATGGGCCGCATTGGTTCGGAAGTTGCCAAACGCGCGCTGGCATTTGGTATGCGCGTCATCGCCTACGATCCCTATCTCACGGAGGACCGCGCCAGGGCTGTCGGCGCGGAATTCGCAGCGGAAGTAGACAACATCTATCGCGTGGCGGATTTCATCACGGTCCACATGCCGGTCACGCCGGAAACGAAACACATGCTGAACGCCGCCGCCTTCGCCAAAATGAAGCCCGGCGTCCGCCTCGTAAATTGCGCACGCGGCGAAATCATCGTCGAAAACGATCTCATTGCCGCGCTCGAATCGGGCAAGGTGGCCGGCGCGGCGCTGGACGTTTATTCCGTCGAACCACTGCCCGCCGAGCATCCGTTCCGCAAGCAGCCCAATTTGATTTTGACGCCCCATCTCGGCGCGAGCACAAAAGAGGCGCAGGAAAAGTGCGGCATTGAAGTCGCCGAGGTCATCACGGGTTATCTGTTGACCGGCGAGGTCCGCAACGCGGTCAACCTGCCGTACCTCGACGCCAAGACTTACGAGCAGGTCAAGCCTTACCTGCCGCTCGGCGAGGCGCTCGGCAAGTTGCTGGCGCAACTGTCGCCCGCCAGTGCGGATCGTATCTACGTTACTTACGGCGGCCATGCGCGGGAGTTGCCGAACACAGATCCGGTCACCCGCGCGGTCTTGCAGGGATTTCTGGCGAGCAGCGCCATCAAGGACGTGAACAACGTCAATGTTCGCGCCGCCGCCGCCAGCATCGGCATCACCGTCGAAGAGAAGAAATCCGACGAGCCGGTTACCTTCAATGAATGGCTGCACGTGCAGGTTTTCGGCAACGGGCAAAAATTGATTTCGGCGGGCGGAACATTTTTTGGTTCCCCGAACAATCCGCGCATTGTGCGACTGTACAGCACGCCGGTGGAAATTCCCGTCAGCGGTACCTTGTTGCTGCTCAACAACAAAGACCGGCCGGGCATCGTCGGTTATCTCGGTACGTTGTTGAGCAAACACAAAGTGAATATTGCCAACATGAGCCTGACGCGCGACACTGCGGGCGGGCTGGCGTTGACGGTATTGAACCTCGACAGTGTACCGCCACCGGCGGTGCTGGAAGAGCTTCAGAAAGACACTGACATCAGCAACGTGAAAGTGGTAAAATTGTAATCGTTATTAAGAAGAACAGGCAAAACATGAAAATGAGAAACAAAATGATTTTTCCCATTGCGTTGGGCGCGTTATTACTGACGTTTCCGTCCGCGCAAGCGACAACCGCCAAAGCGACAACCGATGCAGCGGCGGCCGGCCCGAACACAAACGCCAACCTGAATGCCACCATGACGGCGTTGTTCGGCAACCCGGTGATTGCCCGAGGCAAAGGTTTTGAGATCAAGCAGAGTGATTTGGACGAGGTGATGACCGGGATTAAAGCCGCTGCGGCCATGCGCAACCAGGCCGTTCCCCCGGACCAATTAAAACAGATTGAAAGCGAAATGCTGAACCGGCTCATTCAGGTTCAGCTTTTGGTGCAGAAAGCCACGGATGCCGACCGGGCCGAAGGAAAAAAGACGGCGGATCTGCAAATCAAGTCACTCCTGGAACGCGCCGGCTCGCAGGAAGCGCTGAACCGTCAATTCACGGCTTTGGGCATGTCCATGACCCAGCTTCGCGCGCGCTTGTTACAAGAGGGCACCGCGCAGGAAGCGCTGGTGCGTGAACTGAAAATCACCGTGACCGACGCCGAGGCCAAACAATTTTATGACGACCACCCGGCGGAATTTGAACAGCCGGATATGGTTCATATCGCGCAGATCTTTTTTAGCATACATGATCCGGTCACGGGGGCGGAATTACCGGACACAGACAAAGCTGCCAAGAAAAAGGGGATCGCCGACATTCTAAAACGCGCCCGTGCGGGAGAGGATTTTAAAGGCCTGGTGGAGAAATATTCCGAAGACCCTGGTTCAAAGGACAAGGGCGGCGAATACACTTTTGCCCGTGGCCAGACGCTGCCGGAGTTTGAAGCGACTGCGTTTTCGTTGAATACCAATCAAATCAGCGATGTGGTGACCACCGCCAGCGGTTATCACATCATCAAATTGCTGGGGAAAACCCCGGCCAAAAAACTGGATTATGCCACCGTGGCCGACAATCTGAAGCAGGTGCTCATCCAGCAGAAATCGGTCAAACTGGCGCCGCCCTATCTGGCCACGTTGAGAAAGCAAGCCGGAGTGGACATTCTTGATCCGGATTTGAAGACGGTGGAGCAGGAAAGCGGGCCCGCCACTGACACCCATGCACCAGCGGCGCCGATCGGAAAGTAACGGGTTGAAGCGTGCTTGCCAGGTCGGCCGGGACGCGTCATTTTGGAAAACGTTATGAAAACACAGTTAGGAGTGGTCATTCTGGTTGTGGTCTGTGTGGGGTTGGTTGTGGCTCTGGTTGCGGGGAGAAAACACGCGGACAACCTGCAGAAAAAGGACGCCGCCACCATCCTCGATTTTTCCAACCAGTTGACGACTGCCAATCTCAATCTTGACGACCTGCGCCAGGTCAATCTTATATATTCCAACGATCTGGATGCCAGCCGGCAGACGCTGACGGTACTCAGCAACCAGTACATTGCGACCTCCGCTTCGCTTTCGAATACCGCCGCCGCGCTCAAAACCGCACAGGATCAAATCGCCGATTTGGAAGTGCAAAATCGGGCTCTGGACCAACGCGCCGCGGATATGACCAACACCATTGCCAATTTGTCCACGCAAATCGCCGAGACCCAGATGAAACTTGTCGAATCCGAAACGAACAATATGTTTCTCGAGAACGAATTGAAACGACAGGTGTCTGAAAAGGCCGAGCTGGAGCGAAAGTTCAACAATTTGTCCCAGGTCCGGACCCAGGTAAGAAAATTGCGTGATGATTTGCTCGTTGCCCGCCGGTTGCAATGGATGCGCGAAGGCACCGATCCGAGCCAACAACGCAAAGGCGCACAGGTGCTCATGGCACGTGGACCGGTGACAAACCGGGTCGTTGGACCGGCACACTATGATTTGAATGTCGAGGTCAGCTCTGATGGCTCGGTGCAAGTCGTTCCGACGATGACCAACGCACCGGCCACGACCAATGTATCGTCGCCGTGATGCACCTCGGATCCGGTTGTTTGTGAATTGTCCATGCCGACGTACGAATACCTCTGCGAAAAGTGCGGGCGCGAGTTTGAGGCGTTTCAACCCATTTCCGCGAAGTCGTTGCGAATTTGTCCGGAAAATCTTTGTGCCCGGAAAAAATGGGGACGCGGCCGGGTGAAACGCAAAATCAGCGTCGGGGGGGGATTTTTGTTCAAGGGCAGCGGTTTTTATGTCACCGACTATCGCAGCGAGGGTTACAGACAGTCGGCCAAAAAAGACTCCGCGCCCGCCCCATCGTCCGGCGGTGACGCCAAACCCGTTGCCAAACCAGAAAACAAACCCGTCAAGCCGACACCGGCCAAAGCCTGACCATGTTCCGTGCGCGTTGCCTGCGCAGCTTCGGTTGCGCCGTCGTTATTGCCAGCGTTTTTTGCGGGAACGCGTCGGCGCAATTTTCGTTGCCGGACGTGAAATTAACGCACAGCGTTTCCGGCCAGTTTGTCATCACCGACGCGCGGCCTCGCTTTGCGGGATCGCCGCCGGCCAGCGCGCCCGCGGTTGGGACCAACGCCGATTTCGTCCGGTTCGAGCCGGCGCTGTTGGCGGTGTCCGCTGAGCGAATCAAACAAACGTTGTGGCGCGAACTCGGCGTTGATTCCGCCTCGCCGTGGCGCGGAAAAATTTTCCTCACGTTGCGTTCCGCCCGGTCACTCGATGACGACGTTACCATTCTCTCCGAACATTTCGCCAATGGATGGGATTACCGCGTTACCCTGCCGGATGTTTTGCCCCGCACCCGTTTCCTGCGCGCGATGACCAGTGTGGTGCTGCTCGAATTCGCCAATCGCGATGCGGGTGTGCGTTCGGCGGAGATTCCCGCGTGGCTGACCGACGGTTTAGCGCAACAATTACTCGCACCGGGCAGGGTTGAAGTCATTTTGTCGTCCCCCAACCGGAACGTGAATGGCCTGTCGGAAAGCCGAATGGTCGCGACCGAACGCGGCATGGATCCGCTCGCCAGCGCACGGCGTGTGTTGCGGGATCAACCTGCGCTGACGTTTGAGCAATTAAACTGGCCGACGGACGCCCAGGTGTCCGGGACCGACCGCGGGGTGTATCGCGCCAGCGCGCAATTGTTCGTAAACGAATTGTTGAAATTAAATGATGGTTCGGCGCATTTGCGCGCGATGCTGCAACTGGCGTCCCGCTATTACAACTGGCAGACGGCTTTTCAAGCCGCTTTTCGTGCCGATTTTGCGCAACCACTCGACGTCGAAAAGTGGTGGGCGTTGCAGGTGATAAACTTTGCGGCGCACAGTCCTGGTCCGACGTGGACGCCAGCCGTCAGCCGCGACAAGCTCGACCAGATTCTCAGCGTGTCGGTGGATTTTCGTACCGCATCGAACACCCTGCCCGCGTACGCGGAAGTTTCGCTGCAAGCCGTGATACGCAATTTTGATCCCGCGCGGCAAACGGCGATTCTCCAAAACAAATTGCGCGACCTCGAAGTGGCGCAATTCCGCGTGGCCCCGCCATTGGCTGCTTTGACGGCTGGATATCGCGACGCGCTCGCCGATTACCTCGGCGCGCGCCGCGAAACCGTCCCCACGCCCCGTTTCAGCAAGTATCCGCCGGTCGCGCCTCAAAAGACTGGTGCGCTTGACACGCTGGCAAAACTGGACGCGCTGGACGCGCGCCGACGCACCATCGAATCGAACATCAAACCGGACGTTTGGCGGCCGTAAGCCTCCGTTGGCTTGAACGGGGCGCCACGAAAGCGGTCAACTTGACAGAACTCAATTCAAATCTATAGTTCGCTACAAAGAAAATGAAGGATGACCATTCACGTGCGAACGGCGGGGAGCCGCCGTCAGACTCCCAACTCCTTTTTTTAAAAACATTCCGCTCCGCCGGGCGCGGTTTCTGGCATGACGTTTCGGATGCCGACTGGAACGACTGGCGCTGGCAGCTCAAACACCGCATCACCACGGCGGAACAATTGCAGCGGTTGATGCCCACGCTCACGCCGGAGGAGTTCGCCGGCGCGAAGCTGGCGAACCACAAACTCGCGCTGGCCATCACGCCGTACTTTTTCAATCTCGTTGACCCGGCGGATGAGCATTGCCCGATCCGGCGGCAGGTCATTCCGCGCGTCGAAGAAACTCACACCGCACCGTGGGAAATGAGCGACCCGTGCGGCGAAGATTCGCACTCGCCCGTGCCCGGACTGGTGCATCGCTATCCCGACCGCGTCTTGTTTTTGGTGACCGATCGCTGCGCCGCGTATTGCCGCTATTGCACGCGCTCTCGCCTTGTCAGCAATGCGAACGGCTACGATTTTCATCCCGAATTCGACAAGCAGATCGCCTACATTGAACAGCACAAAGAAATCCGTGACGTCTTGTTGAGCGGTGGCGACCCCTTGTTGTTGAGCGATGAAAAGCTGGAAGGCCTTTTGAGCCGGCTCCGCGCGATTCCGCATATTGAATTTTTGCGAATCGGTTCGCGCATTCCGACGTTCCTGCCGCAGCGCATCACGCCGGAACTCTGCGCGATGTTAAAGAAATTTCATCCGCTCTTCCTGAGTATTCACTCCAACCATCCGCGCGAACTGACGACGGAAGTCCGCGACGCGGTCGGACGTCTGGCCGACGCCGGCATTCCGCTCGGCAACCAGTCCGTGCTGCTCAAACACGTCAATGACGACGCGACGGTGATGAAGGCGCTCGTTCAAAAACTGCTCATGTGCCGCGTAAAGCCGTATTACCTTTACCAGTGCGATTTGATTTCCGGCTCGGCGCACCTGCGAGCGAGCGTCAGCAAGGGATTGGACATCATGGAACAGCTGCGCGGGCACACAACCGGCTACGCCGTGCCGCAATATGTGATCGACGCGCCGGGCGGCGGCGGCAAGGTGCCCATCAACCCCGAATACGTCCTTTGCCGCAATGCCGGCCGCGCGCTCATCCGCAACTACGAAGGCAAAATCTTCGAGTATCCCGAAGCCGAGGATGGTACGCCGCTGTCCGCGCCGCCGAAAGAAATTGCCGCGCCGCAGTTGGTTTGATGAACCACTGATGTTAGCTGATTCAAAGGGCTGAAAGCCCGAAAGAAAATAGCCCAGGGCAAGCGAGGCGCCGCCTTGGGTAACGAATCAAAATGAATTCAAGCCCTGAAAGGGCGGCAGAAAACCAGTGAGGAAGGCAACAAAGTTTTCTTCGTGTCTTGGTTTCTATATGGTTAAAATTTCGGTGAAATGCCACGTGAATCTCGCGAATCCAAATCGGCGCGATTGAAGAAAATCATCGCTGCGTTGGACCGAACCTATCCCGAGGCGCATTGCGAGTTGAATCACACCAACCCGCTCCAATTGCTCGTCGCGACCATCCTTTCCGCCCAATGCACTGACAAACGCGTCAACCTCGTCACGAAGGAATTGTTCAAAAAATATCGTTCAGCGGCGGATTACGCGAACGCCCCGCTCGCTGAGTTGGAATCGGCCGTCAAAACCACCGGATTTTTTCGCAACAAAGCACGAAATATCAAAGCCGCTTGCCGCGACATTGTTGAAAAGTACGACAGCAAAGTTCCGCGGACGATGGAGGAACTGATACATCTCGACGGTGTCGGACGCAAAACGGCCAACGTCGTTTTGGGAAACGCCTTCGGTATCAACGTCGGTGTCGTCGTGGACACGCATGTTTCGCGACTCTCGCAGCGACTGGGGCTGACGAGCCAAAAGACACCGGAGAAAATCGAGCGGGATTTGATAGCGCTGGTGCCGCAAAAGCAATGGACGCTGTTCAGTCATTGGTTG
>Ga0265338_10001421_pt1 | contig 38890 bp, 39 predicted proteins | sample 42126metaG_FD_193579 | JGI IMG/M metagenome (GOLD analysis project Ga0265338, IMG submission 193579) | Rhizosphere microbial communities from Carex aquatilis grown in University of Washington, Seatle, WA, United States - 4-21-26 metaG | ecosystem: Host-associated > Plants > Roots > Rhizosphere... | reverse complement strand
GACGGATCGGGCGTAACGATCATATTATCGCCGCTGGATTCCGGATCGGCTGCGTAGGAAGGTTCTGCCGCAGCCGGCCGCGGCATGCTGGCCGACGGCTTGATCATGCGCGGCAAGGATGGGGCGGATGGGGCGCGGCCCATTCCCACGGGCGCAACCGCGACCAGGATGGCGATGGCGCCGAGCACAAGCAGAAGGGCCAGATAGAGGGGACGATAGGACCTTGGACTGGTGGCTGCAGCGCTCCGGCTTGCGTCGCGGCTCTGCGCAATCTTTCCTGCGTCCCGATAATCAGCCATGAGCGATTCCCTTCTTTGCCGCGTCATTACCAGGAGCGCGATTTCGGTTCGCGCATTCTGCTTGCGAGTCGCGCGGTGGCGGTAACGGCTGCGAGCAGCGTGACTGTCAGGAAAAGCGGTGCGATCTGCAGGTTCCAGCCATGGGCGCCGGCAAAGTGAGGCGTACCAAGTGCAATGAGCGGGGCGGTGCTGGTCTTGCTTCCTAAAACGAGCCATGTGGCATTGGCGAATTCGCTCATCGAACACCTTTTCAGCGGAATCGAACCGGTCGGCGGCGGCCGGACCTTTCCGGCCGTCTTCACAGTCTTCCGGCCGCTTTGCCTGGGTATTTCGGCAATGTTTCAGGATTGTAGTGTGGGCCTCCCGCCGTTCCGGCCATGGCCGGTGCGCGGGAAGCACAATTGTTGCAGCAACATTGCAATGGCGAAAAAAGGCGGGAACATTAAAATGGCAGTAGAACGGGATGAACACGCTCCTCGCCACCATGGACCTCGCCACAAAAGTTCTTATTGTCGATGACGATCAGGGAATCCGCACCCTGGTTGCCTCCTTTCTGGAGAAGCATGGCTTCGAAGCGGACATGGCCGGAAATCCGGTCGAAATGCGCACCAAGCTGCAGAACGACAAGTACGATCTCATCGTGCTCGACGTCATGATGCCGGGCGAGGATGGTTTGACGGCGCTGCGCCGGCTGCGGCAGGACGGTGGCCCGCCGGTCATCATGTTGTCGGCGGTGGGCACCGATATCGACAAGGTCGTCGGGCTGGAAATGGGCGCCGAGGATTACATGGCCAAGCCCTGCAATCCGCGCGAGCTTCTGGCGCGCATCCGCACCGTGCTGCGGCGGAACGAAGCCCGGGCCAGCGATCAGCGCCATGTTTCGAAGCCGGAGAGCAACGCGGTCTGGTTGACCTTTGCGGGCTGGAAAATGGACGTCATGTCCCGGGTGCTTCATGACCCCAGTGACAATGTCCTGACGCTTTCGGACGGGGAGTTTCGCCTGTTGCGGGCCTTTGTCGAGCATCCCCGCCGCGTTCTGACCCGCGATCAGCTGATCGACTATGCCAGGGGTCCGGACACCGAGCATTATGATCGCGCCATCGACGTCCAGATCAGCCGGCTGCGGCGCAAGCTGTCGGGCAGCGACAGTCAGACCGAACTGATCCGGACGGTTCGCAGCGAAGGCTATATGTTCGTGCCGGCGGTCAGAAAATCGTAAAGGCACGGCATGAGATGCCCGCCTTAGCGCGCCTTCCACCGGACGATAACGGCGGCGCGGGAGGTGCCGGCCGGGGTGGTTACCATCGGGGCAACCTCGACGGCCACGGTGACCTGCTTGCCGACAAAGGTGCGGGATATTTCCACAAAGTCCTTGTCGTCATCATCGTCATCGGCGTCGGCATTTGTATCAGGATTGCCGGCCGCGGCCTTCGACTCGGGGTCCGGCCTGTCGGCGCTGAGAGTGGTCTGCATTCCCGCCGTGGGCTTGCCATTGCGCAGCATCTGTTTCAATTGGACCAAGGATCGGCGCCAATCGGCCTGCCGCGCGATCCTGCAGAGTTGCGAAACAACATCGTCGGGCAGGGTAGCCGGCGCGATACCGCAATCGACATAGACGAACGAGCCTGGCCGGAAGGTCATCCAGGCATCGGCGAGACTTCCGGCCGCCAGATACTCGATGCCACCTTCGCCCATCTTGCGCCAATCGTTGCCGTATAGACGCGCGGCGTCCGCCACGGTGGACCCTGGTGCCAGTCCCGCCGCCATCAGGAAATCGTCAGCGGTGTAGGCTGGCCCGTCCGCCGATGCAGGCCCTGCCGGAGCCAGCGCGAGGCTGGCCAGACACAAGCAAAGGCGTGCGTGTCGTCTCATGCGGCGACCATGCAGGCTTTCAGGGCGCGCGCCAAGATTGATTCCGGAAAACCGCGCAAGTGCGGTCTTCCGGCAGGGTTGCCATGCGGGGCCAACCGGCTTTACTTCAAGACGGCCCACCGGCGGTATAGGCTTGCCGCGGCTCAACCAACCAGGCGCCGGTGATGATCGCCACTGCAGCAAAGCGCGCCGCGGTGAATCTGGCTGGACTGGCCCGTGGTCTGTTCGCGCTCTACCTGTTGATGCTGGTGGTGTGGGGCAGCCAGTCGGATGCGCGCGGCCATCTGGTTGCCGCCATCGGTATCGTGATCGCCGGCCTGGCCGGTGTGACGGCGCTGGGGCTTTCGCGCGTGCTGCTTTTTCTCGCGATCGTCTTGGGCGTTACCCTGTCGATCGAGAATGTCGGCGTGGCGACGGGTTTTCCGTTCGGCCACTATCACTTCCAGGCCGCGCAATTCTCGCTATGGGTCGGCCGCGTGCCGCTGCTGGTGGGCGCGCTCTATTTCGGTGTCGGCCTGCTCAGCTGGCTGATCGCCGGCATCTTGCTGGAGGCGCGCGTGATGCTGCGCCCTGTCATCGCCGCGGGCCTGATGGTGCTGTGGGATCTGGTGATGGACCCAAGCTTTTCCACCATCGGCCAGGTCTGGGTCTGGCACCAGGGCGGCGCCTTTTTCGGCGTGCCGCTGCTCAATTTCGCCGGTTGGTTCCTCACCACCTGGATCATGTTTCAGTTTTTCGCAGCAGCGCTGCGGCGCATGCCGGAGAGGGACCCGCGGGGCAATGCGCGCCATTCCGCACAGCTTGTGGCCGCACTTCTATATATGGGCATCGGCCTGTCGCCCCTGGTTCCCTTCTTCACGCCCGATGTCAGGGGCGGTCATGCCACCGTGGTGGACGGGGCGGGGCATGTGTGGCTCATCCATCACATACAGGGCGTCAGTGCGCTGCTGGGGCTTTGCATGGGACTGGTGAGTGCGCTCGCCCTCCGCAAATTGCGGCGTTCATTTCACTAGGTGAAATTCCACATGTGATCGCCTCTCACTATGCGACAGGGCGTGCGGGGAGCGCTGTCACTTTTCTGTTTTCATGTGTCGGGGCGCATGTGTACGGTGCGCACTCATAATATGATTAAGACGTCTTGAAATGTGAGATGGCCCCGGCGCGAGATTCGCGGACAGGGGGCCCGGCATCAAGACCGAAAAAGGGGAAACACATGAAATTCCGCATGTTGATGCTTGGCAGCTCGTTCGTGGCCATGAGCGCTGTCTCTGTTCTGGGTTCTCTGCCTGCCGCCGCGCAGGACACGTCGGCGAATGTGGAGGCGGTGACGGTCACCGGCTCGCGCATCTCGATCCAGGGTTTTGAAGCGCCCACGCCGGTGACGGTGATCGGCGCCGAACAGCTGGCGCGCGATGCCAACATGAACATCATGGACTCCATCAACAAGCTGCCGGCGGTCGGCGTTTCCGAAACGCCGAATAACGGGTATCTTTCCGGCGACTTGAGCCAGGGCGACGCCGCGCTCAGCGTGGTCAATCTGCGCAATCTTGGCATCGCCCGCACTCTGGTCCTGTTCGATGGCCAGCGCGTGGTGTCCAACATCTTCGGCGGCGGCGTCGACATGAGCACGATCCCTGCCGAGCTGGTAAAGCGGGTGGACGTGGTGACGGGCGGCGCCTCGGCCGCTTACGGCTCCGACGCCGTGGCCGGCGTGGTCAACCTGGTCCTGGACAAGAACTTCTCGGGCCTGAAGGCGAATATCGAGGGTGGCGACTCCACGACCGTGGAACATCGCCAGATCAAGATCGCGGCGACGGTGGGCACCGATTTTGCCGGCGGCCGCGGCCACCTGATTCTCAGCGGCGACCACACCTGGAGCAACGATCCGGTCTTCAACAACCAGCCCGACTGGTACAACAACGGTGCGATTGTCCAGAACCCTGCCGCGACGACCTCGAACGGCCTTCCCTGGTTCATTCATGTCCGCAACACGGGCCAGGCGCAGTACACCCAAGGCGGCCTGATCCGCGGCAACACCGCCGGCGGCGTGGGCAGCTCGATCACCACCAATTCGCTGAACGGTATCCAGTTCCTCAGCAATGGCGTGGCGGCGCCGTTCAATTTCGGCACCGTGGACGGCACCCATCCTAACGTCTGCTACGCCGGCTGCTCGGGTAACGCGGCGAACCAGCCCTACACCATGGAACTGACGGCCGTGCCCTATCACACGACCACTTTGTTCGGCTATGCGAGCTATAACCTGACGCCCGACATCAAGGCCTCCGTTCAGGTCAACTATGGTTTGTTTGCCGAGCAGAGCGTGGGCGGCACGCGCACCTCGACCAACACCATCTATGCGGACAACGCTTTCCTGCCGTCCAGCATCTCCACCCAGTTCGGCACCCTGTCGAACGGCTACAATGCGCTGACCGGCGTGAGCGGCGTCGCCACCCAGCCGACTCAAACCCTGACCATCGGCACCATCAACACCAACAATGTCGACCTCTCCCAGCCGAACAACCTGACCACGGTCTGCAACAATCTGGGTACACCGTGCTTGAAGCTCAACCGCGCCCTGACGCGCGGTGTCTTCACCTTGGAAGGCAGTCTGGGCAGCGACTGGTCATGGCAGGCCTATGCCCAGCACAGCCAGGTGCGCGAGCGCCAGACCGCGGCCCAGGACTCCTATGGCCCGCACTACAATTACGCCATCGATGCGATCAAGGTGACGGCGGCCAATCGCGGTACGTCCAATCTGCCGATCGGCAGCATACAGTGCCGCGCGCTTGTCCTGGGCGATCCGGGCGCCGCCGGTTGCGTGCCGCTCAATATCTTCGGCAACAACACCGCGTCCAATGCGGCCATTCTCTACGTCAATCCGGGCAAGGACCCGAATTCCGGCATCCTGAACACGGAACTGATCATTCTGAACCAGGATGTGTTCTCGGGCTCGATGCAGGGCACGCTGCCCTGGGAATTGCCGGCCGGCAAAATCGCCGTGGCGTTCGGCGGCGAATACCGCCACGAACAGGCCAACCAGTCGCAGATCCAGGCGATCAACCTCACCAGCCCCTATGCGGCGGGCAACTTCCGCCCCTATCGCGGCCAGTACGATGTGCAGGAAGGCTTCCTGGAAGTCGACGCGCCGCTGTTGAAAGACAATATCGTCCAGGATCTCAGCCTGAACGCGGCAGGCCGTATCACCAACTACTCGACCAGCGGCCTGGTCGAGACCTGGAAGCTGGGTCTCACCAGCCAGATCGACGACAATATCAAGCTGCGCGGCACCTGGTCGCTCGACATCCGCGCGCCGCTGATCTCGGATCTTTACTCACCGGGCGTGGTCGGCATTTCCCAGGTTCAGTACCCGGTTGGTTCACCCAGCTATCAGGTGCTGGGTGCGCAGGGCGGCAATCCCAACCTGCAGCCGGAAAAGGCGGTCACCACCTCGATCGGCGTGGTGCTGACGCCCCAGTTCGTTCCCGGCCTGTCGATCTCGCTGGACTGGTACACGATCAACATCCACAGCGGCATCTACACCACCGACATCCAGACCATCATCACGCGCTGTCTGCAGGGCGAACAGGTCTATTGCCAGTTCCTGCTCTTCGATCCCGCCCAGAATGGCGGTCTGAAGCCCTATCAGGTCAACCAGGTTCCGGCCAACGCGGCGAGCATCAAGACTTCGGGCCTGGATCTGCAGGCCAACTATGTGATGGATTTCCTGGAGGGTAATCTCGCCTGGTCCTTCGTCGGCAATTATACCAATGAGCTGACCCAGACTGCCGTCGGCATTACCTATGACAGCGCCGGCGCGCTGGGCAGCCCGATCTCCTATGCCTCCAGCGGCATGCCGAAATCGCACGCGGTCCTGTCGGCCACCTATACCCAGGGTCCATGGTCGGGAACCGTCCAGACCCGCCTCTGGGGCGGCGCTGTGCTGACCAACGGGGTGGAGAATCTGCCGTCCAACGTCACCCGGGCCTCGCTATCTCCGACAGGCGTGCTCACCCTGGGCGCGGGCAATGGCAACTTGCTGGATAACAACAAGGTCAATCCGGTCGCTTATCTGGATCTGCGCCTTGGTTATCACTGGACCGACAATATCGAGGTGTATGGCGCCGTTGATAACCTGACCAATGTTCCCAAGCCTGAAGACGGGTCGATCGCCGTCTACGACGTTCTGGGGCGCGTGATCCGGGGCGGTATCCGCTTCAATTACTAGTTTTGGGTGGGGTTCGCGTGCGCAGCATCGGCTCGCGCACGCGACTTTTTGAGAGGTGATTCCATATCTTGGGACTTTTAGGCCGGCGGAAGATCGGTCTAAAATGCCCGCATAAAAGTTTGGGCTTTCTGGGAGGATAGCAATGAACCGGAAGATTCTGTTTGCCGCCGCATCGACAGTGGCGCTGGCGGCGTTCGTGGGCGGCGCCCAGGGGCAAGGCCAGGGGCAAGGTTTGACTCCACCGAGCAGCGGCAATATTGCCGCTGACGGCAGAGCCTGCGCCGGCGTGCTGGACGACGAGAGGAACTGTCTGGATCCGTCGGTCACGCGCAACACGCCCGACCGGCCCTATCGCGGCAAGGCCTTCGACGCCAAGACCTATGAGCCCAGCCAGATGCCGCACTTTGTGCGCAAGGGCCAGGAGCTGATCTATATCGCCACGCCCGGCGGGGAATCCGACGATCACGATTCCACGCGCTATAACGGGGAAGGGATCATCGTTCTGGATCCCGCCGCCAATTACGCCTTCGTCAAGCGCATTCCCATCCAGAACCTGCCGGCCTCGCTGAAGCCGGAAGAGGTTTCGGCGATGATGATCTCGCCGGCGACCAATTACGCCTATATCTCGACCCGCGGCCATCTGATCGCGCTGGACCTGGCCACCGACAAGATCGTCTGGAGCAAGACCTACGAGCCGCTCAACACCTGTTGCGAGCGCGGCGCGGTGACACCGGACGGCCTGACCCTGGATGTGGGCTCGAACCTGCAGAACTATCATCGCGTCATCGACGCCAGGACCGGCGATCTGAAGGGCATCATCCCGACGCCCGCCAGCCCCAACAACCACAACATGGTGATGTCGCCGGACGGCAAGACGATTATTGCCGCTCCCAACGGCGTGACCGTCACGGTCGCGTCCATGGAAACCATGAAGCCGACCAAGACCATCACCTTCAGCGACCATGTCCGGCCGCTGGTGATCAATTGGGACGCCAGCCGCATCTATGCCAACCTGAACAACCTGCTTGGCTTCGAGATTGCCGACGTCAAGTCCGGCAAGGTGATCAAGCGCGTGGAAGTGCCGGGTGAGATGTGGAAGGCCAAGTGGGCCGATCCGAACCAGGTGTTCTTCGGCCATGGCGCGCCGATGCACGCCATCGGCCTGACCCCCGACGAGAGCGAACTCTGGATCGGCGATGCCATCAACGACCAGCTTCTTGTGTTCGACAATGAAGGCAACGACAATTGGAAGCTGAACATGAGCAAGGCGCTGAAGCTGGATCATTCGGCCGACTGGATCACCATGGGCCTGGACGGCAAGCGCGCCTATCTGTCGTCCGGCGACGTGGTGGACGTGAAGACCCACAAGGTCGTCGGCAAACTGCGCGACGAATGGGGCCACCTGATCCACAGTGAGAAGTTCCTGGACGTCCAGTTCGACGACAAGGGCCATGTGATCCGGGTCGTCGACCAGTTCGCCAATGGCCAACCGGCGGCCGTCAAGAAGCGGACGGCGTCGAACTAGGGCCCGTGCCCTTTTCGGCGGATTGCTGTTGAAACAAGCGGCGGCGTTCCGGTTAACGGGGCGCCGCCGTTTGGTTTAAGATTTGATGGGATCCCGGATAGCCGGCCGCTCGTGGAACAGGTTCAGATAGACCAGACACTTCCCCGCCTTGCCGCGGCTTTGCCGGCAGGCAAGGCGCGGCTGGACGAGTGGCTGGCGGTGGCCGGCATGCTGGAGCGTTCTGGCGACAGCGAGGCGGCCCGGATGATCCAGCAGGCGATAGCGCTTGCCCGCAGCCGGCTCGACTATATGCCGCCCCAGATGCGCCCCGCGCTGTTGGGGCAATCCAGCGCGCCGCTGGACCTGATCGAGATCCTGGTCGGGATCGGCGCGCCGCAGGCCGCGATCGACCTGCTGCAGGGGCTGAAACGGGCCGCGGGCGACAGCGCCGATCTCTATTTCCAGCTCGGCAGCGCCTATGCCGTGCTGGGCGATGGCAAACGGGCGGTCGCCTCCTTTAGGGCGGCGCTGGAGCGCGACCCCGGCCATGCCGACACGCATCTGCGGCTTGGCTATCTGTTGTCCGAGCGCGGCGCGATCGGGGAGGGGTTCGAGCATTTCATGACCCGGGCCCGGATCGCCTCCGCTGCGCCGCGCGATGACAGCCGCGCCCCGCTCCACAAGACACGGCACGACCAGGAACAGCGGGACTATCTGGCTTCGCTGGGCGTGACGGAGAGCTTTCATGTGGGCGACGGCGGGCGCATCGATGGGCCGGTGATCAATCCGGCCCATACCGAAGAGGCGATCCTGGCTACGTGGCGGCAGGCCTTGCCCCAATTCGTCATCCTGGATGATTTCCTGACCCCCGAAGCGCTGGCGAAGCTCAGGGGTTATTGCCTGGAATCCACCGTGTGGCACCGCATTTACGAGGCCGGCTATATCGGCGCGATCCCGGCGGACGGTTTTGCCTGTCCGCTGCTGGCGCAACTGGCCGAGGAAATTCTTGGGCGTTGGCCCCGCATCGTCGGCCCGCACGCCTTCAAATATCTGGGGGCCTTCAAGTATGACAGTGAGCTGTCGCGCGGCACCAACACCCATGCCGATCTGGCGGCGGTGAATGTCAATTTCTACATCACCCCGGACGCGGCGAACCTGGATCCGGAGAGCGGCGGCATGGCGGTGTGGAACGCCACCATCGATACCGAGCCCCTGATGCGCCAACTCAATGGCAGCGAGCAGGCGATCAAGGCCTATCTGGCCGCACGCAAGGCGGTGGTCACAAAGATTCCGCACCGGGCCAACCGGGCGGTGATTTTCAAGTCCAGCCTGGTCCACAAGACCGACGACTGCGCGTTCACCACGGGCTATGCCAACAAGCGCATCAATGTCTCCCTGCTGTTCGGGGAGTATGGCGCCTCCACACATGTCTGATCTGAGATGGAACAATGACAAACAGATATCGAATTCTTGCGCTGGCGGCCCTCCTGTCCTGCGCGATCATCCCCGCCAGGGCGGCGCCCGGCGATCTTGAGGCGCTGACCAAGGCGTCGGACCTGGACAAGGACCCGGAAGATGCGAAGGCCGTGGTTGCGGTCTGTACCGCTTGTCATTCCTCGGCGCAGTTCCTGACCGCGGCGCGGCCCTATCTGCGCTGGGAACAGACCATGCAGGACATGCTGGACAGGGGCGCGAAAGGGACGGACGAGCAGCTCGACCATGTTCTTTCCTATCTGGTCAAGAACATCACCATCGTGAATGTGAACGCATCGCCGCCCGATCAGCTGGGCATGACCCTGCAGATCCCCAGCACGGTCGCCGACGACATCGTCGCCAAACGCACCGCGCACCCCTTCACCAGTGTCGATGAGTTGAAGGCCGTGAAGGGCATCAACCCGGAGGTGGTGCAGAAGCTGGCGGCGAAAAAGCAGATCGAATTCTAGCCGGCCGCCAGGGGCTTTTGTCCCGTCCCGTACGGTTTGCCATGGTTAAGCAAGGCTGACGAAAGCCTGTCTTTCCCGTTCCTTAAATGTTGGGCGGCTAGGCTGGTACCGGTTTCGCGTCCGGTCCCGAACATCATGTCCGCTCGCATATATCGCTCATTGACCGGCTTGAAGGGGGCATCCACCAGCCGGGTGCTCAACCTGCAGGCCATCAGTGCCCAATGGGCCGAAGATCCCGCGGGCACGGACGCGCATCTGTTTTCCTCGCCCGCGCTGAACAGCGCCATGATAATCAAGCACCGGATCCGCCCGACCGAGGTGGATCTGATGCCGCGCGGCAAAAGCGTCTGCACCAAGATCATTGTTCCTTTCGACAAGAATGATCTGCGCGCCGGGGGGCGGTCGCTGCTGATCGGGCAGCATTTTTATGAGGAAGCGTTGCGCGACGCCGGCCAGTATTACGGCAGCAAGTACAATATCGATCGCGACATGCGCGTCCTGAAATTGCTGGATGAGATTCCGTCGCTGGACCCGTTTCTGCTGCGCGAAAAGCTCCGCTCCAACGGGATTACGCCCGATCCGCGCTACTTCGCCATCTCGCAGAACGACCAGAAGCGGATGTTCGACTACACGGCCGGGGAGCTGGACCGGCTGACCGATATGGCCGGCGGCAGCGAAAATGCGACCAGCAAGATGGTCTCGGCCCTGTTATCGAATGAAGTGGATGAGAAGCTTGAGCCGCTGCGGCTGACGCTCAGCCTGGGCCAAAGCGAATTCAAGGAAGGCGTGTTCAGCTGGCGCGGCTTCATCTATTACAAATGGTGCCTGTCGGAGGTGTGGCCGCATCTTCTGGGCTGCCTGTCGCACCTGAAATCGCTTCAGCCTGTCGGACCGGTCGATGCCGAACAGAAGGCTTATCTGAAAAGCGTGCGGCAGAAGATATTGCGGGGCGCCAAAGACAATAACAGCGCGGTACGCCAGCTTCTTCAGATTTACGACGATGCCTATACCAGCCTGTTGTCCGGCCGGGACCCGCAGCAATTCCGCAAATTCCTTTTGAACGCGCCCGGTCTGTTCCTGGAGATCGGCGAGAAGATGGGCGTCCTGTCCCATATCGCCAGCTTCTGGCGGTTTCGTTTTCCCGATCCGGCCAGGGCAGCCGTGGACGCCGAGGAGCTGGTCACCATCCTGCACGACTTCGCCAAAGGCATGCCGACCACGACCGTGGAAGTGATCTGAAATCGCTCAGGGCGACGCGGTAACGCCTATGGCTTCGGACTTTCCGTCCGCGCCCAGGAGAATCCGCCATTGGGTGGCGTGGTTTTCGAACACCACGTCATAGATGTCCGCGCCACCCGGTCCGACGCCTTTGAAGGTGACAGATTTCAACGCGCCGAAAGTGTTCACTGCGCCGTGAAGTTCGGATAGTTGCAGCTTGATGATGAACGCCTGGGTCGGGCTCATCCGGTCATAGTCGGGTTTGCCGGAGCGCAATTCGTCAATGGTCCGTCGCAGCGCGGCTTCGGTTGCGGGGTCCTGGGTCTTGTTCTTCACTTTCGCGGCCAGCTCGTCGGCGATCTGCCTGGCTTCCGCGGCGCTGATGCGGGAAGCCGATACGTCCATATCGTTGGCATGCCGGACAAAAGCGGTTGGCGTGCCGTCGGTGCCGACTTGAAAAGTCAGCCGGGCAGGGACGGCGGTGAAAAACCAGTCGCGGTCGCTGGCGGGATAGAGATCACCGAGATCCTGTGCGCCCTGTTTGACCGCCAGATGGTCGCCGTTTCTGGAGATGCTCACCACCGAGAAGCGGCCCTGGCGATAAGAGCCGGCATAGGCATCCAGCAGTTGCGGCGAGACTTCCGCGACCTCGTTCTCCTTGGGCGCAAAATCCGGCCAGTGATATTCTCGGCCGATGGTGGCCATCAGCTCGTTCCCCAGCCGTCCGCCGTTCAGGCTATTGGTCATGATCACGGCGCCGTCGCCACGGTCGTAGGCGGCGATATAGCTGACGAAGCCTTCGTCCACGCCGCCGTGATCGAAATAGGGATGATCGGGCTTGCCGCCCACCTCCGGTCCCAGGCCGTAATGGCCCATGCCGACATCCTTCACCATTTCGGCGGCGGTGGCCTTGGAGAGGATGCGCGACTGGCTGGCCAGGGCCTTCTGCACGCCCATGGCATAGCGGGCCAGGTCGGACGGCGTGGTCCAGAGGCCCGCCGGGGCCATTTCGGGATAGGTGTGCGCGCCGCCCACCACCGCCACGCCGTTCTGGTCGTAAGGCGTTGCCGCATCCGGCTGACGGGCAGCGGGAAGCGGCTGCTCATAGGTGCTGTGGGTCATGCCCAGCGGACCGAGCACGGTCGCCTGCATGAAAGCGGGAAAACTCTGGCCGGTCACATCCAGAAGCATCTGCTGGGTGATGACATAGCCGCCGCCCGAATAGCGCCACAGGGTGCCGGGCGTGGTGTCCACCCGGATGGCGGGCGTGTTCGCCGGCTTCTCGCCATTCAGCACCTGCACCAGGGTCGGCACGGGCGCGCCGCTGGCATAGCCGGGAAAGCCATGCACCGTGACGCCGGCGGTGTGGGACAGAAGCCCGCGCAGGGTCACTTTCTTCTGGGCGGTGAATTCATTCTCCGGGACTTTCCAGCTCTTGAGATAGGTGTTGATGTCGGCATCCAGATTGAGCCGCCCCGCCTGGACCAGGTGCATCACCGCCATCGCGGTCACCGGCTTGCTGATCGAGCCGGCCTGGAAGAGGGTGTTTTCCGTAACCGGCGCGCCGCCCAACTGGGTAACGCCGAAGCCGCGCGCCCACAAGATTTTTCCGTCGTGGATCACCGCGACACTGACGCCCGGCACATGCAGCGCCGCCATGCGTGAGGCCAGGGTGACATGCGGCGCGGGTGCGCCCTTGGCCACCACGGCGGGGGCGATGTTGTTGGTGATATCCCCGATCTGCGCCTCAATACTCGCCTCGGGTTGGGCCATGCTTGGCACGCTGGCTGCCAGCAGGAAGACTGTCCACAACAGCGATTTGCGCATGGTCATTCCGATCTCAGCCTGAGGACCAGTGGGTCGGGATGGCGGCGAAAGCCCGCCCGCTCATAGAAAGGATAGGCCCGTTCACTGGGCCAGACCAGCAGAAGCTCAAGCTCCTCGGCCCGCGCCCAGGCCTCGATGGCCGTGAGCAGTTTCTGCCCGACACCGGCATTGCGCGCGTGCGGCAGGACATAGGAGTTGGAAATATAGCCCCAGCGGCCGCGCAGATTCTCCGGACTGGGCAGCTTGCGGACGATCGCGATCGACATGACAGCCAGGACATGTTCGCTATCGGCCGCGATCCAGTGGACCATTTCGTCGGTGCGCCATTCCTGGGTGCAGATGCGGATGAAATCAGCGACGAAACGGTCATAGGCGTCCCTGTCCGATACCGGCGCATCATCAACCCTCAGCCGCCAGCGCAGATCGGCGATCTGGGCGAGGTCGGCTTGTGTCGCGATGCGATGTTCGAGAGGCATCAGCGTTTGACCGCCACGCCCATGATCTCGAAATGCGCCTGGCCCAGCAGGTTCGCCGCGCCCAGGAAGGCACGGGCGGGAAGCTCGCGCTTGAAATAGGTGCGATAGACCTCGTTGAAGGCGGCATAGTCCTTAAGGTCGGCGGCGAAGATCTGCACCCAGACCAGATCGTCCATGGTCAGGCGCGCATGTTCGATCTGGCCTTTGATCTTGTTGAGGACAATCGTGGCCGCCGCCTTGGCGTCGGGCGAGATGGCGCCGGTCTTGGGATCGGAATCCGTCATTCCCGACACATATAGAGTATTGCCGGCCATGACCGCGCCGCTGAAGGCAGGTCCGCCGCCGACAATGGCGCCGCTGGCCAGCACGCCCTCGACCGGATAGTGGGTAATGGTTTGCGCGCCGGCGGCGGCAACGAACAGGATCAGGAAAGCGGCTGCGAGACAGGTCTTGGATGGCATGATCGCCCCTTCAAAGCGGTGTTTCTGCCCGATGGTGCGCGACATGCCCCTTTGAGCACAATGGGGCCAGAATGCCTCATATAGGGCCGATAAGGCGTAGCCGGTGAGCGGCCCCCCGATAAGCAAACTGGTCCGCAGCAATCGGTGCGCGGCCGGCAACTGCGGCGTCAGCGGCTGGATCGAAACCGGCACGATGTCAGGCCGGTTCATCGGCGCAGCGGTAGCCCCTGCGTGCCAGATATTCCCACAAGACGGTGGCCGCCGACACGGTGTAGTTCTCATCCCTGGCATCGAGCCGCTTGAAGCTGGTGCTGATCTGATGGACCAGGCCGTCCCGCTCTTTCCTGGTCACGATCAGGTGGCGCATCGGGCCGGCCTTGTCTGGCGCCGGGCTCGTCAGCACGTCGAATACCATCACCGACAGCTGAAGCAGGCTTTTGTCCAGATCCTCCATGTCGGTCCGAAGCTTCGCCATTCCGGCGCCGATCCGGCACATATTGCCAAGCGACCTGAACATTTCGCCCTTGGTGACATAGTAACTGACCAAAAGACCCGGCGTCTGCTGGGCGTCTCCGCCGAAGCTGTAGGAGGCCGCCAGATTTGCGGCATTGGCCATCACGCGCCTTTGAAGTTGGGCGGTGTGGACACAGGAGGAGAACTGCGCCTGGGGGCTCTTGGCGCCCTGTTCTGCCTCGGCGCGGATGCTTTCACTCTCGCTGAGCGCCCGGATGTATTCGGAAACGAACTGCACCTCGCGATGTGGACTGTACCTCGCGCTGTCGCCGCAAGCGGCTTGCGGCGCGGTTGCCAGCAGGAGAAGAGCTACTAAGGTTTGGCGCATGTCCATGACCACCCCTTGCAAGCTACCATGCGCCAAAGAGCGCTGGTTGAGAAGAAGACTGAACTGACAAATCCTCAGGGCGTATGCTGGATCACGACTGAATGATCTTTGCATGGCGCATGACCTCGTGCCAGGACGGCATGCTGGTGGCGCCGGCCTTCACCGAGGCTTCCGCCCGCTTCTCGGCGGCCCGCACGGCGCGTAGCCGTTCCAGCAGAGCTTCGGCCTGGGCGAGCGGGATCACCACCACGCCATCCTCGTCGCCCACCACGATGTCGCCCGACGAAATGGCGACACCGCCCAGCACGATGGGCGCGCCGACCTGGCCGGCGCCGGTGCTGGCCGGCGAGTTGGGCGAGATGCCCACCGCGAACAGCGGCAGTCCGGTGGCGGCGATGCCGGCGCGGTCGCGCGCCAGCCCATCGGTGACAAAGGCCGCCAGGCCCTTGTTGCGCAAAATCCCCGCCGCCAGATCGCCGATCACCGCCGTGCCGGTGAAGCCGTCAGTCGTGCAGCAGATGACGTCGCCGGCCTCGGCTTCCATCGCCGCGCCGACCATGCCGTGAATGTCGGCGGGATAGGAATGGGCGGTCAGCGCCGCGCCGACAAAGCGCGCATTGGCGGGATCGAGCGGTTTGATCCGCCAGTCCAGGGCGCCCCGGCCGTTCATGGCGTCCGCCAGATGCGAGGTGGCCGCGCCGCGGAAGGCTTCGATCAGGGTGCGCCCGGGGCGGCGATGGCCGCGATGAATGATGAGTACCGGCTGGTTGTCGATCATGGCGCTTTTCCTTGTAAGCTGCGTTGAACCCTTGCGATGCGACGCTCAGAGCACCGTAAAGTCCCCGGCAACAATGATTTCACCTTTGAAAGATTTTGCCACCGGCGTTCGCCAGGTTTCGTCGCTGATACTGTCGAGGGCCGGGCTCAGATGCGACAAGACCAGGGTCTTGACGCCGGCTTCCGCGACGATGCGGCCCACATCCTCCAGCGGTGTGTGGTCGGCTTTCATATGCGCCATGAAAGCGTCGAAGTTCAGCTGCCGTCCGCCTGCGATCATGGCCCGGGCATAGCTTTCGACCGCCGGTGCGTACATCGCTTCATGCACAAGCACGTCTGCGCCCTTGGCCATCCGGGCCACTTCTTCGCGTGGCGCGGTATCGCCTGAAAATGCGATCGAGCGGTCGTGGAAGTCGAAGCGATAGCCGAGTGCCGGCTTTACCGGTGGGTGCTCGACAAGGATCGCGGAGACTTTGACATTCTCATCCTGCATGACCGCTCCGGCGCCCGATACCTCGCCGACCTCGATCATGCCGAGGGGATTCATTTTGTAGTCCTCGGCCCAGAAATCGATCGTCGTCTTGTAGGCGTGAAGAAAATCCCGGGTCATGGCCTGCAATGGCGGCGGACCAAAGGCGCGTACCGATAGCGGCATGCTCTGGATCCAGCCGACGACGAGAAGCGGGCCATATTCGACATTGTGGTCGGCGTGATGATGGGTGATGAAAATCGAGCGCAGCGCGGAAAACGGAATGCCGGTCTGGGCGAAACTGTCGGTGACGCCAAGGCCGCAATCGAGCACATAGGCCGCGCCGTTGCTCAGCATGACATGAGAGGTCATCTTCCGCGCGCGCCCCGCTACCGGGCCGCCGCCGGTGCCCAGGATCACGAGCTTGGTGCCCTTGGCGTCTTTCAGGGCCGCTTTCGCTTTGTCCGCCGCGGACGGGGCCGGCTGGGCGGCGGCGGGCGCGATGGGGGCGGTCAGTGCGGGAACGGCAGCGGCGCCCACAAGCAGCCCGCGGCGCGAAACTCCCGAAAAGCTTGGTGCATCCCGCATGGCTTTTTCCTTGTTATGGAATGGGTATCAGCAGGCCAATGCTCATCGAGAGGGACTGTTCATGGCCATGGCCGAAATTGAAGCCATAGCTCGGCTCCATGTACCAGCCGACGTCGCGGCTTTTCCAAGGCCAGAACATGAAATCCAGGGCGAGTGATGCGCCAAACGTGTCGGCTGTCTTGCCGGCGCTCAAGGTGTGCGACCAGGACGGACCGACGCCTGCCATGAACTCCACCGTGTCGGACAGAGTGTAAGGCTTCTTGAACAGGAAGTCGGCGTCCCATTCTGTCTGGCCATGGCTGAACAGCGGCGCGATGCCGGCTTCGATTTCCAAAACATCCTCGATGGGCGTGGCCTCGATCGACAGGCTGGGACCGAACCCCGTGCCACCTTTCAGATCGGTCTCGCTGGCGCCACCGATTTCGAGAATGGCTGACGGTTCTTCGGCATGGCAAAGAGAGACGCCAAAGAGACCCAGCGCGGCGGCAAGCAAGAATCCTTGTGCGCTTTTCACGGCTCGCCGGGTTTGAAGGCGATGGCGAGGCTTGGCGGCAGGCTCTGGTCGGCCATGGCCATGCTGGCGGCCGCGGTCACATAAAGGCCCTGCAGCACGGTCAGGTCCACGATCTGCTGGTCATTCATGAATTTGTGCAGATTGGCATAGGTCTGGTCTGAGACGGCGTGTTTCGTGAACAGCTCCATGCAGAAATCATAAACCGCGGCTTCGTCGGGCTGCATGGTGGAAGGCCGCTTGTTCACGCGCAGCGCCGCCAGGGTCTCTGGCGTGACGCCGGCCTTGATCGCTGGCTGATAATGGCTCGACCATTCCACCTGGCTGCGCCACAGCCGCCCCTGGATCATGATGGAGAATTCCCGCAGCCGGTTCGGCACGGCGGACTGGAAGCGCACATAATCCATCAGGTCGATGATCGGCTTGGCCGCCTGCGGCGAGCGCAGCCAGATGGAGTAAGGCCCGGCCAGGCCGATGCGGGAGAATTTCAGGATGCGTTCGGCAATGGGACGCTGCTGATCGTCAAGCTGCGCCGGTGCCAGATCGGCGAGGCGAGGGCTGGCCGCCTTGGTCCACGACATTGTCGCCATGCCCGCCAGCCAGCCCGTCGTCAGCGCCACGCCGATGGTGAGTGCTTTTGCGATTTTCATTTTTCCTCCCCCAATTCAGGCTGCGAGTTGTACGCGCCCGGCGGGAGCGATCAAAGGCCCGGCTCGTCCCCGCGCTCAAGACCTGGCTGGACAGGCGGGGCGCAAGGCCCGATGCTGACCCAAAAGGGACCCCAAAAAGGGCCCAAAAGGGGAAGCATGGCGTCGGTCGATGAGCCGGTTGAAGTGCCCGCAGGGCGGTTGAAATTCTTCGATCAGCCGCGCGGCGTGCTGCTGATCGCCTCCACCGAATTCTGGGAGCGCTTTTCCTATTACGGCTTCATCGGGCTGATCGCGCTGTTCATGGCGGCCGATCCGGCGACCGGCGGGCTGGGGCTGGACAAGAGCCTGACCCTGAAGCTGTTCGGGCTTTCCGCCGGGCTGATGTTCATGGCGCCTTCCGTGGGCGGCTGGATCGCTGACCGGCTGATCGGGCCTTATCTCGCCGTGGCGCTGGGCTGTGTCGGTCTGTCGGCGGGCAATTTCGCGCTGGCGGCGGCAGGCAGTAGGCCTGCGCATGCCGCCGGGCTTCAGTTCGCCTTCTTCTATGGCGGGCTGGTGCTGATGGTGACGGGCGCGGGGTTGTTCAAATCCAATGTCAGCGCGCTCCTGGGCCAGCTGTTCAAGCCGGGCGATCCGCGCCGGCAGGACGGCTTCATGCTCTTCTATATGGGCATCAATGTCGGCGCGCTGGCCGCGCCGTTTGGCGCCGGCACCATCGGCGAGCTGGTCGGTTGGTCCTGGGGCTTTCTGGTGTCGGGCCTGGGCACGGCGGTGGGCTTGCTCGCCTTCCTGTGGCTGAGCCGGGGCCTGTTCGCGCCGTTTGTGCGGCCGGGGCGCGACGGCCGCGCCCGCGCCGCCTCGCTGTGGCGCGAGCCTGGTGTCAAGCTGGTGCTTGTGATGATCGTCTTCACCGCGATCTACATGATCGGCCAGCAGACTTACGGCGGCGTGATGAATTTGTACGTGCGCGACCGCGTGGCCAAGGACGTGCTGGGCTTTCACATTCCCACCACCTGGTTTTTATCGCTCAATCCGCTGGTCGTGATCTTGGGCGGACCGTTCGTCTCCCGCTTCTGGACCGGCTGGAAAGATCGCGGCCGTGTCGCGGCGCTGGACCGGATTCTGGCCGGCACGGTGCTGATGGCGCTATCCTATGTGCAGATGGGGCTGGTCGACCTGGCGGCGGGCAGCGCACCGGTGGCGCCGGTCTGGATCATCGTCTTCTATATCGTCATCACCATCGCCGAACTGTGCGTCTTTCCCATCGGCCTGGCCGAGATCAGCAAGCGCGTGCCGCCGGAGCTTGTGGGCCTGTTGATGGGCTTCTGGGTCTTCACCATGGGCTTTGGCAGCCTGACAGCGGGATGGCTGGGCGGGTGGCTGGCGCAGGCCCAGACCTGGATGATTTTCGCGGTGCTGGCGGGCGGCGGGATGATCAGTGCGCTGGCGCTGCTGCTGGTCGAGCCGCTGGTGCGGAAGATGCTGGCGGCGGAGCGGTAGCCGGTGGCGGAGGATATTTCCGCCCTTGCAAAGATGTATGGCGAGTTTGCCCGGAAAGAGGCGGCGGGGCGTTCGCCGCTCTACGAGCAGCTTTGCCTGGAGATCGCGGCGGATGAAGCGCTGCTCTCGCGTCTGGTGGCGTTGCCGGTCGAGAAGCGCCAGCCAAACCTGCTGCTGGCGGCGGTAAAGTATTTGTTTGGCACTGTGGAGGGCTGGCCGCAATTCCGTGCCCTGGCTCAGGACCGCTGGCGTGAGATCCAGCCGATCATCCGAACGCGCCGCACCCAGACCAACGAGCCGGCGCGGTGTGCGACTCTGCTGCCGGTGCTGGCCAGCCTGCCGCAGCCGCTGGCGCTGCTGGAAGTCGGCGCGTCAGCCGGTCTGTGCCTGCTGCCGGATTATTATGGCTATCGCTTTAACGGCCGTTACGTTCCCCCGACCCATCCGGGCGCGGCGTTTCCGGTGTTCGACTGCGACTGCAATGACGGCGTGCCGGTCCCGCGCGCGAATGTGACTGTGGCCTGGCGGATGGGGCTGGACCTGTCACCGCTGGATGTCTGTTCCAACGATGATGCCAACTGGCTGAGGGCGCTGGTCTGGCCGGGCGAGGGCAGGCGGGCGGAGCTGCTGGAAAGCGCGCTGCAGATCGCCAAGCGGCATTCGCCGGAGATCGTGCAGGGCGACTTGCGCCATGACCTTCCGGGCCTGATCGAGACAGTGCCGCCGGGCGCGACCCTGGTGGTGTTTCACACCGCCGTGCTGGCCTATGTCGCCAGTCCGGCCGATCGCGCCAGGTTCGGGCAGACGGTGATGGACCTTGGCGCGCGCTGGCTCAGCAATGAAGGCTTGCCCGATCTGGACGATCCTGGCCTGCCGCCGCGCCCCGGGGGCCGTTTTTCGCTGGCGCTGGATGGCAAGGTGCTGGCGCATACCGACGCGCACGGCAAATCGGTGAATTGGATTTAGGCGCCGCCGCCGCGCGGAGCGGGACACCACATCAACTTACCAATGCGACATGGAGCTCAATTGCCGCCGCGCCATCTTTTTAAGGCTGGTGACCGAGTCAAGCTTTGGCTTGGCCGCGCCACTGGCATTGCCACGCTCATAATCCGCGCCCCACAGAACCGGATGGTGGATCATCGGGCTGGATGTGGTGGGTGCGAACGTCTCTCCCCGCACAGGGGTGTGAAGAGACAGGGTCTCATCGTCGTAAAAGATCTGTCCAAAGTCGTTGAAATCCGCACATCGGAAGTCGCCATTGCTTAAGGTGGTGGCGACGAAACCCTCATCGTTTGGACACAGCCTGCAACGCTGAGAAATCCTGGCTTGCTCCACGCGCTTGGCGAGCAGCCGGTCGATGGCGTGTGCTGACAGCCGAACGATACCGAAATTGCACCGGAAGGTGCGCACGTTGCGCCCGGACGCGTTGAAGTACCAGTCCCAGTCGGAACGGGCGCGACGATAATTGCAGGCAAGAAAATCAATCTCTGGCCGGCTTTCGAAGCTTTCGAAGAAGGTGGCCGGCTCTCCACCCGCGATCCGGATGTCGTGCTCGATCAGCCAAAAGTGTTCAACCTCAGCAAAGCGCTGGCGAGCCAGATAGATGCCATAGTCGCCGCAGCGCCAGGCAAAGTCGAACGGGCAATAAAGACCCAGCGCCGAACACGCATCCGCCGTCAGCATTATTGTCGGTCGCGATGTGGGAATTTTCACGGGGTGGCGCCCGTCGAGCACGAAAGCAACCTCTTGGCCGCTCACTGCCGCCAGCTCGTCGGCCAGGACGACGGTCGGTTGGCTCAAGGTTGTGGCGCGAACGAGTATCAGAGGGGCCAAGCCTCGTTGTTTCTATGGCTAACATAGCATCCCATTTTGGGATTGCCACCCCAGAAGCCATCAAGACCCGTTAACCAATGGCCGTCGCCCGCTTGATAGTGGTTCCACCGGGCGCCAGAACTAGTGGCAAGGAACTCCGAGATGCCTACCAGGATTGGCCCTATTACTCTTATAGAGTCCGGTCGTTTTGAAGTTGCTTCTCGGGGTCCGCCAGAGTTCCCCCGAGGGTTCCCTTAATGGCTTGCTTCACGATAATGCGCGGCGTCACGGAAGGCCCGGCACTTCACTGCGCGCCCTCCAAACATATTCTTTCGGAAGCACTTGAATGACGCTACGCGCATTAAAACTAATCGCCAGGGTGCTGTCGCTGAAGACGCCGCCGCGGAGCCTGGTCTACAGCGCCCGGAACAAGATAAATCTCTGGCTTGGCAATGGAGATCGCCGGTTCGAATTTGAGAAGCGCTACCTCGAGCATGGCGACGTCTGGAATTACGAAACTTCGGACTATGAGCGGGACAAATACAGCCGAACCCTGGATTTCATCAGGAGCGCGAGGCGGGGCAACGCATCGGTTCTTGAAGTCGGCTGCAGCGTCGGCGTGTTCACCGAATTGCTTGCGGCTGAATTCGAACAGGTGACGGCGATCGACATATCGCGGGAAGCGCTTGTGTTGGCGGCACGGCATTCCCGGCCGAACACCAGGTTCATGCGGTCCGATATCCGCCAGGTCCCGGCGACCAGCCGCTATGACGTCATCGTATGCGCGGAGATTCTGTACTACCTGCCGGAAGAAGATGTTGTGCCGGTGATGGACAAGTTGGCCGGCTTGCTTTCCGATCGGGGCATCGTGGTGACTGTGTCCGGCATTGCGGGTTCAAGGTCCGATGCGCGATATTTTGACGATTGGAACGATGCCTTGGCGGAGCGTTTCGAACGTCTTGCGGTGGTCGATGTCGATCATCCGAGCAGACCCTACCGGATTGCCGCTTTCGCCATCGATCGTGCCCCGCACTGAAGCGCCGACGCCAGCTTTATGCCGGCATACGGGCAACGCAGAGTTACCGGAAGCGCGGACCCGAACACCACATCACCAGGGATCTGCGAATGCCGGCTGTGATGGGCGTCACCCGATGCAGCGTGTAGGACGGAAAGGCGATCAGGGTTCCCCGCGATTTGGGCGCCGTGTCGATCTGGTTTGAGGCGTAAATCTGCAGTTCGCAGCCTTCATAATCGGTTGGCGCGGAAAGCTGCAGCACCAGAGAGAGTTTGCGCCGCCGCGGCGTGCGGCCATGATCGACATGCCAGTCATAATGGCTTTTCTCGCCCTCGAGATAGACCGTGTATTGAAGGGCTTCAAGCGTCGCGAGGTCGAAGCAATAAGCCTGCTGGTTGATGGTCGAGGCCGCGCCCACCAGCTTTTGAAACATCCAGAGGGTTTCCTGCGATTCCTCGATCCAGGATATGCGCGTGCTTCGGAACTTGCTGTTATGGTCGGCTTCGGTAGATTCTATGATAGTCGCCTGGTTCTGCCCCAGCGCATCGCCGTAGGCGACGATAGCGTCCAGCTCCTCGGGCGTGAGGGCGCCGTCCCAGGTCGTGTATGGTTCTATGCCCGTAAATTCCGCCATGCGCGCGCGCCTGTTCTTCTGGTCAGTTTTGCAACATTATTCACCGGCCTGAAAGAACAGCACCTGGCCTTCCTTGGCGTGGGTGGTGATGGCCATGCGGATGCTCTTGCCGGTGTTGGGCGTGGAGGTCGCGCGGTGCCAGCGTTCTTCGGCGGCATGGATCACATCGCCCGGTAAGCCATGCACCAGGCCGACACCGGAGATCAGCACATCGAGCTGGCCGTACACATCGACCCAGGCCTCCGCCATGTTGGCGTGAAAATGGCCTAGGGCGGTGTTGGGCGGCAATTCCGTGATGTTGGGGTCCAGGTGCAGGTTGGCGTTGGTGTGGCCGTCGAGCAGAAAGCGCTCGCCTGTGCGGTCGGAGGCGCCATAGGCATCGACATCGAAGAAGGGCACATTGACGCCGTCATAGCCGCCGGTCGAGGTGATGCGCGCCTTCACATAGCGATAGCCCTTCATCGGCGTGGGCGTTTCGCTGTCCGGGTAGGAGGGCGCCTGGCCCGTGGGCGTGACACGAAAGAATACCACCGGTTCGCTGCCGGTATTCTCCAGGCAGTAAGACAGCCGCGGCGCGACATTGAAGGCCCAGCCCTTGGTGAGGAGCTTGGGCTCCTGGCCGTCGATGGTGACCTTGACCGCGCCGGAATAGACCCAGCCGAAGGCACGGTCGTCGGCGTAAAACTGGCATTTGGTTTTCGCGCCCGGCGCCAGCGAAATATAGTGGCCGTCGAAATCGGGCGTGCGCAGCACCGGCTGGTCCCAGCTTTGCCTGCCCCGATGCGATTTCAGGATGTCGGCGATGTGCCAGACGGGTTTGTTGGGCGCCTTGTACGGCGTTTCCGGCACTTTTTGCGCCGTCCAGACGATGCGGGGCGGACCATCTTCGCGGGCGGGAGCCGACCACCAGTTGGCCTGGGCGGCCTCTGCGCGGGACGAGGCCAGACCGGCCATCAGGCCGGCTGCCAGCACCAGTCCGATTCCGGTTGCGGTTCTGAATCCCATCGCGCCCCTCCGGGGCCGGAGGCTACTCCTGCCGGCGCGGGTCGGCTAGCCTGATGGAAAAGGGGATACCCATGCTACACAGCCGCGATTTTGCTTTGGAAGCGGTCGCCAACCACATCATCACCGCGCCTTCGGCGCAGATAGATTTCCCGGCATTAGTGGCCAAGATGCGGGTTATGAAGCCATGAGCGCGGCCGCTCGCTCTAGCTCGCGGCGTTCGCTCCTTTCGCGGATCCATTGGACTCGCTCACGCTTCGCGCCGTCGCTCACGGTCGCCAAAGCGAGAGTCGCCAAGATCTGACTAACATACGGCCCGATAGCGCACGCAGGTTTTACATTATCCTTACGATAAAAGTTTTGAACGCGGCGAGCGGCGCGGGCAATCTGCGGCAGCAATTTCGCGAAGGGCTGTCGGATGGCACGCAAGATCGCCTCTTTCATATTGGCCGCTTCGCTGACGGCGGCGACCAGCGCCAGTGCGCAGTTTCAGGCGCCCGGTGCTTCTTCGCCGGAGACCGCATCCATTCCCCAGCCACATCTGGCCAAGGCGCGCGCCTATGCGGCGCAGGAACTGGGCTGGCGGCATCCTGGTCTGGTCAACTGCTATCGCTATGAAGGCGGCGCCTCGCAAGGTTTTCTGAAGGACCCGCTGCCGACCAAGGTGTTCGACAATCTCTATTATGTCGGCAATGGCAGGTTCGGGCCGTGGGTGATCAAGACCAGTGCCGGCCTGATCCTGATCGATGCGATGAACAACAGCTTCGACGTGGACAAGTACATCATCCCTGGCATCAAGACGCTCGGTCTGGACCCCAAAGACCTGAAAGTGCTGATCGTCAGCCACGGCCATCCCGATCACTATGGCGGCGCGCGCTATGTTCAGGACAAGTACAAGGTGAAGGTCTATGAGGCCGATGCCGACTACACCTGGTCGGAGATGATCGCCAAGGATCCGCGCGAGCAGAAAGGCTTTGGGCCGCCGCCGCGCCGAGATCAGGTGGTCAAGGATGGCGACACGATCACCCTGGGTGACGTATCCATCAAGGCGTATCTGTCGCCCGGCCACACGCCGGCCTCGCTCTCCATGCTGATCCCGGTGAAGGATCACGGCCAGCCGCGGCTGCTGGCCTATATTGGCGGCATCACCAGTCGTGGCCTGTCCCCGGCGCTGCATGCCGCCTTCGACCGTTCCTATCAGCGGCTGGAGAAGATCCTGACCGAGGCGAAGGTGGACGGCTATATCGCGCCGCACGCCAACTATGACGACTCCGTCTACAAGTTCGAGCTGCTGAACAGCTTCCCCAACCGCACCAACCCCTTCCTGATCGGGACCGGCCAGACCGTGTTGTTCCTGAAGGTGGTGAATGAGTGCAATCTGAACAACGCCGACATCGAGGCGTCTGGTGTCAAGGAAGGGGATTTCTCGCCCTCCCAGCCGCCGGACAGCCTGATCCCGAAGGTGCCGTAATCAGACCATCGGCGGACCGCCGACGGCCCCGCTCGTGGCCCCGCTAGTTGTAAGTGTGCGCCAGCGCGCCACCCCCTGCCCGTAAATCTCTTCGCCCAGGGAACTGGCGAGATTGTCCGAGCGCATGCGGATCGGCTGATTGGGAACGGTGCCCGCGATCCAGGCCGCGCCCAGGCGCGCGATCAGCGCGACCTCTTCGTCCTTGACCGCGTCCATCTCCAGTTTCTGCAGCGCCTGGAAATCATCCGCGGTCAGGCCGGATGGCACTTTCCATGCACCCGCTTCCAGAACGGGCCGCACCATGGGGCTGAGACGGACCACACCGGACTCCCGGGTCGGGTCGGCGCCGCGCGCCGAGGCCAGAATGATGTGGGTGGAGAAGGTGGCGCTGTCCGGTGGATCGTCCAGGATGCAACTGGCCGCCAGTTTCACATTGGTCATCACGCCGGCATCGGCGACGGGTTGGGCCAGATCGGCCGGCGGCGGCGGCACGGCGGTGGCCGGCGCCAGCTTGGTCGTGCCCGTGCCGATGCTGAGCGCGATCAGGTCGGCGGCCGACACGCCATCACCCAGCAGATCGATCACGGCCGCCATCAGCGGATTGTTCATGCCAGCCATGGCGCCGTCCCAATAGCGGTGGCCGTCGAAGCCGGCCGGCTGGTCGAAAAACTCCACCGGCGCGTCGGTCGAGGCATGCACCGCTTCCATCAGGGCGATGTCGTCCGCCGTCGCACCATGGGGTGTGGAATAGGAACGGAAGAAGCGCGCGCGCAGGGAATCATAATCCAGCGCCACGATCAGCAGCTTTGTGTCGGCGCCGTTCGGCCCCTTGATCCATCCGGCGCCCGAAAAGCTGGAAAGCGGCTTGTCGCCCAAGGGGCCGAAAGCTTTTTTCAGGCCCGCCAGCTTGCCTTCGGTGGAGTAGCGGGGAAAGACGGCGAGGCCCGAAAGCTGCCGCTGAAACCAGGACAGGCGCGAGAAAATCGCCGTGCGGTCGGATGCATTCTGGAACAGTGCGATCATGTCGGATGGGCGCAGATTTTCCGCCAGGCCTCCGAGCACGATGCTGCCGCCGGAATTGGCCACCGCCAGATCGAACTGCGACAGAATCTGGTGGCCGGGCGCGTCGCCGAAGATGTCGGCAAGGCACATGGCTTCCAGCATCGCCCAGGCGCCGCCGCCATCCAGTGACAGGATCCGATGAACCATGACGCCCTCCAACAGCAAGGGCCAAGCATATTCCGGCACTCGCCATAATATGAAGGGCGCGAAGTCCGCGCCGGCAAATTATCCCAGCCGCGTGGCGCGATTCATATGGTCAATAAAAAAGATACCATCATAGATGCGGCCGATATCGGCGACGGTGTTGGCCTCGAACTTGGGGATGCGCGCGGTGGGGATGGCGGGCCGGCCGGGCGCGCGCAAGTCCACGAAGGCGTTAGACAGACCGAGCCCATGCAGCCGCGCCTCCAGGCTGCCGTCGGGTGCGGGCGCGATGGGACTGGCGGGGCCGCCCACGGCAAAACCTTCCTCGCCGGTGAAGGCCGTCATGCCAATGGTGTAAAGGCTGTTGCCATAGCGTTCGGCCAGGAAGGTGCCGGTGGTCTTCATGTCGCCGGGCGCAGCGTCCAGATGCACCGCATGAAAGTCCGGCGCGTAATAGGCGTTCATGACATGAGCATTATGGGCCCAGATGACCGCCTTGCGCCCGGCATATTTCACGTCCAGCAGCCAGCGCAGGTTCGCGGCGTTGGCGTCATCGCGCCGGCTTTCGCGGGCGGCATCGGTGGGGGCGCGGGCGGCATCGAAGCGCATCTGCGCGTCCGCGCTCATGTTCTGGATGGCGTGGTCCATGAAACCGGTCTGGATATAGCCCTGCACAGCGTCGAAGCCGGTGCGGTGCCCGAAAATCAAGGTGCGCAAGTCCTTCACCGCGACGATGAGCGCGTCCAGATCCGCTTGCGCCGCGAATTTGGTGGCGACCAGCCGCGCGCGCGCCGCAATGGCCTGATCGGCGAGCTGGGCTGCCTGCTGGCGCAGCGCCGGATCGGGCAGGGCGCCGACAAAAGCGCGCAGATCCTGGGCGAAGCGCTCCATGCTGCCATCGGCGGTCACCTGCATGTCAAAGCCCGCCATCTCTAAGGGATGGGGGCCGCGCTGGCTGGACTTTATATAGGCGAACAGCGGCGCGACTTCGGCTGCCGCGGACCAGAGGGTGAAGATGCCGCGCCGCGCGGCGGTGACGCCATCGTCGGTGCCTTCCATGCCTTTTTGCGCCAGGGCGACATCGTAAAGGCCCGACTCCCAGATCAGCACATCAAAGCCCAGCCGGCGGTGGAGGAATTTCATCAGCCGCGCCTTGGCGGCGAAAGCCGTGCCGGCGCCGTGGCTGGGTTCGCCCAGCTGCACGATGCGGGCAGAACCGATGGCATGCGCCAGGGGCAGGAGATCGGAGAACTTCTCGTCCGCCGGATCAGTCGTCCGTACACGGACGGCATGGGCGGCCAGCCAGGCGGTCAGCGGGTCTTGGGCCCAACCGGGCGTCGGCGCGGCGGGCGCCAGCGCGGCTGAGGCAGCGGTGAGGACGAAGGCGCGGCGGCCGATGTGAGTCATGGTCGCTAGCTTTGCACGCCGCGCGGGGGAGGGTGCAAGCGCTGAGGCTTACGCCACTCTCCTGACCGTTTTTTTATCCGTCTGGCGGCCGTTGTCGAAGACCAGAATGTCACCGGGCTGGCAGTCCAGCGCGTCGCAGATGGCGGCCAGGGTGGAAAAGCGGATGGCCTTGGCCTTGCCGGTCTTCAGGATCGAAAGATTGGCCAGGGTGATGTCCACCTTCTCGGCCAGCTCGGTCAGGGTCATGCGCCGGGCATAAAGCAAATCGTCCAGCTTGACGATGATCTCCATGGGTCAGACCGTTCCTTCCAGCTCGGCCCGCATCTCGCTGCCGCGGCGGAAGATCTGTGCCAGCACGAAGATCAGCAGCACCGCCAGGATGCCGATGGGCGAAAGGTCGAAGCCGGCATGGACGCGGTCTGATACGTCCTTGGGGAACAGCGACATCACGGTGTCGGCGGCCAGGCCGACCACCTGCATGGCCAGCAGCAGCCAGGCGATCTGCATCAACCGCCGCGCATTGTCGGCGACGAAGGGATCCTGTTCCGCTGTCTTCACGATGCGTGCGGTCATCAGCAGCACCAGGGCCAGGAGACCCACCAGGAAAACACCCGACGCACAGGCGACCGCGCCTGCCGTAAGCAGCAGGCTCAGCGGAATGTTCTGAATATCTTTCAGATCCTGGGCCGGGATGGGCAGATGGATAAGCCCGACCCCCGCGAGCACACAGGCGCCGAGCGCCAGGACGAGCACGGCGGTCAGGAACAGGCTGAACAGCATGCCGGCGTTCAGCAGCCACTGCGTTACGGTGAAAAGATGATGGGCTTTGGGCATTCGGACCCTACCTTTTTGATATTGGCCTTCGATATCATATTTATCGATTGACGGAAAATAATATATCGAATATCGATAATCAAGGCTGTATTTAGGGGCAGGTTGTGAAAATCAGCAGGCGGACGATGATTGCGGGATTGGCCGGGACAGCGATCCTGGGCTCGGCGTCCTTTGCTGCCGGCGATGCCGCCAGCCCGCTCGCCGCGGCCATGACGGGTCCTTATCCCCTCAAAGGCATCGTCGCTGGTCTGTGTGACGCGCGCGGGCAGCGGATCGTGATCCAAGGCGAGGCCGACAATGGCGGCGCGCTGGATGGCGATACGGTCTTTGACATCGGATCGCTCACCAAACTTTTCACTGCCCTGGCGCTGGCCGACATGGTGGTGCGCGGCCAGATGGCGATGGATGATCCACTCGGCCGTTATCTGCCGGCGGTGGTGCCCGATTTCAATGGCAAGCCGATCACTTTGCGGGATGTGGCGACCTATTCGCCGGGGCTTCCCGGCTGGCCGGCCGACATGCCGCCGCTGGGGAAGACTTTTCCCGACTATCCGGTGGAACGGCTGTACCGGGCGCTGTCGGCCACCAAGCTCGATGCCGCGCCGGGCACGCGCTATGTCTATTCCAATTTCGGCTATGGGCTGCTGGGCCTGGCGCTGGCGCGGCGCGCGGGCACGGATTTCGAGACGCTGATCGTCTCGCGCATCTGCAAACCGCTGGGGATGGAGAGCACGCGCATCAAGATGTCGCCTGACATGCAGGCGCACGTGTCTCCCGGTCATGACCGCAAGCTGGCCAAGATCGCAGGCTGGAACATGCAGGAGGCTTTTGCGGGGGCGGGGGCGTTCCGTTCCACCGCCAACGATCTGCTGAAATTCTTGACCGGGGCGCTGAAGCCTTCGCCCCTGGCGGCCGCGTTCACGGAGATGATGCGAACCGAGCGCCCGTCCGACGAAGCCGATACAAAAGTGGCTGCCGGCTGGTTCATCAGCCGCGGTCATGGCGACCGGCTGGTGTGGAAGGATGGCGGCGTGCTCGGCTATTCAAGCTTTCTGGGTTATTCGGCGGTGAAGAAAAACGGCATCGTGCTTCTGGCCAACGGCAATTTTGACTCGCCCAAGTGGGGCAAGCATCTGCTGAATGGAGGATTTCCGCTATGAGGGCGCTGTCGCGACGGGCATTCGGTTTTGGCGCGGGCGCACTGCTGGTCTCGCGCGGGGCGTGGGCAGCCAATGCGATCGACGAGCGCGGCTATGTCTCCATCGGCGGCATAGACCAGTGGGTAGCGATCCAGGGTGAGGATCTCGCCAATCCGGTAATCCTCTACCTGCATGGCGGCCCGGGCGAGGCGCAATCGCCGTTCCTGGATCAATTCAAGCCGTGGGAGCGCGACTTCACGGTGGCGAACTGGGACCAGCGCAGCGCCGGCAAGACCTATGAGAAGAACGGCGATGCCACGCCCGATATCACGCTGGACCGGCTGGCGGACGACACGGTGGCGGTCAGCGAGTATGTGCTGAAGACGCTGGGCAAGAAAAAGCTGGTGCTGGTGGGCCAGTCCTTCGGCACCGTGCTGGGGTTGATGGCGGCGAAGAGGCGGCCAGATCTGTTCACCGCTTTTGTCGCGACGGGGCAGGTGGTGAATCAGGGCGTGATCATGCAAGAGCGCGAGCGTTGGGCTTTTCAGCAGGCCAATGCGTCGGGCGACACCGCAGCGCTGAAGACGCTGCAAGAGGCAATCAAGCTGCCGCTAGACAGCTTCAAGCGTATCGCCGCCTCGCGGAAATACGTCTTCGGACCGCCGGACCAAGCCTATCTTAAGCTGCAGATGGATTTCATGGGGCCGCCCGATCATCCCCATCCCGCCGCCGCGGCCTGGGTGAAAGGCTATGGCTTTGAATCCGACCGGCTGGGCCGGCAAGGCCTGGATTTCGATGCGCGCAGCATCCTGAGTCTGGACGTGCCTTATATTCTGATCCAGGGACGGGACGATCACGTCACACCCACCGAGGGTGCGCTGGCCTATGGCCATGACATGCGCGCGCCGCACAAGCAGGTTGTGACGATCGCGGGCGGCCATTACGCCTGCTTTACCGACGCCGCCGAATTTGTCGGCGCCCTGCGCAAATATGTCTTGCCGCTGACGCGGGCGTAATCCGCGGGGTTGAGCAGGGACGGGCCGCCCGTTAGGGTGCAGCCCGCACGAAGCACGGAATAGGCATGTTAGGGCGTACGCGGGAAGAAAGTCACGAGATTGTGGTCGGGACCGGTGTGGTGCTGACGGCGCTCGCGCTGGGGCTGTTCCTGCATTTGCGGCCGGCTGGCCCGACATCGGGCTATGAGCTGAATGTGCGCCTGGCCAAGACCGACGGCCTCTCCAAGGGCAGCGAGGTGCGCATTTCCGGCGTGCGGGTCGGCACGGTGTCGGACCTGGACCTTGATCCCAAAAGCTATCTTGCCACCGTGCACCTGAACATCCGCGACGGCGTCACCGTGCCGACAGATTCCGCACTGGAAGTGACCTCGGGCGGGTTGTTGGGCAATCTTTATGTCGCGATCTTTCCGGGCAAGGCGGCGACCATGCTGCCGCCGGGCGGGATGATCCTGAAAAGCTGCGGCGCGGAGGATGTGCTGAGCATGATCGGGCGCGTCGGCCTCAGCAACGGCCAAAGCAACTGTAGATAGCCGGGCAGCGGCAAACCAGGGAGGTCGAGATGATCTGGAACTACCTGGTGACGGCGCTGCGCAGTTTTCGGCGGCACAAGCTTTACGGCTTCATCAATATCGCGGGGCTGGCCGTGGGGCTAGCCTGCGCCATCTTCATCATTCTCTATCTGCGCGACGAGCTGTCCTACGACAAGTGGATTGCGGACAGCCAGAACATCTGGCGGGTCGAGACCACCTTCTCCTCCCCCGGCCGCGACCATGATTTCTTCCCCTCGGTGCCGTTCCCGGTCATCAATGTCATGCGGGCGCAGATTCCCGGCGTGCTGGACAGGACCCATCTTATCCCTGAGAACATGACCGCCCAGGTCGGCGACCACCAATTCGCCGCCAAGCTCAATTTTGTCGATCCCAATTTCTTCCAGATGATCAAGCTGCCGCTGGTGGCGGGCGATCCGGCCAAAGTGCTGGCGCAACCGGACTCCGTGGTGCTTTCAGAAACGACTGCCAGGCAATATTTCGGCACGGCCGATCCGGTCGGCAAGACCATCAATGTGGGCGGTTCGCACACGCTGAAAGTCACGGGCGTGCTGCGCGACCTGCCGCACAATACGCATCTTGCCGCCGATCTGGTCGCGCCCAACACCTCCCAGGCCGATCGGATGAACCAACAGGCGCGGCAGCAGTGGCGGAACGTCCAGGGCTGGGGCTATGTGAAGCTTGCACCCGGCATTGATCTGGCGCGCATGGCAGCCCAGCTCAAGATCATGACGGACAAGTCGCTCGACCCGAAAAAGCAGATGAACCTGAACGTCAAGGGCAGCGAGATCCTGCATCTGCACCTGACGCCCTTCCGCAACGTGCATCTGGATCCCTTCGGCCCGACCGAGCATGGCAGCTGGACCATGATCTACGGCTTTGCCGCCATCGCCGGGCTGATCCTTCTGATCGCCTGCTTCAATTTCATGAATCTGGCGACGGCGCGGGCAATGGTGCGGGCGCGGGAAATCTCCCTGCGCAAGGTGATGGGCGCCAAGCGGGGCCAGCTGGTGGTGCAGTTCCTCGGCGAATCCGTGCTGACGGCGCTGGTGGCGCTGGTATTGGCGGTGGCGCTGGTCGAGCTGCTGCTGCCAGCCTTCGACAGTTTCCTCAACCGGCCCATCACTTTCAATCTGCTGACTGAGTGGCCGCTGACCTTGACGGTGGTGGGCGTGGCGATTTTGGCCGGATTGTTCGGGGGCATCTATCCGGCGCTGGTGCTGTCAGGCTTCCGCCCCGCCGCCACGCTCGGCACCAGCTCGTCGGGCATGAGCGGTTCGGGAATCCTCCGCACCACCCTGGTGGTGCTGCAGTTCGCGATCTCGATCGGGCTTGGCATCGCAACCATCGTGGTTTTCTCTCAACTCAACTATGCCCGGGCCGTGGATATCGGCTTTGATCGCCACAATCTGGTGGTGATCCGCGGCGCCGATCGCATGCCGCCCAGCCAGCGCGAAGCCTTGCGGCAAGGCCTGATGGCGGAGCCTTCCATCGAACGCGTGGCGGCCTCCAACATGGTGCCGTTCGACGGCACCATTCTGGTGGACCAGTTCCGGTTGCCCGACGGCGTGCAGCAATTCACCATCCGCGACATCAACATCGATCCGGATTTCCTGAGCGTGTACGGCATGAAGCTGCTGGCCGGGCGCAATCTGTCCCGGGCGCGGGGCGAAGATGCCTTTCCGGATATGGATGCGAAACCCAAGCCCACCAATCTCCACGCAAACATTCTGATCACCGCGGCGGTGGCCCGTCAGGTCGGCTTCACGGTGGAACAAGCGGTGGGCAAGACCATACTCACGGGAGACCAGAAAGTCCCCTGCACCATTGTCGGCGTGGTGGGCGATACCTATTACGACAGTCTGCAAACTCCACTGCAGCCGATCATCTATTATTATGATCCAAAGGGGCCGGGCCCGCTCACCATCCGCATCAAACCCGGCCAGACGCGGGACGCGCTGGCGGCCGTGGACCGCATCTGGCATCACCAGATGCCCACCATCACCATCCGGCGCCAATTCCAGGATGCCAGCTTCGACAAGCTGTTCACCGACGATGAAAAGCAGGGCAGCATCTTCGCCATCTTCGTCGGCGTCGCCATCTTCATCGCCTGCCTGGGGCTGTTCGGGCTCTCGGCCTTCACAGTCGAGCGGCGGACACGCGAGATCGGGGTGCGCAAGGTGTTCGGCGCGCGCACCCGCGATATCGTGCGGCTACTCTTGTGGCAGTTCTCCATTCCCGTGCTGATCGCCAATCTGATCGCCTGGCCGGTGGCCTGGTTCTATCTGCGCCATTGGTTGGAAGGTTATGCCTATCGCATTTCCCTGAACCCGATCTATTTTCTGGCGGGCGGGCTTGCGGCGCTTGTCATCGCCTGGGTCACGGTGATCGCTCACGCCGTCATGGTTGCGCGTGCCAATCCCGTGCATGCCTTGCGGTACGAATAGGTTCCGCGAGTTCCGTCGCGGACTTTTCGGAACAACTGGCCGGTTCCGTCATTGCCTTTTCTCAAGGTCCAATGAATGGAGTAAGGCCATGACGAAAACCAGGATCGCCCTATTGGGCTCGGCTATCGCGGGTGTTGCGTTGCTGTGCGGCGCCAGCCTGGCGAATGCCCAGGATTACCGGCAGGAATATCGCCAGGATTATCGCGCCCCCGACGGTCGCGCCTATGACGATCCGGTGGTCGGTGAAACCGTGATCGTGCACCCCGACTATGACACGATCTACCCAGCAGCGGACTGGTCACATCAATGGTGAGGTCAATCCCACCGAGTTCCGCATCTCGCGGCCGGTGGATTTCTCTGATCTCAATCTCATACGCGATGCGGACTTTCTGGAATTCAAGGCCCGCGTGCGCGACACGGCACGGGATTTGTGCGCCGAGCTGGATGCGCGTGTGCCCGGCCTTGCCGGCGACAGGAGCGCGGATACGCAATGCGTGCGTGACGCCACCCGCAACGCCGTGCGCAACGTGATGGAGCACTATCACTACCGTTACGGATAAGAACCGCTGATCATGCCGCTGCCACGGCCTTGAGGGCCGGGTGGCGGCTGGTCATGCCGCCGCAGTCGCGGTATGCGCCAGGTAGCGGCGGCGGCCCACAAAACGCATATAGGCATATTGCAGGCCGAACAGCGCGATCTTGCTGCCGGTGTCCCAGGCGGCCATGACGCTGCCCCAGATCAAGATGCTTGTCTGGGTCGCTAAAACCAGATTCAAGGCTGCCGAGAAGAACATCAAACTGGCCCAGACATAGCCGCTGGCGATCACCAAGTCGGGCACATATTCCATGGCGCGCGGCGGCACATAGCGGACCAGCCAGCCTCTTTGCAGCATGGCGCAGCCGACAAAGACATAGATCACGGTCGGCTTCAGCATCACGAAGGTGGGATTGTGGGTAATCAGGGTTGCGGTTCCTGAAGCGGCGACGGCAATCACGCTGACCCACTGCATCGTCTCCACGCGCTGGCGGCGCCAAAGCCGCCAGCCGATCTGCACCGTGGCCAGCGCGATGGCCAGGCTCACCGACAGGGTAAGGTTGTGGGTCAGGGCATAGAGAAGAACAAAGAAGATGGTGGCGGCGAGGTCCTGCAGCAGGGCGCGCGCCGAGGTCACCAGGCCCGTCACGGCACCGGCCTCAAGTGCGCGAGCGGCGGATAGATGACGGGCGGAACGATGCCCAGCATCTGGCGGACTTCTTCCAGCGGGCGGGCGAGCAGGGTTTCCCAGTCCTGGCCGGCGAGCCAGCCGGCCTTGCCGCCAAGGCGCCAAGCCTCGCCTATGGCCTTGCGGGCCTGCCGGGGCAGACGGCTCCAGGCCATCGCCACCACCATCAGCATGCCGAGATTGCCGTTCTGGCGGTACATGAAGGTCAGAAGGCACAATTCGCCCAGCGGGTCGCGGCCATAGCCGGTCACCACATGATTGACGTCGTGCAGCTCGCGCATGCGGGCGCGGAAGCGGTTCACATCGGGCGGGACGGGATCATTGTCCCAGTCCTCGGAAGCGGTGACCAGCGCCTCGGCCGTCAGGTCCTCGGCTTCCATGAACTCCAGATAGGTCCGGCCGACCGAGCCTTGGGGAAGACGGCGCAGGCCCTCGCGGTCCTGGAGCAGGGACAGCAGGTCGCGTTTCTGGCTCAGCACCGTCCGTCCGGCATCGGTCTCAGAGAAGCGCCGGAAATTGTGGATGCCGGAGCGGCCGCGCATGGCGCGCAGCAGGATGAAGACCTGTTTGGTGTCGCCGGTATTGATCAGCGTGCGGGCGGCGCGCAGCGCCGTCAGGGGGCGCAGGCGCGTGTCGATGGTGAAGCTGTTATTGGTACTTGCGGCCATATCGATTGCGGTCTGTGCTTGCATGGTCAACCCTCTTTTGAGTGTTATCGCGCTTATCTACAATATTGTCAATAGCGAGGATCGCCGTTGCCGACGAAAAAAGCAGTGGTGGGTAAAACCACTCAGAAAGCCCCGAAAAAGAAGCGCATCCGCCGCACGCCGGAGGATGCCCAGGCCCATATCCTGGACGCGGCGGAAGCCATCCTGGCCAAGGGCGGCGGGCCGGCGGCGCTGCGGCTGCAGGACGTCGCCCACCAGGCGGGCGTGTCGCATCCCACCATCCTGCATCACTTCGGCAGCCGGGAAGGGCTGGTGCGCGCCATCAACAAGCGGGGCTTCGAAAAGCTGACCGGCGCCGCCACGGAGCAGATGGCATCGATGCGGCCCGGCAATGAGGGAGTGAGGGCGACTTTCGCCGCCTATCGCGAGGGCCTTGCCCAGCGCACGATCTGGCTGATGCAATCCAAGGAGCCGCCGGCGGCCGAACGTCCCGAACTGTTCGAAAAAGTGGTGGAGAGCTTCCACCAAATGCGCCGGCGCCTTGCCGCGCCCGGCGTCGAGCCGGACCTCGCCGATACCAGGGCGGTGATCCATCTAACGACGGTTGCGGCCTTCGGCGATGCGCTGATCGGGCCGCGGCTGCGCAATGCCGGGCCGAAGGAAGCCGAACAGCGCGAGGCGTTCGAGCGCTGGTATGGCGAACTGCTGGAGATGTATCTGACGGCCAAGGCGGTGAAGAAATAGCGCCGCCAAAATAACGCGGCTGTAATAGGCGCACACCTTGTTCTGACAATTAGTCGCTATATCACCAGAGCTTTGGCGGAGATGTGTGATGATGGCAGACGGATTGGTCCGGGTTTTGAGCGCGTTGGAAGCGGGTGAGACCATGAATCGCCTGGAGAAGGCGATTGTGGACAGAGGCCTGACCGTGTTCGCCCGCATCGATCATGCGGCTGGGGCGAGGGCCGCCGGGCTTTCGCTCAGACCCACGGAGCTCATCATTTTCGGCAACGCCAAGGGCGGCACACCGCTGATGCAGGCGGGCCAGGAAGCCGGAATCGATCTGCCGCTGAAGGCGCTGGTCTATCAGGACGCGCACGGCAAGGTCTGGCTTGCCTATAACGACCCGCACTGGCTGGCCGATCGCCACCATCTTCCGGACCTGCCCAACACCGTCCTTTTGACCAAGCTGCTGGAAACCTTAGCCGCCGGGGCGACGGCAGCCTGATGGATTGAGACAGGCGGATTGAGGCAGGCCGGGGTTCAGTCTAGGCTTTTCGCCATGAATGCGCGGGCTCTCGCCGTCCTGGCTGCGCTGTGCCTGGCATCCGCTGCCCAGGCACAGGATGCCGCGCCTTCGACCGAGCATGTGACCGTCACCTCCGACAAGATGCCGCCGGAAAAGGCGATGCATGATTTCATCGGCTCCTATACCGCGCCGTCGCCGACGCTTTCGAAGGTGACGCGCTGGCATGCCGGTGTTTGCCCGGGTGTCGCGGGCCTGCCGCCAAGCTGGAACAGTTCGATCGCGGAACGGCTCCAAGCGGTGGCGTCGGCGGCCGGGGCGCCTGTGGCCAAGCGAGGCTGCCGGATCAATATCGACATCGTCTTTACCAAAAATCCGCAAGCGCTGCTGGACGGGGTGCGCGACGCCAAGCCCGTCTATCTGGGCTATCACGATGTGGCGCAGGAAAAACGGCTCGCCACCGTCAGTCACGCGGTGCAGGCTTGGTACATGACCCAGACAGTGGATTCGCATGGCGGCATCTATACCGACGACAAGCTGCATCCAGAGGGCATCTCTATCGACAGCGGGGGAACCACGTCCCACGGGGGAAACACCTTCCAGTTTCCCAACGCCCACGTCGAGAACTGGAACGGCAGCCGTCTGGGTGACGAGCGCCGCAGCGAGTTGATGCATGCGCTGATCGTGGTTGATCTCGACAAAATCAGTGGCAGCAAGCTTTCGGCGCTGGCGGACGATGTCGCCATGCTGGCCCTGGCGCAGACCGCCGCCTTCGATGTCTGCCAGCCGGTCGTCAGCATCGCCAATCTCACCGCGCCCTGCGATGCGGTTCTCAAGACCGACGCCTTGTCGAACAGCGATCAGGCCTATCTCCATGCGCTTTACGCCATAGACCCGAATGACTCGCTGGTGCAGCAGCGGAGCAAGATCGCCTATGAGATGAAGAAGAGCCTAAGCGCCCAATGAACCGCGCCGGCTGATTCAAGCGTTCAGTCCGCCTTGGCTGCGACCTTGAGCTGTTGGGTATAGTCGGCGCGAATCTTGGCCAGGGCGTCGGCCGTGGCCTCGCGCACCTTGCCAGAGCAGGTCGGCTCGGCGACCTTGCTGACGAATTCGCGGTGCAGGGATACGGTGTTGCCCGATACCGTCCATGTGGTGTCGTAGGCGATATTGTCGGTCTTGATATGCACATCCGGGGGCACGCCGGTGAAGTGATCGCCGGCGAACTGGATATCGATGTCTTCGACCTGGCGGCCGCTGTAGCAGGGCGTCTCGTCGCTGGCGGTGATGGTGGTGTTGCCGAGCGGCCCCATCGGGCCGTCGCCCGCGCGGTTGAGAATCATCAGGCCACGCGCCACGTTCAGCACGTTGCCATTGGGACTGTAACGCCCGGTCTGGAAGCTGCCGTTGATGGCGACCGTGCCGGCGGCGGTGCTGTTGGCGGCGGGCGTGAGCGTGCCGGTGGCGTTGGGGAAATTGTGCGCCTTGAGCAGAGCGCCCGCCGCGCCCGTGGGACCGGCGATCTGCAGCGTCTCTGCCAGCCGGCGCAGGCCCGCGGCCCAGGGGCCGGTGGCCGAGGTTGTGACCTGCACGTCAAAGCGGCCCTCGCTGTTCTGCACGGCATGGACCTTGTAGGTGGAACTGACCAGGTCCGGCGGCAGGACCGGTGTCTTGTGCTGGGCAGGGCCCGTCTCGACCAGATGCACCACGGGCTTGCCGTAATCGGGAAGCGCCAGCATCTGGAAAGGAACGCCGGTCGCCGTGGTGTCCGCATAGACTTTCCAGTCCGGCAGATAGGCGATCACGTGGTTGAAGTCGCTGACCTCGGGAATGCCGCTGAGCTTGTAGCGGTTGACGGCGTTGATCAGCACCAGATCGGCGGGAATGTTCTTGGCCTTGAGCAGGCTGGCGAACAGCACCGCCTGGTCCTTGCAGTCGCCAAAGGCGTTGTTCAGCGTCCAGTTGGCATCGTGCGGGATGAAGCCGCCGACCCCCAGCTCGATCGCGACATAGCGGACATGCTGATTGACCCAGTCATAGATGGCGCGGGCCTGCTCCTTT